>CXWJ01010579.1_pt1 | contig 20014 bp, 20 predicted proteins | sample 590841 | NCBI WGS metagenome assembly CXWJ01 (sample SAMEA3498367, study PRJEB10139) | wastewater metagenome | biome: wastewater treatment plant; material: activated sludge | place: Austria | collected 2015-01-21 | reverse complement strand
CACAGAACACCGCGGCATAACCACCCCCACATCACTGTCCGAAATCAGCCGGGCCCCTCACTCGGGCATCGCAGCCACGGTCACGTAGCGGTTGAACGTGGCGCGTTCGCGTTGCGCGGCAGCGACGTTCGTGGTCGCCAGCAGCCGTCGGAGCTGTTCCTTGACGGCCCAGGCGGCGCTGATCTCGTTGGTGGGGTCGTCGGTCGCGAGCACGGTCTTGAGTTTGGTGCGGCCCCGTTCGGACAGGGAGTCGTAGCCGCGCATCAGCAGCAGCCGGTTGGCCCAGGTCAGGTCGCTGCCGCGGCCTCGGCGGTCGTGCCGATCCCACGACACGCGCCGCCGCACGGTGGTGACCATGTCGTTGGCGAGCTTGACCAGGTGGAAGTGATCGACAGAGACGCGGGCTTTGGGCAGCCAGGACCGCACGGCGGAGCGGAACGCGGCGGAGGGGTCGATCGCGACGACCCGCACGCGGTGGCGCCACCAGCGGGGTTGGGTCTTCAGCCAGGTCTTCACCGCGGCGGAGTCGCGGCCGTCGACGACGCCGATGACCTGCCCGGTGGCCAGGTTGATGAACGTGGTCATCCACGGCTCGACCCGCCGCCACGACCCGTCGGCGTCGTCCTTGTACCAGCGCACCGTGCGGAACCGGTGCTCATCGATGCCCAACGAGTGCACCAGCGCCGGTCGGGCCGCAGTCGCAGCGGCCTGGGCGGCCATCGCCGAGGTGAGTTGGCGCATCACGGTCGGCCAGGACACGCCCAACTCGGCGGCGACCGCATCCACGCAGCGGACCTCCCCGGCCAGCGCGGTCACGATCCGCTCTTTGAGCCGGGTGGTGAGCCGGGCGTACGGCGGGACCTCGTCGGTGTGTTCGGTGAACGTCGCTCTCTTGCAGAGGGATTCGGTGCAGCGCCACCGCTTCTTGACCCACCACACCGTGACCCGCCCGTCGAACGGGACATCACGCACCCGTTGCGTCGTGCGCTGATGAACCCGGCCGGTCACGACCCCGCACGAGGGGCACCCGGCCTCCACGGCCGGGGTATCGACAAACACCTCCCGAGCGCCGGACCCGTCGCGGGTCACCGCGATGACGCGGTACTCGGGCAGGTTGAACAGGATGGACGCGCCGTCGAAGGCAGCGTCGACCGTGGGCTTGAACACGCTCGTGGTCCTGACGTCACTGGATGCTTAGACACCACCCAGCCTGCCGCAGGGCCACGAGCCCCTACTTCAGGTCCCCATCACGCGGAAGATCGAAGACCCGCGTTAACGCGACCCGCGCCGACACCGCCCGGCAGTTTCTATTCGCTGTCTTGCGAGACGTACAGCGGAACCATCCACTCGGGCATCCGCTCGGGCATCCACTCGGGCGTTTCTATTCGCTGTCTTGCGAGACGTACAGCGGAACACGACCCGGCCATGGCCACCCACGAGGGTGACCTGTTGTTTCTATTCGCTGTCTTGCGAGACGTACAGCGGAACGTCCTCGTGTCGGGCGTGTTGAAGTCGCGCTCGTAGTTTCTATTCGCTGTCTTGCGAGACGTACAGCGGAACACCTTGCCTCTCGCGTTCTGCGGGCACCACGGCAAGTTTCTATTCGCTGTCTTGCGAGACGTACAGCGGAACAGCCAGGTCACTGCGTCGTGGGACATCTGGTGTCTCGCTTCTATTCGCTGTCTTGCGAGACGTACAGCGGAACGGGCTGGACTACGTGGTCACATGCAGCGACAGGCTGCAGTTTCTATTCGCTGTCTTGCGAGACGTACAGCGGAACGGTCACCGTGTTCGGCGGCACGAACGGCGCGCCCTTGTTTCTATTCGCTGTCTTGCGAGACGTACAGCGGAACGAGGGCTCCGGCGTGTGGGGCGGCGTGATGCTCGACGAGGGGTTTCTATTCGCTGTCTTGCGAGACGTACAGCGGAACCCGAGGTGCTGCTGCTCCACGTGCCGGATTCGTTCGACGTTTCTATTCGCTGTCTTGCGAGACGTACAGCGGAACGACAAGTTCGCGGCATCGGACGTCTTCCATGCCCACCAGGTTTCTATTCGCTGTCTTGCGAGACGTACAGCGGAACTTCGTTTCGCTGGTCGGTGTGTAGTAGCACTGTGGTTTCTATTCGCTGTCTTGCGAGACGTACAGCGGAACATCCCGCTTGTAGCTGCATTTTTGCTCCTCGTGCTAGGTTTCTATTCGCTGTCTTGCGAGACGTACAGCGGAACGTGACCGCCAAGGTTCCGCCGTGCGACCGCCCCGGTTTCTATTCGCTGTCTTGCGAGACGTACAGCGGAACTGTCTTCAAAGAAAAACAAGCAAGACCTCAACTAGTTTCTATTCGCTGTCTTGCGAGACGTACAGCGGAACGAAGGTTAGCCTCGCGGAGTTTTTGCCGAGAAGTTTCTATTCGCTGTCTTGCGAGACGTACAGCGGAACGGGCGTTCTTCGTCTTGAAGGACGAGAACGAGGGAAAGTTTCTATTCGCTGTCTTGCGAGACGTACAGCGGAACTTCCGCGTCGTCGCGGAGCTGACCTCGGAGGGAGTTTCTATTCGCTGTCTTGCGAGACGTACAGCGGAACGGTGGTCAACACCTTCAGTCGTGGCGAGTGGGATAAGGTTTCTATTCGCTGTCTTGCGAGACGTACAGCGGAACACAGCGGTTCCTCTTTACATTCTCAGCCACCGACAAGAGTTTCTATTCGCTGTCTTGCGAGACGTACAGCGGAACGTAGGTCACAATCCACCGGGCCCCAGCCAGTTGCAAGGTTTCTATTCGCTGTCTTGCGAGACGTACAGCGGAACCTCGCGTGCGAGCCGGCAGTTCGGTAACCGTGGTTTCTATTCGCTGTCTTGCGAGACGTACAGCGGAACTTAAAACAACACCCTACTACATCAAACTCCCCAACAGTTTCTATTCGCTGTCTTGCGAGACGTACAGCGGAACCACGGGAAGAATGTTTAACGACAAGCTGACTGATCTCGTTTCTATTCGCTGTCTTGCGAGACGTACAGCGGAACGGTGGCGGCGATAACGCTCATCCTCTTGTGGGGATGTTTCTATTCGCTGTCTTGCGAGACGTACAGCGGAACTCCCGCTGATGTCGCGGACGCTCACGGACGTGGAGTTTCTATTCGCTGTCTTGCGAGACGTACAGCGGAACACTGGTTCTCAACGAGTGGACGGACCGCAACGGCAACGTTTCTATTCGCTGTCTTGCGAGACGTACAGCGGAACTGCACTACGAAACCCTCGCCGACCAAGACGCCAGACCGTTTCTATTCGCTGTCTTGCGAGACGTACAGCGGAACGAGGGCAGGCCAACTGACGATCTCATGGTCGTCGCTTCTATTCGCTGTCTTGCGAGACGTACAGCGGAACATGGGGCAGTCTGGCAACTACCGGGCCGTGGTCCGGTTTCTATTCGCTGTCTTGCGAGACGTACAGCGGAACGCCATAGAATTATGCGGGCTAGGCCTCCTCTAGCCGCTTCTATTCGCTGTCTTGCGAGACGTACAGCGGAACGTGTGAGTGGCAAGCGTGCCTATGTGGGGGAGCGTGTTTCTATTCGCTGTCTTGCGAGACGTACAGCGGAACCGGAGGACGAGAACGGGACCCTGCCGGGCGCCGTGTTTCTATTCGCTGTCTTGCGAGACGTACAGCGGAACTCGTCCCCCGGCAGCGGGGCTGTAGCGAAGTAGTCATGTTTCTATTCGCTGTCTTGCGAGACGTACAGCGGAACAGGGTCAGTTCCGCGTCCTCGCGGAGCTGACGTTTCTATTCGCTGTCTTGCGAGACGTACAGCGGAACCTGATGTTTGGCGGCCGGCACGTCTACAACGCGTTTCTATTCGCTGTCTTGCGAGACGTACAGCGGAACGGTCAGCGTCAGGAGTGGTTCAAGGCTGAGTACGGGTTTCTATTCGCTGTCTTGCGAGACGTACAGCGGAACCCGATTCCTCAACTCCCACCGCATGAGATCACCGTTTCTATTCGCTGTCTTGCGAGACGTACAGCGGAACGGCCGGCCAGCCTTGACGGATTCACAGTGCCGGGCGAGTTTCTATTCGCTGTCTTGCGAGACGTACAGCGGAACGTGAATGGGTGCAATCTGTGAACGTCGGCGACACCGTCGGCCTGCTGTTTCTATTCGCTGTCTTGCGAGACGTACAGCGGAACTTCGGGCAGCGCGTCGCGGACCCCGCCACCGGCGAGGCGTTTCTATTCGCTGTCTTGCGAGACGTACAGCGGAACGGGGGTGCCGTACTGGACGCGGACGTCATGTGCCGTGTTTCTATTCGCTGTCTTGCGAGACGTACAGCGGAACCGTGGCGAACTGGCCGTGTGGTCATTCGCTCAGAGTTTCTATTCGCTGTCTTGCGAGACGTACAGCGGAACGACGGTCGGGGAGGCAACGCCAACATGACCGGCGACAGTTTCTATTCGCTGTCTTGCGAGACGTACAGCGGAACTGACGTGGTTATTGGTGACACACATACAACGATGTTTCTATTCGCTGTCTTGCGAGACGTACAGCGGAACATTACCTCATGATCCAAGAAGAAGTTGAGGACAGTTTCTATTCGCTGTCTTGCGAGACGTACAGCGGAACAGGAAGATTATCTATCAGCTCTCCACATTTTCATGTAGTTTCTATTCGCTGTCTTGCGAGACGTACAGCGGAACCGCCCTCACTGGGGACTGGCGTGGGCAGCCCATGGTTTCTATTCGCTGTCTTGCGAGACGTACAGCGGAACTCTTCACGTACATGCGAAGTATGACTAATGATTTCAGGTTTCTATTCGCTGTCTTGCGAGACGTACAGCGGAACGCGGCCTCGACAAGGCGGCCGTACTCGCCACGCTGTTTCTATTCGCTGTCTTGCGAGACGTACAGCGGAACTACAGGTGCAAGATGTCTTGCATCCGACTCCAGTGTTTCTATTCGCTGTCTTGCGAGACGTACAGCGGAACAAGCTGCCATCCAAGCGCGCAAACTTGAGGACGAGTTTCTATTCGCTGTCTTGCGAGACGTACAGCGGAACAGTGAACGTCAGCGGGAGGGCCGACGTCCTCCCGCTGACGTTTCTATTCGCTGTCTTGCGAGACGTACAGCGGAACGACACCCACCTGGACAACGGGTGGACGGCCACTGAGCGCTTCTATTCGCTGTCTTGCGAGACGTACAGCGGAACGGAACGCATTGCGTGCAGATCAGCTATGCACTCGGGCTTCTATTCGCTGTCTTGCGAGACGTACAGCGGAACCCGTCAAACACACACAACGCACGAGAGGCAAGACAATCTTCTATTCGCTGTCTTGCGAGACGTACAGCGGAACCCTACCGCCAAAATCATGCCTCTGACCAGGGCAAACGTGAGCTTGCTGCACACACTCCCTCCCGCAGCTCATGCATGGAGGCCCGTGGGCGGTTGCGAGTGGGTGTTGTGGCTGCTCAGAGGCCTTGCACACACCTCGAGTGTTTCGGCCGACCGCCCGCCCACCCCGGCGTGCCTTTGGCGGCGCACTTCATGGACCTGCGTTTCCCCCTCACAGCACAGCCCAGTAGAGGGTGCGCTGGGGGGCATGCGCCTGGCCGAGGCACTCCAGGGAGTCCCAGCACGTGGCGCACTGCCTGAAGAAGTAGAGCGAGTCGACGTCCGGATCCAGCACCTCCATGGCTTCGGCCCGCAGTTCCTGCAAGTCTGCCTCGTCGAGCGTCAGGACGAAGACCGACTTCTGAATGCGATCACCGACCGTCTGCAGGATGGCCGCCAGTCTCGAGCGGCGCGAGTCTGATGACACGTCATAGGCCGCGATCACGGTCATCGCCATGACAGTCCCGTCCACGGCTGGTCGTCCGACATGATCGACGCCCGCAGCCGTTGGGCTTGTCGATAGAGGTGTCGGCGCAGGGTGCCGCCAAAGTCGGGGAGGGCCCCTCGCGTGCGGGTGAGCATCCGACGCTCATAAGCGTCCAGCAGGGCAAGGCGACCGGCCTTGGTGAGCATCACGCCCGCCCGGCCATCGTCCGAGCGTCCATGCGTGGCCTGCAGTGACCCGAGTCGGGCGCACGAGATCACCACCTGATCGACCACCAGCGGTCGGAACTCTTCCATCAGGTCCAAGGCCAGGCTGGGTCGGTCCTCGTGATCGGTGTGCAGCACGCCGAACATGGGATCCAGGCCGGCGGCATACAGCGCGGTCTCGCACTCCCCCAGCAACACAGTGTAGAGGTAGCCGAGGGCCGAGTTCGCGACATCCATCGGCGGCTGGCGCGAGCGCAGCGTGAAGCTCAAGCCGTCAGGCAACAGCGCGCCGTATGCCGGGAAGTAGGCCGCCGCCGCTGCCCCCTCCATCCCCATGACCTCGGCCGTCGTCGAACAGTCCGGCAGCAGCCGCAGGCAGCCCTGGATCGACTCGATCGCAGCCGACACCGTCTCGGCGTGCTCACGGCGCCCAAACCGACGCAGCACGACGAGCTGCTTGGCGATCTTGGCCTCGACGATGGCTCTCGAGATCGCCAGCGCCTCAGCAGTGTCGGTGATCGCGACCTGGGCACGCACGCGGTCAGCGCGTTGGCGTTGGTCGGCGCCGACATACGAGCCAAGATAGCTGCCCCGTCGCGAGGCGAAGACGACATCCACGCCGTTGCTCAGCGCCCACGAGCGCACCCCCGCGCTGACCCCAACAGAGCCGAATGCGACGATCCGCGACACCTGCCCAGTCGGCACGTCGAGCACCTCGGCGTCGTCGGATGTCTCGACGATCAGTCGCCCGGCAGCGGTGCGCACCCGCCCACCTTGGGTGGCGACATAGACCACGCGCCGGTCTGGCTCTTCGACCCGCGCCCCGGTGAGCACCGGCGGGTAGCGGGGCCCGAAGTCCTCACCGAGGAAGGTGAAGCCCTCGTCGAAGCTCATGACCTGCGTGTCCTCGGCCCCCAGGGACATGCCGACCTGCTCCACGGCGTCTGACACCACCCGCACCGCCTCCCATGCCTCGTCACGACTGCCTGCGGCAATCACCATGTCGTCCGCGTATCGCACGAGGGCGAACCCTGCGTCCAACACTCGCTCGTCCACACCGGCCAGCACGAGGTTGGCGAGCAACGGCGACAACGCGCAGCCTTGCGCCAGCCCCCGCATCACCCGGCGTCCCCGACGTCGGGACGTGTACCCCCTCGCCAGCAACAGGTCGACCACCCTGAGCACCTCGGGGTCGTCAACAACCGAACCGAGCATCCGTCGCGCCAGCGTCACCGGAATGGTCGGGAAGCAGTCGTCGACGTCGGTGCGCACGACCCAGCGCAGGCCCTCGTCGCGCAAGGCCGCAACGGCCTGCACGGCGTCGACCACACCGAGCCCTGGCCGGTAGGCATATGACGCGCACCCGAGGAGCGGGTCGACATAGGGCGTGATGACCTCAAGGATTGCTCGCTCGACGATGCGGTCCCTCAGGGTCGGGATGTGCAGCGCCCGACGCTTGTCCGACTCGTCGATGATCACCTCGGTGAGGTCGCGCGGTTCGTAGGCTCCCCACGCGAGGTCGGCGACGAGTCGCCCGACCTCCTCATCGATGCGCTCGTCGAAGGCCTTCACCCGCGCGCTCGGCTCGCCATCCTCACTCGCGTTGTCGCGCACATCGGTCCAGGCCCGACGCAGCGCAGCGTCCGTGAACGCCGCGTCAGCTAGCCTGCCCACCCGACAACCGATCGGCGCCCGCACGCACGTCACGGCCAGTCACGGGTTCGACCCGGGTCACTCCGAAGCCCTTGAGCGTCATCGAGCCGATGCCGGTGTATGCCGCCAACCGCCACAGAGGGCCAGCTACGGCCGCCGTCGCCGCGTCGTCACACCGAATGGTGAGCGTGCCCGTGCATCCAGAGACGTGCACTGCCGTGGCGCCTCCATCACGGCGACCGATCCTAAGGCGGGTCACGGTGCTCGCAAGGTCGAGGTCGCTGACCCACACGGCGCCAGCCAGCCTGTCCGTCTCCCGCGCGGGCACCTCGCCCCAGGCGTTCCATGCCTGCGTCAGGCCGCGCAGCATCGTCGCCACCGTCGGCAGCGGGCTTGACCGGTCACCCGATCTGAAGGTGACCGGGGTGGCGAACTCCAGCCGCCACTGCGTGTCCTGGCGATGCTCAGCCAGGCTTGCCCACGACNNAGCCGTGAGCGTGGCGATCTCGACCCCGACGACGCCACGGCCGTCGTTGACCAACGGGGATACGGCATAGGGCTTGAGGCCCGCGTTGTGTTCGGCCTCGGTCGTGTCGAACCACCGCGTGAAGGCGCCATGCACAAACTCGAGCCGGGTGAACTCCGGCTTGATCCCCGGAACGGGCACGAACCATCTGCTAGGCATCGTCGTGTCCCCTCGCGTGATCGAAACGGCCAAGAGCACGACAGCCGATGATGCGTCCGTCGTCGTCGCGCACCTCGCCGAAGGGGAAGTAAAGGTCCTGTCTGTCGACCGCCGCTGCTAGCACTCTCGACACGATGTAGGCCACGCCCTCGCAGGGGATCGGCAACCCCTCGACCGAGTCGGCATACCGCAGGGGTATGACGGGCACCTCACCCTTATCGGTGGTGAGCGCAGCTGCCGCAGCCGTGGTCTCACCAAGCCGGGCAAACTCACCGGATGCGGGCCACGTCGCGATCGGATGCTCACCGTCGTAGACGACGACTGGGTGCAGTGTTAGGTTCACGAGCCTGATCACGGTCGTGCCTCGAGGATCGCCCGCCGCAATTCACGGGGCGACGGTTGAGCCGGGTGGACCCTGGTGATGAGGAACTCGGAGCCGGCGCGCTCTTGATCCCAGAGCGCGATGACGAGGCGACGCCACGGGTGCAGGCACCCCTCGTTCGTGCACCGTGCGTGGCCGCACCCCGGGTGCTCCCGCCGGGCGCAGTTGGTGAGCCACCAACCGACGGAGACGGCGACGGTCTTGGGCAAGCGCGCGATGAGCACGACATAGTGCTCGGGATTGTCGTGCAGCGCCTCGCGCAGTGTTGCCACGACTTCGAGTGTGGCTGCCCACGGATGCACGACCGCTGTCCATGGGGCGACGGCGTCAGGCTTGTCCGGATCGAGGTAAGGCTCGAAGACACCAGACGGTCCGGTGGAGACGGTGACCGCGGCCGCATCCTCGTCGATGTCGGTGCCCGCATGTGGCCACACAGCCACGCGATAGCGCTTGCTGAAGCGCCAGTCTGGCCTTGTCGCCTTGCCGGCCGGGGTCAAGTCGACCGAGACCAGCACGGCGCGAGCACCGGGGACTCCGTCAACCAGTCGGCGGCCAGGCACGAGGTAGTCAGCCTCATCGGGGGCTTGCTCAAGCGCGAAGGACAACGAGACTGGCTTGGCGCCCTCGAAAAGCTCCTCGAGCGTCATGTCGTCCCAGCGATAGAGGTCGTAGCCGATCGCGATCCCGGCAGGCACTAGCAGGTTGGGTGCCACGTTGTATCCGGTCTCGACCTGATCGTCGTTCATCGTCTGCTGGAGGTCGCGGCTGACCGCCGCGACCTCCGTGCTGATGTCGAGGATGCCCCCTCGCGCCTTGGCCGAGCACCACTTCGTGACGACGCGCAGGTCGAGATGGTGACGCTTGACCACATCCAGCTGATCGAGACGCCAGTCCGGCATGCTCTCCATGAGGTAGCGGACGTAGTAGAGGGTTCCCGCGCGCCGGCTCTGCCGCTGGCGAGACCACAGCAGGAGCAACAACATCACGGTGACAAGCACCCACACAGTCCAGCGCTGAGGGTCGCGGACCCGATCACCATCGAGCGGGAAAAGGTCCTCGATGAGCAGGGCGGCTGCGGCCGTCGACAGCGTGGCGCACAGAACGATAGCCACGTCGCGGAGCCGGCGACCAGCGATCCGTTGGGCAATCGGCGGACCCGAGGGCGAGTCGCCGAACGCCGGTTTCATGTGCGGATCTCCACAAAGGTCAAGGGGGCCACCGTGAGGCCGCCCATGCCGTCATCGGTGGTCACCCGAACCTGCCGCAGCCTGGCATAGGTCTCCGGTCCCAGCCAGTCCTGAGGCGCCAGTCGCACCCGACCGTCGGCCACACTCCACACCGGGGCGTCGTGCTCCATCACATCGACCTCGGCACCAGTCCCCGTCGTTGTCAACATCGTGCCCACCACCTCGCCACCGGGCAGGCTGTGATCGACTCTGGCGCGCAGCCAGGTGCCATCGCCCCAACCCCAGATGTGCGTGACATCCGCCGGGCGCCCTGGCAGGGAGTGCTCGTGATGCAGCGCGGGGCCGCTCGTGTCGCACCACAGCCAGGTGTGAATCCCGTCGCGGTCCAGCTCCCGCCACGAGCATGGCCCAAAGGCGGTGAGGTATCCCCGGGTCATGACGCCTGCTCCCCGTTGGTTGTCGATGAGCCCATGGCCGGTTGTCCTGACTCGGCAAATGACCGCAGTGCCTCAAGGTCTAAGCCTGCCAAGCCGTCAATGATGGCTGCCCTGCTCTGCTCGGTCAGCGCGACCGAACCATAGCCACGACTCGCCCCCTTGCCGATGCCGACCAGCCCCTCGTCCAAGTCTCGGATAACGTGGCGCACCAGACCGACGACCGCCTCGGGCACCTCGACCGAGGAGGTGATCGCCAGGTCGAGCTCGACACCACGATCGATAGCCTCGACCGAGAAGAGCGCTCCATCACGAGCTCCTCCGGTGAAACGGTCGATCGCCACATGGTCCAGCGTCACCGTGGCGGCACCCTTGGCAGCCAGCGAATCGGCGAAGCGCAGCAAGCCGCGTCCGGTCTGCATCGACCCAAAGAGCCGCACAACGAGCGGTCCGACCCACGCTTGATCGACGGCGACCATCGACAGGATCGTCTCGCTGCGGTGCCGCACGATGCCCTTCCAGGACGACCCGGGTATGCCGACCCGGCCCGACATCCGCATCGTCGTGGCAACGGCATTCGCGCCCGTCGGCAACCGAGCCGTGTCGGACTCCAGCGCGCCGACGTGCACTGGCTCGGCCACGACGAAGCGCGCACCGACCACGGGATGGCTAGCCGGCACCGATCGACCCGTCTCGACGACGGGGTCGACCACCGTCGCGACGTCCTGGCCCGCCAGCCACGCCGACCGGCTCGTCAGCCACCAGGTCAGCTGGGCGCCCTGCCGACGATCGATGACCATCGTGTGCACGGCCGTGACCGACGCCTGCCCCATCCCGACTGATCGGCCGCGGCCGACGACCGGGGCCCACGTGGCCAACGCATCGACGAGTGTGTCGTTGCGCGCACCATCGTGCTGCATGGCCACGATGAGCGTGCTCGGCTCGGCAAACTGCTCGGTGCGAAGCGTGCCTTGCTCAGCAGCCCCGCGCTGCAGGTCGACGCTAGTCGACCCGCGCACGGCCACAACACTTTGGGCAACCATGCAGCCAAGGATGCGCAAGACGCTGGGATTGAGTTCGGTCTTGGTGCCGCTTCGGCGGGCAAACTCGTCGGGATCATCGCCCATCCACGTGGTGCCCAGTGCGCCCAGATGCCGCTTGAGCGATCCGGCCAGACTGGTGCCCGGCACATGCGGGACGAACGCGTCGCCACCTGAGCGCTCGTCGCGCAGGATCGGCAGGTCGACGGCGTCACCGCCGCGGGCGACGCCGCCTACAGCCCAGCGCTCATCAATCGTCAAGTGCACGCGGATCAGGGTCGAGGTGCTCACGCGGCTCCCCCTTTGACGACGTTGGCCAAGGCGGTGCGCAAGTGGTCTAGGTCCGCCTCGCTCAGCAACCGCCGGATCTCCTCACGCGTGTCAGGCCCGACTCGCTGCAGTGTCGGCACCCGCATGGCTTCGTCCACGGCCGCCTGCCGAATGTCAGCACTGCCGTCATGACCGACCCGGGTGGCGACAGCCTGGGCCTGACCTAGCGCGGCGTTGAGGACGGCTCGCCGCCGACCACGGTCAAGCGCGGCCACGTCCGAGAGCAGCGCCCACAGCACTCCACGATCAGGCTCCGGCTCCGGCAGGGCGGTGCTGGCGTGCTCGAGAGCCGCTGTCTCAGTCGTCCGAGACACGACGGCCACCTGCCCATAGCCCTCCAGCCGTCGTATGCCGATGCCGTCGGAGAGGGCGTCGAGCCGGTCCTGCGGCCAATCCGTGAGCAGTGCGGTGCTGCCCGCCTGCACCGCGAGGTCGATCGGCTTTGGCAGCCCGGCCATACCGTGCCAGCCTCCGATGGACGCCGGGCGCAGCCAGCCACGGCGCACCTGGACGCCGCCTCCGCTTCTGCCCGCCACAGCGGCGAGTGCGGCCGCGAGGTCGGTCGAGGCAGCGCCATACCTGTCGACCAAGATGGCCGGAGTCATCAGTCGCGCCAGCATGAGCCGATCAGCTGGGGTTGGCAGAGGCGGGACCTCAACGACCTGAGCGTGCCAGGTCGAGCGCCCGAGAGTGCTGCGCTGGCCGCCGATGCTCAGTCGCCGCTCGCTAGTCAGCCACTGCACCTCGGCTGGCATCTGATCCTCGCCGGCCTCGATCTGGATGGACCCGTGATAGGTGACGGTCTGACGCATGGCCCGCCGAGTGAAAAGCAGCCCCTGCCGGGCCGTCTCGTTGTCATGCAGCGCGGTGCGAGTGGTGCGTGCGCTCCAGTCGAGGTGCTGACGGCGCCCGTCACGCGCCACCTCGGTGGGCAGCTGCCAACCGCGGCCCCTCACGTATGGCTCTCCGCAGAGGCATCGAGGCCCGTGGGCCGCAGGGTCGAAGGCATCGTCAAGCCACCGTCCCTGGCACAGGTCAGTCGTGCCGTACTTGCAGGTCACCCAGGACATCGGTCGCATGAGGGGCCCGTGGCCGTGCAGCTGTGGTGCCGCGAAGCCGACCCGCATCCGCTGGCCAAACAGGGCGTCGAAAGCGCTCTGAGAGTCAGTTCCTGCATATGACGGGCCGGTGCCCGACCACCACGCCGCCCCCAAGGCTCCGCGCACCACCGAGCCGGGCAGGATCTCATAGACACGGCGCTCGTTTTGCACCTGACCGCTCGCTCCGGCGGAGACCCGCCCAGACGGGGTGATCGTGAAATCGAGGCGGATGGTCATGATGCCTCCTGCCCTTGCACGATCTCGGCGGTGTCGGCGTCGGTCCAGGGCGACAGCGTGTCGGTAATGCTGACCCAGCCGCTGCCGCGCCGGCGCTGACCGCCGACCGACGTGACCGCTCGGGCCGACGCGCGGAGCACGAGCGTATGCAGCGCCATCGTCTGGTCGTCCATCGCGTCGAGTCGCTCGACGTCGAAGGTCGCCCTCTCAGCCCAGACCTGTTGACCCAGCATGAGGAACCCGCGCTCGACCCGGCCATCGTCGTTGACTCGTATGCGAGCGTGACGCGTGATCGACGGGTCGGTGAATCGGGCCGATGACCAGTTCCATGGGCTTGGGGCGCACAGGTGCGGGGTGGGCGCCGCCGCGTCGGCAGGCGCGTCGCCATATACGGCAGCCACGAGTCCTTGGTCGAGACACAGCTGATGCCGGGCGGCGGCCCTCATGACGCCTTTCAGGCTGGTCGACGGCAGCAGGTCGTCGGGGTCGACGCGCGTGTCTAGACCCGCCGCTGCGGCACCAGTACCCACGTGGAACGGACCGTGGAACGTGATGGTGAAGGTCAGCATCTCCTCAGGCCTCGTCTCGGTTGGCACTCGGCCACCACCGCGAGCGCGATAGGGCGGACTCGAGGTCGCGGATGCCGCCCGGCACTGACAGCGTGCCGCGTGATCGCCGTTTCCAGTCGATGACGGCGGCGCGGGCCTCGGCTTCGCTGCTCGCAGCACGGATGAGGCCCGAGAGCGCCGAGCGCGATGACGGCGCCAGCGCGCAGACCTGGTCGAAGAGAGAATCGTCTGGCGACTGAAGGTCGCGTGTGGCCTCCTCTGCACGGATGGTGTGGGTGCCGCTGCGACCACCACGACCTGGCACTGTGTCACCCCGCTGCCGGCTGTCCGAGCCCACGCCGTCCGTCTCGCCGACCGTGAGGTCAACCCACCCGATCGCCGACGCGTGGCCGGTGGTTGCGCGCTTGGCTGCGCTGAGCGCCTGCTCGGCCAGCGCCCGAGTGTCGATGAAGGGCGTGTGCGACTCCGCGAAGCACATCCCGATGCCCAGGCTGAGTTGATCGATCTTGGCGCGCAGGAGCGTGACGTCGGGAGTGTCGGTGTCCGACGGTCCCACCTCGGTGGTCAGCAGGGTGTCGAGAGTGCCCCTCAGCTCGTCGAAGTAACTGGCGAGAGCAGCGGCATACCTCCAGGCCTGTGGCGCTGGCACGCTCACGAGCACGTCGTCACCACCGACATAGTGAGGGATACCTCCCTTGACCTGGGCGTCGCCATCTCCAGCCTTCAGCGCGGCCATCTCGACTGCCCATCGTGTGGTCGCGTTGAGCTCGCCCACCGCGCTCTTGGCGAGTTCAGGGACGCCAGGCGTTTTGTCCAGCTGGTCGAAGAAGTCACCGATGCGGTTGCCGTCGGCCGCGATCGTGGCCAGGTGGTTGCGCAGATCGGTGCGGCCCACGGCCCGTGCGTCCCCGGGGCCGCCTGCACTCACTCCACCTTGTGCCGCCAAGTCCTCGAAATCGTCGGCCCAGGCGCCAGGGACGGTCAGCCATACATCGTCTGGTCGCCCGGCGTGATCCTGCCTAATGCGACAGCCGCGCCCGAGGTCCGCAGTCAGCGGCTTGCCCGGGCTGCCCAGCCCTGCCGGTTCACGACGACAGGCTTCGCACGACTGGATCAGGCCGAGGTCCAGCACGTCGGCAAGGCCACGAATGCGCTCCACCCCGATGTCGGTGTCGTCCTTGGCGCGGGTGACGGCCGAGATGTAGGAAGACGCCTCAACCCACCAGCCTTCCCATTGCACTCCCGGAAGCTGGGTCGACAGCTGGCTCACGAGATCGGCAGCGGCTGTGCGAGCGGACCCGGCGTCCGGAGCCTTGAGTACAACGACTCCGTCGATGCCGGTGGGCCCAGGGTCGATCTCCAGGTCCGAGCGACCGGTCTGGTTGAGCCAACCCTGGACGGCGGCTTCACCAGTGAGCGTGTGAAGCGCGGCCGATGCGCCGCGTAGTTGGGTGAGCTTGGGTGTGTAGCCGAGCCACTCTTGGATGCGTGCTGCCCCGATGGAGAGGTAATGGGTCACCGTTGCCTCCGGGTGATCGGCAGGCTCGGATCGGGATCGGTCGGGCCCGGCAGGGGCAGCCAGGGGCGCCGGCCGCCCTGCAGCTGCTCGCCGTTGACCTCTTGGAAGAACTGATAACTGAGCCGGAAATCGTCGGTGTCGGCAGCGTCCCACTCTCGGGCCGGCGGATATGCGACGTGGTTGACCCATGCGCCCAAACCGTCGACATCGAGGATCTTTGCCACGCTCGGCAGTGCGCTGGTGAAGCGACCGACCCGCGCGGCGATCGCACGCAGCGCGGCGACGGTCGGGCGCCAGTCACGCTCATGGCGCGAGACCCCCAGATATCGCTCCTCGGCCGTTTGCACATCGATCGAAGTGATCGTCGGGCTGGCCGACCCGAGCCCGAGTGGCTTGCCGCCGCCGAGGTGCACCGCATAGCGACGGTCGGGTCCGGCGTTGGGCACGAAGCCCAACACCCTGGCCGGGTCAATGGCGGCTAGCAGCGTGTGCAGGTCCATAGCGGTGAGCCGGTCGAAGGTGATCGTGGCGGTGAACTCGGTGCCCGTTGGCACAAGGTAGGCCGTGCGGGCCATCTGGCCGGTCCGCTGTTTACCCGCGGCGACGTAGCGGGGATCGATATGACGCCCGTTGCTGGCGGTCCAGTGCCGGGACTGCGCGTCGGGATCGGTGTGCCAGTAAAACTTGCGGCCAGCCAGTTGTCTGAGTTGAGGCTGATCGGCCGCGCTGCCCCACCGCGTTGCCGGATCCCCCATCTTCAGTTGCTCAGGCAGTCCCGTGCGGTTGGCGAGGTAGAACATGCCGCTGCCGGGGTTGGGTGCACCTAACGGCGTGAGGGTTACGCGCTTGGGTCGCACCGAGGTGGACGAGACGGCCGACGAGAAACGGACGTGGCCGGCATACGAGGTCTGTCGAGCCTTGGTGTCGGAGCCCTGGCCGACCGGCTCGCCGCCGCCTTGGTCAGCGGAGGTGTCTGCCGACCCGAAGATCGCGCAGCTCAGGCAGAGAACTAAACCCTCGTGCTGCGGGTCGTGGCCTGTGCACGGTGACAGGGACTGGTGGCCGAGCCTCTTGGCAACGCCGCCGCGCCCTGCGACACGCCAGATGACCGACAGGCTGATGCGCTCAATGGTGGGGCCGTTGCGGGTGATCCACAGGACATCCCCGGGTTCGAATGCGTTTGTCTGCAGTTGACGCTGGGCGACTGGCTGACGAACACCAGATGGACCCCACCACTCGACGAAGACGTGGCGACTAGTCTGCAGGTCGCTCGGCGGCCCGCCAGCTTGACCCTCGGGGGTCGCTGCTGGTGGCGGACTTTCTCGCCGCTTCTGCGCCGCCTTGCGGGCGTCGTCGGTTCCTTGGCCCGCGTTGCGCAGGTCGACAATCGCTTGGTCGTGCGGGTCCAGTTCGACCGACTCCTGCGTCACCCGACCGGTCGCCCACAGCGCTCGACCCTTGGTTCGATCGCGCTTGAAGGCTCGCCGAGCCCCGACATCGGTGACGAGGAGAACCCGACTGCCAACGGCGGTCTCCCCATCGGCGTTCCGTCGCGCTTCACGATCGGGAGCCGCGCTGGTCACCTGACGCATCTCGACCCGCCCCAGAGTGGTGTCCTCGACCACCCAATCGATGTCGACGATGTCCCCCGACTTGGGGAGGCCCTGCGACCTGGGCCAGCGTGAGGCCAGTTGTGTGGCGTCAACCCACAGCACGTTGTCACAGACCTGCAAGCGCGTCGGCATACCGTCAGCAACCTCTGACACGACGGCCAGGGTCATGTTAGTCATGTCAGAGGCGCGAGCGGTGTCCCGATATCCGGGCACGAAGGCATCGTCAAGGATCCGCAGACAACCACTGAACAACGTCTCGTGCATAGACCGGATGGCGCCCTTCAGGCTTGACCCGGGGATGACGGCCTTGGCCTCGGGGCGCTTGCTCCAGTCGTGCGGACCTGGCGGAAGCAAACACGGCGTTTGCATCTTCCAAGTCACCGCGATGGATCCGCTGAAGAGCTCGTCCCCGGTCACCCCAGCGTGGAACGACGGGGCAGCTCGGAGAACCTGAGCGGGCAGACCCACAAAGGTATACGGATTCACAAATTTGTCAACATGATCAGATATGACTTGCCCCTATCATCAACTGGCTCTCCCCTGCGTCGAGATTAATCGTCTCGGCACCTGTAACCCTCCACCTGATTCCCTCTTCGGGAATGCGCACGCGCACCTGGCTCTCGGGACCTCGGATCTCGAGATCACCCTGCTCGTCGCCCACGCCTTCTCGCGAACTATACCCGAGTTCAACATCTACCCGGTTCAGGCTCGTAATCGCTCGCGACCCAGGAAGATCGTTGACGACTTCATTTGGATCATGGATACTGATGGTTGCATACTCGGACCCAGGCAGGCGTAACGTAACGCCTTCGAGGTTACAATTCCGCAGCGTCCAGGTCAGAGGTTCCAGAATACTCAACGTCTCGACCGACACTGTCGCGATCCGCCGATCGCCGATGAATGAGCAGGACTTCATTTCAACCTGATCCCCGACAGTGGACTTGAGCTGAAGAACGGCAGAGCCGCTCAGCGCCAGATTGGTCAAGCGGGCAAAGGCTCCCTCGATGATTGCGTGAGAAGCATCTTCGAGCGTGAGGCCAAAGAAGTCGACTTTGACCTCTCGCTGGCCTGGCCCGGCGCTGTTCTTGAACCCCACTTCAAAGCTCGAATTGGTCTCGACTGTGACTTCCTGCAGGTCGACAGCAGCGCCCAAACGTTCGCTGTCTCCGACACCTGCCAACTCCACTCGCTCATAGAATATGTGCGAATCGCCGCGAATCTTCCCCCCATGCAGCGCTATCGAACCGTTGAGTGATCCGACATCAACCTTCAGTTCCACCTTCTTCTCCCCCAACTCGACCAGGCAGTGATCGCCCAACTCACGAATGTCGATTTCCAACCGTTGCAATGCCGATCTTGGCTCTACACGTACGGAGAGCCGTCCAGTCCCACCAATGTGCACATCCTTCCGACGTATTGCAACGTCTCCGTTGCCAGCCAGCACAATGGTAACTGTTCCAGAAAACACCCTAGGCAAGGAGATCTCACAAGATCGCGTGCTATGGACGTGAACGCTTAACTCCGTACCTTCTGGGACCCCGATATCGGCCAACTCGACGTGATCCACGTCATTCGCCGGGCCAAGCGCCGAAACGAACGACCTGTCCGGCGGAGTTCTAATGGTGAGCAGACAATTTCGCACAAGCGTGCCTCGCAGGAGTTTCCAGTCGACCTCGCCATTCCCAACCAGAAACTCCCATGGACATTCTAGAAAAGACTCTTGATAAGGGTGCAGATGGGCGTCGCGTTGCGTTGCAGGAGTCCCTGCCTTCGATGCAGAACGACTGGACGAACTACTAGGTACCGGATCAGTCAGATAGTCCCCACGGGCATCGGGACAGTCCTTCTCCGCGCACCGGTCAAAGAGATACTCGGCGACCCGCGCATGAGCGACTTGGGCAGCATTTCCGCGCACCTCGTCATCACGGGCGAGCGCTCCGATTGCGTGCCATGTCGCCAGCGCATGCCTTGAATCCACCGTCTTTTCGGCCAGACCGGCATATCGTTCAGACAAGTTCTTCGCCGCAAGCTCGGCAAACTCGGCTTGCTGGCGGGTGAGCTCCCTGTCTCTTGATCGCTCCTGCGAGTGTTTCACGAGAAGTGCGACGATGGCGGCGGCTGGCGCAAGGATGCTCAGCAGGAGTCGGGACGGCTCAGAACCCAACAACTTTCCCTCGTCGACCAAAGGTGTCCCAGAGGCCACCCAAGCAAAGATCAAGACTGTGACGGTCGCGAGCGTTCCCCAAACAACCGCGCGAGTAAGCAATAGCCCCAGTCGGTCTTTGTCGAAACGCCTGCGCGCCCACACCTCGACCACGCCTGTGACAACGATGACGGCTGCGCCCACCGAGAGCCCGACTCCCAAGTCGCCACTGATCACCGTTGTACTTCCTCCCTGACAAGTACAGCCAACGGGCTCACTCGCGGTCAACATAACCCACCCGGCCGACCCTGGCCACCGGAGGATCGACCGCGAACAGGCCAACAACGCTGGATCCTACCCCTTGCTCACGGGTCACCTCAAACCGACGAGATCCTCGTTAATCTCTGCCTGACACGCCGTCACTAGGAATAGTTGGTGATGGACCCAACACGCGGTTGGACCCGTCCGGTCATCACCACGAGAGCGAACAGCCGTGGGCAGCTGCACGATCTGAGCACGCTCCTCGTGCTGAGCCGGACGGTCTCGTCTCGTCACCCGGCAGCTGGAACAGGAGGACCCGCGACCTCGATCGACGAGTTCTGCGTTCCGATGACCGTAGGCTTGGCACCTGCTCGTGTCCGTGACGTTCCGGCTGCGCACACGCCACCCAAAGCGGCGCTCAGCCCGAGCGCATACAGATCCAACCCGGCCCCATCCCAGGAGAGCCCCCGCATGACGGCGAGACGCACAGGGTTGCCTTGTCGCTGTCCTGGCGCTCGTTGGCTGCTCCTCTCCTGACCGCGGGGTCCGGGAGTATCCGCTCGGGAGTCTCCCCTCGGGCATCAGCGACACCAACATCATGGCGGACGTGACGAGCACGATGAATGTCGACTGGGCGCCCGGCTAGGACGATCACCTTCGGCTTCCCGCTATGCAGAATCGGCGACGACCCGGTATCAATCCTAAGATTCGAACTCCTCAAAATTGTAGGCCCACCCGTTGAGGTCCTTGGCTCCAGACCCCTCAGCGCAGACATGTCCGACATCGGCATCATCGCCGAGCCTGGATGGCCACCCAGAAGCAAGAACAGGTCG
>CXWJ01001349.1_pt1 | contig 20027 bp, 33 predicted proteins | sample 590841 | NCBI WGS metagenome assembly CXWJ01 (sample SAMEA3498367, study PRJEB10139) | wastewater metagenome | biome: wastewater treatment plant; material: activated sludge | place: Austria | collected 2015-01-21 | reverse complement strand
TTCGCCATCCGTGAAGGCGGTCTCACCGTCGGCGCTGGTGTCGTTACGAAAATCATTGAATAGGCGATGTCATGACGAAACAGAAGATCCGCATCCGTTTGAAAGCGTACGATCATCGCGTACTCGACTCGACCGCCAAGCGCATCGTCGAAACCGCCGAGCGCAGTGGCGCGCATGTTGTTGGTCCCGTGCCCTTGCCAACCAAGACTGAACGGTTTACAATACGGCGCTCGACATTCATAGATAAAGACTCGCATGAGCATTACGAGATCCGCACGCATAATCGTTTGATCGACGTGCTCGACCCGGACTCGAAGACAATCGATATGTTGATGCGTTTGTCACTGCCTGCGGGTGTGGATATCGAAATAAAAATTTAGTTGGTCGTTATGTATGGAGAGTAGGGACCGGCTCGAATGGATACTCTACTCTCTCATTTCGCCAGCGCAAGAACGGTATTGCACGGGACAACAAAAACCTGAACGTCCCAACAATCCGTTTACTGCGCTGTCTGGAGATGATGCAGCCCAAGCCCGGGCTGACAGTCTCGCAAAATCTTTTGAAGGAGAAAATTGAGCATGTTAAAAGGGCTTATTGGAAGGAAGATCGGCATGACCCAGATCTTCGATGAGAAAGGCGTCGCGTACCCTGTGACGATCATCGAAGCTGGGCCATGTTACATTACGCAGGTCCGCACACAAGATCGGGATGGGTATGCGGCGGTTCAGGTCGGGTTTGAAGAACTTCACCCTAAAAAATTGTCGGCAGGCGCGCTCGGACATTTGAAATCGAACGATCTGCCTCCGCTTCGCTTCTTGCGCGAATTTCGCTCGAAGGAAGCCGTCATCGTAGGCGACAAACTGACAGTGGATGTTTTCAACGTCGGCGAAAAAGTGGACGTGATTGGCACAAGCAAAGGCAAGGGGTTTGCCGGTGCGGTCAAGCGCCACCACTTCGCCGGTGGCAAGAAAACACACGGTCAATCCGACCGCCATCGCGCGCCCGGTTCGCGTTCGTCGGGCACCACTCCCGGCCGCGTCTTCAAAAACGCGCGCGGCGCGGGCCATATGGGGAGCGACCGCGTTACCGTCTCAGCCATGAAAGTGGTTATGGTCGATGCGGAACGCAACCTGCTTGGCATTCATGGCGCTGTGCCCGGAGGCAAAGGCGGCGTTGTGATGATCAAAGAGGCGCGCAAGCAGTAGGCGCAAAGGATTTGATGATATGAAAGTAGACGTTTTCAACCTCGAGGGTAAAAAATTGCGTGAAGTGGAACTTCCTTCCGCGGTTTTCGAAGCCCCTATTAATGTTGATTTGATGCACCAGGCATACCAGCGCCAGTTGGCAAATGCCCGCCTCGGCACACACGATACAAAGGTCCGTGGTGAAGTTGCTGGTGGCGGCGCCAAACCATGGAAGCAAAAAGGAACGGGTCGCGCCCGCCAAGGCTCGCGCCGAGCCGCGCAATGGGTGGGAGGCGGTCGTATCCATACGCCGCATCCGCGCAGTTACGAACAGCGCATGCCCAAGAAAATGAGACAAGCCGCGTTGCGTTCCGCTCTTTCAGTAAAAGCGAAAGAAGCTGACGTGGTCGTTGTGGATGAATTGACAATTTCCGAACCGAAGACAAAATTGATGTCGCAGGCGTTGAACAAACTTGTCGGTGATAAATCTGCCTTGGTTGTTCTTCCCCAAAAAGATCAATCCTATGAGGTTGCCATGCGTACCATCGGCAACCTTGAAGATGCAAAAGTTTTGCTGGCTGGTTACCTCAANNGCGGCGAATCTGGGATAGGAAACCGATATGACTACCGTATATGATATATTGCGCCGCCCCCTCATAACAGAGAAATCGAACTATCTCTCCGGCAAATTGAATCAGTATTCATTTGTCGTTGCAGATTTTGCCACTCGCACGTCCGTGAAGGATGCTGTCGAAACCTTGTACGATGTGAAGGTCGAACGCGTCAACATTATCAACACCTCCGCCAAGCGCGGACGCCGTTTGCGAAGCCGCCGCGTGTTGGTTCGCAAAGCCAGCGTCAAGAAGGCGATCGTCACATTGGCTGAGGGACAGACCCTGCAAATCTTTGAAGGGGTGCAATAATGCCAGTCAAAAAGTACAAACCCGTAACGCCGGGCACCCGCGGGATGACCGGTTATACATTCGACGAAATCACCAAATCCACACCGGAGCGGTCATTGTTGATCCCGCTTCGTAAAAGTGGTGGAAGAAATTCATATGGCCGCGTCACCGTCCGCCATCGCGGCGGTGGACATCGCCGCTTCATCCGCCTGGTGGATTTTAAACGCGACAAGCGCGGCATTCCCGCCAAGGTGGCGGCGATCGAGTACGACCCCAACCGCACAGCTCGCCTCGCGCTTTTATTTTACGCTGACGGCGAAAAGCGGTACATCATTGCCCCGGTCGACTTGAAAGTCGGCGATACGATCATGGCTGGCGTGGGAGTCGAAATCCGCTCCGGAAATTCGCTTCCGATATCGAGCATCCCAGTGGGCACGCTCATCCACAACATCGAAGTTCAGGATGGGCGCGGTGGTCAGTTGGTGCGTTCTGCAGGCGGCGCGGCGCAGTTACTTGCCAAGGAAGGCGATTTTGCACAGGTCCGCATGCCGTCTGGCGAGGTACGCTTGATCCGCCAGACTTGTTACGCGACGATTGGTCAGGTTGGAAATCTCGATCACGGGAATATCAAACTTGGTAAGGCAGGGCGCAAGCGCCATAAAGGCATCCGCCCAGCAGTACGCGGTTCAGCCATGACCCCGCGCGACCATCCGCACGGCGGTGGTGAAGGACGCCAGTCTATTGGTTTGCCCGGGCCGAAAAGTCCGTGGGGCAAGCCCACCCTGGGCTACAAAACCCGCCGCAACAAGAAAACGAATCAGTACATTGTGCGCCGTCGCTCCAAGACGAGCCGTTAATTGAGTTGAGGTTAGAATGTCACGATCATTGAAAAAGGGTCCCTTCGTGGAGCCCAAACTGTTAAAGCGAATCGAGGCGATGAACCAGAAGAGCGAGAAGAAAGTGCTCCGCACGTGGAGTCGCGCCAGCGTGATCTTCCCGCAGATGGTTGGTCACACAATTGCTGTCCATGACGGGCGCCGACATGTGCCGATCTATATAACCGAAAATATGGTCGGTCACCGTCTGGGCGAATTCGCTCCCACGCGCACGTTCCGTGGTCATACCATTGGCGAGAAAGCCGCCGCGCCCGCTGCTGGATCATAGGGATTTGAGTCATGCATGATATTCAAGCACACTTGAAGTTTCTTCCGATGTCCGCGCAAAAGGTGCGGCTCGTTGTCGACCTTGTGCGCGGCAAGGATGCAAACGATGCGATCGAAATGCTCCGCTTTGTAAACAAAGCCGCGGCGTTGCCGGTGCGGAAATTACTTGCCTCGGCAGTTGCCAACGCCGAGGAGAATCTCGGAATCAGCCGAGACGACCTGTTTGTTGCGCAAATCTTTGCGAACGAGGCTCCGACCCGCAAATGGAGGCGTTTCGGCGCGCGTGGACGATTCAAGCCGATCCTCCGCCGCAATTCGCATGTCACTGTGGTCCTGCGCGAGCGCGGGGCGTCACCGGAGTTATAAGGAGAAGTTATGGGTCGTAAAGTTCATCCGATTGGAATGCGGCTTGGAATCAATCAGGGTTGGCAGGGACGCTGGTTCGCTGAAGGCGCCGAATACCGACAACACCTGCATCAGGATTTCGCCATTCGCAATCTTTTGCTCGGAATCCCGTCTAAGGGCGGCGCCGCCAAAAGCGCTGACGTCCGTAAATTGCGCAAGGACCTGCCCGATACAGTAAAGAACCGCAAGGCAGGCATCTCGCGAGTGGAAGTGGAACGCTACCCCGGCAAGATTAAGGTTTCGATCCACACCGCCAAACCCGGTATTTTGATCGGGCGTAAAGGCGAGGGCGTAAAGAAGATCCGCGCGGGACTGGAAGCGCTGGTCGGCAAGAAAGTCGACCTCGATATTAAAGAGATTGGCTCACCCGATACCGACGCGATGCTGGTCGCGCACAATATTGCCGACCAACTCGAACGCCGCATTGCTTATCGCCGCGCGATGAAGCGCGCGATTCAGCAAGCCATGAAACAGGGCGCCCAAGGCATCAAGATCATGGTGGGTGGACGCTTGGGCGGCGCAGAAATGTCGCGCGATGTCTGGTTGCGCGAAGGGCGCGTCCCATTGCAAACCCTGCGCTCGAATGTGGACTTCGCCATCTCCGAGGCGACCACCACATACGGTCAGATCGGTGTAAAAGTCTGGGTCTATAAAGGCGAAGCAAAGCCCGATGTAGAAGAAAAGGTTGAAGCGACTGAAGGCGTGTACGTCAGCCAGTAGAAAATTCAGAGTCGTCTTTTGAGGTAGTGATTATGTTGATGCCAAAACGTGTTAAGTGGCGCAAGCAAATGCGCGGTCGAATGCGGGGGAAAGCCCTGCGTGGCGCGGAGGTTAGTTTCGGCGAGTTCGGTTTGCAGGCGCTTGAGCCCGGCTGGGTCACTGCGCGACAGATCGAAGCCGCGCGCCGCACCATCGTCCGCGAGATGAAGCGTCGTGGAAAAGTTTGGATTCGCATCTTCCCGGCGAAGCCGTTCACGCACAAACCACCCGAAACCCGCATGGGTTCCGGTAAAGGGAATGTCGAATACTATGTGGCGGTTGTCAAGCCCGGCCGCATTATGTTCGAAGTAGGCGGTCTGGACTCTGCCACGGCTGTTCAGGCGCTCAAGAACGCGCAATATAAATTCTCGATCAAGACCAAGGTCGTTGCGCGTCACGAAGGAGAGCAGGCATGAAGGCCATGAAGGTAAAAGACTTGCGTAACGACAAGCCTGGCCAGATCGAAGGCAAGTTGACGGATGCCCGCGACGAATTGATGAAGTTGCGATTCCAGCAGGTAACGGGCCAATTGACCGATACCAGCCGCGTGCGAATGCTGCGCCGCGATATTGCCCGCATGTTGACCATTTTACGCGAGCAACAAACCGCGGAAGCCAAGGAAGGTGAAGCATGAACAATCGTCGTCGCGTAACTGGTGTGGTCACCAGCAACAAGATGACCAAGACGGTTGTGGTTGAGGTAAAGCGGGTGTTCCGCCATCCCTTGTATCGCAAGGTCGTCCATTCGAGCAAGCGCTTCAAAGCGCATGATGAGATCGGTTGCCAGGTTGGCGATCAGGTCGAGTTGGTCGAATCTAAACCATTGTCTCGAACAAAACGCTGGGTGGTTGAATCCATCGTCAAGCGTGAAGTGCGCACGGCGGATACCGGCGTCGCAGAGTTGAAGGCGGAGGAATAAGCCATGATCCAGCACGAATCCCGTCTCAAAGTGGCAGACAACTCCGGCGCGCGCGAATTGCTTGTGATTCACGTCTTGGGCGGCTCCACCCGCAGGTACGGCAGTATCGGCGATGTGGTCGTTGCCTCGGTGAAATCGGCTTCACCGCAAGGCGGCGTGAAGAAGAGCGAAAAAGTGCGCGCGGTCATTGTCCGTTGCTCGAAGGAATGGCGGCGCGAAGATGGCTCGTACATTAAATTCGATGATAACGCCGCCGTATTGTTGGATGCAGATGGCGTAAACCCCAAAGGCACGCGCATTTTTGGTCCCGTTGCGCGCGAGTTGCGTGAAAAAGGCTTCATGAAGATCGTTTCACTGGCTCCGGAAGTGCTGTAGGTTGGAGGAGAATTAAGAATGAAAGTCAAGATTCGCAAAGGCGACACCGTGCAGATCGTCAGCGGCCGCCTCGAAGATAAAGGCAAGCGCGGCGAGGTTATCAACGTGCTCCTGGATACCCGCCGTGTGGTCGTGCAGGGTATCAACATCCGCACAAAACACCAGCGGCAGGTGCAAACGCAATCCAACCGCAACGTCAACCCCGGGCGGATTCACTTCGAGGGACCGATTCACATATCGAACGTGATGCTGGTTTGCCCAACCTGCAAGGAACCCACACGGGTTGGCATCAAACGAGACGACGATGGCGCGCACCGTGTCTGCAAGAACAAAGATTGCATGGCGATCATCGCCTAGCCGCGGAGTAATTGAAGAATGAACAGATTACAGGAAAAATACAACAGCGACGTTATTCCAGCCTTGCGCAAGTCGTTTGAATATAAGAATATCATGCAGGTGCCGCGCCTCGATAAGGTTGTGGTGAACATCGGCATGGGCGAGGCAATGGATAACCCTAAAGCCCTCGAAGCCGCCGTCAATGACCTCGCCATTATCACCGGGCAGAAGCCGGTCATGACCAAGGCGCGCAAGAGCATAGCAAACTTCAAACTGCGCGAGGGACGCATGATTGGCACCAAGGTCACCCTGCGCGGCGACAAGATGTGGGCGTTCCTCGACCGTCTGATGACGACCGCCCTGCCTCGTGTCCGCGATTTCCGCGGTGTATCGCCTAACGCCTTCGATGGGCGCGGCAATTACACTCTGGGCTTGCGCGACCAATTGATCTTCCCGGAGATCGAGTACGACAAAATCGACAAATTGCGCGGGATGGAAGTCACCATTGTGACCACCGCGAACAATGACAACCAGGCGCGTGCCATGTTGCAATTGCTTGGAATGCCGTTCAGCAAGAAGGAAGCATAATTTATGGCGAAGAAATGTATGCAATATCGAGAAGCCCGAAGGGCGCATCCAAGCCAGGTGCGCAACCGCTGTGTGCGTTGCGGCAGACCGCGCGGGTTTATCCGCCGCTTTGGCTTGTGCCGCATCTGTTTTCGCGAACTCGCGTTGCAGGGCAAAATCCCCGGCGTTGTGAAGTCTTCATGGTAGGCGAGGTGATGGCATGTCTATAAACGACCCAATTGCTGATATGCTCACCCGCGTTCGCAATGCCGTGATGGCAGGGCACGCGCTGGTGGCAATGCCGAGCTCCAAACTTAAGTTGGAGATCGCGAAAATACTTAAAGACGAAGGGTACCTTGAAACTTTCGAGGTGGTAGACGGCGAACCTGCTGTTCACAAGACCTTGCGACTTAAGATCAAATATGTGGGCGAGCGCCGCGAAAAACGACCGGTCATTTCCGGGCTGGAACGCGTGAGCACGCCTGGACGACGAATTTACACCAAAAAGCAGGATATCCCCTGGGTGCTCTCCGGGATCGGCGTTGCCATCCTCTCGACACCCAAAGGCGTGATGACCGGCGCGCGCGCCCGACAACTCGGCGTGGGCGGCGAGATCCTGTGTAAAGTGTGGTAAGGCAGGAGGTTTAAGTGTCTCGTATTGGACGATTACCCGTGGCGATCCCAGGCGGCGTGCAGGTGACTGTGCAAGGCTCAGATGTACATGTAAAAGGACCGAAGGGCGAACTCAAACGCACATTCTCGCCGCACATCGCCATTGCGATGGAAGACGGGCAGGTTGTGGTGAAGCGCAATTCGAATCACCCCGCTGAACGCGCTCTGCACGGCACCACCCGCGCAGTGATTGCCAACATGGTGCGCGGCGTCAGCGCCGGCTTTGAGACGGTGCTTGAAGTGGAAGGCGTGGGATACCGCGCCGAAATGGATGGAAAGAACCTGGCGCTGTTTGTGGGCTATTCGCACCCCGTAAAGGTGGAGCCGCCCGCCGGCATTTCGTTCGAAGTGGAGCTGAAGACTCGCCAGATCAAGGTGATGGGATTCGACCGTGAAGTGGTCGGGCAAACTGCCGCCGAAATTCGCGGCGTGCGCCCGCCGGAGCCGTATCACGGCAAGGGCATTCGCTATGCGGGTGAGCGAATCCGCCGTAAGGCTGGGAAAGCCGCGAAAGGAGCCAAGTAAGCCATGGCGAATAAATCACGATTGGTGGCTCGAACCCGCCGACATGCGCGTGTCCGTAAGCATATGGCGGGCACCGCTCAACGTCCGCGTTTGAATGTGTTCAAGAGCCTGTCTGCGATCTATGCGCAAGTCATCGACGATAGCGCGGGCCGCACGCTCGCTTCCGCCTCCACTGTGGATAAGGACCTGCGGGCGAAAGTAAAAGGCATGAAGAAGTCCGAGCAGGCAAAAATGATCGGGCAGGCGATCGCCGAACGCGCCAAAGGCAAGGGCGTCCAGACCGTTGTGTTCGACCGCGGCGGGTTTCGTTATGTGGGTCGCGTGAAAGCGCTGGCAGACGGCGCGCGCGAAGGCGGCTTGCAGTTTTAGGTTCGTGGAGAACAAATGGCAGACTACAATAAAAATCAACAGGATTTTGAAGCACAAGACCAATTCGAAGAGCGTGTGATCGAAATCGCGCGCGTGGCGAAGGTGGTAAAAGGCGGACGCCGATTTCAGTTCCGCGTGACTGTTGTGGTGGGCGATAAGAAGGGAACGATCTCGATGGGTGTGGGTAAGGCAAACGCCGTACCGGATGCGATGCGCAAGGCATCGACGCGCGCCCGCAAGAAGATGAATGTTGTCAACCTTTCCGGCACCACCATCCCGCACGAGGTGCTGGGTCGCGTGGCTGGCGCGAAGGTGATGCTCAAGCCCGCTTCTCCCGGAACCGGCGTGATCGCGGCTGGCGGCGTGCGCGCCGTGCTCGAAGTTGCCGGTGTGCGCGATATCCTCACCAAATCGCAGGGAAGCGCAAATGTGTTGAACGTGGTGCAAGCTACATTCGACGCGCTTAGTCAGTTGAGATCCCCGGCTGAGGAAGCCGCTCGTCGCGGCAAGAACGTGAACGACTTGTTGCCGTTCTGGGAACGGAGGAAACAACATGCCTAAGAAAGACTCTCAGGACAAAACTATTTTCGTAACGCTGGTGCGAAGCCCGATCGGCTATACCAAGGATCAGCGCGCAACCGCGCGAGCTTTAGGCTTGCGCCGCTTGCACCAGACCATTGAACACAAGAACACGGAAGCCATTCGCGGGATGATCAATAAGATCGTCCACCTGGTCCACGTGGAAGAAGTAGGATAGACGATGAAACTTCATGAATTAGTGCCCAACCCAGGTTCGAAAAAGAATCGCAAACGCGTTGGTCGCGGTATCTCTGCCGGGCAAGGCAAGACCGCCGGTCGCGGCACCAAAGGAGAGGGTTCGCGCTCCGGGCAGGGCGGCAAGATGTATCGACAGGGCGGTAACCTGCCGTTCTATCGTCGGTTGCCGTTCATGCGTGGTCAGGGATTTACCCCCCTCAATCGCATCGACTATAACGAAGTGAATCTGGACCAACTTTCTTCGGCATTCAAAGCCAATGCCGAAGTCACGCCGGAATCGTTGACCGAAGCCCATTTATTGCGCGATCCCCGCAACCCGGTGGTCATTCTGGGTCGTGGCGAAATGACTGTAGGACTCAAAGTCCGCGCGCATCGCGTCAGCGCAGGCGCCAAAGCCAAGATCGAGAAAGCAGGCGGCAGTGTGGAACTGATCGCCGCATCCGAGTAGGTATCTGAGGAACTTCATGGCTGAAAAGAACAAACCATCCGCCTGGCGATTTTTGTGGACATCGGAAGATATCCGCCAAAAATTACTGATCACGTTGGGAATCCTGTTGATCTTCCGCGTCGCCGCAAACATTCCCGCCCCAGGCGTGGATCGCGCCGCGTTGGAGGCGTTTCTTCAGCAGAGCCGGTCCGGGAACTTTCTCGATTTCCTGAACCTGCTTTCCGGCGGTACGATCTCGAATTTCTCGCTTCTTTCGATGGGCGTGTACCCGTATATCACGGCGCAGATCATCCTGCAATTGCTGGTGCCGATCATCCCCGCGTTGCAGAAACGCATGGAGGATAACCCGCGCGAGGGGCGGCAGTGGATGGAAAAATGGACATATTACCTTGCCGTGCCGATGGCGATGTTGTCTGCGATCGGGCAAATTAATATCTTCAATTCCATCGCTTCGCAGACTATCATTCCGTTCGGCTTCACGCCCGATTTGTGGCTATCGTCGCTCACAACCTTGCTGGTGATGACCGCCGGCACCATGTTCGCCATCTGGTTGGGCGAGTTGATCTCGGAGTATGGCATCCGCGGGCAAGGGCTTTCGCTCATCATCTTTGCCGGCATAGTTTCGCAGATCCCGCAGAACATTCAGGTTATTTTATTGGATCAAACCAACCGTTGGATCTTGCTGGGAATCATGATCTTCGTAATTATTGCCACGGTTGTCGCGGTTGTCTATGTCCAGCAGGGACGCCGCAATGTGCCGATTATGTTCGCCCAAAAGGCGCAAGTGTTCCAAGCCATTCAACGCGGACGGACGATCAAGACCCCCCAGCCTTTCCTGCCGCTGTTGGTAAACCTCTCCGGTATGATCCCGTTGATCTTTGCGAGCGCCATCCTGCAATTTCCAGCCATCGTTGCGAGTTATTTTGTCACATCCGAAACCCAATGGGTGGCAAATTTTTCGACAAGCGTTGTGAACTTTTTCAACGCCAGCGGCGCAAACTCCTGGGGCTACTGGTCGTTGTACTTCCTCATGGTCGTTTCCTTCACGTATTTCTATACGACCGTCATTTTCGACCAGCAGAACTACGGCGACAACTTAAAACGCCAGCGCATTCAAATCCCCGGCGTGCCGGAAGGCGCGCCGACCCAAAAGTATCTGAGCCGCATTCAAAGCCGCATTACACTGCCGGGCGCGCTCCTGTTGGGTGTAGTGGCGATTATGCCGTTCCTCATTCAAGTGGTGTATCCGCCGGCGAGCAATAACGCCGGGCTGTTTCTTGTTTCATCGTCGGGTCTGTTGATCGTAGTCGGTGTGGTTCGTGATACGGTTGCCAATATCGAATCTGAACTGAAGAACCGCTACGAAGACATAAAACTACTAACCAGTTGAGAAGGGGTCCTGTCATGCCGACATACATTGTCCTCATCGGTCCACCGGGAGTTGGCAAAGGCACGCAGGCAAATCGTTTATCCGAGCGGACTGGGCTAGCCCACATCTCCTCGGGCGATCTCTTCCGTGAGAACATTAAGAACCAGACCGATCTGGGAAAACTTGCCCAAACCTACATGAGCAGAGGCGAACTGGTGCCGGATGATGTGACCATCGCCATGATCAAAGACCGCCTCGCTCGGCCCGACTGTGAAACTGGCGCCATTCTGGACGGTTTTCCCCGCACCCCGGCGCAGGCGAACGCGTTGGAAGATATGCTCCAAATCTTCCACGGGCGCGTGAACGTTGTTCCGCAGATCATTGCCCCGCGCGACGAGTTGATCAGCCGCCTGAGCGGGCGATGGACCTGCCGCGATTGCGGTCATATCTTCAATGAGAAGACCAACCCGCCGAAAACGGCAGGCGCGTGCGATATCGACGGTTCGGAACTCTATCAACGCGACGACGACAAATCAGACACGGTAACGCGTCGCATCGAAGTGTATATGGAGCAAACCACACCGTTGATCAAGTATTATCGCGATCACGGCAAGCTGGTAGAAATTAATGGATTACAGGCCATCGATCAAGTGACACAAGATTTGATGGACGCCTTGAAAAATAGATCATGAGTTGGGCTCGCCAAATTCACCTCAAGAGCCAGGCTGAACTGCAGATCATGCGCGACGCCGGGCGAATCAACGCAGAAGTATTGGCGACTGTACGAGCGCTTTTAAAACCGGGTGTTTCCACTGCCGACCTCAACGCGGCTGCTGAGGATGTGCTGAGGAAACACAAGTGTGTATCGCCGTTCAAGGGTTACGGGCATCCGCCGTTCCCGACCTCGATTACCGTGAGCATCAACCGCGAACTGGTCCATGGGATCCCGAGCAAGAAACGGGTCCTGAAAGAGGGCGACATCGCTTCGATCGATTGCGGAACTGCGCTCAATGGGTTGGTGGCGGATTCCGCTTTCACCGCCGGGGTGGGAGAAATTTCTCCCGAAGCCCGCAACCTGCTGAAAGTCACGGAAGATGCGCTGGCGGCTGGCATCGAAAAGATGCGTGTGGGAAACCGCACAGGCGACGTGTCTGCGGCGATACAAAAGCATGTGGAAAGTCACGGCTATTTCGTCACGCGCGAATACACCGGCCACGGCGTGGGCAGGCAGATGCATGAAGGTCCCCAATTGCCGAACTACGGCAAAGCCGGGACGGGTCTATCGCTCAAACCAGGCATGACGATAGCCATTGAACCCATGGTACTGGTTGGAACGGAGCAGACACGCGTCCTGCCCGACAATTGGACGGTGGTTTCGGCAGACGGATCATTGACGGCGCACTTTGAACATTCGGTCGCTGTCACCGAAGGAGACCCATTAATCCTGACTGTCCCGTGATCCTGCCTGTTTTGGCTAGACGAACAAATTACGTGCGTGTATAATCAAAACTTCGGCTGTTTTAAGAAAGTTGTAAGGAGTCAAACGAATGAAAGTTTCACCGTCCATACGGAAGCGCTGTGCCAAATGCAGAGTCATTCGGCGCAAAGGCAGAGTATTTATTATCTGCGAGAACCCTAAACACAAACAACGACAGGGATAGAGTTAACTATGGCTAGAATTGAAGGCGTTGATTTGCCCCGTAATAAGCGGGTGGAAGTAGGTCTGACCTATGTATTTGGGATCGGACCGACGCGCGCGCAAAAGATCCTTGCTCAGACCAAGGTGAACCCGGATACCCGGGTGAAAGACCTCTCTGAAGCGGATGTGCAAGCGATTCGCGAGTTTATCAGTAAAAACTATAAGGTCGAAGGCGATCTGCGCCGCGACGTCCAAATGAGCATTAAACGGCTCATCGAAATTGGATCGTATCGCGGCTTGCGCCATCGCCGCAACCTGCCCGTTCGCGGTCAGCGCTCGAAGACGAATGCGCGCACCCGCAAGGGCACCAAGAAAACCGTCGCTGGTCGTGGTCGTCGCCGCGGCGCGAAGAAGTAAAGAGGCAGGAGAATTATGGCTCAAAGCGTACGTTCTACGCGCCGCTCATCTGGCGCCAAGAAAGCCAAGCGCGCCCTTTCGGCGGGACAGGTGCATATTTTTGCATCATTCAACAACACCATCGTCACCGTCACCGACATGGAGGGCAATACCATCGCGTGGGGGAGCGCCGGTTCAGCAGGCTTCAAAGGCTCGCGCAAAAGCACGCCGTTCGCGGCTCGTCTTGCCGCCGAACAGGCGATCAAAGCCGCTCAACAACTCGGAGTTCAAGAAGTTGAGTTGTATGTGAAGGGACCCGGACCCGGCCGCGAGAATGCCATCCGCGCGGTGCAGGCGGTGGGTCTCAAAGTCCGCTTGATCTCGGATATCACTCCGATCCCGCATAACGGTTGTCGCCCGCCCAAGAAGCGACGCGTGTAATTAGTCAAAGAGGATAGTTATTTATGTCGAAAAATCTTTCTCCGGTATGCAAACTTTGCCGGCGCGAAGGCGAAAAGTTGTATTTGAAAGGGGAGCGTTGCTTCACCCCGAAATGCGCGTTCGAACGCCGTAGTTTTGCTCCCGGTCAGCACGGCAAGACCGGCGGACGCGGCGGTCCCAGTCGCACCGGGCGCGAGTCCGATTACCTTCGCCAGTTGCGCGCCAAACAACGCGCCCGCCGTGTCTACGGCGTATTGGAACGACAGTTCCGCCGCTACTACGAAGCGGCTTCCAGTCGTCGCGGCCTGACAGGTTTGAACCTGTTGCAGATACTCGAGTCCCGGTTGGATAATATTGTCTTTCGTCTCGGGTTCGCCTCCAGTCGTTCGCAAGCGCGGTTACTTGTCACGCATGGGCACTTTACTGTGAACGAGCGTCGCACGGATGTGCCTTCCATGCTTCTCAAGGAAGGCGATGTAGTGGCTGTTCGTGGCGGCTCGCGCGAACTGTCTTACTTCAAAGGGGTTGGCGATCTAGCCGATGCCCGCACATCGCCCAGCTGGCTGAACCGCGATACAAAATCGTTGACCGGCTCGATGCAACGCCTGCCGGATCGTCCCGAAATCGACGCTACGTTGAACGAACAATTGATCGTCGAATACTACTCACGGTAGTAGTTTGTATTGGCGCCGCTTGTCATTTCCTATGGCGGCAAAAAACTGGAATTTACAGAGGTGAACCGTGACGGGTATTACGAATATGGTTATGCCTAAGATCGAGCGTGAGGCTGAGGCTCGAAACTACGGCAAGTTTGTTATCAGCCCACTGGAGCGAGGCTATGGGGTGACGCTGGGGAACGCCCTCCGACGCGTGTTGCTTTCCTCGCTGGAAGGGGCCGCCGTCACTGCGATTCGAATCGCGGACGTGTTGCACGAATTCAGCGAGATCCCCGGCGTGCGCGAAGATGTCATCCAGGTGATGTTGCAGGTCAAACAATTGCGCATCAAGTTGGACGGCGTGGACAGCACCCGCATGCACCTTGAAGTGCGCGGAGAGGGCACCGTTACCGCGGCGGACATCATTACCCCCGCGGAGGTGGAGATCGTGAACCCGGAATTGTTCCTGTTCACGGTGGACAACCCCAAGACCAAACTCGACCTTGAATTCACGGTCGAACGCGGACGCGGCTATTCACCCGCCAACGAACGAAGCGGACACATGCCCATCGGCGAACTGCCGATCGACGCCATTTACAGCCCGGTCAAACGCGTGAATTGGGAAGTGACCTCAGCCCGCGTGGGGCAGAGCACGAACTACGATAAACTGAACCTTGAAATCTGGACGGACGGGACCATCTCACCCGAACGCGCCCTCAGCACGGCGGCGAAACTCGTAATCGATCACCTGCGTTATATCGCGGGTGTTAGCGAAGAAACACTTACCGTCGCTGTTGAAAAAGAAGTGAGTGGGAGCCGCATGAGCAGTGAGATTGCCGATACCCCGGTCGAATCGCTCGACCTTTCGGTGCGCGTCTTCAACTCGCTCAAGCGCACCGGCATCACCACCGTCGGCGATGTGCTTGACTTGCTCGAAAAAGGCGAGAACGCGGTCATGTCCATCCGGAACTTTGGCGAAAAGAGCCTCGATGAACTGCGAATCAAGATGCAGGAAAAAGGCTACCTCAAAGACGAGAAGAATTCTGCGGAGTAATTTGCAATGCGACATCAAGTATCCGGTTACCGATTAGGTCGTTCGACGGGCGCGCGTACCGCGCTGAGACGCAACCTGATCAAACAATTTTTTACGCACGAGCGCATCCAGACCACCAAGGCGAAAGCCGCCGCCATTCGCGGCGACGCTGAGCGATTGATCACCCTCGCCCGCAACAGCGCCGATGCGACGCCCGAACAGAAGGTGCATGCGCGCCGCCTCGCCATATCGAAACTCGGCGATAATCAGGTCATCAAGCGTCTGTTCGACGAGATCGCGCCACGCTATGCCAGCCGCCCTGGCGGGTATACCCGTGTGTTGAAACTCGGTCCGCGCATGGGCGATTCGGCTGAGATGGTGATTCTTGAGTTGGTGGAAGAATAAATTTTGTTCATCCAGCAGTTCAACTGCTGGATGATCTAAGATGGCACGTTACCAATTGACTCTTGCCTACGACGGCACAGACTTCTTCGGAAGCCAGCGGCAGGCGAAACGCAGGACGGCGCAAGGCGAACTTGAAATGGCTTTGCGCGGACTCGGATGGACGGATCGTTCGGCGCTCCTCTCGGGGCGGACGGACAGCGGCGTTCATGCGACGGGGCAGGTTGCCGCATGCAACCTCGACTGGGCTCACACCGACGACGAACTCGTCCGCGCGTTGAACGCGAAACTGCCCGGCGACATTTCGGTGTGGGACGCGAAGATCGTCCGCGATGATTTTCATCCGCGCTTCGATGCGANNCGGTTTGCGTGGAGAGTAAATCACGCGCTCGACGACGATCTGTTGAAGCAAGCCTCGCAAACGATACTTGGCGCTCATGATTTTTCATCCTTCGGCTCGCCGACAACCCCCAAAGGAACAACGATGCGGACGGTGAAGAAAGCCGAATGGATCCGCGTTGAGAAAGATCAATGGCGGTTCGAGGTGGAAGCGGATGCTTTTTTATATCGCATGGTGCGGCGGCTGGTCTTCGCGCAGGTCGCGGCGGGGCAGGGGAAGCTCCACGTGGACGCGATAGCCGAAAGTTTGGCGAGGCAGGCTGGGAACCGGAAGCGAAGCGCGCTTCGGTCTGGTCTCGCTCCCGCGCATGGACTGACGCTCATCCGAGTGAAGTATCAAGAGTCAATACAATAAAGATTGTGTGGCTCGCAGTACAACTGCGAGCGAACGAGTAATAATAGAAACGGAGATACCGAACGTGTACAAATCGTACTATCCGAAAGCAAGCGAGATCGAGCGCAAGTGGGCGCTCGTGGACGCCGATGGTCAAATCCTTGGGCGTGTTGCCGCGCGCATCGCCTCCGCGTTGCTTGGCAAGAATAAACCGACCTTTACGCCCGGCGTAGAGATGGGCGATTTCGTTGTGGTGATCAACGCCGAGCGCGTCGCTGTGACCGGCACGAAGACGAAATCGAAGATGACCACCAAGATTTATCATCGTCACTCGAATTATCCTGGCGGCTATAAGGCGATCAGCCTGCGCGACCAGTTGCAACAGCATCCCGACCGCGTGTTGCGCGAAGCGGTGTGGGGTATGTTGCCGAAGAACCGCATGGGGCGCGCCCTGCTCAAGCGTTTGAAGATCTACGCCGGACCGAATCATCCGCACGGCACGAATCATCCTGTGCCGCTGGCATAAAAGAGAAAGAGGAAGAAGCAATGTCTGTTCAATATTATGAAGCAGTGGGCCGCCGCAAGGAAAGCACCGCGCGCGTCCGTTTGATGGACGGNNAAGTTCGACATCACCGTGAAGGTCAACGGCGGCGGCACGACCGGTCAGACCGAGGCAGTGCGGCTGGGTCTCGCCCGCGCGCTCCTGTCGCTCAACGGCGATTGGACGTCCGCGCTGCGCAAGCACGGTTTGCTTACCCGCGATGCCCGCATCAAGGAACGCAAGAAGCCGGGTCTCAAGAAAGCCCGCAAGGCGCCGACGTATACCAAACGGTAGTTCAGTTATCGGTAATCAGTAATCAGTGATCCGTAATTCGTGTGAGATACAATATGCGAATTACGGATTTTGTTTTAAAGATATACCCGGTGGTTGAGTAGTCCCGCGCGTGCTGAGCGGAGCGATAGCGAAGACGAAGCATCGCGGGACGTATCGAAACCACCAGTCCGTAAAGTAATTCTTGGTAACTACTCAGTCTTGGAACATGTCGCTGCGAGGCGCTCTTGGTTTTGCCGAAGCAGTCTCCCAATACCGGGAGATTGCTTCGTCGGGAAGAGCAAGAGCCCTCCTCGCAACGACATGCTTGAGCAGTTACAATTCTTGTCACAAAATTTTGTATGCTTACCTGTGGTTTCGACTGCTTGCGCTCAACCACCGATTTTGATTGGAGACCCACATGGATTTTTCGATCGTATCCTCCACCTTCGACGCCCTCCGCATCCCTCCGCCCGCGAGGCTGACTCTGCTNNCCCGCGTTGATTCTTGGAATCGATTCGAAAGAACTGGCGTTGCGGGTGAGGGAGGTGTTGTTGGCAATGTATCCAGCGACACATGGTATTGTTTGGGTGGAAAGTGGAAAGTGGAACTCTTCCACTTCACTCAGGGCAAGAGAAGAAAGAGGATTGGGAGAATTAGAGAATTTCGCTTTCTCTGGGTCAAGTTGTTTGTATGTTCCCGCGCTTGGCGAAGGGACATCGTTCGAGTCGTTTGCCGAGATCGTCGCTCACCTGCGCGCGCCGAACGGATGCCCATGGGATCGCGAGCAGACGCACGAGTCGCTGAGGAAACATTTGCTCGAAGAATCCTACGAAGCCATCTCCGCCATTGACGCGGGTGACTTTGCTCACATGCGCGAGGAGTTCGGCGATTTGTTGTTGCAAATTGTCTTGCAGGCGCAGATCGCTAACGAAGAAGGGCAGTTCAATATTTCTCAAGTGATTCAGGGAATCCATTCGAAGATCGTGCGGAGGCATCCACATGTGTTTGGGGATTTGAAACTCGATGGCGTGGACGATGTGCTGGCAAATTGGGAGAAATTGAAGGAAAAAGAAAGAGGAAAGAAGAAAGACAATAAGGGGCTGCTGGATGGCGTTCCGCTGGCGTTGCCCGCGTTAAGTCAGGCGCAAGAATATCAAGACCGCGCCGCGCGCGTGGGCTTCGATTGGAACGAGATTGACGGGGTGTTGGATAAGGTGAAAGAAGAGATCGAGGAGATCAAACACGCTGAAAGCGATTTTGAATTAGCCTCCGAGATCGGCGACCTGTTCTTTGTGCTGGTCAACTTTGCGCGCTGGAAGAACGTGGACGCCGAGTCTGTGTTGCGGGGGACGAACGCGAAATTCAAGAAACGCTTCGCGTATGTGGAGCAGGGCGCGAAGAAGCAGGGACGGAATTTATCCGAGTTGAGTTTGGAGGAGATGGAGTCGCTGTGGCAGGAGGCGAAGAGATTCGATTGACAGATGCCCCTCCAAACCTATCAACAAAAGTAAAAGCCCATCGTCTTTTGTCAGACGCGGGGCTTTTTTGTTCGAGTTTCTCCTCCACCCTTGACACTGCTGTTCATCGGTGGGCTGCGTTGCTTGGATAGATGCTTTGCTATAAACCAGAGCCAAACCCAATAGCACAACAATCTTAAGCATGATTTACCTGCAAGTAGAAGTTTTATAAAACTTAACTTGTTTTGGACTGAACTTCTGGGGTTGTAGTTGATACATTGTTTTTGTTTAATATCGCGCGCAAAACAAAAAACGAAATAGCACCGCCAACCAAGACAAAGGGATACCAAATAATGTGCGCCATGAAACCAGAAATTAGACCAGCACCGAAGCCTTTATCGTGCATCGATAAGTAAAACCAACCTATTTGTAGCAACAAATATACCCCACTCGTTCCGAAAGCAATGAGACGAAAAATTAGTTTGCGTGGTCTGCCGAAAAATATTGCCCAACTCATTACGCCAATCTCAGGATAAAGTGCCGCACAAACACACAAAAATATTCTCATTGGTCGGGGATACTTTATGCTATTCCAAATATCAAGGATTGTAAGTCCAAGAAAAACAGTGACGGCAAACAACGAAAAGAATATCACTCCACTGGCGCATATTGCATAAGCGGCGAAAAACGGAAAAAACTCTTCAGGTGTCATAGAGGTTTTGTCTTTTGGTAATGACTAGCAGCCCAACTATGTCTTAACCAAGCCTGTATGCCGTATAAGACGCTATTTGGGTGGTTATACAGCCTATATGCTGTATAACTGACTATGTATAGCATTATACATCCAACCCTGAGCGGGCATGGAAAAGAAAAACTCCCCTCCTGAAATTCTCAAGAGAGGAGCTTTCGGCGATGTTATTTCTTTTTCTTCTTTGCAACGGCCTTTTTCTTTGCGGGTCTGCGCGCTGTCTTTTTGACGGTGCGTTTGGCGCGTTTCTTCTTTTTTACAGCCGCCTTTTTCTTCGCAGGGAATTTCTTTTTCGTGGTCGCTGAGGTTTTGACTGCCCCTCGGGTACGGGCAAGCGATGCGGATCCCGCACGAGTCAATTCAGGCATTGTTTTGAACAAAGACGTCAACGCCTGGCTGCCGTTCAACTTGGGGAACATGATGTTATGGTACATGTTGTACATGGTGAAAGCAAATAAGGTTTCAGGAAGCGAGTTATCGTAAAGCGGATAGTTCACGCCGAAGGCATAGTTGGCGATTGCCAGCGCGGACATCAACGCGCCGTCTTCGGAATCAACAGTGGTGTTGTTGCCGGCGAAGTACACGTTGGTATTCATTTGCCCGGGGTACGAAATGTTACCCAAGCCCTGCGCCATGTAGAGTTTGGTTTTCGGACCGTCCATCGCGGAGGGAGTCCAGCGTCCGTGAGTCCACGGTTCGCTGAATAGGACTTTCTGCGGGTCGGGTACTTTTTGTCCCTTGGATGGGTCGGGGATGTAACCGTACATCGTGAGGTAATATCCGTCGGCGTCGGGGTCGTTCAGCACGTTCTTCTGAATGTACGTGGTGAACGTATTGATCAGGTTGTAGTTTCCGTTCTGGTTGCCGGGCGCGTAATAGGCGTTGAATTGAAGCGTCTCCTGCTGTTGCATCAGGTCGGGCGAGAGCATCGTCGCATCG
>CXWJ01004878.1_pt1 | contig 20094 bp, 18 predicted proteins | sample 590841 | NCBI WGS metagenome assembly CXWJ01 (sample SAMEA3498367, study PRJEB10139) | wastewater metagenome | biome: wastewater treatment plant; material: activated sludge | place: Austria | collected 2015-01-21 | reverse complement strand
CTCCCGGACGACGGATGGGTAGGTGCATGAATGCCGCCGGCTTTCGTGCACCTACCCATCCGTCGTCCGGGGAGGGGGACCCCGCCCGCGGCGTCGGGATCGACCCCGGGCTAGGCCGGGTCGATGGCGTCCACGCCCGCCTGGGCTCGCTGGTCGGGGGTGATCGGGGCCGGCGCGCCGGTCAGCGGGTCATAGCCGCCCCCAGACTTCGGGAAGGCGATCACCTCGCGAATCGAGTCGGCGCCCGCGAGCAAGGCGCAGATGCGGTCCCAGCCGAAGGCGATGCCGCCGTGCGGTGGCGCTCCGAACGCGAAGGCGTCGAGCAGGAAGCCGAACTTCTCCTGGGCCTCGTCGGCGCCCAGACCCATCACCGCGAAGACCCGCTCCTGCACGTCGCGTCGGTGGATACGGATCGACCCGCCGCCGATCTCGTTGCCGTTGGCCACCAGGTCATAGGCGTAGGCCAGCGCCGCGCCGGGGTCGGTGTCGAACGTGTCGAGGAACTCGGTCTTGGGTGAGGTGAAGGCGTGGTGGACCGCGGTCCAGGCGCCGCTGCCCACGGCAACGTCACCGCTGGCCGTGGCGTCGGCGGAGGGCTCGAACAGCGGAGCGTCGGTGACCCACAGCAGCGACCAGGCGGAGGCGTCGATGAGCTCGCAGCGCCGCCCGACCTCGACCCGGGCCGCTCCCAGCAGCGCGCGCGAGCTCTTGCGGGCACCGGCCGCGAAGAAGATGCAGTCCCCCGGCGTGGCTCCCACGTGTGCCGCGAGGCCGCCCAGCTCGGCCTCGCTGAGGTTGCGGGCCACTGGCCCGCCGAGAGCCCCGTCCGCGTCGACGACGACGTAGGCCAAGCCCTTGGCGCCTCGGCTGCGAGCCCAGTCCTGCCACGCGTCCAAGGTCTTGCGCGACTGGGACGCGCCGCCCGGCATGACGAGCGCCCCGACGTACTCCGACGTCGTGGGTGCGAAGACCCGGAACGAGGTCTGGGCGAAGTAGTCGGTGCAGTCGGTGAGCTCGAGCCCGAAGCGCAGGTCGGGCTTGTCGGTGCCGTAGCGCGCCATCGCGTCCGCATACGTGATCCGCGGCAGCGGAGTGGTGAGCTCGACGCCGATCAGCGCCCACAGCGCACGGGCAACCTGCTCTCCGAGGGCGATGATGTCGTCCTCGTCGACGAAGCTCATCTCGATGTCGAGCTGGGTGAACTCAGGCTGGCGGTCCGCGCGGAAGTCCTCGTCGCGATAGCACCGCGCGAGCTGGTAGTACCGCTCCATTCCCGCGACCATCAGCAGCTGCTTGAACAGCTGCGGACTCTGGGGCAGGGCGTACCACGAGCCCGGAGCCAGCCGAGCGGGGACGATGAAGTCGCGCGCTCCCTCGGGCGTGGACCGCGTCATCGTCGGCGTCTCGATTTCGACGAAGTCGTGGGCCGCGAGCACCTCGCGGGCTGCCGCGTTGACGCGCGATCGCAGCCGGATGGCCGCCGCTGGACCAGGTCGGCGCAGGTCGAGATAGCGGTGCTTGAGCCGGACCTCCTCGCCGACGCTGACCCGACCGTCGAGCTGGAAGGGCAGCGGCGCGCTGGCGTTCAACACCGTCAGCTCCGACGCCTCGATCTCGACGTCGCCGGTGGCCAGGTCGGGGTTGGCCTTGCCGGGCAACCGCATCCGCACGGTGCCGGTGACCGCCACGACGTACTCGCTGCGTAGCTCGGCGTCCGCGCTCGTGAGCAGCTCGTCACGGACCACGACCTGGCAGACACCCGATGCGTCCCGCACGTCGAGGAACGCCACGCCGCCGTGGTCTCGACGCCGGGCGACCCAACCAGCCAGCGTGACGGTATGACCGGCGTGGTCCGAGCGCAGGGATCCGGCCTCGTGAGTGCGTAGCACGACGTTGTCCTTCAGCGGAGTGTGGGAGGGCGGTCCGGTCGATGCCGGGCCAGCGGGGGGCGAACACCCAATCCTAGCCGCGCGGCCGCGCCGGTTCCTCGCAGTTCTCCCGGTATGCCGGGTGCTCCGGCCACGGGGCGTCCGCCGGACGCAGGGTGCTCCAGCCCAGAGCTCGGCTGCCGTGCGCCGCCATGAGCCCGGCCACCGCACCCGGATTGTGCAGTCGGTTGGCGAGCACCGCCTCGTAGGCCTGCTCGAGCGGGACCCACACGGTCCGCAGGTCCACCTCTTCGGCCTCGCGCACGAAGCCGTCCGGCAGGTCGACGTCACGCAGGTCGCGAGCGAGGAAGAACCGGTAGCGCTCGCCGAAGCCGCCCGGTGAGGCATAGAAGTCGAGCAGGACGTCCCAGCGAGCGGCGCCCAAGCCGACCTCCTCGGCGAGCTCGCGCTGCGCGGCGTGCACCGGTGGCTCTCCGGGGATGTCGAGCAAGCCGGCCGGCAGCTCCCAGAGGTAGGACTGCACCGGATGGCGGTACTGCCGGATCATGCAGACGTGGTCGATGCCGTCGACGTCGCGCAGGGCGACCACGTGGACGGCCCCCGGATGCTCGACATACTCTCGCCGCACGACGCCGCCGGCTCCGAGGTCGACCTGGTCGACCCGGACGTTGGTGAACATCCCGACGTAGGGCACATCGGAGTCCAGGACGGGCCGTCCCTCGATGACGTCGAGCAGGTCGCGGCCCGGCACAATCGGGGCAGCCAGGCTCACGCGAGCATCCCGCTCAGCCGCTCGCGGTGACGGCCAGGGCCTCGCGCTCGACCTCGACGAGCCGCTCGGCCCGCTGCCGGTCCAGGGCGGCCGCGACCAGCCCGGCGAAGAGCGGGTGAGCGCGGTGCGGGCGCGACAGGAACTCCGGGTGCGCCTGGGTCGACACGTAGTAGGGGTGAACCGACGCCGGGAGCTCGACGAACTCGACCAGCTCACCGCCCGGAGAGGTGCCCGAGAAGACAAGGCCGGCCTGCTCGAGCTGCTCGCGGTAGCCGTTGTTGACCTCGTAGCGATGGCGGTGCCGCTCGTCGACACGTGAGCGACCGTAGGTCGCTGCCACGACCGACCCCTCGGTCAGCACCGCCGGGTAGGTGCCCAGGCGCATGGTGCCGCCGAGGTCCCCCGCTCCCTCGACGTAGGCCTTCTGCTCCTCCATCGTCGCGATGACCGGGTGCTGTGTGTCGCCGTCGAACTCCGAGGACGAGGCGTCCTCGATGCCGCAGACGGACCGGGCGTACTCGATGACCATGCACTGCAGCCCCAGGCAGATGCCCAGCGTCGGCACACCCCGTTCGCGGGCCCAGGTCAGAGCCCCGAGCTTGCCCTCGATGCCGCGCACTCCGAAGCCACCGGGCACGAGGACGGCATCGACACCGCCGAGCGCTTTGTGCGCCCCGGCCGGCGTCTCGCACTCGTCGCTGGCAACCCACCGGATGCTCACCTTGGCGTTGTGGTGAAATCCCCCGGCGCGCATCGCCTCGGTGACCGACAGGTAGGCGTCAGGGAGGTCGATGTACTTGCCGACCAGCGCGATCTCGACGCTGTGCTCCGGGTCGTGGACCCTCGTGAGCATGCGGTCCCAGGCGGCCCAGTTGACGTCGCGAAACGCCAGACCCAGCCGGCGGATCACGTAGGCATCCAGTCCCTCGGAGTGCAGCACCTTGGGGATGTCGTAGATGCTCGGCGCGTCGACGGCGGCCACGACGGCCTCGGTGTCCACATCGCACATGAGCGAGATCTTGCGCTTGACGCCGTCGGGGATGTACCGGTCTGACCGGCACACGATGGCATCGGGCTGGATGCCGACCTGGCGCAGCGCGGCCACGGAGTGCTGGGTGGGCTTGGTCTTGAGCTCACCACTGGGTGCCAGGTAGGGCACCAAGGACACATGCAGGAAGAAGACGTTGTCACGCCCCAGGTCGTGGCGCACCTGTCGAGCCGCCTCGAGGAAGGGCAGCGACTCGATGTCACCGACGGTGCCCCCGATCTCGGTGATGATGATGTCCGGCGGGCGCTCGGTCTGGGTGGCCTCGGCCCGCATCCGTTCCTTGATCTCGTTGGTGATGTGGGGGATCACCTGGACCGTGTCGCCGAGGAACTCGCCACGGCGCTCGCGGGCGATGACCTGGCTGTAGACCTGACCCGTGGTGACGTTGGCCGAGCCGTGCAGGTTGGCGTCGAGGAAGCGCTCGTAGTGCCCGATGTCCAGGTCGGTCTCGGCGCCGTCCTCGGTGACGAACACCTCGCCGTGCTGGAAGGGGTTCATCGTGCCGGGGTCGACGTTGAGATAGGGGTCGAGCTTCTGCATCGTGACGACGAGCCCGCGCGAGCGCAGGAGCAGGCCGAGACTGGATGCGGTGAGGCCCTTGCCGAGGGAGGAGGCGACTCCTCCGGTCACGAAGATGTGCTTCGTGACGTCAGTTCGCGCGTGATTTGCCGGGTAACTCATCGAGATGTTCTTCGGGTCCGCCACGGGGTACCAGCCTATGCCACTGCCAGCAGGTTTCCGTACCAGGTGGCCCAGGTGTGAGCCGTGTCGTCGTCGTCGGGCCACGTCTGGGCGGTTCGGCGGGCGGCCTGGGCCAGCGCGTCGGCGTGGTGTGGATCGGCCAGGATGCCGAGCACCGCGTCCGCGAGAGCGCCCGGGTCGCGCGGGGCGACGAGCACGGCGGCCGTGCCGACCAGCTCAGGGAGGCCACCGACGGCGGGAGCAGCCACGGGGAGCCCGGCCGCCATGGCCTCCTGCACCACGAGAGCGCGTGCCTCCCAATCACTGCTGAGCGCGAGGACGCTGCCGGCCCGCAACAGGTCGGTGGGGTCTGGGATGCGGTTGAGGAAGACGAGGTCGGCGCCCTGTCGAAGCGCCGCGGCGCGCAGCGCCTCGACATCCTTGGTGGCTCCGCTGCCCACATGCACCCATTGAGCCTGCCGGCCGCGTTGCGCGGCGATCGCCGCTGCCTGCACCAACACCGACAGGTTCTTCTGGGGGGCGACGCGGCTGACGGACACCACCCACGGGCGGGATGCGTCCAGCCCCGCGCCCGGGTGGGAGGACGTCAGGGAGTGGCGCAGGCTCGCGCGGCTGTCCTCGGTGGGCAAGGGGTCGGCCAGCAGGTCGCGAACCCGAGCCGCGGGAACCGGCCCCAGACGGGCGTGCCGCGCCCCCAGCTCTCGAGCGATCTCGACCAGGTCGCGGCTGGCGCCGGTCACGAGGTCCGCCCGCTGACAGACATATCGGCCGACGAGGCGTCCGGCCGCACTGTCCGGGATCTCGTTGTGCAGCGAGACCGCTGTGGGCGCTGGTCCGCCCGAGCCGAGTGTCAGGGCCGCGACGCCGGCCTGAAGTCCGTGAGCATGCACGACATCGGCGTCGCCGACCACGGCGCGGAAACGAGACAGCTTGCCAACGGCCTTGATGGGGTGTCGCGGCGACGGCCACAGCCGGACGACACCGGTCCAGTCGAAGGCCTCCGCCGTCTGTGCCGAGGTGATGACAGTGACCTCATGACCCTGCCGACGCAGGGCTCGGGTCAGGCCCGTCACGTGTCCCCCGATGCCGCCCGTGCTCATGCCGACGACCATCACGACCTTCATCGCATCCCCCTCCCTGGGCTCGGCAGTCTCCACAGTGTCCACACTGTCCACACTGTCCACACTGTCCATAGCATCGCTCAGGCGCCTTGCCCGGGTGACCACAGCGCTGTCAATCGTCGCACCAGTCGCCGCGCCATGGGTCGATCGGCGATGGCGATCGTCACGAACACCAGGGTCGACCCGGCGATGCCGATGACGACAGCGGCGGCGATCGACCCGCGGATGCCGATGGGCTGCCGCTCGCTGTTGACCAAGATGCCCAGGCCGGCCGAGAACAACGCTCCGACGGCACCGACGAGCACCCGGCGCGGCAGCCCGGCAACGACCTGTCGGCCCCACACGCGGCGGATCGCCAGCAGCGCGATGAGGGCGCCGACGGCCATCCCTACCGAGGATGACGCACCGAGGATGATGATGGCCCGGCGCGGTGCGGTCGTCGCGGTGATGCTGAGCAGCGGCACCACGGCAGCGATGAGCCACCCCACGGCACCGGCTACCGCCGCGGCGCGCGTCGCGTGGCGCGCGAGGAGAGCGCGCGTGCACAGGGCCAGCAGGCACAGTCCGACGAGTCCGGGCGCGTAGGCGAACACCGCCGTGGGGATGAGGCTCAACGCGAGGGAACCGGGTGCCGTGGCGCTGCCGGCATCGAGCACCTGGAAGACCGAGCCGATCGGTGAGGCCATCGCCGCGAGGACGCCGGCACTGCCCCACCCGACATACGTCATGAGTGCGAGGGTGCGCTGCAGGACGATCTCCAGCGGCGTGACGTCATAGGCGGACGGGGTCGGCGCCACCGGGATTGCGCCCCCCCGGCCCGGTCGTGTGTCGGTGGGCCCCTGCGCCAGCACGGGGAAGCTGGCGGTGGCGAGCGGCACAGCGAGCGCGGCGAACGGCAGCATGTAGACGGCTTGCACGTAGGCGTAGACGGTGAGGTACCCGACCCCCACCCGGTTGCTGACCAGCACGGTCGCCAGGACCGCGAACTGGGTCGCGGCGACAGTGGCCAAGCCGGCGACGGCCAGGCTGCGCGCCCTCCGGGCCTCACCTCCGGGGAAGGACAGCCGGGGCCGCAGCCGAACTCCCACACGATAGGTGGGCCAGAGCAACGGCAGGCTCAGGACGGCGACCCCGGCCGTGGTGCCCCAGGCCAGGAAGCGGGTGGCACCCGGACCGCCAGGCATGGTGGCGTAGGCGGCGTAGGTCGCGATCACCACGAGGCTCGACGCCAGCGGGGCCAGAGCGACGGCCAGGAACCGACGGTGGGCATGCAGCACCCCGATGAGCACGGCCCCAATCCCATAGAGCACGATCTGCGGGGCGAAGATCCGCAGCATCTGGACTGCGGTCTCCTGCGCGCCGGAGCAGAGCGACCCGACCGTTGCGGCCGCGATGGGGCCGGCGAGCAGCCAGACCCCGACAGCCATCGGGACGGTCAGCAGGATCGCCCAGGTCATGAGGGCCGACGCCACGCCGTCGGCCTCCAGGGTGCGTCCGGATCGGACCCGGGAGGCCAGCAGCGGGACGACGACCGCCGCCAGCGCGCCCCCCGCGACAACTTCGAACAGCACGTTGGGGATCGTGTTGGCGCTCTGGTAGACGGTGCCCACGCAGGTGGCACCGACCGATCGGGAGAACTCGATCCAGCGGCCGAAACCGACCACTCGCGCGACCAGCGTGATGACCGCGATCGAGACCGCCGCGCCGGCGATCGTCGAGGTGCGGCGCGAGGAGTATGGCGATGGTCTAGCCATCGGTGCGCCCCCAGTGGTCGAGGGCTCGCAGCCACGGGGTGCGCTCGATCACCGCGGTGAAGCTCACTCTCTCGGACACGAGGGTCAAGGCCACCACCGCAGCGAGGAGGCCGATCCGGCCCGCACGTCCCACGGTCTGGGTCGCGGCCCGGCCGAGCATCACCCCAGCCGCGTTGGCTCCGGCATCGCCGAGCATCGAACGGCCGGCCAGGTCGTCGGGCAGGGCCGCGAGACTCGCGCCCACGGCGATCGCGGCGGGTTGTGACCCCAGTGCGGCCAGCGGCAGGCCGAGCAGCACGGTCGCCTTGAGGGCGCGTCCTGGGCGCAGGTCCAGCAGGTTGACCAGGTTGCCCAGCCCGGCGACGAGCGTGGTGTCGACGACGAGGTCGACGACGGTCACAGCCCCCCGACCGCGGTCGCGCCGAGCGGCGAGGGCGACACCGAGGCCGGCGAGCCCGAGACCCACGACCTTGACGACGCCGGTGGTGACCGCGCCGTTGCGCAGGGCGCTGAGGTGTCCGCGCAGACCTTTGGCCGAGCCGTCGCCGGCGAGATCGTCGAGCAGGCCCACGGCCCCTGTGGCGCTCACCGCGGCGGCTGTGACGGGGTCGGCCAAGCCCAGCGAGGCTGCGGCGGCGCCGCAGACCCACGCAGGCCCTTCGAGCAGGGTGACGCGTCGGCCGGCATGGTTGGTGCGAGTCCAGGTGCGCTCGTGCCCGACCGCAGCGCGCGTGACGAGTCGTGCCGTGGCCGCGGTCACGGCGGCGCCAGACACCAGCGCGACGATGGTGCGCGAAACCCTCGGGTCCACCCCAGCGCTCACGGAGCGTCCGGCACGACGGCCGAGGCATCCGGGGAGATGCCGTAGTGCCCGGCGGCGCCGCGCGCCTGCTCCACCAGGGCCAGGACGGCGGTGCCGCTGCCGGCCGGCGTCGCGGCGTGGTCGACGGTCGACACGACGTCCCGCAGATCCGCGAGCTCACGCAGCTCGGTGACGAGATCGGTCTGCACCGAGGTCGTCGCCGGGTCGTCGACGGGGGCCACACCTCCCACGGTCACACTGCCCGAGCTCGCCGAGTCCAGAGCCGAGACCAGGGTGGTCAGCGTGGCTGAGCGAGCCGTGACCTCGTCGGCGTCACCGGTGAGACGACCGCCCACCACGACCACCAAGGCCGGTCGGTCCGAGGCGATGGCGGCGGCATCCGGGCCGGTNNTCGATGATGGGGTCGAGCGCCTCTTGACGGGCCGCGACCCGGTCTGGCGCCACCCAGAGATCGGTGATGGCACCTTGGCGGACCGTGGCGCCCGCCAGACCGAGGCTGGCCACCACAGCGTCGCGCACCGGGCCCTCGGCATCGGGCGTGGACAGGACGAGGACCTGACGCGCCTCGAGCAGCGCGCTCAGTGCGCCGGGGTTGACCCGCTCGACATACTCGTCGACGGCGTCGGACACCCGCGCGGCCTCGTCGCGCTCGGCGCGCAGCGCGTCCTTCTCGGCCCGCAAGGCTGTGACCTGGTCTCCGAGTGTCACGCCGAGGTTGTCCTGCAGTGGGCCGGCCCCGAGGACGATGCCGACGGCGAGCGCCAGGAAGATCGAGACGATCGAGATCAGGTGGTAGCGAAAGTCGATCATGTCTCTCCCCTCGCGTGAGTGTCGACCGGTGCGGTGAACAGGGTGGATGCGGTGCCGTGGCCGCGGCCCGGAGCTCGCGTCAGGTGAAGATCCCCGAGAACCACGACCACATGTCGTCCCAGCGAGCGGCAGCCACCTGGAGTGCGGCCGTGCCCGCCGGGGTCGAGCCTAACGCTGCGAGCAGGGCGAGGAGGCCACCGAACAGCATGCCGACGAGCGATCGGTTGGAGATGCGCGAGCGGTAGAGCCGACTGACTCCTTTGGCGTCGACGAGCTTGCTGCCGACTCGAAGACGGGTCAGGAAGGTGCTCGCCATCCCGGCCCGGCCCTTGTCCAGGAACTCGACCAACGTGGCGTGGGTGCCCACCGCGACGATGAGCTCGGCACCGCAGTCGTCGGCGAGGAGCATGGCGACGTCCTCGCTCGTGCCCGTGGCGGGGAGCACCACCGGGTCGATGCCCAACGCCTTGACCCGCTCCAGCCCCGGAGCCCGCCCGTCGCGATAGGCATGCACGACCACCTCGGCGCCGCACCGTAGTCCGAGGTCCGACACGGAGTCCATGTCGCCGACGATGAGGTCGGGTGTGTGCCCCTCTTCGAGCAGCGCATCGGCCCCGCCGTCGACGCCGACGAGCACCGGACGGTACTCCCGGATGTAGGACCGCAGCATCTGCAGGTCCTCTCGGTAGTGGTAGCCGCGTACGACGATCAGGGCGTGCCGGTCGACGAACGAGGTCCGCAGGGAGATGTTGCCCGACCCCTCGATCAACAGGTCGCGTTCCTTGACCAGGTAGTCCATGGTGTTGGCGGCGAAGGCTTCGAGCTGCTCGCTCAGCCCAAGCCGGGCCTCGACCATGGCCTCGCGCACCTGGTCCAGGTGCAGGCGCTCGCCGGTCGCCACCACGCTGCCTGAGGCGAGCAGGTGCTCGCCGTCCAGACGCCCGACCTGGCCCTCCTTGACCTTGGCCAGGAGACCATCGCCGACGTTGTCCAGCAACGGGATACCGGCCTCGAGGATGATCTCGGGCCCCAGGTTGGGGTAGCGCCCGGAGATGGACCTCGACGCGTTGACGACCGCGCAGGGCCGGGCGGCGACCAGGGCCTCGGCGCTGACCCGGTCGAGGTCTCGGTGGTCGATGATGGCGATGTCGCCCGGCTCGAGGCGCTTGGTGAGGTTCTTGGTCCGCCGATCCACGCGCATGACTCCGGCCTTGCCCGAGGCGTCCGACGCTGCGGCGAGTCGGCGGCGGGTCAGGAGGCGAAACATGGTCCTGCCATGGTGCCATGCGAGCGGGCCCGAACCACCGTCATGAGGCGCTGCTGGCGATGCGCTGCCCCGCTTCGGCCAACAGCTCGGCGGCGAGCGCCCGCCCGGTGGGCGAGTCGAGGTCCCCACTCATCATCCGCGCGAGCTCGCCTTGGCGGTCCGGACCTGAGACCTGCACTACCGTGCTGGTCGTGACGGCTCCGGTTGCGTCCTTGCGGACCACGAGATGCCGGTCGGCGAACGCGGCGACCTGTGGCAGATGTGTCACGACGATGACCTGGGTATGCCGTGCCAGCCGCGCCAGGCGGGCACCGACGGCGACCGCGGCCGCCCCGCCCACCCCCGCGTCGACCTCGTCGAAGACCAGCGTCAGACCACCCACTCCGCAGACCACCTCGATCGCCAGCATGACGCGCGACAGCTCGCCTCCGGAGGCCGCGCGGGCCAACGGCCTGGGCACCGAGTCGGGACCGCTGAGCATGAGCTGCACCTCGTCGGCGCCGTGTCTCGCGACCGCATCGCGGGCCGAGACCTCGACGTGCAGACGGGTTCGGCCCATGGCAAGGTCGGCGAGCTCGGCCGAGACGGCGTCGGCGAGGCGCTCGGCCGCCTGGCGCCGCGCCCGGGTGAGCTCGAGGTTCCGGGCGTCGAGGTCGAGCTTCGCCTGGTCGGCCAAGGCGCTCACCGCGACCGCGCGCTCGGCTGACCCGTCGACCTCCAGCACGCGTCGAGCGGACTGGTCGGCGAACACCAGGACGTCCTCGATGGTCGGCTCGGCACCGTCCTGGCCCTCGCCGTAGCGGCGCACCAGCGCCGAGAGGTCCGCGCGTCGCTGCTGAACCCACGCCAGCCTCGCCGGGTCGACCTCGACAGCCGACGAGTAGCCGGCGAGGTCGGCAGCCAGGTCAGCCACCAGCGCGACGACGTCGGCCGTGCGGGTGGCCAGCTCGGCCTGCGACGGGTCATGCTCGACAACGGCTGCGACATCCGAGCGAACGCCGGCCAATAGGGACAGCACAGATGGTCGGTCCGGCCCCTCGTCGGCGCCGGCCAGCCCCTCGTGGGCGGCGGCCGCGTGCATACCCAGGCTGTCCGCGTGGCCAAGGCGGTCCTCCTCGACGCGCAGCGACGCATCCTCACCGGGCGTGGGTGCCACGCCGTCGATGTGCTCCAGCGCGGCCCGCAACATCTCGATCTCGCGCCGGGACGCGGTCGCGAGCGTTGCCAGCCGGTCGGCCTCGGCGCGCAGCTGCTCATGTCGGTCGAAGGCCGCCTCGGTCGCAGCCAGGGCGCTGGTGGTCAAGGGTGCTCCATAGGAGTCGAGCACGTGGCGCTGGGCCGCAGCGCTACGCAGCCGGTACTGGTCGGCCTGACCGTGCACGGCGAGGACCGACTCACCGATCTCGGCCAACACGCTGACGGGCACAGTGCGACCGCCGACCACCGCCCTGGACCGGCCTTCGGCGGACACGATGCGGGCGAGGATCAGCTCGCTGTCCCCACTCTGCTCCGAGGTCCCCGCCGCGAGGTCGCCACCAGCCTCGGTGGCACGCAGGGCGGCCGGATGCTCGGACCCCAGGGCGAGCACCCCTTCGGCGGCGGCCGAGCGCGCTCCGACGCGGACGAGCGAGGAGTCGGCTCGGCCACCGAACAGCAGGGCCAAGCCGGACACGACCATCGTCTTGCCTGCCCCGGTCTCACCCGTGACGACCGTAAGACCCGGGCATGGTTCGAGCACGGCGTCGTCGATCACACCGAGACCGCGGAGGCGGATCTGCGTGAACACGGGCCTCACGATAGCCCGCGTGGTCAGCGGCCGGCTGCGCCGCGCCATCCGGCCACGGGCAGGTCGAACTTGTCGACCAGCCGGTCGGTGAACGGCTTGCTGCCCAGCCGGGCCAGCCGCACGGGCGTCGAGCTGGCCACCACCTCGATGCGGGCGCCGGCCGGCACGTCCATGTGGCGCCGTCCGTCGCACCAGAGCACCGCCGTGGCAACGTCGGGGCCGTGGCGCTGCCCGATCACCTCGATGGCGAGGTGTGACGAGGTGCCCACCACGGCGGGACGGGCGAACAACGCGTGCGCCGAGTTGGGCACGACGAGCACGGCCTGCACATCGGGCCAGATTATGGGTCCCCCGGCCGAGAAGGCGTAGGCCGTGCTGCCGGTCGGCGTCGCGATGATGACTCCGTCACATCCCCAGGTCGACAGCGGTCGGCCGTCGACCTCGACAGCGACGTCGATCATGCGCTCCCGCGCCGCCTTCTCCACACTGATCTCGTTGAGCGCCCACGACGACCAGATCTCCGCGTCGTCGACGAACGCCGTGACCTGCAGGGTCATGCGTTCCTCGGTCGCGTACTGCCGGTTGACCACGTGCTCGACCGTGGCCGCGAGGTCATCGCGCTCGGCCTCGGCCAGGAACCCCACATGCCCGAGGTTGATACCAAGCAGCGGTATGTCGGTGCCGCGCGCGATCTCGGCGGCCCGCAGGATCGTGCCGTCGCCGCCCAGGATGCAGATGAGCTCGATGCCATCAAGGGTGGGGCCAGGGCCGTGCTGGCGATGCTCGATGCCCGCCTCAGCAGCGAAGGTGTCCTCGTCAGCGACCACGACCTCGATACCGGCGAGCCCCAGGCGGGAGGTGACCTCCTGGGCGGCCGCGGCTGCTTCGGGTCGGCGCGGGTGCGACACGAGCATGATGCGACGTGCCGGTTGGGGCATGCGAGGGCCTTTCGCGCGGGGTTCAGGTATGCGTCGTGGTGCCGGGCTCGGCACGTGTGCCCAGCCTATGCGCGAGCCAGGCGAGGTACTCCACGTTGCCGAACTCACCCGTGATGGGGCTGGGGGTCAGGCCACGCGTCGCGAAGCCGGCCTCCTGCGCGGCGTGCAGCACGCGCTCGACGGCATCGTGCCGAGACCGGACCGAGCGCACGACGCCCCGCGCGCCCAGCGCCTCACGACCGACTTCGAACTGCGGCTTGACCAGTACCACGACGTCGGCGGCCGGAGTGAGCAGAGCGGGCAGCCGCGGCACCACCATGGTCAAGGAGATGAAGCTCACGTCGACGACGACGACGTCGAACGGCGCCCCGAGCTCACCGGGCTCGACATTTCGGATGTTGACGCCCGGCCGGTCGCTCACCCGAGGGTCGGACCGCACCTCCTCGGCCAGCTGGCCATGACCGACGTCGAGCGCCAGGACGCTGCGGGCGCCGCGGGACAGGAGCACCTGAGTGAACCCACCGGTGCTCGCACCGACGTCGAGACAGCGGCGGTCGGCCACCGACAGGCCCTCGGGCGCCCAGAGGTCGAGTGCGGCGTCGAGCTTGTGAGCCGCCCGTCCCACCCAGGCGCTCTGTTCGCCGGTGATCCGGATGACGGTTGCCTCGCTCACGGCCTGGGCCGGCTTGAGCGCCCGCACCCCGTCGACGAGCACGTCCCCCGCGTTGACCAATGTCGTCGCCGCAGAGCGAGATCGGCACAGTCCGCGGCGCACGAGCTCGACGTCGAGACGGCGTCGGTGACCGGTGTCGCCGCCGTCGTCGGTCACCGGGCCAGCCTAGTGACCTCGGGTCAGACGCGGACGCCCAATCGGTAGCCGCGCTTCACGACGGTCTCGATGACGCCTTTGACCCCCATCGCCTCACGCAACCGAGCCACCGCCACTTCGGCAGTGTGCAGGTCCTGGGAGTCGGTCTTGAGCGCTGCCAGCACCTGATGTCGCGACACCACGTCACCCCGGGCCTGGGCAAGCAGCCGCAGCACGTCGAGGGCCCCCCGTGAGAGCGCGAGGGTCCGACTTCCGAGCACGGCGGCGGTCGAGTGCACGATGAGCGGCCCGCCGACGGTCACGACGGCCGCGGACTGCAGCTCCTCATAGTGGCTGACGAGGGCGCGAACCAGGGCACCCAGCCGCCCTCGTTCCGGGACGAGGGGGTCGATGCCGACGTCGCGCAGGGGACCCGCGGTGACCGGGCCGACGGCGGCCGCGACGAGTCCGCCGCCGAGGGTGCGCTCGACGATACGGTCGAGCGCACCCTCTCGGCGGGCAGCCGCGAGCCAGGCGTGGGCCCCCGGCGCCGACGTGAAAGTCACCGCGTCGATGTGCCGGTTGGCGCACTCGTGGACCGAGTCGACCAGCACGGACGGGTCCGGGGGCGGGCCCCATCGGTAGACGATCAGCGAGGTCACGCGGGCGCCGGCCGCCACGAACCGTTCGTCGAGACCGTCGGCACCGGCGCCGTGGTACTGGACGGCGATATGCAGTCCCGCAACCCCTTCGCCCAGCATCACCTCGGCGATCTCCTGCGCCGTCTCGCTCTCGGCCACCCAGTCGGGGATGACGCCCGCCGCCTGCAGAGCACCGTTGGCCTTGGGGCCTCGGGCCACGACCCGGACCGAGCGCAGCAGCTCAGCCAGGTCCTGGGCCAGCCCCGCTGCATCGGCCGCTTCCATCCAGCCGCGCAGGCCGATGCCCGTCGTGAGCACCACGACATCGGGTGGGTCTCGCAGCAGTGCCTTGGTGCTCGCGATCAGCATCTCGTCATGCTGATGCGCGACGATGGTCAGCGCCGGGGCGTGCCGGATCAGCGCCCCACGACGCTGCAGGGCGAAGGCGAGGTCGGTCGCTCGACGGTCGGCGGTGATCAACACCACGCATCCGGCCAACACCTGGTTACCGGCGGGGTTGCCGGCGGGACTACCAGCGGGGTTGCTGGCGACGATGCCGTCAGGCGCCCGGTCCTGTCGACCTGCGATGCTCATGAGGCTCGTGACCTGCCCAGGGATAGCGGCGTCGGGCTGCTGGCCAGCACCCGGGCCAGACGGTCTCGCACCCGGATGACGCGGCGTGGGTCGGGCGGACCGTCCGAGAGCACCCCGACGACGAGCCCGTCCTGCCGGGTCAGAGCGGGGGTCCGAGCCGAGCCCACCGCAGCCTGCCCGGCGTTCACGCACCAGACGCGCCGCTCCTGTGCCCAGGCGCAGACGCGGGCGTTGACCGCGGGATCGTCGGTGGCGACCTGGACGAGCCATACGCCGTCGAGGTCAGCCTGCTCCACGCGGCGCGGACTCCACCGCACCGTGCCGCGAAGGACCTGGCGACGCAGCCCGGAGCAGACGTCGGGCGCAACGACGTGCACGACGGCGCCCTCGCTCAGCAGGCCGGCCGCACGACGCAGGGCGACCGGACCACCGCCGACCACAAGGACGGCCCGACCGGCCAGCTCGACTCCGAGCAGCGTGGTCATGACGAGTCACCGGCCGGGTCAGCGGCGCATCGGGCCGGACCGACGAACACGACACCGTCGGCAACCAGCGTGGGGTAGGTGCTGATGGGACGAGCCGGCTCGCCCATGGTCTCCAGGCACTCCCCCGAGACCAGGTCGAACACCTGCTTGTACATCGGCGATGCCACGGTCGGGCGCCCGCCGCGTGAGCCCACGATCCCACGCGAGAGGATCATCGCGCCGCTGTAGGGGTCGCGCTGCGACACGGCATACAGCGCCCCGTCAAACGTGCGGATCACCGCGACCTGGTCCCCGTGGACCCGTGCGGCGACGCCCCGCTCGGGCGAGATGGCGTCATAGCGGCAGACGGCGACGAGATCGGCCACCGGTTCGGACGAGGCGGCTGTCGAGGTCGTGACGGCAGTCATGAGCGGACTCCCAACGTCGTGCCGGCGATGAGGACGGCTCCGTCGGCGCGTTCCTCGCTCGTGGCCGGACGGGCCTGCCCACGTTCGAGCACATAGGCAAGTGAGTCGTCCGGCACCTCGGGTTCGTTGACGAAGTGCGTGAAGCGCTTGAGCGTCTCCGGGTTGGCCAGAGCGGCGGCCCACTCGTCGACATAGGTGTCGACGTGCGAGGCCATGGCCCGGTCCAGGTCGGCACCGATGCCCAGACGGTCATCGAGGATGACCTCGGCCACGGCGGGCAGCCCCCCGTCGTAGTCCTGGATCCAGGACGCGGTGCGCTGCAGCCGGTCGGCCGTGCGCACGTAGTACATGAGGAACCGGTCGATAGCGCGGATCAACGCCTCGGTATCCAGGTCCTCGGCCAGCAGCTCCGCGTGGCGGGGGGTGAACCCGCCGTTGCCGCCGACATAGAGGTTCCAGCCCTTCTCGGTGGCGATCACCCCGACGTCCTTGCCCCGCGCCTCGGCGCACTCACGAGCGCACCCTGACACGCCCAGCTTGAGCTTGTGCGGGGAGCGCAGACCTCGGTAGCGCAGCTCGAGGGCGATGGCCAGCCCGACCGAGTCCTGCACCCCGTAGCGGCACCAGGTGGACCCGACGCATGACTTCACCGTGCGCAGCGACTTGCCGTAGGCGTGCCCAGACTCGAACCCGGCGTCGATGAGCCGGGCCCAGATGGCCGGCAGCTGGTCGATCCGGGCCCCGAAGAGGTCGATGCGCTGACCGCCGGTGATCTTGGTGTAGAGCCCGAACTCCTGGGCGACCGCACCGATGGCGATGAGACCTTCGGGAGTCACCTCACCTCCAGGGATGCGCGGCACCACGGAGTAGGAGCCGTCCTTCTGCAGGTTGGCCATGACATGGTCGTTGGTGTCCTGCAGGGTGGCGCGCTCTTCGCCGAGGATGTGCTCGTTCCACAGGCTGGCCAGGATCGAGGCCACCACCGGCTTGCAGATGTCGCAGCCCCGACCGCCGGTGCCGCTGTGCTCGATGATCTGCGTGAAGGTCCGCAGCTCGGCCACTCGCACGACATCGAACAGCTGCGCCCGCGAGAGCTCGAAGTGTTCGCACAAGGCGCTGCTGACCGTCACCCCTGCGTCGGCCAGTGTCGTCGTGACGATCTTCTTGACCAGCGGGATGCACGAACCGCAGCTCGTGCCCGCGAGAGTGCAGGTCTTGACCGCGGCCAGGTCGGTGCATCCCCCGTCGGTGCAGGCCGCGCGAATCGTGCCAGCCGTGACGTTGTTGCACGAGCACACGCCCGCGTCATCGGGCAGCTCGCCCCGCGGTGCACTGACACTGCCAGCGGGCAGCAGGTATGACGAGGGGTCGCCCAACAGCTCGCGGCCGACCATCGGGCGCAGCTCGGCATAGGCACTGGCGTCCCCCACCAGGATTCCGCCGCGCAGCGTCCTGGCGTCATCGGACATGACGAGCTTCTTGTAGACCCCCATCACCGGGTCGGACATGACGACCTCGAGCGACCCAGGGGCGGTGGCGAAGGCGTCACCGAAGCTGGCGACGTCGACGCCGAGCAGCTTGAGCTTGGTCGAGGTGTCGGCGCCGGGGAAGGTGCCGTCCCCGCCCAGCAGCCGGTCCGCGGCGACCTCGGCCATGGTGTAGCCCGGGGCGATGATGCCCCANNGACCCCGCCTCGCTCGCCCATCGGCAACCCAGCTGCCCGGGCCAGCTCGTCGCGGGCCCGCACCCCAGTGGCCAGCACGACGACATCGGCGTCGATCCGCGACTCGTCGGTGAACTCCATCCCGGTGACCAGGCCGGCATCGGAGACGATTCGAGCAGTGGCCGTGTTGGTGCGGACCGACACTCCCAGACCCTCGATAAGGCGTTTGAGGGCCTCACCGCCGCCGTCGTCGACCTGCAGCGGCATGAGCCGGGGGGCGAACTCCACCACCGTGGAGCTCACCTGCATGCGGGTCAGCGCCCCGGCCGCCTCGAGGCCGAGCAGCCCGCCACCGACGACGGCTCCGGTGAGGGGTCGGCCGGTTGCCGCGCCACGCTCCCGCACGAAGCTGCGCATCGAGTCGACGTCCTGGATCGTCCGGTAGACGAAGACGCCACCGGTGTCGGTGCCGGGAATCGGCGGCACCGCGGCGTAGGACCCGGTGGCCAGAACCAACGTGTCGTAGGCGATGACGTCGCCGGCGCTCGTGGTGACGGTGTGGGCCACCCGGTCGACCGCCGTCGCGGCAACCCCGAGCCGCATCGTGACCAGGGGGTCATCCCACAGGTCCGGTGAGCCAAGGGCCAGCTCGCTGGGGTGCTCCACATCGAAGAAGGAGGTGAGGGCGACCCGGTCATACGGTGCCCAGCTCTCCTCGCAGAGCAGGGTGATCGACCAGAAGTTCTGGCTGTCCTTGGCGCGCAGCGTGTCGATGAGTCGGCGCGCGACCATGCCGCCTCCCACGACGACGAGGTGTCTGGTGTTGTTGGCCTGCGTCGAGGAGATCGGGGCCGAGCTCGAGTTGGTGCTCATGACTGCCTCCACTTAACGAGAGTAGGAAGAGTTGGTTGCGGGGGTGTGCGAGGAGGGTTTCGCGGACGTTAACGTGCGCTTGGCACAGATCGAGTCGACGAGCTCACTGACCTCGTCGAGGCACCCGCCGCAGCCGGTCGTCGCCCGCGTAGCCGCGGCCACGTCGGCAACCGACTCGGCACCGGCCGCCACGACCTCGCTGATGCGCTCACGCGTGACCGAGTTGCATCGGCACACGGCCCCGGGGAGCCCGTCTGTGGCGGCGATCGTCACGCCACCGGCCAGAGTGGCCGTGAGCAGCAGAGCCGGGTCGGCCGGCACGGGGATCGACCGGGTGTAGGTCGACACCAGGTCTGCGGCGACCGAGCCGGCGCCGACGCACGTCGCTCCGACCAAGAGGCCATCGGCGATCACCAGCTCGACATGGCGCCCGATCGAGGGGTCGCTGAGCTGCACCACCCGGTGCGTGGGCGAGGGGTCACGTCGCGACCCGCAGACCCCCATCGCGACGACGTCCAGCCCCGGGGCCTTGAGGCGCACGACATCCTCGACGGCGGCCCGCCTCGGAGCCGGGATCCCCCCCGCCAGGGCCGTCGCCAGCGCGCGGGACTGACCCCACCCCTGGGCGACCAGACCGGTGCTGCCCTCAGGAGGTTCGGCGCAGTCGCCGATGGCGAAGATCCGACGGTCGCCCAGCGTGCGCAGCTCGTCGTCCACCCGCACTCCCCGGCCGACTGGCAGGCCACCCGAGCGGGCCAGGTCCACGTTCGGCGCCGTGCCCGCCGCGACGACGAGCAGATCGCAGTCGTGCACCTCGCCGTCGTGCAGCCGCACTCCCCGCACCCGTCCGTCGACCATGACGACGTCCTCGGCCTCGACGCCGATCCGGTGCCGGATGCCGATGTCGGACATGACGGCCTCGACCACAGCGCTCGCTGCGGCATCGAGCTGACGCTCCATGACGGCCCGACGCGGGTGCACGACCGTGACGTCCAGTCCGCGCTTGGCCAGCCCCGCGGCCACCTCGAGACCCAGCACGCCCCCGCCGAGCACCACGGCTCGGGTGGCGTTGAGAGTCGCGGCCACGATGCTGCGCGCGTCGTCGATGGTGCGAAGCGGGTGCATTCCCGGGGGGAGCCCACGACCGGCGACCACCGTNNGCAGCCACCCCTCGGTGGACCCTGAGACGCGCGTCCGTGGACTCACGAAACACGATGTCGTTCACATGGCGGGACCCGGCGACGACATCTGAGAGCAACACGCGGTTGTAGGCAGGGCTGGACTCCGCGCCCAGCACGGTCACCTCGAACCGTCCGGCGACGTCGGCATCCAGGAGGTCTTCGGCGAAGCGGGACCCGACCATCCCGTTGCCGACGATCACGAGGCGGGTCATGAGGCTCTCTCTTTGGTGGCAGGGACGACGTCGACGGCGACGGCGCACACCTTGAACTCGGGCATCCCGGAGACCGGGTCGGTGGCGTCGCTGGTGATGAGGTTGACGCTGCCCTCACCAGCCCAGTGGAAAGCCATGAACACGGTGTCGGGGCGGATGTCCGCCGTGACGCTCACCTGCGCCACCACGGCACCGCGAGTGTTGGACAGCCGCACCCAGTCCCCCTCCACGAGCCGATGCCGCGCCGCCAGCACGGGGTGCATCTGCACCACCGGGCTGGGGGCGACCTCGTTGAGCTCGGCCACCCGACGCGTCTGAGC
>CXWJ01019392.1_pt1 | contig 20095 bp, 17 predicted proteins | sample 590841 | NCBI WGS metagenome assembly CXWJ01 (sample SAMEA3498367, study PRJEB10139) | wastewater metagenome | biome: wastewater treatment plant; material: activated sludge | place: Austria | collected 2015-01-21 | reverse complement strand
GCGTTTCGCTAGTTGGGCCAGGCCACCGGAGAGTGTGTCGATGACTTGCTCCTTGCGAGCCCGCATCTTATCCAGCGACAACTTTGGCTTGGCGAACTCAACGCCCCACTCCCCCATCTCGGCCGCTTCGCTCATCACCTTAGCGACATGGAGCAACGCTTTTGAGGGAATACAACCCCGTAGCAGGCAGGTGCCACCCAGCCGCGCGTCAGCCTCAACGATTGCAACCTCCAACCCGAGATCGGCGGCTAGGAATGCGGCCGCGTAGCCGCCCGGCCCGCCGCCGAGGACAACAACTTTCGAATGCGCTGCCATAAGGCTCCAACAAGTTCGACAGGATAGTCAACTTATTACTAGCAAAGCAGTTACTTCGCCAAACACTTAAGTTTACCCTGCTTATGCAGACTGGCCAATGGGGCATCATTGGGGCTGCCACCTGTTTTCGGGCTGAGAAGCAGACCGTTCTGCTGTTTTGTATAAGCAGCCGTAATGATAGCCGCAGTTCGTCGAATCGACATTCCGCGTTCCGTTCACTTCGCCAGCACGTGACGCAGCGCCGGATCAAGTTGAGGGTACTCAAATCGGAACCCGGCCGAGGCGAGAGCGCGTGGCTCAACCTTCACGCCGCCTAGCAGCATCTCGTCGGCCATTTCCCCAAAAGCCAACCGCGCCGCGAATGCAGGCATCGGCAAAATAGTCGGCCGACCTAATACACTGCCGAGCGTCTTAGTGAATTCATAGTTCGTCGCCGGCGCGGGCGCAACTGCATTCACAGGTCCCTGGAGCGGATCGTGCTTGAGCGTGAATAGGATCGCGGAAACTAGATCATCCAGTGCAATCCAACTCAAGTATTGCCGGCCGCTGCCGATCACCCCGCCGACGCCCAGGTTGAAGGGCGTCAACATGCTCTTCAAAGCGCCTCCCTTGGGACTGAGCACAACCCCAATCCGCAAATTCACAACTCGAATGCCCGCATCCCGCGCCGGCTGCGTTGCCGCCTCCCACTGCTGACAGACGGCGGCCAGAAAGCCGTTCCCCTTGGCGGCGGACTCATCCACCGTCGCAGAGCCGCGATTACCGTAGTAGCCGATGGCCGAGGCGCTGCAAAAGACGCTCGGCTTCGATGCCAAGCGGGCCAGCGTTTCGCTCAGTAAGCGCGTCCCCTGCAAACGACTTTCCAGAATCTTCGCTTTGAAAGCGGCCGTCCACCGCTTGCCGGCAATATTTTCACCCGCCAGATGGACGACGGCATCCACGCCATCGAGCTCCGCCGCATCGATCGTCCCCGCCTCCGGATCCCAATGAATCTCATGTTCGTCGTCTCGAACGGGCCGCCGCACGAGGCGCCGCACCAAATGCCCGTCGGCCTCCAATGCCGCAACTAGGGCGGTGCCTACCAAACCGGTCGAACCTGTGACGGCAATGATCATGGGGAAAAGCCTCAGCTGTCATCCGTCAACTGTTAGACAGGAAACCGTTTGCGGCTATAGGTTAACAACTAACTGCTTCTTCACTTTCTCTTCTTCTGATACTCGCGACTTGCCTGCTCCAGGAAGCGACGCTCACCATACGTCAAGCTATCCTGCCCCTGCTCCTGAATCTTTTGCAGAATGGCATCGACGCGCTTCTCCGTTTCGCTGTCCATTTCTTCCCCTTCCGATTCCGGTTGATGGACGCGCAGCTTGGGGCCCGGACGCAAATTCTTCGTCCAACCTGCCGAGGGGAGCCAGCGTTCCAGTCGCCAGCCAAATTGATAGTACAGAAACCCAAACAACGCGCCGCCCAAGTGCGCCGTGAATGCCACGTTACCCGCCTGCGCGCGACCCATAGCCCCCATCACATCCATGCCGATGATAATGATCGCCAGCACCCACATCGGCATCGGGATCACGAACATGAACAACATCATGCGATGCGGAAAGTTAAGCGCGTAGAGCACCAGCACACCCGCGATCCCGCCTGATGCGCCCAGCACCACCGCTGGCTGATCCGTCGGAATCTCGGCCAGTGTCCAAATAGTGCCCGCCGCAACGATGGCTGCCAAATAGAATGCCAAAAACTCGCGGCTGCCGTAACGGGCTTCCACATCCTTTCCGAACAACCACAGCGCCCACATGTTGAGCACGATGTGCCACATGTCGCCGGGCGAATGAAGAAAACCGTACGTGAGCAACCGATACACGTTCCACGGGGCGTGATACCAATTGAACGGCAGCATAAACGCGCTCGTGACCCAATTGTTCGAAAGCAACTGCGCCAAATAGACAGCCACATTGACGAGGATCAGCGTCGTGACCATTGAGCGCGGGGCGCCCAAGTGAAAACCCGGCGCACTGCCGTAGCTGTCCCCGCGGTTGTAATCTCGATCGTAGATTCCCATGCCTGACCGTCGCTTAAAGAATTACGATGCTGCTCGCATCAACTGGTTGCCCATCGGACGTCGCCATTGTAAGCCACTGAGAGGCAAAAAGGCACGGGCAATCAACCTAGGGAGGTTGCTTGGACGAGACGACCATAAAAGAAGAGGTTAGCTGGCCGCAGGCTCAGCTTATTTGACGTTGCCGAGCGCCAGCGGACCCGGCGCAGAGGGGGCTGTGGCACGGCCCGGCCGTTGGCCAGAGCGCAACTGGCGAGCGGCCAGTTCTTTCACCATCTGACTGTTTTGCCGCTGGGTGTCAGCAAGCAACTGCTCTGCCTTGGCCAACTGTTGTTGAACCAGCTTCTGATGTCGTTCGATTGCTTCGCGCTCCTTCACCACGCCAGCCAGATCAGTATTTAACTTGGCAATCTCACCCTCGCGGAACTTTTGCAGTTCTTTGGCGCCGGCAAGTGCCACGACAAGACGCTCGTTATCCTGCTTCACGCCAGCCGCATCGGCCAATAGCGCGGCACGCTGGCGAGCCAGCGCTTCGAACTCCAACGCGAAATCGCGCAATCGACGCTGATACACAATTTTCGCCGCCTTGCCGATGTCTTTCGGATCAAGCCGCTTGCCGTTTTCGTCCAAGCCCACCTTTTGCCATTCGCTGTCGTCGGGGCCAGCGTCTTTACCATGGCGGATGTATTCGTTTACCGATTGCGGCGGTAATATTTGCTTGAGTTGCTCTTCGGTCATGCCGGCAAAAATCTCATAGCGATCGGCGGGCATCGTTTCATACATCGCCCACGGACCACGGCTGCCCGCCAAACGGCGCGTCGCAAAATCGTCCAATTCCAACAGCGGTAGCAGCTTGGCCTGCTGACCCGTCGCCTCGCTCACGCGGAATTCACCCAAGAATTGCGCACCCTTGGTCGGATCGGGCAGCGCCGGGTTACCCTCTTCAAACAGGAACACGACCGATTCCGGATTGATCCCCGCGGGTGTCGGCGCTTCGACCGTGACATTCAGCGTGCCGGTCTTCGGATCAAAACCACCATTCGCAACTTTCCGCCACACCCGGCCGCGGACCTGCGTCAGCAACCTTAGCTCGTGATCCAATTCAGCAATGCTCGGGATCGACTCGGCTTCTTCCGGAATCTTCACCTCCATGCCGCGGAGCTGGTTGATGATTCCGGCGTCACTGCTGCCGAATCGCAGCGCTTCGTTGCGGGCGGTAACGGCGTCCAATTCTTTCTGTTTGGCGTTCACTTGCTTGCGGAGGACTGCGTTTACCCGCAGCACTTCCGCCGAAAGAATGAAAAAGCCCACTGTCGAGAGAAAAATGCCCAGCACCACCAGCACATGGCCCCAATGCCAGGTGCGCGCGCTGAAATAGGCAATCACCAAGGATGCCAACACCAGCACGCCGAGTCCGATTTGAATGAACAACGCTTCGTCCTTTGGGGCGTACCGAAAATGGCTGCGCGAAGAAAGGGCCCAATTCGATCATAAATAGGGCCTATTCCTGGGTCAAGCAAATACGGCCCAGTTCCATCGCGGCAACCCATTCGGCCCCAAGGGCTTGCGACAAGCAGGAGTACAGCCCTTGCGATCGGTAGGATCGGCTCGCAGCTAACTTCCAGGGGCACGAGCCCAGTCCAAAACCGGCCCCCTGCGGCTGGAGNNGAGTGCTGGACTTCGCGTAATCTGTCAGTAAGATAGGCGGCGCAGGCCATTCTTCCATCTGACGAGGCAAGTGTAATGCGCATCCAATTCTTGGCCCTTTGCCTGGCTTTGTGCGCCAGCGTAGCGAACGCGGACATAGTGACGATCGATGTGGGGCTCGATTCGCCTACCTCTGGTAAGTATCGTTTGAGGGGGCAGTCGGCCTTTCTTCAGACTCGAACCAACAGCGGCACCTCCGGCGGCCAATTGGATGGCATTGAGTCGGGCGTTACGGCGATCTCTTTCAACGAGATCTTTCCGCCGCCAGCCCTTAGCGACTATCTCGGTTTTGCCTACTTCGGCATTATCGAAACCCTCGATGATTCCGATAATGTGCTGGATACCAGCCTGATCGTCGGCTATGACTCCGGCTCTGGCGTCGGCCAATTGGTTAGCGACACCTTCCCCGCCTACGACGAAGCGACGCTGGTCAACGCTTTCACGACCAGCTTTGATTCACTCGAATTTCTAGACATGCTCAACCTTGTACCGGCTAACGCCACCACGTTGGGCGAGATTACCGTCCCACCCATTGGCCAACCGGGAACGGTGCTCGATCTCGTCGCCTTCACCGGCGGCGTCGACGGCAACGTGGGCCTCAAAGTTGGTACTCTCGGCGTGACCGTTGTCCCCGAACCCGCCGCCATCGGGTTGCTGATGTTCGCCGGCGCTATGCTTTTTGCTCCCCGCCATCGGCGGTGAACTCAGTTGAACGATTTGCGATCGCCGGTGGTAGTTGAGAGCAACTATAACCACTGTCCGGCCCTCTTGATCGCTAACGTCGCGCGGGTCCACCACCGAAAGTCTAGCGGCAAAATCGACTTTCTCTGCCAGGAGCGTTGCGCAATCACTTCCGATTAGGTCTCCTGTAAAGACCGCACGGATTTGCCCACTCGATGGCGGGGTCAGCCCTGCGCCTTGGCCTTAACTCGCCCCAAATTCTCGACAGCCGCCGGGCGACGATGCCGATAAGTTGCTAGCAACAGGCTTCCTCGAGTATCGCCCTCAAAGTTTGTCACCATTTATCCACCAGCTAAGTGCCGTGTGGAATGTCGAACTGAGGAGGGCGGAGGAAAGCAGGCACGAAGCCAGGAGTCCTATGCCGCAGTAACGGAGGCTGCCCGTGCATTCCACGTTAGAAATTCATGCTGAGAATCAAGCTTCTGACCTGCAGCCCCAGTACAGTTGGCCTGAGTCGGAGCTCTACGTTTCCGAAAAGCACCGGCTTATCTATTGCCCTATCCAAAAAATTGCCTGCAGCAGCCTCAAGCTGTGGTGGGCGGAGTTAGTGGATGGGTCTTCAGCGCAGTTTCTCCAGACCGACCCCCACGGCAAGAAATGGGTCGATCATTTCAGGCTGAACGAGCGCTACAAGTTACTCCACTATCAACCCTCCAACCAGAATCTCCGGCCACTCAGTGACAACGCGTGGTTCCGAATCGTATTCGTCCGCAACCCGTGGGCGCGCCTAGTCTCTGCTTACCTCAACAAGTTTTTGATCTGCGACGATATTACCGGCCCCGTCTTCAACGAGGCGCATTTGAGGTGGGGCCGCAACGGCCTGTCGTCCATCTCGGAGAGGGTGCGGCGGCTCCTTCCCTGGAACAAAAAGGCCAATGAAGAATCTCTGCGCATGTCGGTCTGGCCCCGCCTTTATGGAAGAAAGGCCTGGCAAGACGAATTCACCTTTCGCCACTTTGTGGAATATATCGCCGCAAGCGATCTCGAAGGGGACGACGTCGACCTCCACTGGCGCCCTCAGTATCGCTTCCTAGGAGAAGTCGAGTTTCATTTCGTCGGACGCTTCGAGCGGCTTGAGACAGATTTTAGAACTCTGGCCGAGCGGCTTGGTCTCCGTTCCGATTTGCCCGCCTTCAATCGCACCAGCTACAAGCGCCAGAAATCGACCGGGACAACTTATGCCGATTGCCCCTTGAAGCAAATTCGTCGACTCGCCAAAGCGCCCGACTATCGGCAATTCTTTACCCCCAAACTCCAAGCTCAGGTGCGTGAGCTTTATCGCCGCGACATCGAACAATTCGGCTATGAATTCGACGAGTGGAGAGAAGAAGAAAACGCAGCAGCTTGATTCTGCGATTCCCCCTCAACTCATTCGCGCCAATTCTTTCAAGAGCCCGTCGATCGCTTCTGGCGTGTGATGGTAACAGAGACTCAACCGCAGCAGTGATTCACCCTCTGGCACGGAGGGAGGACGGATACCCGGGACGAAATAGCCCGATTCACGCAAGCTGGCGGCGAGCTTCATCGTGCGGTTAGGATCGCCAATAAAGATCGGAATGATCTGCGATTCCACTTCCTCGCACCTCGTTCCTCGCTCCTCGCTCTTTGTTCCGAGCTTCCTACCTTGCTCTCGCAGTCTCGCTCGCAATTCTTTCGCCGCCGCCAACAATTTTTGCCGACGTTCCGGCTCGCGATCCACAATATCTAGCGCCGCAATCGCCGCCGCGCTGGTGGCCGCCGGCTGAGCCGTGGAAAACACATACGTGCGCGCGCGATTGGCAAGCCAATCAATGAGCGACTGACTGCCACAAACGAATCCGCCCCCAGAGCCAAGAGCCTTGCTTAAAGTGCCAACTCGAATGTGGACACGTTTGTGCAGACAGAGGCGTGACTCTCGTTCCTCGCCTCTCACTCCTCGCTGCTGACGACTCCCTCCAGCATCCAGTTCCTCCACCACCCCTCGACCCCGTGCGCCAAACACGCCCGTCGCATGCGCTTCATCCACCATCAACATCGCGTCGTATTGCTGCGCCAACTCGGCCAGCCGCACTAGCGGCGCTACGTCGCCATCCATGCTGAACAACGTATCGGTCACAATCAGCCGGCGGCGATACTCCCCCGCCCCGCGCAACATCGATTCGAGCGCATCGCAATCGGCATGCGGATAAACGAACCGCGCCGCCTTCGATAGCCGACAACCATCGATGAGGCTGGCGTGATTCTTCGCGTCGCCAAAGATGGCGTCCGACTCCTCAACGAGGGCTGGAATGATGCCCGCGTTGGCAGCGAAACCGGAGGGAAAGACCAGCGCCGCCTCTGTCCCTTCGAACTCAGCCAACCGACGCTCCAACTCCGCATGCGCGCTGCCGCGCCCACTTACCAGCGGACTCGCGCCACTCCCCCACCCTTCGCGTTCGCTCGCCGCGCGGGCAGCTGCGGCCAACCGTGGGTCAGCCGCCAGCCCCAAATAATCGTTTGAGCCAAAGTTCGCTAGCGTCCTGCCATCGATCTCTACGCCGGCAGACTGTCGCCCCTCGCGCACCACCAGCCGTCGCCGCAAGCCGTCGCTATCCAATCGCTCCAACTCGTCCTCAATCCAAGCCAATGGGTCATTCGCGGAAGAAGCCATGCTGGCAATCATGCGCCTGAAGAGACAAGGAGACAAGGAGATTCCGCGTGACCTTGTTTTCTCAACGCCTCCATGCTTCCCCCTCTATTCGTCTTCTTAGGGCTTCGTTTGACAATCCCCTCAACCACCGGAACAATGACCAGAGAACCGCGAAAATCCGCTTACCGTGGCCGATTTCAACCCTGGCCTGCGGCGGAACTTCCCAGCCCCTTACTGCGTCTAATTCAACGAGTACCGCTTGAGCGACGACGCCCCACTCATTGAGGCCACCCTGGCCGGTGATACGGCGGCTTATGGCCGGCTGGTCGAGCGTTACCAGGACCGCCTGTACAATTCGTTGCTGCGCGTGCTCGGCTCCGCGGAAGATGCCCGCGACCTTGTGCAGGACGCGTTTGTTCAGGCCTTTTTGAAATTGGATTCGTACCGTGGCTCGGCCGCGTTTTACACGTGGCTGTACCGCATTACTTTCAACTTGGCCATGAGCCACGCCCGCAAGCAACGGCCCGTTGTTTCGCTCGACAGAACAAAGAATAGTTACGGCTGCGAACCGACCGACGGCAGCGCCACCCCGGAGACCGATGCCATGCAGCGTGAACGAGTCCAACTTGTTCATGCTGCTTTGGCTGAGTTGAGCACGGAATACAGACAAATCCTGGTCCTGCGCGAAATCGAAGGTTGCTGTTACGACGAAATTGCCGAGATTTTGGAACTACCGGTTGGCACCGTCCGCAGCCGCCTCTTCCGCGCCCGCCTCCAACTGCGAGACCAACTAGCCCCCATAATGCAACAAGAACAAACGGCCGACCCACGATAGAAATGAAAAAGACAAGGAGAAGGGGAGACACGGAGATTTATGCGCGACGGTCATTTCTCATTGTCTCCTGGTCTCCCCTTCTCCTTGTCTTCGCTCCGTAGTTTTTTTAGACGTACAATTATTGTTGAATGTCTGACCTAGAAAACACCAATGACGAGCTCTTGAGCGCGTACCTCGACGACGAGCTATCGCCCACACAACGTGCGCGCGTCGAAGAGCGTCTGGCGACCGATCCATCTGCCCGGCAGCTCTTAGAGCAGCTCCGTGCGGCATCGCAAACGGTTCAAGGTCTGCCGCGAGAATCGCTGGGAACCGCCTTTCGAGACTCGATTTTGCGACGCGCCGAACAAGCTTCACGTACCGCAAAAATCGCCGCAACTCCGTCGGCTCCGTCACCCCCTGCGCCATCGAACGGCGCGGCGGCCCAGCTTCACTCCGCAGAACCAACATGGACTCTCGGCCGCTCGCGCCGCGGCTGGGTCTGGGCCGCGATGGCCGTCGCCGCCGGCTTGCTCATCATGGTGTTTCAGCCCGGAACGGAACAAAATCAAGGCTCCCTCCAAGTCGCTCTCCGCAGAGCCGAGCAGGCAGCGAGCGAGAAAAAAGAAGTAGCCGCGAATGCGTCCCAAGAACGTTTCGCCACAGCGGAGTCCACCCCTGCCTCGTCCCCAGTTCCGATGACACCCGCCCCGCCATCTAGCACTCAGCAGTTAGCCCAGATGGCTCGCGACTCCGCCCTCGATACGAGTGGAGGCACGATTCCAGCGAGCGTACCCGATGCTGAGGGCAAATCGATGCCCCCTGCATTGGCAGCGCGCGACAAAGTTAAATCAGAGATCGATTCGAACATTGAATCCGACCATTTCGCGACGACCGACCGAGCACCCGTTTCGTTAGGTTTTGGTACCACCGCCATGCCCGCCGCTAAAGCCCCTGCCGATGCACCGCAGATGCCAACGGAAGCCGAGGACGAAACCTCGTTGCCGGCCGGTGAAGACCAACTCGTTGTCGTGCGGGTGCATGTCAGCCAGGAGGCGTTGCAAAACAAAGCCTTCGACAAGATTTTAGGCACCAACGGGATCGCAGTATTCCCATCCCCGGCGGAAGAAGACGAGACAAAAAAATTACCCGCCCAAGCAGGTCAACCAGTCGCCGGGCGCGAACAATCGGCCGATCAAAAAGAGGCAGCCGCGGCTAACAACACCGAAGTCATCCTCGTCGAAGCGCCCAAAGATATGATCTTTTCCTGCATGAGCAGCCTCAACCAGGACGTGCAAAATTTTCCAGGCGTAGCCGTCGATGACGCGCCTGCCACCGAAGCGTCGGAAAGCCTACAAGAGACGTTGCCCGACGAGAGCAAATCGACGGCGACCGATACAACAGCCTCTAAAGCGATGCCGCAACAGAAACTCGCGGAGCAGCTTGGCTTGCAGCGATTCAACCGGGGCTACGTCCCGCCGCAAAACGCGGGCCCGACCCAGGGAAGAGGTTACTATTCTTTTGAAACGCGTGGCGCTGCGCCGGCTGATCGTGCCGACCAATCGGGCCGCGGCGGTTTCGGGGGTGGCCAAGGACAATTGGCAGACGCCCAGCGCGCGAACGAAATCGAACGCTCGCTTCGCAAAGATTCGTCGCAGGCGAGCGGGGCGCGGGCACGCCGCGTCATGCCGGAAGAAATGACCGAGATGCAAAATCGCGGGCTGGCCGAGTCGAGCCGGCGTGCCGGTACGGCCAGCAGTGATTCGCCCCCCCTCGGGCCAATGAAACTCGACGGTGCGCAGGCNNTTCGACGGTGCGCAGGCTCAGTCGAAGACTGCCCTGGGCGAAAATCTGGAACAGCTCCAGGTGCTGTTTATCTTGAGCGCAGACGACGCCACGAATGAGGCTCAACCAGCCGCTTCTCCTGCGGGCGGCTATAAGGCAAAATAGGCGGACCGTCGATCTCGATAACTAAGCACCACACCGGCACATTCACTTTTAGCAAGGAGCATTCATGGCCGAAGTCAAGATTCGCCTCCGTCCCAATGGGCCGCTGGTCATCGAAGGACCATTCGAACTAGTCGATTCGCGCGGTGCGGTGTTCCCTATTCCGTCAGACAAGCCAGCTATCGCCCTCTGTCGCTGCGGCCAATCCGCCAAGCGCCCATTCTGCGACGGCACCCATAAATCATGCGGTTTTGTCTCAGACGAAGCGCCAACACCGCCAGCCGTAGGTTAGTGGGGCAGGCGTTCCTGCCTGCCAAAGGCCGTGCCGCCCTACAAACCGCACGCCACGACCCAGCCCACCAGCGGTTAATTTTTACGCTGGCCGCGCGACCCTTGAATCCTTCATGCCGCGCACTCGAAACAGCCTAATCAACCGCCGCCACAGCGCTACCCCTTTAGCTAGCAGCGCGTCGCGTCGATATTTCCCAAGGACGTCGCGCGACGGCCGATCTTCTCCCGTTGCGAATCTCCGGCACCGGCCCTCGTCGCCCGTGCAATCGGAATTTGCGGATCGGTCCAATAGCGGCGAATAAGGAGCTTAGCTATGTGGCGATCGTTTTTCCTGGCGATCGGGGCGTATTGCTGTCTCTTGGGCGTTGAGGCGCTGGCCGTAGAAAAGGCCATCCTGAAAAGCGACCCCATCAACAATGCCCAAAATGCCTGGCGAGAAATCAGCCCTCCAGATTGGGCCGCCTGGAGCATGTTGGCGGGCGGAGCCGTCGTCATGTTATATTCGTTCACCATTCCCCAACGCGTGAACGGCAGCTGAGAGTTTTTCCCGTCTCGATCGTGCCGCCACGCATGAGGCAACCTTGGCAAAAGGGGTCGCTAACCCCCGTCTCTGCCGAGGGCAAAACGCCTTTCCATCCGTGACGGCACAATCCCAATGTCCGGCATACCCCCAATTCCCAAGCTCTACCTTCGCACCGCCACACCGGCCGACGTCCCCGTCATCCTCAGCCTGATCTGTGAGTTGGCCGAATACGAACGGAAACAAGTGGTAGCCACCGAAGAGCTACTCCGCGCAAGTCTCTTCGGCCCTCATGCGACCGCCGAAGCGCTACTCGCTGAAGTGAATGGCCAGACGGTCGGCTATGCCGTCTACTTTGCCATCTGTTCCACCTTTGCGGGCCGCACTGGTATCTACTTGGAAGACCTCTACGTACAGCCAGCCCATCGCGGGCAGGGGACCGGCCGACGAATGCTCGCCTACGTGGCCCGGCTGGCTATCGAGCGCGGCTGCGATCGGCTCGTCTGGTCCGTCCTCACTTGGAACGAACCCGCCATCCGCTTCTACGAAGACCTCGGCGCTCAACCTGTCTCCGGCTGGCAGCAATACCGCCTCACCGGCTCAGAACTAGCTCGACTGGCCGAATAGCACAACGCCTGATGAGCCCGTTACTTGACTCACAGTGGAGAGCAAATCGCTCAATCTCAAGAGAATAGAGATTATAGAAACCTAGGGCTGGCCGACTCACCGACCAACCCTAGGCAATTGAACTCGCATCATCTCTTCAAACCCTCCCTGGATACTACATCGGCTCCTAACCGTTACCTTGGCTTAGGTGCAAAGATTCCGGCGAGGTCTTCCAGATCCACGTCTCCGTCGTGGTCGCGGTCCAGAATGGCTTCGAAAATGCCGGTGGACTTCGGCTGACGTTGCTCGATTTCTTTGCGTGCCTCGCCAACCACCTTTGGCAAAGCCCGCGGACTCTCCTCCGGATCCTTTTCAGCTGCACCGAAAATTCCGCCCAACACGGCCGGCAGCACTTTCGCAAAGACCTTCTGCGTGGTCTCCGGATCGAGCGTGATGACCTTGCCAAAGCCACCTTGAACTTCGGGCGCGTCCTTGCCAAAGATCACCTTCATGATGTCGTTGGCGACTTTGGGATCCATATCCCGTACCTCCACACCGCCGCGACCTTGTGACGGAGCTTCGGCGGGCAAATTCCCCTCTTCGACATGCTTCCGGAGCATTTCCCAAATGCTGCCAGCCCCTTCCTCCGTCTGGCTCTTCGCTTCCAAGCCTTTCAGGATCGTCCCGACGGCGGCAGCGTGCGCTTGCTCCGCTCGCTTCGCGTCGATACCGGTGTGCGAACGCACCTGCTCGACAGTCTCAGTATTTCCACCCAGTAACGCTTCCAATAATCCCGGCATCCCGTTTCTCCTTATGAAAATGAAACAGAAATTGAAATGGGGAGGGCTGGATAGCGCCGGCCGTTCCAGATGCGATTCGCCAAAGGACAAAAATGGTCCGTGGGCTAATCTGATTCGCTCACATGTCGCTACCAACCCAACAAAACCGAGCTTTTAATCTACTCTTTAAACTGGTACGTAAACAAGCACCTATTTAGACGGTGCTAAACTGTTGATATGAAGAAACGCGGCTCTTTAGATTCACATCCTCATTGATCCAGGCGTACCCGCCCGTCACATTCACGTACTGCGGGCGGCGACGGTGGGTGTTCGCATTTCCGACGTAGACATTCTGCTCACGGCGGCGTCGCCGATCTCCAACCGTCCGCAATCTGCTTTTTCATGACGACCACTTGGTCGCGCTGTTCTGGTTGGGCAGCGAGATTCTCGTATTCCAGAGGATCGTGATGGTGGTCGTACAATTCCTCACTGCCATCCGGCCAAGCGGTATAGCGCCAACGACCATCGAAGACCGTGCGTCCCAACAAATTAATGTCGCCGAATTGGGGATCGTTGGGCTCTAAATTCTCTCGGGGGCGCGCAACGACGGTGAACACGGCCTCTTTCCACGATCGATCAGGATCGTCCAATAGCGGTTTGAAACTCGTGCCTTCGAGTCCCTCCGGCTGCGGAAATCCACAAAGTTCTACCAAGGTGGGATAGAGGTCCACGGATTCCACTAGCCGAAACGAGGCGCCGGGCTTGCGCCCCGGTGCGGCAACGATCAATGGAATGCGGGCGCATTCCTCGAACAGACTCAATTTATGCCAGAGCCCGCCATGTTCACCGAGGTGATAGCCATGATCACTGACGAATACCACGATTGTCCGGTCCCTGAGCCCAAGACGGTCAAGCGCATCAAGCAATACCCCCACCTGCGCGTCCATGAAGCTGATGGCGGCATAATAAGCGGCGATCGTGTCGCCGGGGCGTTGTTCCGGAAATTTTCGGTCGCCGTTGATGCGGTAGGTGAGTGCGATGTTTGGTATCTTCGCGAGATGCTCTGGCGGTCCTGGGCGAGGCCGGAGCTCATCCGGTGGGTAGAGTGCGTAATACTTCTCCGGCGCGATATAGGGTGAGTGCGGCCTGCGAAATCCTGCGGCGACGAAGAATGGTTTTCCACTCGCGGCCGCTTCTTGCATCAGCTCGACGGCATGGCGAGCGACGAAACCGTCCCATGTGTCTTCATCCTTCGCCCGCAGCACGACGCCACTCGGTCCCTGCTCACGCAGAATTTGGTCGGCGGGCGGTTTTTTGGCCTGCTCCGTCTCGCGGATGTCGGTATCCCAGGATCGCGGGTCTTCGAATGCGTCGCCCGTGTGAAAAATCTTTCCGACCTTGATCGTGCGATACCCGTGTTGCCGGAAAAATTCGGGCAGCAAAACCGCGTCTTGTAAATGGGCTCGCGTTGGGGTGGCGTTGTCGAACACGCCCGTCGTGTCCGGTCGTCGTCCGCTCAGGAAAGAAGTGCGTGACGCATTGCAGACCGGGTAATTGCAGTAAGCACGCTCGAATCGCATTCCCCCTGCCGCGAGCCGGTCGATGTTCGGCGACTTGACTACGGGATTGCCATAGCAACCTAAGCTGTTGTTCAAATCGTCGGAAACGATGAACAAAATGTTCGGGCGGGCCGAGTCATTCGCGCTGGCGGCTTGCTCCGCCGCTTCGACAGGAGAGCTCCAGAAAATGACCGCACTGAATATGAGGAATAGGTATCTGTTTGGCATCATAATCCGTGAGAAGGGGCCAACCGGATGGATGTCGCGCGTGACATCCCGAATCTCATCTCGCGTCAATCACACGCGAGTCACCAGCGTACCGGAAAGAATTCCCTTCGCCCACATTTCGCGTGAGGGTTGAGCATCGAACTGACCAACGCTCTTATTCTCTGCCCATTCTAACAAACATGCGCCGTTATTTGCGACTAAGGCGGCGCGATTTTCTCGCGGTAGTTTACAGCGACACTAAATGCCGCATCCGTCAACAGAATCTCTGACGACATTTACAGGGTCGACTGGATGAAATGAGATGGTCAGCTTCGTCCAATTCATTTTTGCGTCGTGATGATCTTAACCGCGAATGCTTCGGAATTCTTATCCTGAAAATCCTATCCATCCTGGCCTAAAATTCGTCTTCTTCGCGCCTTTCGTCTCTTCGTGGTTAAAGCTCCTGATACTAATCCTCCCCAGCCAAAACGCCCAGAAAAGCCTATACTTTACCGTCCCTTCCCACCCAACCGCCCGCCAATCTTCCTTGAGTTTCAGGCCTCAAACGCTTAACATGGATAGGTTTAGCGACCAGCTCCGTCGCGAACCGCTCGCGGGCATGGCGTGTCACTTCAACTTTCCAACATCGAACCCACTCCAGCCCTTAACCCCCAGCCCCATTCCTGAGGTAATACCGTGGCGACTGCAACGAAACCGGCGACCAAAAACGAACTCACAAGCGGAGCCGACATCCTCGTCGAATCGCTGGTGAAGCACGGGGTCGATACGATCTTCGCCTACCCAGGCGGGTGTAGCATGCCGCTCCATCAGGCGCTGACCCGTTTTTCAGATCGCCTCCGCACCATCCTGCCCCGCCATGAACAAGGGGGCGGTTTCGCCGCGCAAGGAATCGCCCGCAGCACGGGCAAAGTGGGCGTCTGCATGGCCACCAGCGGCCCGGGTGCCACGAACCTCGTCACCGCCATCGCCGATGCCAAGCTCGATAGCATCCCCCTAATCGCGATCACCGGCCAAGTGCCAACTCACTGGATCGGCAACGATGCCTTTCAAGAAACGCCCATCGTGGAAGTCTGTCGCGGCATCACCAAGCATCATTACCTGGTGACGGACGTGAACGACGTGGCCCGCGTGGTGAAGGAAGCGTTTCTCATCGCCACCACTGGCCGGCCCGGTCCGGTGCTGATCGACATGCCGAAGAACGTGCAGCAGGCCAAAGCCGTGCCGGACTTCGACGTGGCGGTCGATCTCCCTGGCTTCAAGAAAGAAAACCCCAAAGCGCGGTCGGAACAAATCAAGCAAATCGCCGCCGCCATCAAGCTCGCCAAGCGGCCTGTGATCTACGCCGGCGGCGGTGTCATCAGCGGTAACGCCAGCGACGAGCTTCGCAAGTTCGCCAAGAAAACCGGCATCCCCGTGACCATGACCGTGATGGGCCTCGGCGCGTTCCCGGCCGGCGACCCGCAATGCCTCGACATGCTTGGCATGCATGGCTCTATCTATGCCAACTACGCCGTGGATCAGGCCGACCTGCTGATCGCCCTGGGCGTGCGGTTCGACGATCGCGTGACCGGCAAGGTGGAAGAGTTCTGCAAGCATGGCAAGATCGTCCATGTCGATATCGACGCCTCCGAGCTTAACAAAAACAAGCCAGCCCACATTCCGGTTTGCAGCGACGTGAAATATGCGCTCGCCGAATTGAACAAGATCGTGGAGCCGCCAGACGAGATGGCGGCCTGGGTGGCTCAATGTACCAAGTGGAAAAAGGAAGAGCCGTTCACCTTCAACCAGGATTTCGCGGGCATCACACAACAGTTGGCGATCAGCGAACTGTGGAAGCTCACGCACGATCTCGACCCCGTCATCACCGTGGGCGTGGGCCAGCACCAGATGTGGGCCGCCCAATACTACAAGTTCACCAACCCGCGGTCGTTCCTCTCCAGCAGCGGCCTCGGCACGATGGGCTTCGGCCTCCCCTCGGCCATGGGCGTGCAGAGCCAGTTCCCAGATCGCCTCGTGATCGATATCGACGGCGATGGAAGCTTCCAGATGAATATCCAGGAATTGGCCACCTGCTTCTGCGAAAAGCTGCCGGTGAAAGTGCTGCTTCTCAACAACCAGCACCTCGGCATGGTGGTGCAGTGGGAAGACCGCTTCATGCAAGGCAACCGCGCCCATACGTACCTCGGCCCAATTGACCATCCGGAAGCGATTGGCCAAGGCGACGGCCTCGGCCCGAAGGAGCGCTACCCGGATTTCGTGCAGATCGCCAAAGGCTACGGCTGCGGCGCGTCTCACATTTCCAAAAAGGCGGACCTCGTCGCCGGCCTCAAGGAAATGATCGCCTACCCCGGTCCCTACGTGCTGGACGTGCAAGTCCCCTACCAAGAGCACGTACTGCCGATGATCCCCACCGGCATGACCGTGCGGGACATTATTAAAGAGTAAGCAGCCGCTGCGACACTTCCCTTCTTGGACGGGAAGTCGTGAAGGAGGGTGATATGAGTCTGTCTCAGGGTCTTCGTATCGGTGCGCGGCTTGTGGTTGCCATGACTTTATGTTTATGCGCCTTCTTATGCGCCACAGTTTTTGGTGCTGAGGCTCAGCAAGGTGATTTCTCAGCCGTCCCCGGCACAGTCATTCATCACAGCCCCGCAACCTCGAAGATCTATATTGGTTCCCCCGGCATCGTCCGACTGCCCAATGGCGACTATCTCACCAAGTGTGACGAGTTCGGCCCTAACAGCACGGAAGGAACCTCCGCCGTCACGCGCGTCTTCCGCTCGCAGGATCAAGGAAAAACGTGGCGACAAGTTGCCAAACTCAATGACATGTATTGGGCCACGATCTTCGTTCACCGAGACGCTGTCTATCTGATCGGCACAACGTCCGAATATGGCCGCATTGTCACCATGCGCTCGACCGATCACGGTGCCTCTTGGACGACGCCAAAAGACGCCAACTCCGGCCTGCTGTTGGAGGGCCAATATCATTGCGCGCCGGTCCCCGTGGTAATCCATAACGGCCGCCTCTGGCGCGCCTTCGAAGAAGCGCCCGGCGGCAAGCGTAAGTTTCGCGTGGTGATGATGAGCGCGCCGGTCGAAAGCGACCTGCTGCAAGCCGCCAGTTGGACCAGCTCGAACCACTTGCCCGCCGATACCGCCTGGCTCGACGGCAACTTTCGCGAATGGCTGGAAGGGAACGCCATCGTGACGCCGCAAGGCGAAATCGTGGACCTGCTCCGCGTCGGTGGTCCGCTGGGTCGCCTGGCTGCCCTCGTTCATATCTCGCCCGATGGCAAGACGGCGACGTTCGACCCCGCGACCGACTTCGTCGATTTTCCCGGCGGCGCGAAGAAGTTTACCGTACGTTACGATGAAACCACCAAACAATATTGGTCGCTCACGAACTATGTCTTGCCGGAAGACCGCTCCACCGAACCTGGCCGCGTCCGTAACACGCTGGCCCTGATCGCCTCGCCCGATCTACAAAATTGGGAAGTGAAGTCGATCGTGCTCCATCACCCTGACACAGAGAAGCACGGCTTCCAATACGTCGATTGGGAATTCGAAGGGGACGATCTGATCGCCGCCTGCCGCACGGCCTTCGACGACGGCCTGGGCGGCGCCCGCAACCAGCACGACGCCAACTTCCTCACGTTCCACCGCGTGAGCAATTTCCGCAATCTCACGCGCGCGGATGACGTAACCGGACACGCGAAGAGTTTGCCGAAGTAATCCGCGTGCGCTGCCACGGGTTTCGCGATTCTTCAGCCAACTTAATGGGTTGACTCGAATCAAGCGCGGTCATTCGTGGAGCGGATGTGGCGGGCGCGAACTCCGGTATCCTGAAGGGATTACAGCCCTTAGCCCAGCGGTCAGAAAACGCGAGCCTTGGCGAGTGTTTTCGCCACCCTGGGTCATTCCAAGGGCGATTCTCTTCGGCCGAGCAGCATGCGCCGAGTGCCGACGGAACGTAACCGAGGCCGAAATTTTCCGGCGATTCTTTCGCCCTCGTTTGCGCGTTACCGTAACTCCACGCTTCCGCCTCGGACGAGGAAAACCACATCGGAATGATCCGATAAGCCGCTTTGAACTCACACCCCACGGAACAGATTTTCAGCACCGAACGAATAGCGCGTTCACTCTTCAGTTGGGACCACTTGTTGAACCTTGCCTTTTTCGCGGGCTTCCCTTTTTTTGCGCTCGGCCACTTCCGCGGCCATTTTGCGATTGTACTCACCTGTACTCCGTGACCAGGAAGCCCACCTTTGTTCATCTGCTTTTGCAGCCTCGAGCGATTCGCCGTGGGCCTCAAGCCATGCGACGAGCTTTTGATAGTCGGCTGCCTGTTTGGGAGTCCAGGTTTCTTTTACACGTTCCTTTTCCAAGACGAGATGAATAAGCTTCGAGTTTGATTCTGCAATAACGCAATAACATAGTCCCTGGGATTGGCCCCAGCCTCCAGAAGCAGTAGCGCCAAATCGAATCGTCCGCCGCTGCCAATTGCCCACCGGACTGGAGTTGACCCGACACTATTCTTGTAATTGATATCCGCTCCCAGTTTAAGAAGGGTTTGGACCTTGGATCGTATATTTGGTCCTCCTGACTCGATCACCAGAAGGAGCGGAGTGCTCTTGAACTTGAGCGTCCCCGAGTTAATCAAATTCGCGTCGCCTCCGTGAGCGAAAACTGCCTCAAAATATCCGGGAAATTCCGTTTTGCAGGCCATGTGAGTCACCGAGTCGCCGGCGCTCATGTACCCACGAGTGTTAAAGTCGCTCTGGATGATCACGTTGGGATCAGCGCCATGTTCCAGAAGACGCTTGAAGCGTTCTAACTTGTTATCGGGATACGCCCAAAGCAGGGGCGTCATGTTGCCTTTGCCTTGCGCGTTCACATTCGCGCCGGCGGCAACCAGCCGATCGATCTCAGCAATGTCGTTGGCCTCAATCGCGCGGCAGAGGGCGATCACTTGCGGATCATCGAAGTAATCCTCCGCTTTCCAGCCACACTTCTGATGTATGGTGGAACCCGTGATTTGAGCGAGTGGCCCGCAGCCAGCAAGGGCAGCCGAAACAATCCCTGCGATTAGGATCAATGAACGACCACGTTTCATCTTCGCGCATGCTTTCCTGAAAGATCGTCGGAAGATCCGCAACCCAGCCCCATCATAGCAGACCCACAACGCAACGGATTGTAGATTTGCCGTGGTGAACACGACGCAGGATTGAATTTACCACGGAGGCACCGAGGGCACGGAGAATACAAACCATGTAGACAAGATTAACAGAATGGATGGGATCGAAGTGGAGTAATGGAAAAACAGTCAGACTTTGTTCTATCCAGTCAATCCTGTAAATCCCGTCTATAAATTCTTCTTCGTGTCCTCCGTGCCTCCGTGGTTGATCCATTTTCTTTCTTATCTGCCGTGTGCCACTTCCACGTCAACCTCTTCGCCCACCCACAAGCTGCCGTCTTCGCCGTCATTTGGGAAGATGCGGCCGCGCTGCTCGAACCGATGCCGCGGATGATTTTCGAATTGGACGGCTCCTTTGTCCTCTCGGGCGACGATGAACACGGCCGCCCATGCCGATCGATCAGCGCAGCCATTTGCGAAATCGCCCCTCGGGCGATAAGCTCACCCGTCATGCCCGCTCCCTCTGCCGCCGATGAAGATCGCCCCTCTGCCGAAGCAGAGGCCACGTCCAATGACCACACGCTGCTCCGCACGATGGGGCTCTTCTCCCTCATCGTCTACGGCGTCGGCGATATGATCGGCTCCGGCATTTACGGCACCGTCGGCAAGGCGGCCGCCACGCTAGGAAATGCCGTTTGGCTCGGCTTCATCGTCGCCATGGTGGCCGCCGTGTTGACCGGCCTTTCTTATGCCTGCCTCTCCTCGCGCTACCCCCGCGCAGC
>CXWJ01000417.1_pt1 | contig 20105 bp, 20 predicted proteins | sample 590841 | NCBI WGS metagenome assembly CXWJ01 (sample SAMEA3498367, study PRJEB10139) | wastewater metagenome | biome: wastewater treatment plant; material: activated sludge | place: Austria | collected 2015-01-21 | reverse complement strand
TCAGGTTTCAGGTTTCAGGTTTCAGGTTTCAGGTTTCAGGTTTCAGGTTTCAGGTTTCAGGTTAAGCGGATGTTGGGCAACGACCCAACATCCGCTTTTTTATCCGCGCGAAGCGGTCTGTTCACAACGTTCGCACATAGCGGAACTGCTTATAGCCTGGCGGGTCAGCGTTGATGGCAGAATCAACCGTCACGTGGAGCAAAGCTGGTTTGCCCGAATCAACCGCGCGCTGGAGAGAAGCGGGCAAGTCCTCCACCGCATCCACTTTTTCGGCGTAGCACCCCAGCCCTTGCGCGATCAAATCGTAGCGCGTCTCGCCCGAAAGATTCACGCCCTGTTGTTGCTCCGTTGGAATGCCGCCAAAATTATGCGCCGAGCGTTCCATGCCCCAGCCGTCGTCCACCGCCACCAGCACGATGATCGGCGCGTTCTCGCGCGCGGCGGTTTCCATCTCCATGATGTTGAAGCCCGCCGCGCCGTCGCCCGTGATGCAATAGACGGGGCGCTCAGGCGCGGCAAGTTTCGCGCCAATCGCAAACGGGATGCCCGTGCCGAGGTAGCCCATCTTGACCGAATACAAAAAACTGCGCGGCTCATAAATTTGGTTGAACGCCACGCCCCACAGCGTCGTGTTGCCGCCATCCAGCACGGTGACGGCGTTGCGCGGGAAAAAACTGCGCGCGTTGAACACCATCTGCCCAGGGTTAAGTCCGCGCGCGGGTTGCGCCATCAAAAATTGCATCCCGTTCGTCATCGTCTCCTGCGTCAACTCGCGGTAACGCATCAGGTCGGGCATTTCACTACGGGCGGCGGTCTTCGCTTTCACTTTGGATAAGATCGCCTTAAGCGCCGATTTCGCGTCGGCGACGATTCCCACATCCACAGGGCGATTCAACCCGATGGAAAGCGCGTCAGAATCGATTTGAATTGTTTTCTGTTTCCCAGGCATTCCCCACGCTGGAGGCGACCCCCAACCGTCATACTCGCCGAGCCGCGAACCGACGACAAGGACAACATCCGCTTCGTTTCGCGCCAGCGACGTGGCTTGCATATCGAAGAGGAAAAAATAATGCGGATGATCTTCAGGGATCGCGCCGCGCGCGCCCATGCTCGAACCCATGCCCGCCGCGAGATAATTTCCCAACTCCAAAAATTCAGCGGAGGCGTCTGCCCACAACACGCCCTTGCCCGCGTGCAAATACGGCTTCTTGGAATTCGCCAGCAACTCGGCGGCTTGCTCAATCCAGTCTGGGTCGCCCGCGCCCATATCCACTTTGCGATATTGCGCCGAGGGATACACAGGGACTTTCTCTTCGTCAATTTTCACGCTCATCAATTCATCGGGGATGGCGAGGAAGGCGGGGCCAGGTCTGCCCGTCAGCGCGGCGCGGAAAGCGGCGCGCACCATTTCGGGCAGTCGCTCAGGCTGACGAATCAACGCGCTGTATTTGGCGATCGGTTTCGCCATCTCGACGAGGTCAGTCGCCTGCCATGCGCCGCCGCGCTCAGGGTCGGTGGTGACTCGTCTGCGCGTGCAGGCAATCGCAAGGATCGGATGTCCCTCCGCGTAGGCGCTGGAAACGCCCGCCAGCATGTTCGCCGCGCCAGGTCCAGGCGAGCCGATGACCACGCTTGGCTTGCCGTTCGTGCGCGTGTATCCCTCCGCGAGATGAACCGCGCCTTCTTCGTGGCGGCAGTTGATGTGACGGATGCCATACCGCGCGGCGTGAGCAGTAAACGGGATGTGCGCCCCGTCAATGATGCCGAACATCATCTCGATGCCTTCGGCTTGCAAACATCTTGCCAGTAATTCTCCAACGGTTATTTCGGTCATAGAGCCTCCAAGATAATAATGTCGTTGCGAGGGCGCTCTTGCTTGCCCAATCATTTCTGGGTCGCCCGAAGCGCCCTCCTCGCAACGGCATGAAATTACAAAATCTTCTGTTCCCGCAACCAAACCTCCGTCCTGCGCATCCCCTCCTCTAAATCCACCTGCGGATGCCAGCCGAGCAGGTCGCGCGCTTTTTGATTCGAGACGGTGTTTTTCTTCGAGAGCATTTCCATCGCGCCGCGTCCGAGTTCGGTCTGTCTGCCGAGCAGTTTGAAGACGACGCGCCCAATCTCCGCAATCGCAATCGCAGACGCGGTGCCCATCACGCGCGGACTCCCCTTCCCCAACATGCGATAATAATGCCCAAAGAAATTTTCGCAAGTGACGGCTTGTTCGCCGCCGAGGATGAAAATTTGACCCGCGCCTTCGTCTTTTTCAGCCGAGAGCATGATGCCGTTCACGAGGTCGTCAATGTAAATCGCGCGGAAGATTCCTTTCCCATGCGCGGGCAGAAGGAACAAGCCTTTTTGAATCATCTGCGCGGGAATCACGGTCCACGGGCGGGAGCCTGGTCCATAAACATCGGCGGGGCGAATGATCGTGCAAGCGATCTCGCCTTTGGCATGTGCCGCAAGGACGACATGCTCGCTGGCGATTTTCGTATCCACATACGGGTTGCCCGTCGGCATCACAGGCGCAGACTCGTCGGCGCGATCCTCCACGTTGAAGCGCATGGCGGCAAGCGATGAAATGTGGAGGAAGCGTTTCGCCCGCGCGCGAATCGCCGCATCTAACACGCGCCGCGCGCCAAGCACGTTCACCCGCCACGCCTCTTCCCGCGCCACGTTGTTGGTCACAATCGCGGCGGTGTGGATGACCAGATCGCAACCATCCATCGCGGACTGCCACGCTTCAGGCTTCGACACATCGCCCGCGACGATATTCAAAGCGGAGTCGGCGCGAACGTCCAGCCCGCAAGCCTCCGCGCCGAATGCGCGATAGCACTCCGCAAGCGCGCGCCCGACGAAACCTAACGCGCCAGTGATGAAGATTTTTTGATAACGGGTTGTTTTCATATTCACTCGCAAAATGAATTTTGCGTTACACGTTTCTCTCTTTCCGAATTTTTTCCAGCCGCCTCATGCCGCGCCGTTTCATGGATTCGTACAGCCAGAGCATGAGCGACGGGTTGGCGTGATTTAATTTCGTCAGCCAGCCGCGCCAGCGCGGGAGATTCATTTCCAGCGGTTTGTCGCGCATGGCTTTCCAGAAGGCTTTTTCGAGATCAAGAACCGTCAGCGTGACGCCGCTAAACGCGAGCGCCGCCTCCTCCCCCGCCGAGTCGAGGCGTTCAGTCAGCACGGGCGTATCCACCAGATCGGGCGAGATGGCCGTAACGGCGACTCCCAGTTTGCGCCATTCAATCGCGGTTGCAATCGAGGCGTTCCGCAGTCCGCCCTTCGCCGCGGAATACAGCGCGTTGCCAGGCGTTGGCGAAACTCCCGCCAGCGAAGCGACGTTGACGATGTGACCCGCCTTCTGTTTGAGCATCACTTCGCCGACGAGTTTCATCCCGATCAACGCGCCTTTGAGGTTGATGTCAATCACGCGGTCAATCGCGTCGAGGGGCTGGTCGCGCAAAAATAGCGGACGATTCGCGCCAGCGATGTTGAACAGATGGTCAATGCGCCCGAAGCGCTTCAGCGTCTCTTCGATGAGCGCCTGCCATTGTTCGGCTGAGCGGATATCGAGCGCGCGCAAAATAATTTGCTCGTTGGGCGCAAAGGCAGAGCGCAGTCCCTCCATATTTGAATCGGCGAGTACCAATTGATACTCGCCGATTTTCTTCGAGAGGACTTCCGCCCAATGTTTGCCGATTCCGCTGGCGGCGCCAGTGATGATGGCGACATGGGCGGTCATATTTTGACCTCTTGCATAAGAAGGTTTTGCTTAGCCACAGAGTCCACAGAGATCTNNTTGACGCGGAGCATCAACACCCAGCCCGCGAAGAGGAATACGGCAATGGATAGAAGCGCGAGCCTGTGACCCGACTGTTCAGCCAACAACGCCGCCTGTCCCTGCGACTGATACCAGAGGGTCAACTCCGCCGCGAGCCAGCCGAAGATGGCGGGACCGATGAACGAGGATGTTCGTCCTGTTAGCGCGAAGAAACCGAAGAACTCGCCGCTCTTGCCAGGCGGGCTGAACGTGGCGACCATCGCGCGGCTGACGGATTGCACGCCCGCCATCGCCGCGCCGATGAACGCGCCGATGATGAAGAAGTGCGTCTGATTTTGGGCGAAATACATCGCGCCGATGCACGCCGCCATCAGGAAGATGGAAATCGTCAGCGCCTTCTTGCCGCCCAATTTATCTTGCAGGTTTCCGAAAATCAACGCGCCGACCACATTCGTGGCTTGCACAACGATGAAGAAGATGATCAAGCCCGTCTGCTCCAAGCCGAACAACACCGCGCCGAGAATCGCGGCAAAGTCGAGGGCGATAATCACGCCTTCGTTATAAATCAGATAAGCCAGCATGAACTTGAGGAATTCTTTGAATCCGCGCGCGGCTTTGATCGTCCCGCTCAGTTGCTTGAACGCAATGCTGATGTAGTTCTCGCCTGCGGGCAAGGCTTGCGGCTGGGCGCGCTCCTTCAGCCAGCGGAAGATTGGAATGGACGCGAGCGCAAAAAATATCGCGGTGACAATCAACGCGCTACGCACCACGAGCAAATCGCTCTTAGACATCAAAATCGGCGGAAGAATGAGGAGGAGGATGACAATGCCCCCCGCAGAGCCGATCGCCCAGCCCGTCCCCGCGATGCGCCCCGTCTCTTCGGGCGCGGCGATCTCAGGCAGGAGCGCGTCGTAGAAAACCTGCGCGGCGCGGTAGCCGAGTTCCGATAAAAGGAAGAAGAGGATCGCAATCGCAATCGTCCCTTTTTGGGTGAAGAATAATAAAGCGGTGAACACGACCGAAAGCGCGGTGAAAAAGAAGAGAAATTTTTTCTTCGCGCCCGAATAATCGGCAATCGCTCCCATGATCGGCGCGGCAATGGCGACGAGGATCATCGCAACCGAAATACTCAAGCCCCACAGGCGCGAGCCTTCCGCGCCGCCGACCACTTGATTCTTGAAGTATGTCGAATAGACCGCCAACAGCACGACCGAAGCGTAGGCCGAATTTCCGAAATCGTACAAGTACCACGCCATGCGCTCGCGCTTCGTGGATTTGACTTGCGGAACAGTGTCTGCCATCTTCACTTCCTCCTCGCCGATATGAAATTGTCTTACATTTCGCGCAAGTATATCATGGGGAAAAAAGACTTCCGAGGGCTTGAAAAATAAGGGCGCGCTAAAAGTATATAGATGGGTTTCACCACAGGAAGGAACCCCTAACCACGGAGACACGGAGAAAAGCAATTAAAAAAACTCCGCGACTCGGTGTCTCCGTGGTTAGTCTATTGAGCTACCTCCAACTTTTGAGTGCTCCCAAAAATAAGGGGGGTGGCGCTAGAGTGTGTGAAACCACAGAGCGCGCAGAGAATTTGAGATTTTCTCTCTATGGACTCAGTGATCTCTTTGGCGAAGAGAACTTTACACACACGTTTCGCCACTCCCAGAAATGAGAATCAATGTTGGGCTCCAAAACCGCAAGGTATAATCGGAGCATAGCGAATATGGACATCCAACCTCTCCACACAAAGATCGACAAGACCATCCAGTTGACTACGGGCGTTCTCGTGCTGGAAAGTTCGATCGGATACCCGCGCGGCGAATCCAACCTGTATCAGGTTGCCCCAAACGGAAAGATCCTCTGGAAAGCCGAAGCCCCGGAAGGCAACACCTATTTTTCGCGGGTCAAACTTAATGATGACGGCGAGACATTTTCCGCCTACACGGTACACGGTCACGCCTGCGAATTGGATCTGAGAACGGGGAAACTCATCAGCTTTACGAGTATCCAATGATCCGAGGCTTTCTCAACCAGCCGTGGTTTCTGTGGGCGGGGCTTGCCATGATCCTATCCATCGTGTGGGTCTTTGTGGGACCGCATACAAAAATGCCAGCCGCGCCGGGTTTTCGTTATTTCATCATCCGCTGGGGTCACGCGCTGACGTGGCTTCTGTTGGCGGTGAATTTCCTTCTGCGTGGGATGAATCCGTCGTTCAATGGAACAGCAAATTCGATCGCGGCGATAGGCGGATTGGCGTATCTGCTGTTTGTGGTAATGACGTTTGTTGTAAAATAAATTAGGACTTTCGCTTTTCCTGCTCTAAGGCGGTCTGCCTGCACTGAGCCGCAGGCAGACCGCCTACGAGCGAAAGTTCTGTAAATAAAATTGCTTCAGGAGTATCCCTTTGAAAATCATCGCATGTATCAAACAAGTCCCCGACTCGGAGGCGAAGATCAAAGCCGAGAACGGGCAGATCAACACAGGCGACTCGCCGCTGGTCATCAATCCNNCCGAATCCGCGAAGGAGGCGTTGAAGCACGCGCTTGCCATGGGCGCGGATAACGCAATCCTTGTTTCGGATCCATCGCTCAACAATATGGATACCGTTGGCGCGGCGCGCGTCCTTGCCGCGGCGATTCAAAAAATCGGCGACGTGGACATGGTCGTGTTCGGACGGCAAACTCTCGACAACGGCTCAGGACTCACATCCGCGCAGACCGCGCGCGCTTTGGGGTGGTCACTGCTGGGGTTGGCGGGGCAGATCAAAGTGCAGGAAAGAAGCGTGACTGTCGAGCGAGTCATTGAAGAGGGCAGGCAAACCGTCAAAGCGAATCTGCCCGCAGTCATCAGCGTTGTGCAAAGCATCGGCGAGCCGCGCTATCCGTCGTTCATGGGAATCCGCAAAGCGTCGAAAGCAGAAATCCCTGTGTGGTCGCTGAGCGATTTGGGAATTGCCGCGCCCGAGGCGATCATCAAACGCAGTGAGTTGATGAACCCGCCTGCGCGCGATACATCGGTTGAAATTATTTCTGGCGAAAGCCCCGCCGAGATCGCCGATAAACTTGCCGACAAACTCATCGCGGAGAAAGTGTTATGAAAATTTTTGTTTATGTTGATCATTTCAAAGGCGAGGCGCAAGCAACGTCGTGGGAGGCGTTGGGACTCGCAAAAAGTTTTGGCGCGACAACCGCTCTGGTTTTTGGATCGAGCGTTGATGATGTTGCAAAAGCCGCGTTGGAATATGGCGCGGATGAAGTCCTCGTTGCAGACGATTCTGCCCTTTTGGATTTTCGCGCTGAGGCGTACGCTTCGACTCTTTCCGCGCTCGTCTCATCTTCGACGCCCGACCTGATTCTGTTCCCCACAACGACTCGCACCCGCGAACTCGCCGCCATGTCTGCCGTGGATTTGAACACCAACGTGATCACCGACGCGACAGCCGTTGAAGTGAACGGCGACGCTTCGTCTCCGCTCAGCGCGATTGTTGTGACTCGACCGATCTATGAAGGTAAGTTGTTTGAAAAAGTAACCGCCTCCGCGAAACCACAGTTAATCACATTACGCGGACGCGCATTCCCAAAACCAGAAAAAGTCGCTGGCAAAACTGGAACGATCACAAAAGTTGAAGCGAAGACCGACGCGCTCACAACTGTCGAGGGCTACAGCGTCGCGGATGTTGGCGTCAGTCTGAACGACGCAGGCATCATCGTCTCAGGCGGGCGCGGCGTATCGAACAATCCATCCCTGCAACCGCCTGCCGACCTCGACGATAAGCAAGCCGAAATCTGGCGCGCGCATCAAGGATTCAAACTCGTCGGCGAACTTGCATCTACTCTCGGCGGCGCGGTTGGCGCATCTCGCGCGGCAGTGGACGGAGGCTATATTCCCTACTCGAATCAAGTGGGGCAAACTGGCAAAGTCGTCGCGCCTGATGTGTACATCGCGTGCGGCATCTCTGGCGCGATTCAACACTTGGCGGGAATCCGCTCTGCGAAGTTGGTTGTTGCCATCAACAAAGACCCCGATGCGCCGATCTTCAAGGTCGCGCGTTACGGCGTGGTTGGCGACTTGTTCCAGATCGTCCCCGCATTGACGGAAGCGTTCAAGAAGAAATTGGGTAAGTAAAAAACACGAAAACATTCAAAATCGAAAAAACAAAGAAAGACCTCCAATCTTTGAAAGGAGGTCTTTCCTTGTTTAATGATCAATTCGTTTTGGGCTTCCCCAACCGCCAGCCTATGATTGCCGCGATTACCATTAATAACAGCAAGACCATTCCGCCGCAGATTCCCGCCGCAGTAAAGGACGCGCCCAGCCCCTTCAATGCAATTTCTTCGTTCGGCACAACCTTCTGGCTTCCGTCTTCAAACGTGCATGTCCATTCCTCTTGATGCCCGCTCATACCACTGGGACTCGTAGTCACTGGACCTGAATTGTATTCATCCTGCGAAATAGACACCGCGCTTGGGCACACAGCCCAGCCCGTCAGTTTATCAAACACAGGCGGCATACCTACCAGCATCGCGCCTCCCACTGGGACGAAGAAAATTAGCGATCCACCTCCGATCAACAGAACCAACAACGCGCCAATACACGACCCATGCCAGCGTTTCATACATTCTCCTTGAACCGAAATGATTACTCGCAGGATTATAGCAACAAAAAAACGCGGGGAGCATGTACTACTCCGCGCGTTTCATGGTTGTTTTCAAATTAGGCATAGACCGGCATCTCGACCTGATAAGCCAAAGGAAGCAGACTCTCAAATTTTTTCAACGCGGTTCTCAACTGCATTCGCGCGCGGGCAAGACGGCTCTTCACCGTCCCCACCGGCACGCGCGTCACTTGCGCCGCTTCTTCATACGACATCCCCTCGATATCCACAAGAATCACAGCCAGTCGGTAATCCGGCGTTAGAGCGCGGATACAACTCTGGAGGACTTCCCGCACCTCTGAAGATTCAGCCAATTCTTCGGGTCCCGCCGAAAGGTCCATCATCCAGGCTGGCGATTCGACCTCCTCGCCTTCATTGTTGAATTGTTCGAGCGGCGTGGCAATGTGACGTTTCTCGCGCCGCAGTTCATCATAACTGGCATTGATCGCCACCCGCGCCAGCCAACTTTTGAACGACCCGCCGCGAAACGACCGGAGACTGTTGAAAGCCTGGATCAACGCGTTCTGGGTGGCATCCTCCGCGCTGCGTTCGTCGCGCGTGACGCGCACAGAGACGCGATACATCATATCCTGATACTTCAACACAAGCAGATTGAACGCATCCAGGTCGCCGCGCTGGGCGGTGGCAATCAACATGGTTTCGGTGTCGGGATAGGTTTTCATACGTTTATCATACTCCCCCAATGTTACAAGCCTGTCGCAAAGTTGTCACAGTTTTGTGACATCCAAAAATTACGCCAATCTTCGCTGACAGATGAAGAACTGATGTTACGCAGTTGAAGTCAGTCTAAGTCTCTGTAACGCGACATTCATGTCGCCTGTGCCAAGGACAACTTGAAAAGCGAGATAAATCTCGCAGTACGAACCGTATCGAAAAAATCATCGTCTCGGCAAGCGGAGAGAAAAAACTGTCCCGCGCGGTTCTGCCTGGCTGGAGCGAGCCCCGCATCCTCCGCCGTGCAAAATGGCTATACGATTGACAAGCGCAAGCCCCAACCCGCTCCCCTCTGTGCTCCGCGCATTCGATCCGCGATACAACTCCTCGAATATTTTCGACATATCGTCGGATGCGATGCCCGCGCCCGAATCTGCCACCTCGATGACGATTGCCCTGCCGTCTTCGAGCGCGCGCACCTCCACCGAATCATTCACGGAGGTGAACTTGAGCGCGTTTTCGACGAGGTTATACACCGCGAGCACAAGCAGGTCGCGGTCGCCGGTGAGCATGGGGAACGGCGAGGGGATTTTGGGAATCAGCAGGCTGATGCTCCGCCCTTGGTGCGCGGGAGTGGCGCGCGCCGCGTCCACCACATCATCGAGCAGGTCCGGCACGTTGACCGCATACCGCTCGATGGGGCGCTCGTCGAGGTCGGCGAGTTTTCGCAGGTCGGTAAGCAGGCGCGTGAGGCGTTCGACCGCCTTATCCGCGTTTTGTCCGGCTTGCCGGCGTTCATCTACCGCTTGCGCCTCTTGCAAGTTGACGAGGGCGGCGCGCAACCCGGTAAGCGGATTTTTTATCTCGTGATCGAGCCGCCTCAAGAAGTGACGTCGCTTTTGTTGCGCGTCTTCCACGTAATCGGCGTAGAGCGTATGCGCCTCGTCCACGCGCCGTTTATCCCAATACCGGACAAGGAGAATTCCGCCTGTTATAAAAAAACCCAGCAGGAACGCAACCAGCGCTGTGTTCCGAATCGACAAACCAATCACCAAACCAAAGATGCCAATGTCGATTGTTGTGAGTGTGGGAGGCGCGAACGGGATCAGAAACCACGCCAGTCCGGCGAGGAGCAGACCCACCCACATCGGCAGTGTCAGTTTTGCGTACCTCAACCATTTCCGTGAAAGCCGGCGCATTTACCCTTCCCCATACACCGATGCGATGAAACGGTAGCCTTCGCTCGGAATGGTTTCGATGAATCTCGGCTCGGAGGGATCATCGTCTAGCGCGCGGCGGAGTTCTGCCATGCGCGTGTCTACGGTGCGTGTGCCGGCGGGGTATTCCCACCCCCATACCGCATCCAGCAGGCGTTCGCGCGAAATGGCTTCATCGGGATGGGTCATCAGGTATTCCAGCACAGCAAGCGCTTTGGGTGTGAGTTCGATGGTTTCGCCGGAGAGGGTGGCGCGGCGCGCGCGGCGGTCCAACACAAGTTCGCTGGCAGTGAGCAACCATGCCGAGGATAAAGATCGTTCACCGGGGCGCGCCCGCCGCAATACCGCGCGGATGCGCGCCAGCAATTCGTGCGGGTCGAATGGTTTATTGAGATAATCGTCTGCGCCTTCTTCGAGGGCGAGGGCGCGTTCGGATGCTTCGCCAACTTTTGTGAGCAGGATCGTCGGAGTCCAGATGTTCAGCTTCCGCAAGCGTCGTAATGTTTCGCGGCCATCCATACGGGGCATGAGCACATCGAGGATGATCAACTCGGGATGATGCGCTTGCGCTTTTTCGAGCGCGGTCACGCCATCGGATACTACCAGCACATGAAAGCCGGCGCGTTCGAGGAATGGCGCGAGGCTATCCGCGATGGTGGGGTCGTCGTCGGCGAGCAGGATGGTGGAACGGTCGATAGACATAAGGTGAACGTCCCGCAGGTTTTCACTAACACAAAAAACAGTCTATTAAACCTGCGGGACGATACATCGAAGAGAGAGGGAAAAGTTTGAGGCTAGTGAAAAGCCCGGTCTAACCGGACCAGGCTGGAGCTTGCGCTGAGCGAGTCGAAGCGTTGGAATAGAGGCGATACATCCTATTGGAAAAATCCAAAGGTGTTGATGATCTGATCGAAGATCGCCGACTCGACGTTCTTGTCGAAGACTGGCGGAGGCGTGGGCAGGTTGCCAGGATTGACCGATTTGAGAACGAACGCGAGATTGACGCAGGCATTGTTGCTCACGGTGGAATAACTGACCCAATCGAAGAAACTTCCCGCCGCGCCCTCCGAGCCGCTCTCTTTGAGGAATTGCGCGCCGTTGATCGTGACGTTGCCCGATGAGACGGGAACGCCGCTTGCATATTTACACTCGGCGGCATTGTCAGTGATCGTGACGGCGAGATATTTTTCGCGCAGGTTGGTGTTCGGGGCAAATTGCAAATCGGCGCGACCGGAGTTCTCAGACATGCCAGCCGACGCGTCGGGCGGAATTTTGACAAAGAATTTGTATTTGTCGTTTTGGAAACGATTCCATGATCCTAACGGGTCGGGCGTGCCGGTCTGTGTGGGCGCAGAGGAGGGCGTGGGTGTGAATGTTGGCGCGCCGCCGCATGGCAGTGGAGGCGTGGGGGTCGGCAGATTTTCGGTGCGCGAGTTATTTTGTTCATTACTCTCAGCAACCGAATTGCCCGGATCAACCGCCACTGTGGCTGGGTTGGCAAAACTTGTGAAGTACACCGATTTGGATTCGCCCACAGCTAAGCCAGCGACAGTTTGTTGCGCGCTCCCCGACTGCACAACGAAACTACCCGCTGGCGCCTGTCCGCTGTTCGTGACGCTGACGCGCAAGCCCAATGCTTCACCGGGATTGAAACAGCTCGGGTTCGGGAACGACACGTTGAGGGAATTGATGGAAAGGTCAGGCAGCGCGCCTCCGCCACCGGTTGGGCGGAAGATATGCGGACCCACCCACAAAGCCCGGTCGCCGGCAGCGGGACCGACCGCCAACGCGGTGAGAATGAATTTCACATCTTTGCCAGCGAGCGCGGAGAGATCAATATCCACATTGAAGGTTTGTCCTTCGTAGCGTTCAAGGAACGGACCCCACAAGGTGAAGATTGGGTCGCTTCCTGTTTGATAATCGAGGCGGTAGGCAACGTAACAGAGGGTCGAGCCGCCTTCACATCCGATGGTTGCGCGGAAGCGGTCGCCGCTTTGCACTCTGAAGGCGGGGAAGAATCCCTGAATGTATCCACTTGAAACGTTTTGAGGGAAAGTGAGTATGCTTGGGCGATTGTCGGTTGCGCCAGTCTCAAGTTTTGGGTTTGAGAGTTTTAACACGAAACCTTTTGCATCGCCATCGGCGCCAGGGCATTGCAGTTGACCCGCGCCGCTGAACCACGTGCCGGCGCAGGCGTTCGTCGCGAAATCATAACCGAGGCCGGGCATGGGCGTGGCTGTCGGACCCGCCGTGCTTGTTGGCGTAGCGGAGGTCGGCGTTTTGCTGGGTCCGCCGGGCGTTACTGTTGGACCTGAAACTTTGACATCCACCCACCAGGGCTTGTTTGCTTGCGCGCCGATGCCGAACAACGCGCCGCTGGCATTCTTGAACATCCAGTATCCGCGATATGAACCGGCGGCGGAGGGCGCGATCATCGGCACGGAAATGTCGATGGTCTGCCCCACTTCCACCGCGCGCGAGAACGCCGCGGCAGTGGGCGCGCCCATTTGCTCGCCGCTGAAGAATACCATTTGGTATGAAGTCGCCCACGCGCATGAGCCGACGTTTTTCAATCGCCACGTTTTGGTGAAGGTTTGACCCGGCGCAAAGGTTGTGCCATCGGGCACGGTGATATCAGAGACAAACTGAACTTTATCGCATGAGGATGGTTGAACGGTCTGTGTGACCGGGGCGGGAGTTTTTGTCGGCGTGGAGGTGAGAGGCGTGCCCGTCACGGTTGGAGGCGGAGGAGGAACGGTTCCCTTCCGGACGATGACCGGGCTGCCCCATAGGGCGCGGTCGCCAACGGGCGAGCCATACGCGGAAATATACAAAATGAATTTGACATCCTGACCCGCAAGCGGAGAGAGGTCGATGTTCGCGTCGTAGGTCAGCCCTTCATAGCGTTCGCGGAATGTCCAAAACGTGCGGATCGTGCTCCCCACTTCGTAATCGAGCCGATAGGCAACATAGCAAGACGTCGCATTGAATTCACAACCCACGCGGGTCTGGAACTTATCGCCGCTCTCCACCTTGAAAGCGGGATAACGCGCCTGAATGAAACCGTTCGTGAGATTTTGCGGGGCGAACAACAAGCCCGCCTGCGCCATCTCGACGCCCGATTCGAACTTCGGCTTGTCTTTCTTGATCGCGAAACCTTTCGCATCGCCATCGGTGCCCGGGAACGAAAGCCCGCCCGCCCCGCTCGACCAGGTGGCTTCATTTGCCTTCGCGGTAAAGTCATACGCCACATTCGTGGTTGAAGAACCAACCACATTGATCTCGACCCACCAGGCTTTGTTGGCGTTCACGCCGATGCCAAACAATGCCCCCGAGGCATTCTTGAATTTCCAATAACCGATGTAGTGACCCGCCGCGCCTGGCGCGGTCATGTTCACGGTGATATCAATGATCTGACCAGGGGCGATATTATTTGCAAAATTACTGGAGGCAGTGGCGCCCATCTTCTCACCGGTATCGAAAACCAGCGAATAAGAGGTTGTCCATGTGCAGGTGCCGACGTTCCTCAATTGCCACACTTTGGTAAATGCCGCGCCGGGGTCAAAACGGGTGCCGTCGGGAACAGTTACGTCAGCGACAAACTGCGCCCGATCAGTGCATGATTGCGCGGCAGTCGCGGATGACACCGTTGCGGCGGCAGGCAATAGCGACAATACCATCGCAAACAACGTCATAATAGAAAGGGCTTTGAATCGGGTTTTCATAGGATTCTCCTCTTGTTCCAAGTGATTACGACGACAGAGATGTCGAAAAGTTCCTCAGTGACTATACGCCTCTAGTATATCTTTTCTTTAACAATTGTTCAATATCGGTTCGATGACTCTTTTCTCCTCTTATAATACAGCCATGCCCAGAATGATTCTCCATCTCGACCTCGATGCTTTCTTCTGCTCTGTGGAAGAGACGCGCAACCCCGAACTACGCGGCAAAGCTTTCGCCGTCGGAGGCAGACCCGAAGAAAGAGGAGTCGTCGCCTCTTGTTCATACGCGGCGAGACGGAACGGCGTGCGGAGCGCGATGCCGATGAGTCAGGCGCTTCGACTCAGCCCCGGGCTGATCATCGTCTCCGGGCGTCACCGCGCCTATAGCGACGTATCGCGCCAAGTGATGCAGAGACTCCACGACCTCACCGCGTTGGTGGAGCAAATTTCAATTGACGAAGCCTTCCTCGATATTTCAGATATTCGCGAAGGATACCAACGCATCGCCCGCGGACTTCAGACTCGCATCCGCGATGAGTTGCATCTCCCCTGCTCGATCGGGATCGCCTCGAACAAACTTGTGGCGAAGATCGCCACCGAAGTTGGGAAAGCCTTCGCGCTGAGCGGAGGGTCGAATGCAAGTGGAGACCCGAAGACGAAGCGTGAGATCGGTCCGCCCAACGCGGTGACAGTTGTCCCGTCGGGAGAGGAAGCGGCGTTTTTGAATCCATTGCCTGCGGATATGTTATGGGGAGTCGGTCCGAAAACATCCAAACGACTGGCAGAGTTGGGCATCCACACGATTGGCGATATTGCGAAGTGGCCCGAGAATGAATTGATCCGTTTGTTCGGCGAGAACGGGCGCGACCTTGCACATCACGCAAAGGGAATTGATAATCGTCCCGTCGTCACCGAGCGCGAAACGAAATCAATCAGTCAGGAGATCACGTTTTCGCGCGATGTGCGCGATGACAAATTGCTGGAGAAAACTGTGCGCGAGCAATCGGCGGAGGTGGCGCGGCAGTTGCGAAAAAATGAACTGGCTGGCTCGACGATCAAGTTGAAAATCCGCTGGCCCGATTTCACCACGTTGACGCGGCAAAAAACATTGGGCTATCGAACCGATCAGGAAGATGAAATTGCAAAAGCTGCGCTGGAGTTATTGAGGTCCGTTCGCAAGCCGAATCAATTTGTGCGACTCATCGGCGTCGGCGTGAGCGGACTCGGCGCGCCGATTCGCCAGCTCGGGTTATGGGATGTAGATAGCGAAAAATCACGAAAGTTGCAAGAGGCGGTGGATGTATTGAAAGAGAAATATGGCAGTGAAGTTATTTATAAGGGAGAGCAAGAAGTAGACAGGTAAACAGGTAGACAGGTAAATAACGTAAACAGGTAGACAAGTAAACACGTAGACAAGGAGAATGTCATGAAAACTCTTGATCTGAAAAAGGATTTGAAATATTTGTACGCGCCTTCTGCGAAGAAAGCAGAAATCGTGAACGTGCCGCGCTTACAATTCGCGATGATTGATGGCATCATCGAAAAAGGAAAAGAACCAGGCAACTCACCCATCTTCGCGGAAGCGACGCAAGCCTTGTATAGCATTTCATACACGCTCAAGTTCATGCTCAAGAAACGCAAGACAAACGCGATTGACTACCCCGTGATGGCATTGGAAGGGTTGTGGGGTGTGCAAGATAAAATGGTTGACGTTGCAAAGAAGGACAACTGGACATACACTTTGATTATCCTGCAACCCGATGTCATCACGAAAGATATTTTTGCAGAAGGCATGGAACAAGTCCGCAAGAAGAAAGGTGACTCGCCTATTTTGTCCAAGTTGCGGCTGAGTCATTTTGAAGAAGGCGTATGCGTGCAAATGATGCACATCGGACCATACGCCACCGAACCCGTCACCATCGAAATCATGCGCGCCTTCGCCGCCGAAAACGGCTACCGCGATAATGTTGGATCCAACGGCTTACACCACGAAATCTATCTCGGCGATCCGCGCAAAGCCAAGCCTGAGAAGTTGAAGACGGTGGTTCGTCATCCATTGAAGAAAATCTAAAACCTTGAACCGCGAAGCGCGCTAAGACCGCGAAGGAAAAATAAAGCCTTAGCGCTCTTCGCGTTCTTAGCGGTGAGAAAAATGAATTGCTATTACCACCTCGATAAACCCGCCATTGGACTGTGCAAATACTGCCAGCGCGGACTCTGCTCCGATTGCGCCGCTCATGCAGGGGATTCGCTCGCATGTAAGAATCTACACGAGGAACAAGTCCGCGCGATGGAGGCGTTGATGCAGAGGAACATTCTGCAATCGAAGCGCGTCGGCTCGGATTATTTGCGAAACACTATTTTTTATGGCGTTGTTGGAATTCTGTTCATCGCATTCGGCATCTCCCAACTCAATTGGCTGGGATTGCAAGCGGTGGTTTATGTGATGATCGGTCTGGCTTTACTCTGGGCGGCGATCGCGAATTATTTGGAGAGTAGGAAGTACAAGTAGACAAGTACACACGGAAACACGTACACAGGTTCCCTGTGTACGTGGCTACCTGTCTACTTGTGTACTGCGCTCGCAACCCCCGCAACCTCTCACCCCCTTGTACGTATGCCTCCCTAGAAATCAACGAAAGGAGTGCAGACATGAACACCAATTACAAAGCATTAACCCGTAGTACATCCAACCGCATGATCGCGGGCGTGTGCGCGGGCTTGGGCGAATACCTCGGCATTGACCCGACCATCGTCCGCTTGTTGACCGTGCTGGCGTTTTTCACAGGCTTCGGCGGAATCGTGCTGGTCTACCTGATCATGGCGCTGGTTGTCCCTGAGCAGGCGCAAGTAACTCAGTAAGTTCGGTTATAGGTTGGCAGGTTGGAAAGTTTGAAGGTTCCAGCCTGCCAATTTTTTTATTTCCAAACAAGAGTAAAATAGGGACATGACACGAAAAGTTCCCGCCCGCATCAGGAAACTGATGAAGGAACTCAAGGAAGGACTTGTCCAAATCTACGGCGACAAGTTGAAAGCCGTCTATCTCTACGGTTCCTACGCGCGCGGGGATTATCGCGAAGGCTCGGATGTGGATGTGATGATTTTATTGAATAAATACAATAAAACGTATTGGGATGAAATCGAGCGGACGAGCGAGCTAATTTCTAATATTTCCCTCGAATACAATGCCCATGTCAGCAGAATCTTAATGACAGAAGAAAAATGGAAGCGCTCCGATACGCCCTTATTAAGAAATATTCATCGTGAGGGACAACCTGCATGAATGAACGTACAAGTAAATTTCTAGACAAAGCCTTGGATGCCATCGAAGTCGCGGAGCGCATACTCGACATGAACAAACCAGAATTTGCGGCTTGACGCGCTTACTATGCCATGTTTTACGTGGCTGAGGCTTTACTCTCAGAAAAGGGTTTGGAGTTCAGTTCACATGGACAGGTGATTGGGGCATACGGCTTGCATTTTGCGAAGACTAAAGAGCTTGATCCGAAATTCCATCGCTGGCTTGTAGATGGCTTTGATGTACGCGTGACAGGCGATTACAACATAGATGAAAATGTCAGCTCACAAATTGTGGTGAACTTAATCAACCAAGCCCGCGAATTTCTCGAAGCCGCGCGGGAGTATTTGGAAAAGAAATCGCGGGGCTAAAGCCGCCCGCTCAGCGCATGGAAGCCCCTTCGGGGCTGGCGCAACCAGTCCGCTTGAGCGGACTTTCATGAACTGAGGCAGGGATTTATCCCGCCGAACCCCACCCACCAAAAAGACCAGGTTGAGATGGCTGGTCTTTTTGGTTCATAATTTATCAAAATATGTTTTCAGCTTTGCCGCCATTAACTTACGGCGCTCTTGCAGGAACATATCATAGTTGTCAGCCAACCCATCAAAAATTTCTTGTGGGATGGCGTGAGCAGATAAATTTTCCTTGAGTTCATCCATGTTCACAATCCCGCCATATCGCTTTTTGCCTTTCTGACATTGCACCTTCAATTCAGCAAAATAAACTTTAGGCGCTTTTGCGCCAATTGCAATATTAATCTCGCTTTGTGCTAAAGCATAATTAGCAATTTGGTTGTATTGACCGCGCTGTAATCCTTGTTCTTTGAGATATTTACGTGGAAATAAATGGTGTACGTCTGAGCGGTTTAACAACAAATCATGAACAGTAATATCGCGTGAAAGAAACCCCTTGTCTTTGAGTTTAACTTGAGCCGCTTGATAGACCAAAAAATATGGACTAACAATAGATGACGTTTCAAGTTGTTGTGGTAGTAGTGATGTCCAAAAACTTTCTGAAAGTTCAGCGGCAATTACCGAAGGAACATATTTTGCTACCCCATGTGCTTCAATTTGACGAATGTCCTGGTCAAATTCCGATTCGGGTGTACCAGAGTAACGTCCTGTGAGCATGGTCATAACAAACCATTGTCGTACAAGATGCTCAATGTCGTCAGAGGGAACACCTTCGGCTTTTGCTCGCAAATAAAGGATGTAAGCAAAATTGACTGTATTTTTACCGCCAATAAGTCCCCGTGTAACAAAACCAGCCGAACGCAAAATCATGAACAAACGGTCATGGTGTGTCTTGTTCATAAATGTGATAATTCCATTTTTAAGCCGCTCAAAGGATTCTTTGGCTATTGCTTCTTCATATTGTTTCGTTTCAAAATTACGCCCAGAAAGCAACGCGACCAAATCTTGTAATTTCCCACGCCCGAATTCAGAGGTAAATGCAACACGTAACATGTCTGTATAAGAGGGGTCATAAATATCGTCATTTACATCTTTGAGCCATGCCATTTTTGAGAAAAATTCAGAGCGAGCAAATTCAGCATCGCCTTTTTCGATACGCCCATAGAATTCTGGAGCAACAGCCAAGTGACAAAAATAATCGATTGCCTTTCGCAGCATATTGCCACCATAGGTTTCATTGGCGGCAATTTTGGACATAGCAAAATCTGCCTGACTGAGTTCGGCGCCTGCCGAATTCACGCGAATAAAGATTTCAGTAACCGTTTCGATGTCTAGAACCTCATCAAGTTCGATAACTCCTACGTGGTTGTTTATTATCTTTCGCAAGCGTTCCAGCGTTCCAAATAAATCGTCTTCATCCACTCCTGAGTTTGCAACGCAGTATGATTTCGTGATTTGAAGTAATTTGGCAGTTGGTGAAAATAAATCAGCAAGGTCAGGGAGCCAAGCTACATCCTTATCAATAGCTGGATTCGCAACTTGAAATACTTCTTCTTTCGGGTTGAAGGCAATACGTATTCGTACCGTTTCGTAATCTTTGGTCAGTACCTCCCGCCCAAGCAATGCCGCCATTAAAGCAGTGACTCGCTGTTGTCCATCAATTAAAATACGTTTTCCAGCTGAAAGCGTTCCATCTTTGAGTTTGACTGTAGGATTGCGCCAAACAATGAGATAGCCTATTGGATATCCATGATATAGTGAATCAAGTAAATTACGAACTTTTGTAGCATCCCACACAAACGGACGTTGAATTTCTGGAATGGCGATTTCACCTGATTTAACCCAGGTGAGCAACGTGTCAATCGGATGAGGTGTAACAGTGTATCGTTGAGTGGTCATGGGTAATCCCTCGTCAGGAGTTTTCTTTGTATTTTACTCCTATAAAGAGATCGAATGTACACGATACATACGACGAAAAAATATCCGCCCATCTACCTCGCCAGCGAAATAAACACATCCTCCAGCGTCGGCTCCCCCACGACAACATCGCGCACATTCACATTCCCACGCTTCAACTCCCTCAACAAATCCTCTTTCTTCTTTCCTCTTTCCACAATCGTCCTCAAATGATCGCCAGCCAGCGAAACACTTAGCACACCCTCCACATCGGGCAAGACTGTCAAACCAACTTCCAACGGATCGGCATACACTTCCCACACGTCGCCCGCGATGATATTCTTCTTCAAATTCGACGGCGTATCCATTGCCAGCAATTTTCCATCGCGCATGATGCCGACGCGTTCGCAGTATTCGGCTTCGTCCATGTAGTGCGTGGT
>CXWJ01002545.1_pt1 | contig 20107 bp, 20 predicted proteins | sample 590841 | NCBI WGS metagenome assembly CXWJ01 (sample SAMEA3498367, study PRJEB10139) | wastewater metagenome | biome: wastewater treatment plant; material: activated sludge | place: Austria | collected 2015-01-21 | reverse complement strand
CGCGCGCACCATGCCCGAGTGGTCCCAGGCCGCGCCGCCGTGCGACACGCAGGCGGAGAACAGTTGCTGCGCCGTGCCGGTGGCCGGCAGCGCCAGGCCCAGCTGGCGCGCGGCGGTGAGCGCGAGGTTCAGGTCCTTCTGGTGCAGTGCGATGCGGAAGCCCGGGTCGAACGTGCGTTTGATCATGCGGTCGCCGAGGATGTCGAGGATGCGCGAGGTCGCGAGGCCGCCCATCAGCGCCTGGCGCACCTTCGCCGGGTCGGCGCCCGCCTTCGAGGCGAACAGCAGCCCTTCGGCGACGGCGTTGATCGTCAGCGCGACGACGATCTGGTTCGCGACCTTGCAGGTCTGGCCGTCGCCGTTGGCGCCGACGAGCGTGATGTTCTTGCCCATCAGCTCGAAGATCGGCTTGACCCGCTCGAAGGTCGCGGCCTGGCCGCCGACCATGATCGACAGCGCGGCGTTCTTCGCGCCGACATCGCCGCCCGAGACCGGTGCGTCGAGGTACTCGCAGCCGAGCGCGTTGATCTTGGCGGCGTACTCCTTGGTTTCGACCGGCGAGATCGACGACATGTCGACCACGACCTTGCCCTTGCTCAGACCGGCCGCCACGCCGTCCTCGGCGAACAGCACCTGGCCGACGTCGGGCGTGTCGGGAACCATCGTGATGATGATGTCGGCCTTCTGCGCGACCTCGCGCCCGCTCGCGCAGGCGGTGGCGCCGGCGTCGGTCAGTTCCTTCGGCACCGACGGCCGGCTGTACAGGAACAGCTGGTGGCCGCCCTTGATGAGGTGGCCGGCCATCGGCGTGCCCATGATGCCCAGGCCGATGAAACCGATCTTCTGCGAATTCGTCGTCGTCATTTCGAGTGTCCTTTGGAGGAAGTGTCAGCGTGCGCGCCGTGCCCGTTCGAGCCAGCCCAGGCCCGCTTCGGTGCCGTTCGCCGGCTTGTACTCGCAGCCGACCCAGCCTTCGTAGCCGATGCGGTCGAGGTGCGCGAACAGGAAGCCGTAGTTGATCTCGCCGGTGCCGGGTTCGTTGCGGCCCGGGTTGTCGGCGAGTTGCACATGGGCGATGCGCGCCAGGTGCTTTTGCAGCGTCGCCGCAAGCTCGCCTTCGGTGCGCTGGGCGTGGTAGATGTCGTACTGCAGGAACAGGTTGTCCGAGCCGACCTCGTCGATGATTGCCAGCGCCTGCGCCGTGCGGCTCAGGTAGAAGCCCGGGATGTCGTAGGTGTTGATCGGCTCGATCAGCAAGCGCAGCCCGGCCTTCTTCAACTCGGCCGCGGCGTAGGCCAGGTTCGCGACGAAGGTCTTGCGCAGCAACTCGTCGCTCGCGCCCAGCGGCACCTTGCCGGCCAGGCAGTTGACCTGCTTGGTGCCGAGCGCCGTGGCGTAGCGGATCGCTTTCGACACACCTTGGCGGAACTCGTCGATGCGGTCGGGCAGGCAGGCGATGCCACGCTCGCCGGCGTCCCAGTCGCCCGCGGGCAGGTTGTGCAGCACGACCTTGAGGCGGTTCGATTGGACGCGCCCGACGACCTCGTCGACCGTGTGCGCATACGGAAACAGGAACTCGACGGCCTCGAAGCCCGCGCGCGCCGCCCGCTCGAAGCGGTCGAGGAACGGCACCTCGGTGAAGAGCATCGACAGGTTGGCGGCGAATCTCGGCATCTCGTTCCCCTTCAGTCGAGCAGGCCGATGGCGGTCGGCGCATCGGCCGGGTTCTCGGCCAGGTCCTCGAACTCGTTGATCGCGTCGATCTCGGTGCCCATCGAGATGTTCGTCACGCGCTCGAGCATCACCTCGATCACCACCGGCACCTGGAACTCGGCGATCCAGGCGTTCGCCTGCTCGATCGCCGGCTTGATCTCTTCCTGCTTGTAGACGCGCACGAACTTGCAGCCCAGGCCCTCGACGACCTGCTTGTGGTCGACACCGTAACCCTGCAACTGCGGCGCGTTGATGTTCTCGAAGCCGAGCTGCACGCAGTAGTCCATGCTGAAGCCGCGCTGGCTCTGGCGGATCAGGCCGAGGTAGCTGTTGTTGACCACCATGTGGATGTAGGGCAGCTTGAACTGCGCGCCCACCGCCAGTTCCTCGATCATGAACTGGAAGTCGTAGTCGCCCGACAGCGCGACGATGGTGCGCGTAGGGTCCGCGGCGCGCACGCCGAGCGCCGCCGGGATCGTCCAGCCCAGCGGGCCGGCCTGGCCGCAGTTGATCCACTGGCGCGGGCCGAAGACGTGCAGGAACTGCGCGCCGGCGATCTGGCTCAGGCCGATCGTCGACACATAGGTCGTGTCGCGCGGGAAGTTGTTGTTCATGCACTGGTAGACGCGCTGCGGCTTCATCGGCACCGCTTCGTAGTTCGTCTTGCGCAGCAGCGTGCGCTTGCGCTCGCGGCATTCGGCGACCCAGGCGCTGCGGTCCTTCAGCTTGCCGGCAGCCTTCATCTCGCGCGCCACGGCGACGAACTGCTCGAGCGCGGCCTTGGCGTCCGAGACGATGCCCAGGTCGGGACTGAAGACGCGCCCGATCTGCGTCGGCTCGATGTCGACGTGAACGAAGGTGCGACCCTTGGTGTAGACCTCGACCGAGCCGGTGTGGCGGTTCGCCCAGCGGTTGCCGATGCCGAACACGAAGTCGCTCGCGAGCATGGTCGCGTTGCCGTAGCGGTGGCTGGTCTGCAAGCCGCACATGCCGGCCATCAGCGGATGGTCGTCGGGAATCGTTCCCCAGCCCATCAGCGTCGGGATCACCGGCACGTTGGTCAGCTCGGCAAGCTCGACGAGCAGCTGCGACGCATCGGCGTTGATGATGCCGCCGCCGGCGACGATCAACGGGCGTTCGCTGGCTTGCAGCATCGCGAGCGCCTTTTCGGCCTGCTTGCGCGTCGCCGCCGGCTTCCNNCAGCGCCTTGTCGATCTGCTTGCGCGTGGCCGCGGGCTTGTACACCGGCAGCGGCTCGTAGGTGTCGATGTCGAACTCGATCTCGGCCATCTGCACGTCGAACGGCAGGTCGATCAGCACCGGGCCCGGGCGGCCCGAGCGCATCAGGTGGAAGGCCTGCTGGAAGGCGCGCGGCACCTGCGCGGGTTCGAGCACGGTCGTCGCCCACTTGGTGACCGGCTTGACGATGGACGTGATGTCGACCGCCTGGAAGTCTTCCTTGTGCAAACGCGCGCGCGGCGCCTGGCCGGTGATGCACAGGATCGGAATGCTGTCGGCGCTGGCCGAATAAAGGCCGGTGACCATGTCGGTGCCGGCCGGGCCCGAGGTGCCGATGCACACGCCGATGTTGCCGGCCTTCGCGCGGGTGTAACCCTCGGCCATGTGCGAGGCGCCCTCGACGTGGCGCGCGAGCACGTGGGCGATCGAGGCGCGCTCGCGCATCGCCGCGTACAGCGGGTTGATCGCCGCACCGGGGACGCCGAAGGCCTGGCTCACGCCTTCCTTCTCCATCACCAGAACGGCGGCCATTGCAGCCTTCATCTTCGCCATGTGCGTCTCCTTGGGTTCACGAATGGTCGCGATGGTCGCGCCGCACGCGCCGTTTGTGAATCCCAGCCGGCCGATAAGAGCTATTCCGTGACGGAATGCAAGGCATGATGGCGAGCGGAGGAGACCCGCTCGTATGGACCGCATCACCGGCGTTCACCTGTTCGCGCGCATCGTCGAGACCGGCAGCTTCAGCAAGGCCTCGGCCGACCTCGGCATCACCCAGCCGACCGCGACCAAACACGTTGCCGCGCTCGAAGCGCGCCTCGGCGCGCGGCTGCTGAACCGCAACACGCGCGGCGTCAGCGCCACCGAGATCGGCGCGCTGTACTACGAGAAGTGCAAGACGATCCAGCGCGAGATCGAAGAAGCCGACAACCTGGCGCTGCTGCTGCAAAGCAAGGTCGGCGGGCAGTTGCGCATCAGCACCTCGGTGGCCTTCGGCCGGCGCATCGTCACGCCGCTGGCGCTGCGCTTCATGCGCGAACACCCCGAGCTCGGCATCGACCTGAGCTTCGACGACCGTTACGTCAACCTCGTCGAGCAAGGCATCGACATCGCGCTGCGAATGGGGCGGCTGGCCGATTCGTCGCTGGGCGCGAGTTATCTCGGCCACAACCCCTGGCTGGTCGCAGCCTCACCCGCCTACCTGGCGCGCCGCGGCACGCCGGCGGCGCCGGCCGATCTGGCGCAGCACGACTGCCTGGTCTACAGCAGCGTGCAGGGCGACGACCGCTGGAGTTTCGCGACACCGGCGGGCGAGGACCTGTCGGTGCCGGTGCGCGGCGCCCTGCGCTCGAACAACCTGTCGGCGCTGCTCGCCGCGTGCCGCGCCGGTTTGGGCGTGGCCGTGCTGCCCTGGTACGTGGCGCGCGCCTCGGTCGACGACGGTCTGGTCGTGGCGGTACTCGCCGAATTCGCACTGCCGGCGCAGGAACTGCATGCCGTGTTCGCATCGCCGAAACTCGTTCCGCACAAGGTGCGCAGCTTCATCGACTTCCTCAAGCGCGAACTCGACGGCGAGTGGTGGCGCAGGGCGTTCGAGGCCTCTACATCAGCTTGATCTCGTGGGTCGAATCAGTGCCTTGGCGGTGGCCACCACGTTGTCGACGGTGAATCCGAAGTGCCTGAACAGCTCGCTGGCCGGCGCCGACTCGCCGAAGGTGTCGAGGCCGATCACGGCGCCTTCGAGCACGTACTTGCGCCAGCCATCGGTGACGCCGGCCTCCACGGCGACGCGCGGCACCCCGGGGGGCAGCACGCTGTCGCGCCAGGCCCGGTCCTGGCGGTCGAAGAGCGTCGTGCAGGGCATCGACACCACGCGTACCCGGACGCCCTGCGCCGCCAGCGCCTTCTGGGCGTCGACCGCCAGCCCCACTTCCGAGCCGGTGGCGATCAGCACCGCCTGCGGCGGCCCGCCGGCGGCATCGGCGAGCACATAGCCGCCGCGCTTGACCGCCTCGCGCGTGGCCGCGTCGCGCGGTTGGAAGGGCAGGTTCTGGCGCGACAGCACCAGCGCGGTGGGGCCATTGGCGCGTTCGATCGCCGCGACCCAGGCCACCGCGGTCTCGACCGTGTCGCAGGGCCGCCAGGTGTCGAGGTTGGGCATCAGCCTCAGCGTGGCCGTCTGCTCGACGCCCTGGTGCGTCGGGCCGTCCTCGCCGAGGCCGATCGAGTCGTGCGTGAAGACGAGGATGTTGCGGATCTTCATCAGCGCGGCGACACGGATCGCATTGCGCGCGTACTCCGAGAACATCAGGAACGTCCCGCCATAGGGGATGAAGCCGCCGTGCACCGCGATGCCGTTCATCATCGCGACCATGCCGAACTCGCGCACGCCCCAGGAGAGGTAGTTGCCACCGGTCTCGCGGCCGACCCACTTCGAGCCCGACCAGTTGGTGAGGTTGGAGCCCGTCAGATCAGCCGAGCCGCCAAGCAACTCGGGAAGGTGCGGCGCCAGGCCCTCGATGGCGTTCTGCGAGGCCTTGCGCGTCGCGATGCTCTTGCCTTCCGCATCGACCTTGGCGATCAGCGCGGCGGCTGCCTCGTCCCAGCCCGCTGGCAGCTCACCGCGCAGGCGTCGCTCGAACTCGGCCGCCTCCTTCGGGTAGGCCGTGCGGTAGCGCGCGAAGGTCTCGTTCCAGGCGGCCTCCAGCGCGGCGCCGCGCGGCCGCGCGTCCCACCCCCCGTAGACCTCGGGCGGGATCTCGAAGGGCGCATGCCGCCAGCCGATCGCGGGCCGCGTGGCGGCGATCTCGGCCTCGCCCAGCGGTGCGCCGTGCGACTCGTGCGTGCCGGCCTTGGTCGGCGCGCCGCGGCCGATCTCCGTCTTGCAGCAGATCAGCGACGGCCGCGCCGTCTCGGCCTTGGCGAGCACGAGAGCGGCCTGGATCGCCTCGGGGTCGTGGCCGTCGACGTTGGGCACGACGTGCCAGCCATAGGCCTCGAAGCGTCGCGGCGTGTCGTCGGTGAACCAGCCCTGCACGTGGCCGTCGATCGAGATCCCGTTGTCGTCGTACAGGCAGATCAGTTTGCCCAGGCCCAGTGTGCCGGCCAGCGAGCAGGCCTCGTGCGAGATGCCTTCCATCAGGCAGCCATCACCGACGAAGACATAGGTGCGGTGGTCGACGAGGGTCAGGCCGGGACGGTTGAACTCCTGCGCGAGCAGCTTCTCCGCGAGCGCCATGCCGACGGCGTTGGCCAGGCCCTGGCCGAGCGGGCCGGTGGTGGTCTCGACACCCGGCGTCAGGCCGTACTCGGGGTGACCGGGGGTCCTGGAATGCAGTTGCCGGAAACGCTTGAGTTCCTCGATCGGCAGGTCGTAGCCGCTCAGGTGCAAAAGCGCATAGAGCAGCAGCGAGCCGTGGCCGTTGGACAGCACGAAGCGGTCGCGGTTCGGCCACTGTGGGTTCGCCGGGTTGTGGCGCAGGTGGTGGTTCCACAGCACCTCGGCGATCTCGGCCATGCCCATCGGCATGCCGGGGTGGCCCGAGTTGGCCTTCTGCACCGCGTCCATCGCCAGCGCGCGGATGGCCGATGTCAGCTGGCTGAAGACGGGCGGCTCGAAATCCTGGAAGGTGGACATGGTGCTTCCTCGCCGACGCTTCAACGAGCGGCGGACTTGAGTTCGTCGATAAGCTGTTCGAGGGCGATGGCGTCGGCCTCGAATTGGCGAATGCCCTCGGCCAGCTTTTCGGTGGCCATTGCATCGCGGTTGAGCGCGAGCCGGAACGCCGACTCGTCCAGCTGCAGTCGCGGCGTCGGCGGGTGCGGTGCGTGGCGATCCAGCGCCAGCGGCACCGGCGCATGGCTCGCGGCCAGTTCGCCCAGCAGATCGGGGCTGATGGTCAGCAGATCGCAGCCGGCGAGTGCCAGGATCTGACCGATGTTGCGGAAGCTCGCCCCCATGACCTCGGTGCGGATGTCGTGCTGCTGGTAGTAGCGCCAGATCTGCGCGACCGAGCGCACGCCGGGGTCGTCGGCGCCGGCATTCGCGGTTTCGTTCCAGGCGGTGCCGGCGGTCTTCTTGTACCAGTCGTAGATGCGGCCGACAAAGGGCGAGATGAGCTGCGCGCCGGCGTCGGCGCAGGCAACCGCCTGCGCAAGCGAGAACAGCAGCGTCATGTTGCAGCGGATGCCTTCGCGCTGCAGCGCCGCGGCGGCCTGGATGCCTTCCCAGGTCGACGCGAGCTTGATCAGCACACGCTCGCGAGGAATGCCCTGCGCGGCGTAATGGGCGATCAGCTCGTGACCTTTGGCGATCGAGCCTGGGATGTCGAACGACAGGCGCGCGTCGACCTCGGTCGAGACACGCCCCGGCACGATCTTCAGGATCTCGGTGCCGAAGGCAATCAGCAGGTGGTCGGCAATCGCGGATGCGGGCTTGGCCGCGTATTCGCGCACCGTCCTTTCGAGCAGAGGCCTGTACTCGGGCTTCTTGACGGCCTTCAAGACCAGCGACGGGTTGGTGGTCGCATCCTGCGGCCTGTACTGGGCAAGCTGGAGAAAATCACCGGTGTCGGCGACGACCGTGGAATGCAGCTTGAGTTGGACGAGTGCGGAGGAAGTCATAACGGTCGGGTCTCCTGGTACTTTGCAAGAAGTGAAAGGTCGGCGGAAGACAGGCGCTCCGGGTCGGTCCACGCCTGGTGCCAATACGGATAGATCAGGTTCGGTCTGGAGACGGCATCCAACCGCGCCAGCTCTTCCGGGCCAAGGGCGAGGTCGACGGCCGCCAGGTTGTCGGCGAACTGCTCCTTCGTGCGCCCGCCGATCAGGACCGTCGTCACGCCGGTCTGTTGCAGCAGCCAGGCGATGGCCACCTGCGCGGCAGAACGTCCGCGGGCCTGGCCGATGTCGACCAGTGCATCGACGATGTCGAACAGACGCCCGTCGTCGTAGATCGGGGGCTCGTGCCATTGACGTCCGAAGTGACGCGACCCCTGCGGACCGAGCGTGCCGCGCCGGTACTTGCCCGACAGCAGGCCGCCGGCAAGGGGCGCCCAGACCATGATGCCCAGGCCCTGGTCCAGGGTCAGTGGCACGAGTTCGTATTCCGCCTCGCGTGCCTCCACCGTGTAGTGGATCTGCTGGCTCACCAGACGTTGCCAGCAGTGGGCGTCGGCCAGGCCGAGCAGCTTCATCGTGTGCCACGCGGAGAAGTTCGAACAGCCGACGTAGCGCACTTTGCCGTCGCGGACCAGCCGGTCGAGCGCTTCGAGCGTCTCTTCCGGCGGCGTCATGCCGTCCCACTTGTGCAACTGGTACAGGTCGATCCAGTCGGTGCCCAACCGCGTGAGACTCGCCTCGCACGACGCCACGATGTGATGCCGCGACGCGCCCCGGTCGTTCGGCCCCGGGCCCATCGAGCCGCCGACCTTGGTGGCAATCAGGACCTCGTTGCGCCGCGTCCCGAGGGCCTCGCCCAGCACCGACTCGGAGTCCCCCTTGCCGTAGACATCGGCGGTGTCGACCAGGTTGACGCCGGCGTCGAGGCAAAGGCCGATCAGATCGCGGGCTTCGCCCACCCCGACGCTGCCCAAGGCGCCGCCGGCCGCCCGGCCGAAGGTCATCGTGCCCATGGAAAGGCTCGAGACGCGCAGGCCCGATCGGCCCAGTTGGCGATAGTGCATGCCGCCTCCTCAGCGGATCCGGTCCTGCGTGGTCGGGTCGAACAACACGACCTTGTCCAGGTCCACCGCGACCTTGATCATCTCCCCGGGCTCTTTGGCGGCGCGAGGCGCGACGCGACAGATCACCGCCTTGCCGTTCAGGTGGATGAAGACCTGGGTATCGGGCCCCGTGGGTTCGACGACGTCCACCTCGCACGCATATCCTGGCTGACCCTCCGCCGCGGCGCCCAGCGCCTCGGGCCGAATGCCGAGGATCACCTCCCGGCCGACGTAGCCGGCCAAGCCCGCCAGCGTGGGCAGCCTGAACACCCAGGTGTGGTCGCCGTGCCTGATTTCGGCGCCGTGCCCGCCGCTGTCGATGGCCACGACCCGCGACGGAATGAAGTTCATCGACGGGCTGCCGATGAAGCCGGCGACGAACATGTTGGCCGGGTCCTCGTAGATCTCCAGCGGGCTGCCGAACTGCTGGACCAGACCGTCCTTCATCACGGCGATGCGGTCGCCCAGGGTCATGGCCTCGATCTGGTCGTGGGTGACGTAGACGATCGTGGTCCGGGTCCGCTGATGGAGCAGCTTGATCTCGGTGCGCATCTCCACGCGCAGCTTGGCGTCGAGGTTCGACAGCGGCTCGTCGAACAGGAACAGGCCGGGGTTGCGCGCCAGCGCGCGGCCCATGGCCACCCGCTGGCGCTGGCCGCCGGACAGATCGCTCGGTCGGCGGTCGAGCAGGTGTTCCATCTGCAGCATCTTGGCGACCCTGGCCAGGGTCTCGTCCTGCTCGGCCTTCGGCGTGCCGCGCATCTGCATGCCGAAAGTGATGTTGCGGCGCACGTTCATGTTCGGATAGAGCGCGTAACTCTGGAACACCATCGCGATGTCGCGGTCCTTCGGCGGGACCTGGTTGACCACGCGGTCGCCGATCATGATGTCGCCGCTCGTGACCTGCTCCAGCCCGGCGATGCAGTTCAGCAGCGTCGACTTGCCGCAGCCGGAAGGACCGACCAGGATCAGGAACTGGCCCGGATCGATCTCGATGTCGATTCCTCGAAGGATGTCGACGTTCGCGAAGCTCTTGCGCACGTCCTTGATCTTCAATGCACCCATAACGTTTCTCCTCAACCTTTGACCGCGCCGGCCGTCAGGCCGCGCACGAAGTACTTGCCCGCCAGGACATAGATCAGCATCGTCGGCAGGCCCGTGATGAGCGCCGCGGCCATGTCCACGTTGTATTCCTTGACCGCACTCGAGGTGTTGGCCAGGTTGTTCAGGCCCACGGTGACGGGCTTGGAGTCCTGCCCCGAGAACACGACACCGAACAGGAAGTCGTTCCAGACGCCGGTGAACTGCCAGATGACCGTGACCATGATGATCGGCGTCGACAGCGGCAGCACGACGTGCCAGAAGATCTTGAAGAAGCCCGCACCGTCCAGCGTCGCCGCCCTGATCAGCTCATCGGGGATGCTGACGTAGTAATTGCGGAAGAACAGCGTCGTCGAAGCGATGCCGCAGATCACGTGCACCGTGATCAGGCCCGGGATCGAGTTCGAGATGCCGAGCCAGCCCATGGTCTGGGACATCGGCAGCAGCACCACCTGCAAGGGCATGAAGACCCCGAACAGCATCAGCGAGAACACCAGCTCGGAACCCCGAAAGCGCCACTTGGTCAGCACGTAGCCGTTGAGCGCTCCGAGCGCGGTGGACAGGATCACGGCCGGAACCACCATCTTCAAGGAGTTGACGAAGAACGGCCTCAGGCCATTGCACTCGACGCCCGTGCAGGCCTCGCTCCACGCCTTGGTCCAGGCGGCGAAGTTCGGATCGCCGGGAAGTGCGAGCAGGTTGCCGGCCTGGATCTCTTCCATGCTCTTGAAGGCGGTCGTGAGCATCACGTACATCGGCGCCAGGTAGAAGAGAGCCGCGATCAGCAGCACGGCGTAGACGAAGAATCGCGAAGTCTTAGCCATTTCGTTTGTACCCCCGGAGTTCGGAGTAGAGGTAGGGAACGACGAGCGCGGCGATCATCGTCAGCATGACGGTCGAGCTCGCCGCGCCGAGGCCCAGCTGGCCACGCTCGAAAGCCATCGTGTACATGAACGACGCCGGCAGGTCGGATGAGTAGCCCGGACCGCGGTTCGTCAACGCGATCACCAGGTCGAAGCTCTTGATGGCCAGATGCGCAAGGATCATCACCGTGCTGAAGAACACCGGCCGCAGGCTCGGCACGATGATGTGCCAGTAGATGCGCGGCAGGCTCGCGCCATCCACCTTGGCCGCCTTGATGATCGAATCGTCGATGCCGCGCAGACCTGCGAGGAACAGTGCCATCACGAACCCGGAGCTCTGCCAGACCCCCGCGATCACGACGGTGTAGATCGAACGGTCGGGATCGACCAGCCAGTTGAAGCTGAAGCTCTCGAAGCCCCACTGATGCACCACGTGCTCGAGGCCGAACGACGGACTCAGCATCCACCTCCAGGCGGTCCCGGTGACGATGAACGAGAGCGCCATCGGGTACAGGTAGATGCTGCGCAGCGCGCCCTCGTGACGGATCTTCTGATCGAGGAAGATGGCGAGCACAAGCCCGATCACCGTGCCGATGCCGATGAAGAGCCCGCCGAAGATGCCGAGGTTGCGCAACGCCACCCACCAGCGGTCGTTCAGCCACAGATCCCGGTAGTGCTCCAGGCCGGTGAACTGGTAGTTCGGCATCAGGCGGGACGCGGAGACCGAGAAGTACGCGTTCCAAAGAATGAAGCCGTAGATGAAGACCAGGCTGACCAGAAACGATGGCGCGAGCACCAGCTTCGGCAGCCACTCATCGAGGCGTATGCGGGGGTTCGGCGTTGTGGATGTCTGGTGGGAAGGCATGGCCACCCCCTGAAGGTTGTGGATCCGGCGCGACGCACCGGCCGGCGGCAGGTGTGCCCGAAAGCACGCTGCCGCAGCCGGTCAGGCGCATGAGGTCGAAGACGCCCGAATGGGCGCCCGCGACGCGGCTACTTCGTCAGCGCGGCCTGCGCAACCTTGGTCTGCGCGTCCTTGGCGCTCATGCTGGAACTGTTCCAGTAGTTGGAGATGGCATCCTTCAATGCACCTTCCACGGCCGGCGAGGTGGCCATCTGCGCGGACACCGACGGCACCAGGCCGCCCGTCTTGGCCGTCTTGAGGAAGTCGGCGTTGGACAGCTTCGCGCAGTCGTCGAACTTGTCCATCTTCGCGTCCGTGCGCACCGGGATCGAACCCTTGTTGAGGTTGAACACCTCCTGGAACTCGGGGCTCAGGATGTCGGCGGCCATCGCCGTCTGCGCCTTCACGTCGTCGGCGTTCTTCTGCTGGAAGAAGAGGAAGCTGTCGATGTTGAAGTCGAACGATCCCGCGGTGCCCGGCGACGGCGCGCAGACGTAGTCCTTGCCCGCGGTCTTGCCGGCGGCAGCGAACTCACCCTTGGCCCAATCGCCCATCAGCTGAACGCCGCCCTTGCCCTGAATCACCAGCGCGGTCGTCAGGTTCCAGTCGCGGCTCGGAGAACCCTTGTCGACGTAAGGCTTCAGCTTCTTGTAGCTCTCGAGGATGTTGAGCATGGTCGGCGACATCAGCGCCTTCTGGTCGAGCTTGACGAGGCTGTCGTTGAAGAACTGCGGGCCGCCCATGCCGAGCACCATCAGTTCGAACATGGTCAGGTCCTGCCAGTCCTGGCCGCCGTGAGCCAGGGGTGCCTCGACGCCGGCCTTCTTGAGGGCCTCCAGGTACTTGAAGAAGTCGTCCCAGGTGGCCGGGGCCACTCCGCCGTTGTGCTTGTCCAGCAGCGCCTTGTTGTACCAGGACCAGTTCACGCGGTGCACGTTGACCGGAACGGCGACGTACTTGCCCTTGAACTTCATGACCTGGGCGACCACCGGCGGCAGGGCCTGATCCCACTTGTTGGCGGCCGCAACCGCGGACAGGTCGGCCACGCCGCCTTGTTCCGCCCATTCCTGGATCGCCGGGCCCTTGATCTGGGCCGCCGCGGGCGCATTGCCGGAGACGACACGCGACTTCAGCACGGTCATCGCATTGCCGCCGCCGCCGCCGGCGACCGCGAAGTCTTTCCAGCCGTAGCCCTGAGCCTGCAGCTTGTTCTTCAACTCGGCCACGGACTTGGCTTCGCCGCCGGAAGTCCACCAGTGCAGCACTTCGACGGTGCCGGCTGCATGGCTGGCTGCAGCGCCGAGCAAGGCGCCGGCGCTGAGGAGGGATCGAACGAGGGTGTTGAACTCGAGTGCCATGTTTGGTCTCCTGTGATTGAGATGGCGATTGCTGAGAAAAGTCGAAGCCGGTTCTCCCGTGCGTGAGCGCGGAGCGAATAGGTCTCGACACGTGGGAACGGTCGGCGATCGGCTTGGATCAACTTGGCGGCCGGCCTCTGGCCCGTGCGATGCGCTGCGCGGAAATCGGATGTCGTTTTAGGTGCTCCGCGGCGGCCTTCGGTGCCCCGAACAACGCGCTGCGCCAGCCCAGCCCAGCCCAACACAGCGCTACAGGACGGCCGGTCTCTGCGATCGGCGCGTTGGCGGCCACGAGTTCCGCGAGCCGGGACTTCGGGAAGCCGGCCATGTCGACCAAGCCGCCGCCCAGGATCGTCAGCTCGGGAGAAAACAGGGCGATGGCCGTGCCGATGACGAACGCCTGGTCGCGAACGAAGGTGTCGAGTTCCTGGGCCAGCGCCGGCAGGTCCGCGCCGGCACTGAAGACGGCGTCGATAGGGACGCTGTGCCGCTCGGCGATCAATTGCAGTGCACGACCCGAGACGTAGCCTTCGAGGGCGTCCTTGCGCATGCCGTCGAGCTGGCGACCCTCGCCCTTGAACGGCATGTGGCCGATCTCGAGCGCCCAACCCGCGCCGCGAAACGGCCTGCCGTCCTCGACGAAGGCCGCGCCGACACCGGTGCCGAAGAAGATGCCGAGTGCCGTGCGCGCACCCTGGCCGACGCCCGCGGTCGTTTCGCCGATCAGGGCCAGCACGGAGTCGCGCTCCAGGATGACCGGGATGCCGATCTTCGCCATCAGCTCGCTGGCCAGCAGACGGCCGTTGAGCTGAAGGATGTTGCCCGCGAACAGCACACGGTCCTCGTCGGAGTCGAGAAAACCGGGGACGGTCGAGACGACCAGGGCCGGCGTGATGCGGGCCTCGGCGATGACCGTGCGGATCATCGTTGCGAGCCGTTCGATCGGATCCCCGGCGCGCAGTTCGGCGGTTTCGAAACGTCGCGTGTAGTCGTGCGGCACGCCCTTCAGCGAGTAGCCGAACTTGACACTCGTGCCACCGATGTCGATCACCAGGATGTCGACCTGCAGGGCGTCGTCCTTGTTCATGACAGATGCTCCGGGTTCAGGAAAACGCGCAAGGCCTGCTGGAACTCGGCCACATAGGCCGACCGGTCGACACTCTTCGACGTGATCTGCGCGAGCGTTGCCTGCGGCAGCAGTTCCGCGAGTTGCTGTGCGTACGCCAAGGGGTGGGCGTCGTCGGCGGCATTGCCGATGACGAGCGTCGGCACGTCGATCCCGCGCAGCGCCTGCCGGGTGATGCCCGGCCAGTCCAGCGGTATGCGCGACAGCAGTTCGACGGTGGTCTGCGGCCGAGGGCGGGTGAAGAACCAGCGCAGCGACTTGGCGTTGTCCGGAGCGACCCGTTCGATGCGGGCCAGGCGGGCGGACTGCTCGAAGCGGCGCGCACCTTCGTCGACACCGTACTGCCGGATCATCTCGGCGACCTCATGGTAGGCGGCCTGTGTTTCCAGCGACGGCGCATCGACCCATGCCGGACGCGCCAGCACCAGGCCCCTGACCCGTTCGGGATGCAGAGCGGCGAGACGCAGACCGATCGCAGCGCCCAGCGAAATGCCGCCGACGACGGCCGAATCGATCGCAAGGTGGTTCAGCAGCGCGAGGGCATCGGCGCTGAACTGCACGATCGACAGCTGGGCGGGATCGCCGAGTTCCGACTCACCATGGCCTCGGCACTCCAAGGTGATGCGGCGCCATCCGCTGACCGGTGGGAAGACCTCGGCGGGCTGCTCGCGGTTCGCCCCCAGGCCGTGCTGCCAGAGCACCGGAGCGCCGTCGCCCACCACCTCGTAGGCGAGGCGGCAACCGTCGGCCGTGACGAAGGCGCCTGCACTCACGACGCCGCTCCGCAGAGGCGTTTCAGCACCACGGCCGACGAGCGCGAATCCTCGGGGCCGAAGCCGTGGCCGATGAGGGCACCGTCGTAGTCCGCCGAGCGCAGGTGCGCGACGAAGCGGGCCAGATCCACCGCGCCTTGCCCGGCTCCGACGACCTTGCCGTTGGCGTCGAGATCCTTGGCGTGCGCCAGCAGCAGCGATCCGCCGAGCAGCGCGAAGGCCTCGTCCATCACGGCGTGCTGGCGCGGCAGGAGTTCGGGTGACAGCAGGTTCGCCGCGTCGAGCACGATCCCCAGCAGCGGCGAGTTCACTTCGTCGAGCAGGCGTCGCGCGACGACGGCATCGCGCACGACGTTGGCGGCTTCGGGCTCGATGCCCAGCTTGATGCCCGCCCGTTCGGCCAGCACGAGGGCCGCGTCGAGTTCGGCACGCAGGTCGCGCCAGGCCTGCGGCGTGCCATTGTCCGGGTGGGCCTTCCACATGTTGGCGGCGTCACGCGAGCCGGTGCACAGGGTCACGATCGGGGCGCCCATGCGCCGCGCTGCTTCCACGACGTTCGCAAAGCCTGCCCGCCCCTGGGCGCGCGCGACCGGGTCCGGGTGGGCCATGTTGTAGGTGCCGGACAGCGCCGCGATGGTCAGCCCGGCCGACGCCGCCTGGTCTGCGATCGACTCCGCGAGTCCGTCCGGCAACTGCTCCGGAATGCTGGCAATGCCCGCGCATTGCAGGTTGAACTGCACGCCGGCGTAACCGTCGGCGGCAGCCGCTGCCATCACTTCCGAAGCGTCGGTGCTCGGATACGTACGGGCGAAGACGGCGGGGTACATCAGACGGCCCCCGAAACTTCGGCCAACGCGACCTCGCGGCCGGTGCGCACCGATTCGGCGATCGCCACCATCGCGCGCACCGAGGCCACGCCGTCGGCGATCGACGCGCCGCGCATCGGCGCACCGTCGAGCACGACGTCGGCGAAGCCCTCAACCTGGCGGCGGTAGAAATGGCCGTCCGCACCGAGGACGCGGTGGTAAGCGCCGTCGCTCTCGCGGAAGATGTCGACTTCGCTCGACTTGTAGTACCAGGGATTGTGGATCTTGGCGATCACGCTGCCGTTCTGGCCATAGATCTGGAAGCCTTCGTGCCAGTCCATGCGCAGCGGCAAGGTCAGGTCGAGGTGGCCGATGGCGCCGCTGGTGAACTCGGTGTCGATGAACCAGCACATCGCGCCGTAGCGCTTGTTCAGGCGGGCGCGCACCGACTGGATCGGCCCGCCCAGGAAGCGCGCCAGGTCAACCAGATGGCTGCCGTGCGCCAACATGTTGTAGCGCTCCTTGTTCGCCTTATGGTCGCCCTGCGGCTTCATCGCCCGCGAGCCGGTGCGGGCCATCGGCTGAATCGCGTCGCAGACGGTGTAGCGATAGGTGGAGTCACAGTACCAGGCCTTGAGCGCCAGAATCTCGCCGATCTCGTCGCGCACGAAATCGCGCGCGGCCTCGATGCCCGGGTCGAAGCGCAGCATGTGGCCGATCTGCAGGATCTTTCCGCTGGCGGCCACGGCCCGCTCCAGTTCCTCGACTTCCTCGACGCTCAGGCCGATCGGCTTCTCGCACAGTACGTGCTTGCCGGCAGCGATGGCCTTGAGCGCGCCGGGCACGTGGAACGCATCGGAGGTTGCCAGGATGACTGCGTCGATGTCGGGGTCCGCCAGCATCCCGTCGTAGCTCGTGTAGATGCGCTTTGCGTCGTAGAACGAACCAAATCGCTGGGCGAGTTCCTCGTCGGCGTCACAGACCGCCTGGAGGACGGCGTTGCGGGCCTTCTGGGTTGATTCCAGGTGCGCGAACTGCGAAATCGGGCCGCAGCCCAGGATGCCGATACGGAGACTGCGCTCTTGCTTCACGACTGCCATTTCAACCGTCCTTTCATGTCGTCAGGTATTTGTTGTAGTCTACAACCACAACAAAATAGAATCAAGGTGAAAGTGACAAGGGGTTTTCCCTCGGCTGCTGGCAGAAGTGCAGCCCGGGAACTGCGCAGAGGCAGGGCGGCGTCACGGCCACTAGACTGGCGCGCCAAGCTGGGCTGACCGACGAACTGCCACCACGACCGGAGTCACAGTGAACACGACGAAGATCCTCCGGCACATCAACGCCATGCGCTGCCTGCGACTGCTGCGCACCAGCGGCAGCGTGTCGAGGGCCGACCTCGCCCGTCAGCTCGGACTCAACCGGTCGACGACGGGGTATGCCATCGCCGAACTCCTGGATGCGGGCCTCGTCGTCGAACTGGAAGAGCAAACCTCCGATGGGCGCAAGGGCCGGCCCGGGGTGCGCGTCGCGCTCTCGCCGTCCGGGGCCTACTGCATCGGGATCGATGTCGGCACGCGCGAAATCAGCGGCGCTCTCGTCGACCTGCAGATGGGGATCGTCGCTCAGGCGACGACCTCTTCCGGTGCGGACTTCCGCGATCCCGAAGCGGTGCTGCCGAAGCTGATCCGCCTCGCGCAGAAGCTGCCGAGGCAAGCGGGTGTCGATCCCTCGAAGATCCTCGGGATCGGGATCTCGATCCCGGGTCTGGTGGACCACGACGGCAGGGTCATCAACGCTCCGTTTCTCGAATGGAACGACTTCGATCTCGAGCGGCGTCTGCGAGTTGCCCTGCACCCGGAGTGGCGCATCGAAGTGCGCAACGACGCCGATTGTTTTGCGGCCGCTGAATGTGCTGTCGCGAGCCCGGGCGACCTCGACAACTTCCTGGTCGTTCTGCTCGCCGAAGGGATCGGCAGCGCACTCGTCTCGGGGGGCGCCGTGATGCAGGGTGCCCACGGGCACGCCGGCGAAGTCGGGCACACGTTGGTCCGCACCTCGGGCGACAGCGTGACCTTGGAACGAGTCGCCGGTGCCTTCGCGTTCACCGAGTTCTTCGCCTCCGATCGCCCCATCAGCGAAGGGGTTGCCGCTCTGATCCGGCGACAGAAGGAGCCTGGCGTCGCGGCTGCGCTCGAACAATGGGCAGCCAACCTCGGCCTGGGCCTCGTGAACTCGATCCATGTCCTGGATCCGGGGCGCGTCGTGCTCGGCGGGGCGCTTGCTCAGTTGTACCCGCTGGTGGCGGATCAGGTGGCGGCGTTTCTTGACCGGCACCTGCTCCCCGGCGTCTGCGCGCCTGCGATCCAGGTCACGCGATTTGGGAAGGACGGCGCTGCGATCGGCGCGGCTGCGGTCGTGCGTGAGTCTGTCTTCGAGTTGCCGCGACTGGAACCATGATGTCCACCGGCTGTTGACCGCAGATATCTCTAGCCTTCGAGCAGCCCGCTGCGCGCCGTGGACAGCATCAGGCACAGCGTCATCGGCCTGATCGGCGACTCGATGAAGCCGCGCGATCGATAGAAGCGCGTGGCCGCGTCCGACAAGGCGTGGACCAGCAGCGCAGTGACACCGGCAATCTCGGCTGCCTGAACGGTCCGCACGATCGCGTCCTGGAGCAACGCCGTGCCGAGGCCTTTCTGCTGGTGGTTCTTGTGAATCGCCAAGCGACCGAGCACCAGCACGGGGATCGGGTCCGGCCGGTTGCGCCTCATCGCCGTCGGCGCTTCGGCGTGGCCGAGCGCGCCGGCGGCAAGGCAGTAGTACCCGACCACCGCGCCGTGTTCGCAGATGACGTAGGTGCGCGACGAGTCCCGCGTCTGGTTCCTGGCAGCCCGGCGCTTCAGCCAGTCGTCCAGCGACGGCTCGCCGCTGTCGAAGTCGCCGAGCGAATGGTGCTCGGACAAGGGCTCCGGAGCCGAGATCGCCGGCGCCGTCATGCGCCTTTTCGCGCCGCCGGCTTCCAGGGAGCTTTGGCTCTCAGCGTGCGGCGCAGCCGATCGCTCACCTCGGGCGGACTGTCCAGCAGTGCCTGGAAAGCGTCGAAGGCTTGCGCATCGAGCGCGAAGTAGGTCTGGTCGAGCAGCACGTCTTCCGCCCGGCGGCAGGCGGCTTCCAGCATGAAGTCGGAGCGGCTGCGGCCCAGGCGCTCCGCAGCCTGATCGATCAAGTCACGCTGCCCGGCCTTGGCGCGAATGTTGATCGTGACGGCCTCTAGGGCTTGCGGCATGAGCTTTCCTCGCATGTGTATTTTGTGAGGCCTTAATTGTATGTCGTTTGTCATCACATCGGCGGGCCTTGTCAGCCCCGCGGCCGCAGCGGCGCGAGCGTCGCGCGCAGCCGCTCGCGCGAGTCCTTCGACGCCGCCGACGACTCGTCGAGCGCGTCCTGGACGTTGCCGATGTGCTGCACCATGAGCTTCTCGGCCTTCGCCGTGTCGCCCGCGGCGAGCGCCGCGACGATCGCCGCATGGTCGTCGCAGCTCTGGCTGGCGTCGTGTTTCGACTGGTAGAGCGACGCCACCAGCGTCGTGCGCGCGGTCAGGTCGCGCATCACGTCGGCGAGCAGCCGGTTGCCCAGGCATTCGGCGAGGCAGACGTGGAAGTCGGCGAGCAGGAAGGTGCGCGTCGCGGCATCGCCCGCGGTGATGGCCTCGCGCTCTTCGGCGATGTGCTCGCGCAGCCGCTTGATCACCGTCTGCAAGGGCTTGCCGGCCTCGCGCAGCATGCCGGTTTCGATGACGCGGCGCGCGCCGAAGGCGTCGCGCGCCTGCTCGAACGAAGGTTCGACGACGTACCAGCCCTTGCGCGTTCGCACCTCGACGAAACCGCGCGCCTGCAACTGCATCAGCGCCTCGCGCACCAGCGTGCGGCTGACGCCGAACAGGTCGGCGAGTTCCTGCTCGCCCAGACGCTCGCCGGGGGCGAGCTTCTGCGCGAGGATCGATTCGACGACCTGCTGGGCGATCTCGGTCTGGCTGGGCATGGCAGGCCCGGATGCTAGCCTGGACGCGGCCTCAGCCGGCGCCGGGCCGCCCCAAGGCGGCTGAGCGCCCCCTCGGGGGGCGGGAGCGAAGCGACGTGGGGGTCGTCATCTCAGGCTTTCGCCGGCAGCGCCATGTCGGCCACGTCCAGATCGTCCTCGGTCGGCGGCACCTCGCGGCCGTCGAGCACCGCATGCGCCCGCTGGCGGTCGATGTCGCCTTCCCAGGCGGCCACCGCAACGGTGGCGACGCAGTTGCCGATCAGGTTGCCGAGTGCCCGGGCGATGCCCATGAACCAGTCGACCGACAGCACCAGCACCAGGCCGATCGCGGGAATCGCCGGGATCGCCTGCAGCGTCGCGGCGAGCACGACGATCGCCGAACCCGGCACGCCGTGCGCACCCTTGGACGTGACCAGCGAGATCGCGAGGATCGTCAGCAGGTCGGTCATCGAGATCGGCGTGT
>CXWJ01005544.1_pt1 | contig 20114 bp, 14 predicted proteins | sample 590841 | NCBI WGS metagenome assembly CXWJ01 (sample SAMEA3498367, study PRJEB10139) | wastewater metagenome | biome: wastewater treatment plant; material: activated sludge | place: Austria | collected 2015-01-21 | reverse complement strand
AGCGCCGGCCGCTCCCGGCCAATGGCGGCACGGATCAGACGCGCCCGCGCGGCCCACCAGCCCGCGCCGGCCTCGCGCTCCGGCAGGGGGGTGATGGCGAAAGGCTGCCGCCGGTTGAAGGCCGCTACCGCCTCGGCCGTGGCGTAGGATTGCGGCGACAGGACGCCCACGTCCCAGCCCAGGCGCGTCAGATGGTGGGCCAGTTGGTAGGCATGGGTGCCGATACCGCCCGGCCCCGGCGGAAATTCACTACTTAGCAGTATGAGGCGCGGCCCGTCGATTCCCATGATCTTTTCCTAGCGATTAACCGGCGCGCCGGCGGGCTTCGCCGCCGGCTTCTCGGCCACGGCGCGGCGGGACGGGCGTTGCAACTGCCACAGCACCAGGCCCAACGCGATAGCCAGCGGGATGACGGCCAGGCGCATGGCGCTATGGACCATAATGCTGGTGGCCCACACGGCCAGGGCGGCCGTCATGCCGCGGCCCAGGCCGGGCTGATTATCCACGTAGCGCTTCGCCAGCATGAAGATAAGAATGGCCGTCGCCAGAATGCCGAACAGGCCGTGCTCGGCCAGCAGGCGGGTGAATTCGGTATGCGTGGCGACGTAATAGCCCAGATAGCGCTGATGATATTCGGTCGATTCGCCGACGCCGGTGCCCACAATCACGTTTTCGCGAAATGCCTCCAAATCGGCCTGCGCTACCTCCAGGCGGCCGGTCGTGTCCAGGTCACTGAAACGCTGCGAGAGTGACCCGCCGGTGAAGTCGTCCAGAAAGGGGTAGATGCCCACCAGGAACAGGCCGCCAAACAGACCGAACAGGATGAGGAAGCGGCTGCGGGCGCGCGGCGATTTCATCAGGTGGAAGCCGAAAGCCGCCAGCGCCAGCACAAAGCTATAGATGCCGCCGCGCGAGAAGGTGAGCACACCCTGCCCCAGCATCCCCAGCGTCAGCAGCAGGATAAACGCGCGCGCCCCCAACGAGCGCGGGATCAGGATCAGCAGCATCACCCCAATCAGCGCGCCGAAGCCCATCATATTGGAAACCTGATTGGGGCCGTAGTTGCCGCTGGTGACCCAGTTGGCCGCGCCCAGGAAGATCAGGCTATTCAGGTCGGTCAGCGTAAAATAGATCGCCAGGAAGGTGATACCCACGATGGGGGCCATGATCGCCAACAGGAGGCGCATGGTCGTGTCGCGATCGATCGGCCGCGCCCACAGATAGAAGCCCAGCGCGCCCAGCGCCAGATAGCTCGACAGGTTGAAACTGAGCGGGTCGATGGCGTCGGTCACGCCGACTTGCAGGACGGTGATGACGCTGGCCGGGATGAGGGCCACCAGCAGCAGCGCCGGCCACACCGAGCGCAGCCGCAGCACCTCCGTTCGACGCCCCCATTCGGCGACGAGCGCCACGAAGACGATCACCACGACGGCATATTTGGCGTACTCCCAGAACAGGTTCGCCCGCGACATGCGCCACAGTACTTCGGCCGAGGCGATATAGGCCACGGCGTAGATGACCTGCGACGTGCGCCCCAGCAGCGCCGCCCGCAAACCGAAGAGCAAGGCCAGCACCCCGTGGGCCGTGGCGAACCAGGGGGACACGTTCATCGCCAGCGCCAGCGGCGCGTGGAGCGCCAGGAACAGGATCACCCGCACGTTGAACGAGTTCGCCAGATCGCGGGCCGGATTGCCGGTAAGCCCCTTCGGGTGTCTGCCCAGCGCGGTTTTGGAAGAATCGGACGATAATCTCATGTGGGCCATAACTCCTCAATCATTGCCGGATTGTAGTCCGGAATGGCCGGATATTCACCCAGCAACGCCTTGCCCCGCGCCAGGCCGGCCCGGTTGCGCCGCCAGGTGTCCGGCAACAAGATACCCATCAGCACGGCCCGCGCCAGACGGCGCGCGCCGGAGCCGCCGCCGCGCACGGTGCCGGCGGTGCGGATGAGCATCGCCTCGTATACCTGAGTCTCATTGAAATAGCGATACCAGAGGTACGCTTCGGTCGGCGACAGGATGGTGCGCTTCAGCAGCGAGGCCCGGCTGGCGGCGCGGGTGGTCACTCTGGCCCGGTGCTGGCGCAGGCCGCCGCGCGGGGCGTGGAGATGGAGCACCGATGCCGTCGGGTTGAGCGCCAGCGCCGCCCCCGACAGATAGAGGCGCGTCCCCAGGTCGTGGTCGGCCCGTTCGCCGCGCTCAAAGGCCAGGTCGAACAGGCCCGATCCGGCCAGCGCCGCGACGCGCAACAGCGTGTTGTTGGTCGGGAAGACGTCGCTGTCGCGGATGAGACCGAACTCCGGCGGCAGCGGCCCCGCGCCGGCTTCCTCGGCCACGCCGCACGACGCATCCACGTCGAACCGGCCCAGAAACGCCAGGTGGTGGGCGATGAGGTCGGGCGTCACCTCGTCGTCGTCATCCAGAAACAGCACCGTCTCGCCCCGCGCCAGCAACAGGCCGGCGTTGCGCGAGGAGCATTGCCCCGGCTGCTCGCGGCGGATGACGCGCAGGGGCAGATCGGCAAAGCGCGCCGGCCAGGTGGGGTCGTAGTCGCCGGGCGTGGTCTGGTCGACGACGATGATCTCCAGCGGCGGCGCGGTCTGCCGCCGCAGCTGATCCAGCAGGTTGAACAGATGCGGGTAGCGATCCAGCGTGGGGATCAAAATGGTCACGGTCGGCCAAGCGGCGGCGGGCGCTGCCGGCGGTTCCGGCGTGTGGAGCGGCGCGGCCGGCGGTTGAATGCCCGGCGGCTGCGGCCGGCGATAGGCGCGCCACGTCCGGCCCAGCGCCGCGCCGCGCCGCCAATGCCGCCAGCAGCCCCAGGCCGTCCACATCCGCCCGAAGCGCAGGCGCAGGAAGCGGATCTCGTCGTCCAGAGGGACGGCGGGCGCGGCCAACGGCTGAGGCGCCGGCAGCAGTTCGGGCGCGTGGCGCAGCAGCGCCCCGCCCCGGTTCCAGCGATGGCCCAGCTCCAGCGCCGCCCCGGCCGCGCCGGCGAAGTGCGGGTCGGGGCCGCCCAGCCGGTCGAGGACGGCCGCCCGCACCAGACAGGCGCGCAACGATAGCCGCCAGGACGTGGCCGCCACGGCCGGATCGGGGTCGCGGTTGAGCCGCCAGACGGGATCGACAAAATCGATCAGCCGCGGCAGCCCGCCCATGCCCAGAGCCAGCCCGGCGTGCCACACGTCGGCCCGCGCCTGCCCGGCCAACGCGGCCACGATCTGCGCGTCGGGCGCGCCGAGGGCGGCGTCCCAGAACAGGACGAAATCCGCGCCGGGCGGGCGGGCGGCGACGGCCGCGGCCAGTTCGGCCGGCCGGTCGCCGGCGCAACGCGTGGCCCCCAGCGCCCAGGGCGGCGGCGCGGCCGGGGTGGTTTGCAGCCAGATCAGGTCAACGCGCATGGTCGCTCACCATCTCCCGATAAAAATGGTCAAAGGCCGCGATCTGGCGCGGCAGGGAGAAACAAGTTTCCACCCGCTCGCGCCCCGCCCGGCCCATCGCCCGGCGCAGGGCCGGGTCGGCGGCCAGCGCGGCCAGACGCCCGGCCAGCGCCGCCGGGTCGCGGCGCGGCACGATGAAGCCGGTGTGGCCGTCGGCGACGTTTTCCGGCAGGCCGTCGGCGTCCGTGGCGACGACCGGCAGGTGCATGGCCTGGGCCTCCAGGGCGGCATTGCAAAAGCCCTCCGACACGGCCGGGTGCAGGAAGACATCGGCCCAGCGCATGTGGCCCACCACCTCGGCCGGGGATTGCCGCCCGACGAAGGTCACGACATCATCCAGCCCCATCCGGCGGCGGGCGAAATGGAGCGCCTCGCCGTAGCCGCCCTCGCCGACGATGCGATAGACGACCGGCACGCCGCCGCCGGCCAGCCGGCGCACTGCTTCCAGCCCGTACTCATACCCCTTTTTCCATTCCAGGCGGCCGACGCTGAGGACGCGCAACGGGCGGTCGGCGGTATCGTCGGCGGCGGGGGCGGACGGGCGAAAGAGTTGGCTATCGATCGCCGGGGGGATAAGGGCGTGGGGCTTGTCGGCCGGGCAGCCGCGCCGCAAGGCCCGCCGCCACAAGTCGCCGCCCAGCACATGCACGGCGTCCACCTCCGGCCACAGAGCATCATAGTAATGTGGATCAGCCAGACCGGCGTAGTTCAGATCGTAGCCGCGAAAGCTGACGCTGAGGCGGCAGGCCAGGGCACGCTTCAAAACCGTCCGGCCCACGGCCAACGCGCCAAATTCGTAGTGCAGAATGTCGGGCCGCAGCGCGATCAAGACGGCGTCCATATAAAAACGTTTGGCCGCCGCCCGGCCCAATCCGACGACGCGCCAATAGCGCAGCGTGGCCCGCGGGGCGCGCAGCAGGGTCAGCAGCAGCGCCGGCAAAAACAGCAGCGCCGCCCGCCAGGCCGGAGCGTGGGGCCATTGGCGATGGACGCGCCGCCGCAGGTCCGGCCGGGCGGCCAATTGCGGGAAGTCGCCCCACGCCCCTTCGTCGGCGCAGACCACGTGGACGTCCCAGCCGGCATCGACCAGGCCGACAAACTTGTTGACGATGAACGTCTCCGACAGCTTGGGGAAGCGGGGGACGACCAGGACGAGTCTCATTGGCCCCCTCCCGCGCGGCGCAGTAGCCCAGCGAAGGCGTCGATCTGGTCGTCCAGATTGAAATCGCGCTGCACGCGTTGGCGGCCGGCCGCGCCCATTGCCTGACGCAATTCGGGCCGCGCCCACAGCCGGTAGAGCGCATCGGCCGTGGCCGCCGGGTCGCGCGGCGGCACCAGGAACCCTTCCACGCCGTCGGTGACGGCCTCGGCCATACCGCCTACGTCGGTCGTCACCACCGGCAGCCCGCAGGCCATGCCTTCCAGCACGGCGTTGGAGATGCCCTCGCTCAGACTGGTCAGCAGGAAGACGTCAGCCGCCTGTAGCCGGGCCAGTACCTCGTCCGGGCCGAGTCGGCCGTGCCAATGGACAACGTCGCCCAGCCCCAAATCGTCAATCGTATAGAGCAGGCGCTGCTGCTCCGCGCCGTCGCCGATGATGTCATAGCGCACGGCCACGCCGCGCTCGACCAGGCGCCGCACGGCCGACAGGGCATACTCGTACCCCTTGCGCCAGATGACGCTGCCGGTGGAGATCACGCTCAGAGGAGCACCGTTGGCTCGTTCCGCGCCGCCCGGCCGGAAAACGTCGGGGTCAACGGCGGGGCGGATGACGACGGCCCTGGCCTCGTCCAGCCCGTACTGCGCCGCCTCGCGGCGGATGGCCTCGGAGACGCAATGGACGGCCGTCGCCTTGGCGAACGTCATTTTCAGGCCATCGCGCAACGCCGCCCGCTCCGGGTTGAGCGGAGCGATATTGATCTGCGCCCCGCGACAACTGATGACCGACGGCCGCCCGTCCAGCAGCGGCCAATAGGCGATGGCCGCCGTATTCCAGGGAAAGTAAACCACGTCCCACTCGCCGCCGCTGAACGGCAGCCAGGCGTAGAGGCGTTCCAGCGGGCGGCCGTCGCCGGGAGCCGACCGCGCCGCGGCCACCAGGCGGCGCGTCTCGCTCGCCCGCCGCGCCGCGCCGCCCAATCGCCCGCCCAACTGCCACAATCGTCGCGGGGCGGAACCGTCCCAGCGCGGGATAACCCTGACCTCAAGGTTGGGGATGGCCCGCCACGCGCTATCGGGGGGCTGGGGGGCGACGAGCGTCAGCCGGATGCCGCGCGCCGCCAGACCGCGAAACAGGCGGGCCAGGAACGTCTCCGGCGGCCAGGCCAGGCCGGGAACCAGGACGCGCAAGGGGGCGGCGTGGGTCATCGCGCCCCGCCTCCGCCGCCAAATAGCTCCAACCAGGCGGAAAAGGTCAGCAGCATCGAGACGGTATAGCCGCGCTTATCGACCAGCGGCGCGGCCTGGAACGCGGCCAGCAGGTCGGCGACGGCCTGCGGGGCGACGAACTCGTGCAGGCGCAAGCCGGGCCGCAGCAACCACGCCGTCAGGCCGCGCCGCCCCTCGGGGCCGAGGAATTGCACTTCCCAGTTGCGCTCGATGACCGCGCGCCCGCTGAGCACGCGCCGCCCCTTGTTGACCGCCCGCCGCGCCGTCGCCAGCGGGTCGGGCCGCCCGGCGCGGAACAGGCTCGATCCCGTCTGCTGCCAATCGATGGCCGCCAGATCGGGCGCGTAATGCTTCAGATAATCGATCTGCAAGCGCCGCCCGGCGACGAATTCGGTCGGCACGGTCAGGAAGAAATCGGCCAGCCGCGTATCGTAGAAGGGCAGGCGCGGGAAGGCGGCGGCCTGGAACATGCGCAAGGCCACGGTCGTCCAACGGGCGCACCATTGATCGACCTTGAACGCCTTGATGCGGAAATCCGGCTCGGCAATGGCCGACAGGCGGGCCAGTTCGTCGGCCGCCAGCCGGCGCAACAGAGATTCCGGCTCTTCCCGGCCCAGTCGCGGGGCGCACAGGTTAGCCAATAACCAATCGCTGCCCCCCTTGCGGATTTTCTTGAGGGCCACGCCGGTTAATTCGTCCGCGCCGAGCGAACCGGGCGCGGCGCCCACCAGCCCCATGTCGTCCAGGTAGAGATCGCCCAGATGCGCGGCGATGAGATAATCGGCCCGCTGGGCAATGACATCGACGATGGCCGCCTGGCGGCATTGGGTGACGTCGGAAAAGCCCTCGACCGCCGCCACGACGCCGGGCAATTGCCGGAACAGGTAGGGTTGGATGGTAAAGGTGTCGAAGGGCAGGCCGCGAGCGGCGGCCACCCGGGCGGCGATGCGCGTTTCGATGGAGTCGTCGCCATAGCCGTAGGAGTAGGCCCAGCGGCGATCCGCGCCCGCGTCGGCGGCGCGCATCGTCGCCACGGTCGAGCGCGAATCGAGGCCGCCGGAGATGGGCACGGCCAGGCGGCCCGCGGCCATCAAATCGCCCATCACGTCGCCGAAGAGCGCGGCGAATTCGGCCAGCGTGTCCTGATAGGAGCGCGTGGCGTCCGGCGCGTGTCGCCACTCCCAGTAGCGGTCTTCGCTCAACAGCCGGCCGCGGCCGTCGAACCGGTAATGGGTCGCCGGGCGCAAGATGCGCACCCCATGCCATTGGGTCCGGTCGCCGGCGCAAAAGCCGAAGCCGAAGAAAGCGGTCAACGCTTCCCAATCCAGTTCGGCGCGGCCGGCGGCGGCGGCCACGGCGGGCATGAACGTGCCCACGACGGCGCGGTCGTTGGCCGTCGCCAGATAGGCGTGGACGGTGGCGTGGCGGTTGGTCCAGACGTGCCACTCGTCGGCCGGCTGATGATAGGCCAGCAACAAGAAATGGCCGTTCAGCGCGGCGGCCGGCGCGTCACCCACCAGCACGGCGGCGACGGCCGCGGCCGGGTCGGGCGTGCCATACAGTTCGCCGGCCAGCCAGGCCGCCCACGCCGGCGTCGCCACACGTGTCAGGGGCAGGCCGCGCCAGCCGCCGGCCGGGTCGCCGCGCCATAATGCCGATGACGCGCCTTGCCACGCCGGCTGCCAGGCCATTCCCGGCCGGCGCGTGGGCAGATCGGCGACCGGCTGCGGGGCGAAGGTCAGCAGCCAATCGCCGAGCCAATCAAGGGCCGGCGGCGGCGCGGAAGGGTCGTGATAGAGGCTTGCCGGAGCGTTCATTGTGATCCCTGGCCTTGCCCCGCGGGGTCATCTAAAGTAGCCAGCAGCGTCGCGGCCTCATCGTTATCGGCTTCCAGGACCAGAACGTGGGCCAGAACGGCGCGCGCCGGGCCGGCCTGATCCGTCTGGGCCAGGAACCGGCCCGCTTGCAGCCAGACGCCGGGGTCGTCGGGGCGCAGGGCCATGACGCGCTCATAGGCATCCGTCGCCACGGTCACGTTTTCAGCCTGGGTCGCCGCGTCGGCCAGCGCCAGCCAATAGCCGACATCTTCGGGCTGGTTGGCAGTGGCCTCTTGCAGGAAAGTCAGGGCATCGACCCAACGCCCTTCGGCCGCGGCCACGTCCGCCCGGTTCGCCCACGTCCGGGCATCATACGGCCAGCGCTGCAAAATGCGCCCATACCAGCCATCGGCCGTCGCCAGGTCGGCTTCCTGGCGATACGTCTCGGCCATGACCAGGAATAATTCGCGCTGATTGGGGTAGATCAGCAATCCCCGATCGAGCACGTCACGGGCCAACGTGGGATTGCCCACCGACAGATAGGCCTGGCCGAGGGCGTGAACGACATCGGCCGTGGGCGACGGATCGAGGGCCAGGACGCGCTCGTAGGCTTGAATGGCCTCGTCATACCGTTCTAAGGCGAACAGCGCATGGCCCGCCTGCTGCCAGGCGGCAATGAGCGCCGGATCGACGTTAGCGGCCATCTGGAAATAGGCCAGGGCTTCGTCGCGATCGCCGCGCTGGTCGGCGACGTAGCCGTGTTCGAGCCAGTAAGCGGCCGACGCTTTCGTGGCGCGGCAGGCTTCGGTGGCTTTGTCCCGCCGCCCCTCTTCCCAATAGAGCCGGCATAGCTCAAACTGGGCCAGATAGGCGGATTGAGGATCTTCAAGACCCCGATGCAGCCAAAGCTCTACCGTGGCCCGCTGGCCGGTGGCCTGGGCGATCCGGGCCAGGGCGCGCGCCTGTACGCCGGTGGGCGATACTGGAGATGCAATTGCTTCAACGGCCGCCGCGTCCGCGCCGCCGACGCGCATCGCCGCCTTCACCAGCGGCGGGTTCACCAGGACATCATCCAGCGCGGCCCCCAGCCCCATCAGGCGACCCGCCAACACCAGAGCGGCCAACACGAGAGCGACCGTCAGCCAACGGGTGGGCAGATAGCCACCCGCCGGGTGTGGGTCTGTTGCCCGGAGCGCCTCGCGCATACGATTCTGAAGCCTGGCCTGGGTTCGCATGTTGAGCCTATATTCCACCCTATCTGTTTTGTCGCTAGAGGCCCGTCGTATCCAACGTCGCTAACTCCTCAAAGAACGATGACTCGTTCGGGCACAGCAATACGTGGCAGCGCCCGCGCTTGGCAAAGACGGCCGGGTCGTCGACGATAGCCTTATGGCGCAGGTAGATCAGCCGATAGGCCAACGGGGCGAGTTGCTCCAGCAGGCGCGCGACCGTGCTGGAGACGGTCACGTCGCCCCAACTGTGCAATTCAACGAACAGCAACGGCCGGTGAACGGCCATTGTCTGGGTCAAACCCTCCAACACGCGCAGTTCCGCTCCCTCGACGTCGATTTTGAGCAGGTCCGGCGCGCAGCCACAATCGGCCACGAAATCATCCAGGGCCATCGTCGCCTTGCGCAACGGCCGGTCGTGGGCCAGATAGCCGGGGATAATCGAGGCCCCGCCGGAGGAGAAGTCGCCGTAAAAATCGATGGTCAGGCCGGAGCGCTCGGCGATGAGCGCGTTGACGACCACGATGCGGTCGGCCAGACCATTGAGCGCGGCGTTGTCACCGATGATGCGGCAAGCCTGTTCCGATGTCTCGAAGGCGAAAAGCCGCCCGTCGGGGGCCATTGTCGTTGCCATCAAAAGGGCGGTCAGGCCCAGATTGGCCCCGACATCCAGCACGCAACGCCGGCCCGTCGCCAGCGCCTTCAGCACGGCGTAGTCACGATCAGCCTTGCGCGGGCGGGACTCGCGTCGCAGGGTATAGGCGACATCCAGTAAATCGATAGTTGTCGTCGGCTGAACGACGCGCCGTATGGATCGGGCCACGCCGCGCAACTCTTCGGTCGTTATCTCTGTCATAAGCTTGTCCCTCGTATATCTCGAATGCTCACGGGCAACGGCCGCCTATCAGAACGGCCGGCCCGCCAATGCCGGCTCCAGATGCCGGTCATTCCATAACGCCAAACTGAGAAGGCTCCACAGGCTGCGGCTCAGCTCCTCCCGCCCCGTGGCGTGGTCGGCCAGCAAGCGCTCCAGCGCCGGCCGATTCAACGGCAGGCCCAATAGTTCGTCGCGGCCCAACAGCACATCGCCGAAGACGGCGTGGAGCGGGCCGCGAAACCATTCCGCCATGGGAATCTGGAACCCGCGCTTGGCCTGGGTCTGGGCGCCGACGTGGCGGCCCAACGCCCGGCGCAAGGGCAGCTTGCCCCGCCCGGCGCGCAGATCAAGGCAGGAGCGCCAATCGACGCGCGCGGCCACGGCGATCACTTCCCGGTCGAGCAACGGCACACGCACCTCCAGCGAGTTCGCCATGCCGGCCCGATCGACCTTGAGCAGCACTTTGGCCAGATGGCCGGTGAACTCGTTCCAGCGCAGCCATTGGGCCGTGGCGTCGGGTTGCCAGCCGTCGTAGTCGTAGAGTGTCACCCCGGCCGGCCAGGGCGGCGGCTCGACGAACACCGCGGCCACCGTCTCCGACAGGATGAGCGAATGCTTGCCGCGCTGCCAATCGCCGATGGTCGGCCAGCGCAGATAGCGGTGTTCGTCGCCGCCATCGGTGACACGCCGGACGCCGGCCCGCGCGCTACGCAGCCAGTATGGTTCGCGAAATTCGGCGGCGCGCCGCAGGATCGAACCGAAGCGCTCGGCATAGCCCCAGAATAACTCGTCGCCGCCGTCGCCGGAGAGGGCCACGGTCATATCGCGCCGGGCCAACTGCGAGACCATCAGGGTCGGGAAGATGGAGTGATCGGCGAACGGCTCGCCACAGGCCGCCACCACGCCGTCCAGCCAGGCGAGGGCCTGGTCGGACGTGAACTGTTCCAGAACGTGGTCGAGGCCCAGCGCCCGGGCATAGGCCGCGGCGTCGGCCGATTCATCGAACAAGCTCCCGGCGCTGCCGATGGTGTAGGCTCGCACCGGGCGGTTGGCGGCGGCTTGCATCTTGGCCGCCACCAGGGGGGAATCGATGCCGCCGGACAGAAACGCGCCCAAGGGCACGTCGCTGACCATCTGGCGTTTGACGGCGGCGGCTACGGCCGCCTCCACCGCCTCGTGGGCCGCTTCGCCGCGCAGGTCGGGCTGCTGGAAGACCGGGAAGGCGTAATAGACGCCGCGATTGACGCGCCCCTCGGCCGTCACCCGCAACCAACTGCCCGGCTCCAGCATGTGGGTGCGCTCCAGGATGGCCTGTGGCGCGGGGATGTAGCCCAGGCGCAGATAGAGGGCCAGCCCGTCGGCCGACACCGGCAGCCCCGCCCGCCAGGGATGGGCCAAAATCTGATCGTATTGCGAGGCAAAAAACAGCCCGTCATCGCCCAAGAGGTAGTAGAGCGGCTTGATACCGGCGTGGTCGCGGGCCAGCAGCATGGCGCGCTCGCGCCGGTCATAGAAGGCCAGGGCGAACATGCCGTTGAAGCGATCCAGAGCTTGCGTCCCCCAGTGGGCCAACGCCTGGAGCACCACCTCCGTATCGCCCGACGAGCGAAAGGCCACGCCCCGCCGTTCCAAGTCGCCGCGCAATTCGGCAAAATTGTAGACCTCGCCGTTGAAGACCAGGGCATAACGGCCGTCGGCGGTCAGCATCGGCTGGTGGCCGGTGGGCGACAGATCGAGGATCGCCAGGCGGCGAAAGGCCAGCCAGACATGGTCGGCGTCGCGCCACAGCCCGGCGTCGTCGGGGCCGCGCCGGGCCATGAGCGCGCTGAGGTGGTCGATCACCGCCGCGTCGCGGGCCGGGCCGTCGTGGAACTGGAGTTCGCCGCTGATGCCACACATAAGTCAATATCCTCTAATACCGTTCAGGCGGGCTTGTGGCCGACGGCCAGCAGCATGTGACCATCGCGGCCACCCAACAGCCGGCGCAGCGCTGCCCGCCAGGCGGCGCTGCCCACCCGGTCGTAGAGCCAACGATAGGGGCCGATCTCCTCCAGCAGCAGCCGGTGGGGATAGAGCGGCCGGGTATAGTCGATCACAAAGCCCGCGCCGCGCAACAGGGCGGTGAATTCGGCGGCGCTGAAGCCGTACTGGAAAAAAGGCTGCGCCGGCGGACGGCTGTCGTAGCCGCCGAGGCGCGCCTTCAGCCGGCGCACGCGACCCAGATGGGGCACGGTGATGATGATCCGCCCGCCCGGCCGCACGACCCGGAAAGCCTCGGCCAGAAACGGCTCCGGCCCCTCGCGGCGGTGCTCCACCACGCCGAAGGAGAGATAGGAAGCGTAGGTGTTGTCGGGGCAGTCAATCGCCAGCGCGTCGCCATAACAAACCGGCAATTGCGGGTAGACCGTGTTGACCAGTTCGACCAGCGGGCGCGAGTATTCGATACCCTCGACGTTGCGCCCGGCGGCGCGCAGGGCGGCCACCCAGTAACCGGCGCCGCAGCCCGCTTCCAGATGGCGGCCGTCGCTGGGCATGGCGCTCAACAAGGGCGCGCCCATCTCGTCCGCCGCCAGGTCGGTTTTTTCAGCCCGCTCGAAGTATTCGGCGTTGACCTGAGAGCGCCAGTAGACCAGCCAGAACGCCTCGTCGGCCGTCTCCGCGTGCCAGCGCATACGGTCGTTTTCAACGTAGCGCCGGTGGGCAAGCCAGTAGAACTTAGACATGACCATTGGGTAATACCGTCCAGTTGCCGACAGGCGACACGACGCCGGGAAAATCGACGTCCCATTCGCGCGCCCCGCTTAGATTGAGTCGCAAGCGAAGATCGCCCTTGCTCAGCCAGCGCAGGCGATGGATGCCGACGACCACCTCGAAAAAGTAATGACCCGCCGGCAGCAGCCCGCCGGGCAATTGAAAGACCGACTCATAGGCCCCCGGCGTGCGCTCGCCCAGGCCAAAGGCCAGCATATCATAGGTGCGGAAGAGCGCCGTGCCGTCGCCGGTGACCACGTTGAAGCCCAACAGCAGATTACGCAGCGAGCGCAGCACCTCATAGTTGACGTGAATCTCAAACGGCCGGCCGCTGTCGAGGAACTCACCGGCCGGCGCGCCGTTCTGGGTCACGCTCAGGCGGTCGACGCGCACCTCTTCGCCCAATTGCAGCGGATCGAGGGCCGAGGTCGCCAGAGCGTTATCGAGATAGCGGTCGATGACGGCCGCCGGCGCGCCCTCGGCCACCAGCCGGCCGCCCTCCAGCAAGAGCAAGCGGCGGCATAACTGGGCCATCACCTGCATGTTATGGCTGACGAACAGCACCGTCCGGCCCGATTGGGACACCCCATCCATCTTATTCAGGCACTTGGCCTGGAACGCGGCATCGCCCACGGCCAATACCTCATCGACCAGCAAAATCTCCGACTCGAGGTGGGCCGAGACGGCAAAGGCCAGGCGCATCCGCATCCCGCTGCTGTAGCGTTTCACCGGCGTGTCGATGAACTTCTCCACCTCGGCGAAGGCCACGATCTCATCGAAGCGGCGATCCACTTCGACCTTGCGCATACCCAGGATCGTGCCGTTGAGGTAGACATTCTCGCGCCCGGTCAGTTCGGGGTGGAAGCCGGTGCCCACTTCGAGCAGACTGGAGACGCGGCCGTTGAGCGTGACCCGCCCCGCCGACGGCGGCGTGATGCGCGACAGGATTTTGAGCAGGGTGCTCTTGCCCGCGCCGTTGCGGCCGATGATGCCGGTGACCTCACCGCGCGCGACGGTGAACGACACGTCACGCAAGGCCCAGATCACGTCCTCGGCCTCGTCGCTCTCCACCCGGCTCAGGCGGCGCAATCGGCGGAAGTTGTGGAGGGGGGCCAGCAGCCCCGCGCCAAACGATTTGAGCAGCGTGTCGTGGCGGCTCTCCTTCACGCCGATGTGGTACTGCTTGCCCAGACCTTCGACGATGATGGCCTGTTGCGGTTCGCGATCTTGGGAACGCCGGTCGTTGCCGTTTAGGTGTTGCATGTCGTTGCTCATCAGGCCACGTCGGCGAAGGTTGATTCCATGCGCCGGAAATAGAACAGGCCGGTGACGAACAGCACCAGCGCCGAGACCGTGCCCACGGCGATCATGTCCCAGGGCATCGGCCCGGTATTGAGCAAGGCCGCGCGAAAGCCCTCGATGACCCCGACCATCGGGTAGAGGCCGAACAGGAAGCGCCCCAGCGGGCCGAAGCGCTCGGCGATGAGCGAACCCGACCACACCACCGGGGCGGCGTACATGAGTATCTGCGTCAGGAAAGGCATAGCGTGCTTCACGTCGCGATATTGCACCGACATGGCCGCGAACCATAGCCCCAGCCCGGCGGCGGTCAGCATCATCAGGGCGATCAGCAGCGGCAAATAGACAATGCGCGCCGTGGGGGCGATGCGAAACCAGGCCATGAGGACAAAGACGATGACGAACGAGATGGCGAAATCGACCAGCTTGGAGACGACCGGCGTCATCGGAAAGACCAGCCGCGGGAAATAGATCTTGCTCAGCATGTCGGTATTGTTGACCAGACTGAGCGACGACGACGACAGCGCCGTGGAAAAGTAGAGCCACGGCACCAGGGCCACGTAACTGAAGATGGCATAGGGCACGCCGTCGCTATCCACCTGGGCCAGATTGCCGAAGATGACGGTGAAGATGATCATGCTCAGCAACGGCCGCAGGATGGCCCAGCCAAAGCCCAGCACCGTCTGCTTATAGAGCACCTTGATGTCGCGGTCGATCAGAAAGCGGAAGAGATCGCGATAATCGCGCAACTCCCGCCAGTTGATGACCTGCCAGCCGCTTACCGGCTCGATTAGTATCGGTTCCGACTTCATTTGTGTCATAACCCCGGTCTGCGGACCCCTCGCTCACACAACCCGACGCGCGCGCCGGGCGGGCCGGACAAGCGCGTCATCCGGCCACTACCAACTTATCATATCCGGTAGAATTCCGGATGAATGGCTTGTGAATCTACGGTGAACAAGGCGTAAAACCTCGATCTACTTCGATCACAGCGCCGAACCGTCAGTTATAATCAAATCGACCTCGGCTCCAGGCGGGCCGAGACTTAACCGGCAAGAGGTAAGCAATATGATGATGGCCCAGCAACACCCGACTTCCGAGCGCGCGCAGCCGGAAGCGAGCATACCCGACTCCCGCGCCTATGCCGCCGAAATGCGCCGCATCGGCCAACTCATCGGCCACGGCCAACTGCGCACCGGCTGGCACCGCGCCCAGAGCGTGCTGGCGAACATCTGGAATTTTCAGATGCGCGGGCGCGCGGTCGGCGCGCACTGCCCCTGTTGCGGCTGGGAAGGGCCGGGGTTCGTCTCGTTGAGCAACTGGCGGGCGGTGCAGCACAATTCGCGCTGCCCCCGTTGCGATTCTCGCTCGCGCCATCGCGGGCTGGCCGTGCTGCTGCCGCAACTCTTGGCCGCCGCGCCGGAGGGGCCGGTGCTCATCTTCGCGCCCGAACCCTCGCTGCTCGACCTGATCATCGGCCACGCCCAGGGCGCGGTCAAGACCACCGATTATCTGCGCGCTGATGTCGATTATCCGGGTGAAGATATACAGCAACTCACCTTCCCCGACAACCAGTTCGCCCTCCTCACCTGCAACCACGTGCTGGAACACATCCCCGACGACCGGCGGGCGCTGCATGAATGTGCCCGTGTTCTCAAGCCGGGGGGCGTGGCCGTCTTCACCATTCCGGGCGACTATCACCAGCAGGCCACGTGGACGTTCGCCCAGCCCGATGGCAACGGCCACCTGCGCCACTACGGGCTGGATGTCCTCGACGCGATGCGCGCCGCCTTTGGTCAGGCCGAGGCCATCGACCTGAGCGTGGGCACCAATCCGCGCTGGCACGTCCATCCCGGTGACCTGGCCTTCGTCTGCCGGAAATAAAAACACCCTCTCGTGGTGGAGAGGGTGTGGTCGCTAGAAACCGAGCTTCTCAGAAGAAGCTCGGTTTCTAGCGATGTCTAATTCAAATACTGCCGCAAATGCCCGGCGAAATTCGGATGGCGCAACTTACGCAGCGCCTCCTTCTCCAGTTGGCGGATGCGCTCGCGCGACAGGCCGAACATCTCGCCCACTTCCTTCAGCGTGCGCGATTCGCCATCCTGTAGACCATAGCGCAGGCGCAGGATACGCGCCTCGCGCGGCGTCAATTGATCCAGGATGTCGCCGATCTCCTCGGTCAGCATCGTCTGGGCTACCGTCTCGGCCGGGGCGGGCGCTTCGATGTCCTCGATGAAGTCGCCCAACTCGGCATCCGACTCGTCGCCCACCGGCCGCTCCAGATGGACGGGCTGGCGGCTGGTGCGCAACATCCAGCGCACGCGGTCGGGCGGCAGTTCCATGTTCTCGGCGATCTCTTCGGCCGTCGGCTGGCGGCCGTACTCCTGCTCCAACTCCTGGGCCACCTGATACAGCTTGCTGATGCGCCCGCCGAGGTGGGCCGGGATGCGGATGGTGCGGCCGTGGTTAGCCAGGGCGCGGGTCACGGCCTGCCGAATCCACCACGTGGCGTAGGTGCTGAAGCGATTGCCGCGGCGATAGTCGTATTTCTCGACCGCCTTCATCAGGCCGACGTTGCCTTCCTGGATCAGATCGAGGAATTGCAGGCCGCGGCCGCGATACTTCTTGGCGATGCTGACCACCAGACGGGTGTTGGCGCGGATGAGATGGGCGCGGGCGGCGTCGCCCACTTCGCGCTGGTGCTCCAGCTTGCCGATCTCGTCATAGTCGGTCACTTGTCCCGACTCCAGTTGTTCGACCGCGGCCCGCCCGGCCTCGATCTCCATCGCCAGATGCACCTCTTCCTCGGCCGACAGCAGCGATTGCTGGCCCATCTCGCGGAAATAGAGGCCCACCGAGTCGTCGATGGGCACGTTGCTCAGGTCGAACAACGGCGCGTCGTGGGAGCGCACGCGGGCCGGGCGGACGACGCGCTCTGCTTCTCGCAACTCGGCCTCGATCAGCGCCTCATCGACCTCGTCCACGTCCTCGCTCAACGCCACGGCCACGATGTCCTCTTCGTTCTCGTAGATCGCCAGACCGAGCGTCTGGGCTTCCTCGAGCAGCGTTTCCAGCAACGTGATATTGTTCTCGATTTCGGGTAACGCCTCTAGAATCTGGTCATACGTTAAATAACGTTGCTCGATACCCTCGTTGAGAAGCGCGTTGAGGATCTCCATTTCGTCGGACAACGGATCGTTCAAATCGTCACTCATCGTTAAATAATTCCTTGCCGTCTTCCCATCGATCTCAAACTATGCCGAGATCGGCCGATTAATGCGCGAAAAAAGGCTGAGGGCCTGCCGGTTCAGCAATAATGAATTCAAATATAAACTGTTTCAACCGGCGATGGGCTGGCTAATGCACCCCACACCTTTTCCTCTTCCTCTAGATCAAAAGTGCAGTCTAGCATAAGCCGAGGACAAAAGTCAATAGGCCCAGGCCAACCGGAAGCCCTTTTTAACGCGCCGCGCCATTATTAATACTTAGTCAAATTCATTATTATTACCTAGACGATTTGAGGGGCTAAATAGTTACCAAATGATACCGGCCGCTGTTAATTGCTTAACTATTACTAAGCCCGGACATGCAGTATAATGCCGCGCATGTTGGCAAGATGAGAAGGCCGTCAGCCTTTTAGATCGGAGGATCATTTTTAACCATGTTGAGGAGGTCAGGAATGAAGCGTGTGCGCCCCTTGAGTCTTATTGTAATGTTTGTATTGTTCGCCGCTCTGTTGGTCGCCTGCGGCGGGGGTGGCGAGGAACCCACAACCGAAGTCACCATAGAACCGGCGGCCACGGTGGCCCAGGCCGAGCCGACCCAGGCCCCTGAACCGACGGCCGAAGCCGTTGCCGAACCCACCGCCGAGCCCACCGCCTCCGGGCCAACGGCCATGAGTACCTTCCAGGACGCCATCCAGGCCACGATCCAGATCGAGGCCGAGGGCAGCTTCATGGATCCCGAATTCGGTATGCAACTCAATACCGCCGGTCGCGGGTCGGGCTTCATCATCGATCCGTCGGGCATCGCCGTCACCAACAACCACGTCGTCACCGGCTCGGCCTTCCTGCAGGTCTTTGTCCAGGGTCAGGACGAACCGCTCAACGCCCGCGTCCTGGGCGTGTCGGAATGTTCCGACCTGGCCGTCATCGACATTGAGGGCGAGGGCTACCCGTTCCTCGACTGGAACACCGCGCCCGTGTCGCTGGGCACCGAGGTCTACGCCCTGGGCTATCCGCTGGGCGACCCGGAGCCGTCGCTCACGCGCGGCGTTATATCTAAGGAAGAAGCCGGCGGCGAAACGAGTTGGGCGTCGGTCGATGAGGTGCTGGAGCACGACGCGACGATCAACCCCGGCAACTCCGGCGGCCCGCTGGTGACGGCCGACGGCAAAGTCGTGGGCGTCAACTATGCCGGCGCGTCCGACGTGGACCAGTACTTCGCCATCAACGCCGCCGACGCGCGGGCCATCGTTGAGCAACTGCGCGGCGGCGTTGATATGGAGACCATCGGCATCAACGGCGAGGCGGTCATCACCGCCGACGGCGATACCGGCATCTGGGTCGCCTCCGTGGCTTCCGGTTCGCCGGCCGACCGCGTGGGCGTAGAGGCGGGCGACATCATCACCAAGCTGGAAGGGCTGGTGCTCTCGCTCGACGGCACGATGGCCGACTATTGCGACATCCTGCGTAGCCGCGAGGCCACCGACCCGATGGCTATCGAAGTGCTGCGCTATGCCACCCAGGAAGTGCTGGAAGGCCAGCTCAACGGCCCCGAACTGGAGCAATCCTTCTCCTTCGCCCAGGCGGTTGAGGTGGCGGAAGAGCCGGCGGCCGGCGGCGACACCGGCGGCCAGACCGGCGGCGAGACCTACACCGAGTTCGTCGGCATCTACGACAACTCTAACGCCATCTACGTCGAAGTGCCGGTTGAATGGGGTGAGGTGGATGGCTCCAACTGGGTCGATGATGAGGACGGCACAGTCCTGGGTAGTCAGTTGACCGCCGCGCCAATTATCAGCGAATTCAACACCACCTATACGACGCCGGGCGTGCAGATTCTGGCCGGGGCTTACTTCGGCGACATCACGATGGGCGAACTGGTCGACTTCTTCGACTTCAGCACCGACTGCACCCTGGAAGGGCGTTTCGATTACGAGGACCCGCTCTATACCGGCGTCTACGATCTGTACACTGATTGCGCCGGTGAGGGTAGTGTCATCATCGTCCTGGCCGCCGAGCCGGCGGCCCAGAACTACTCGGTCATTGTTCTGGTTCAGGCCGTCACCGACGCCGATCTGGACGCGATGGATCATATCCTGAATACGTTCAATATTGTGGGGACGTTGCCGGGGCAATAAGCAAGAACCAAGAACCCTCTCCCCAACCCTCTCCCAAGGGGAGAGGGGGCCGGAATTGCTCTCTCCCACAGGGAGAGGGCTTCCGGTTCCCTCTCCCCTCGGGAGAGGGTTAGGGAGAGGGCTGAGTCTACAACTTTCGACTCCGGTCAGTACATTACCAGGGTAATAATCAAGAACCCTCTCCCCAGCCCTCTCCCTACGGGAGAGGGGGCCGGAAGTTCCCTCTCCCTAAGGGAGAGGGCGCGCTTCTGGTTCCCTCTCCCTGTGGGAGAGGGTTAGGGAGAGGGCTGAATCCTACAACTTCCGACTGCGATCGCGGCTCATCCACCGCCCAATCAACTCCTCAATCCGATCCGCCCGCTGCCGCAAGACCGTGCAGCCGGGCAGCGCCTCCAGGAACATCCCCCCATACCGCTTGGTCAGCAGGCGCTTGTCGAGCACCAGCACCACGCCCTCGTCGCTGCCGCGGCGGATGAGGCGGCCGAACCCCTGCCGGAAGCGCAACACCGCCTCCGGGATGGAATATTCGAAGAACGGACTCTCGTAGGTCTCCGAGCGGGCGGCGAAGATCGGGTCGCTGGGTACGTCGAAAGGTAGCTTGGCGATGATCAGGGCCGTCAGCGCCGGGCCGGGCACATCGACCCCCTCCCAGAAGGAGCGCGTGCCCAGCAGCACTGTCCGGCTGCCCTCGCGCCGGAACTGCTCCAATAGCTGCTGGCGCGACATGCCCTGCGTCTGGGCCAGGGTGGTGATGTTGCGCGCCGTCAGCGTGCTTTCGATGGCCGTCGCCGTCTGGCTCAGGTGGTTGTTGGCCGTGAAGAGCACCAGCGTCCGGCCGCCCAGCGCCGTGGCCGTGTCGATAATGGCCGCCTCCAGCATCCGCTGGTAGCCGGGCTGGTTCGGCTCGGGGATGTCGGTCACCAGATAGAGCAGCGTCGAGTTCTTGTAATCG
>CXWJ01003039.1_pt1 | contig 20117 bp, 19 predicted proteins | sample 590841 | NCBI WGS metagenome assembly CXWJ01 (sample SAMEA3498367, study PRJEB10139) | wastewater metagenome | biome: wastewater treatment plant; material: activated sludge | place: Austria | collected 2015-01-21 | reverse complement strand
GCTACGAGGTCATGCACGGCGAGTGCCGTGACGAAGGAGAGCCGGGCCGCCTCTGGCGCGCTCACGCCTGGGGCGATCAGGAGTGTCGCCATCAGGTTGCCCTCAGGCGACTCCCACTCCCTTCCCCTCCGGCCGCGCCCTGCCGTTTGGGATTTGGCCCAGATCCAAAGGGGGCCGCGCTCGCCCGTTGCGACTCGGCGGCGCGCTTCCTCATTCGTCGAGTCGATCGCGTCGAAGTTGGCGACCGAGTAGCCCGCCGGGACGCGCGGGGCCGCCATGCTATGGGAACAGGCTTTTCGCGGCTGCCGAGGCAGCGTCGACCAACGGGGCCAACACGATCACCGAGGCGACTACGAACGCAGACGAAGCCCCCAGCACGGCCGCGTTGACCGTGCCGAGCGGCTTGTCGAACTGCGGTGCCGGCTTTTCGAAGAACATGATCCGGACGATGTTTAGGTAGTAGTAGGCACCGACGACACTGGTGACGAGGCCAACGATCGCGACGGTGTACATCCACGGATGCTCGGCGGCCGAGTGAATGAGCGCCAGGAACACGTACCATTTGCCGAAGAATCCCGCGAGGGGAGGGATGCCGATCAACGAGAACATCAAGATCGCGAGCAAATAGGCGGTCATCGGATCGCGGTCGGAGAGACCCGCGAGATCCGAAACGTTCTCGACCGCTTCGCCATTCCGGCGCATCAGCATGATGCAGACGAACGTACCCACGGTCATCGCGAGATAGATGACGAGATAGACCAGCACACCGTAAACGCCCTCCTGCGTCCCCGCCACGAAGCCGATCAGGCCGTAGCCCATGTGACTGATCGAGGAGTAGGCCATGAGGCGCTTGATGTTCGTTTGGCCGATGGCGGCCAGCGCGCCCCAGATCATCGAAGCGACGGCGACAGGCGCCAAGATTTGGAGCCACACCGCTTCGGCGTTGCCGAGCGCCCCGAAAATGAAGCGGGCAATCAGAGCCATCGCGGCGATCTTGGGGGCGGCCGCGAAGAAGGCCGTGACAGGCGTCGGTGCGCCCTCATAAACGTCCGGCGTCCACATGTGGAACGGCACCGCGGATATCTTGAAGGCAAGACCTGCAAGCACGAACGCCGCGCCGACTTTAACGCCGAGCCCGATGCCGTCGCGCGCGATGGCGGCCGTGATGCCCTCGAATGAGGTTGAACCGGTGAAGCCGTAGAGCAGGCTTGCGCCGTAGAGCAGCATGCCCGAAGAGAGAGCGCCCAAAACGAAGTACTTGAGCCCCGCCTCGGTGGAGCGGGCGTTGTCTCGGTTGAAAGACGCGAGCACGTAAAGCGCCAAGCTCTGCAGCTCGAGGCCGACGTAGAGGACGATGAGATCGTTTGCCGAAATCATCGTCATCATGCCCAACGTCGACAGCGCGACGAGTAATGGGTACTCGAAACGCATCAGCTTTTCGTCGCGCAGATAGTCGATCGACATCAGCATGGCGATCGAAGAGCCGGCGAGCACCAGCAGCTTCGCGAAGCGCGAGAAGCCATCGATCACCGTCGTGCCGCCGAAGGCGAGCATGCGGGCATCCGGCTGGGCAACGACGAGCACGGCGGTCAGGAGCAAGAGCCCGACGCAGCCGACAGTCACCCAAGTCGTTCGCCTGTCGCCGGCGAAAACGCCGATCAGTAGCAGCAGCATGGCGCCGCAGCCGAGCGTCACCTCCGGCGTTACCGCCGCGAAGTCGCGGTAGAACTGGGCGATGTCGAACGCGGGGGTCATGGCGCCGGCTCCGTGATGGTTTCCGCGGTTTTGAGCTTGCCGTGGATGTTGTCGAGCGTGCCGTCAATCGCAGCACCGGTCATCTCGAAGAGCGGTTTTGGATAGAACCCGAAGAACAGCGTCGCGGCGACAAGCGGCGCGAGGACAATGATCTCGCGGCCGTTCATGTCCTCGATGTCGGCAAGCGACTTTTTCTCTAGTTCGCCGAAGACGACGCGGCGGTAGAGCCAGAGCGCGTAGCCCGCGCTCAAGATGACGCCCAACGTCGCGATGATGGCGACGGTCGAGTTTGCCTTGTAGGCGCCCACGAGCGACAGGAACTCGCCGACGAAGCCGCTGGTACCGGGTAGACCCACATTGGCCATGGTGAAGACCATGAAGACAGCCGCATAGATCGGCATGCGGTTGACCAGGCCGCCGTAGGCCTTGATTTCGCGGGTGTGCATGCGGTCATAGACAACGCCGACGCACAGGAAGAGGGCGGCCGAAACGAAGCCATGGCTGATCATTTGAATGACCGCGCCGTCGACGCCTTGGCGGTTGAGCGCGAAGAGGCCCATGGTCACGAAGCCCATGTGCGCGACCGACGAGTAAGCGATCAGCTTCTTGATGTCTTCCTGCATCAGGGCGACGAGCGATGTGTAGACGATCGCGATGACAGACAGCGCGAACATCATGGGCGCGAAGTAGAGGCTCGCATCCGGGAACATCGGCAACGAGAAGCGCAGGAACCCGTAACCTCCCATCTTCAGGAGGATGCCGGCCAGGATCACGGAGCCCGCGGTCGGCGCTTCTACGTGGGCGTCCGGTAGCCACGTGTGAACTGGCCACATCGGTAGCTTCACCGCGAAGGATGCGAGGAAAGCCAGGAACAGCCACATCTGCATCTCGCGGGGGAAGTCGTATTCCAGCAACGCCACCATGTCGGTCGTTCCAGAAGTCACGTACATCGCCATGATGGCGATGAGCATGAGGACGGAGCCCAACAGCGTGTAGAGGAAGAACTTGAACGACGCGTAGACACGCCGGGGACCGCCCCAAACGCCGATGATCAAGAACATCGGGATGAGGCCCGCTTCGAAGAACAGGTAGAAAAGCACGAGATCGAGCGAGACGAACACGCCGATCATCAACGTTTCCAAGACCAGGAACGCGATCATGTACTCTTTGATACGCGTTTCGATCGAGGTCCAGCTGGCCAGGACGCACAACGGCATCAGGAAGGCGGTTAAGATCACGAACGGCAGCGAGATGCCGTCGACGCCCAAATGATAGCGGATCGTGCCACCAAGCCAGGCGTAGTCTTCGACGAGCTGGAACGACTTTAGCGACGAGTCGAACAGCGACCACGCGTAGAGAGAGCAGCCGAACGTGATCAGAGTCGCCCAGAGTGCGATTTGGCGCGTCAGCTGATCGCCATGGCTCCCGCGCGCCATCAACAGTATGAGCGCGACACCGACGAGCGGCAGGAACGTTGTGAGGGTCAGAATCATGTTCATTTCGCCCCTCCCGCCATAAACCAGGTCGCAAGGAGCACGACGCCGATCATCATCGCGAAGGCGTAATGATACACATAGCCGGTCTGCAGGCGGACGATGGACTTCGTCCAGTCGGAAACGGCCGCTGCCACGCCGTCTGGCCCGAACCCGTCGATCAACCAGCCGTCACCCATCTTCCAAAGGAACGTGCCCAGGCGCTTCGCCGGACGCACGAAGAGGAAGTCGTAGAGTTCGTCGAAGTACCATTTGTTGTAGAGGAACTGGTACACGATGCCCTGGCGCGCGGCCATCCGGGCGGGCAGGCCCGGGAACTCCATGTAGTAGATGTAGGCGATCACCAGGCCGAGCAGCATTGCCGCGGCGGGCGAGAAGAAGACCCAGGTCGGCACATGGTGGGATGCTTCGAGCGCGGTGTGCTCCTGAAGGTTCACGATGGCCGCGCCCCAGAATTCCTTGTGCTCGTGGCCGATGAACAGCTCTTTGAAGGCGAAGCCCGCTAACACGGCACCTGCCGCGAGCAGGATCAGCGGGATCAGCATGACCAGTGGCGACTCGTGCGCGTGGTCGAGCACGTGATGATCGCCGCGGTGTTTGCCTTCGAACGTCATAAACATCAGGCGCCAAGAGTAGAACGAAGTCATGGCGGCAGCGACGACGCCGATGGCGAAAGCGTAGTTCCCAACGCCGGTGTGGGCCGCGAAGGCGCTTTCGATGATCGCGTCTTTCGAAAAGAAGCCCGCGAGGAACGGGAAGCCCGTGATCGCCAGCGTGCCAATCATCATCAGCCAATATGTGTAGGGGATCTTCTTCTTGATGCCGCCCATGTGGCGCATGTCTTGCTCGCCGTCGAGGGCGTGGATGACGGAGCCGGCACCTAAGAACAGTAGCGCCTTAAAGAAGGCGTGGGTGAAGAGGTGGAACATCGCCGCTTGGTAAGCACCGACGCCCGCCGCGAAGAACATGTAACCGAGCTGCGAGCAGGTCGAGTAGGCGATGACACGCTTGATGTCGTTCTGGAAGAGGCCAACGGTCGCCGCGAAGAACGCGGTCGTGGCGCCGATGATCGCCACGAACTGAAGCGCGACCGGCGATAGCTCGAACAGCGGCGAGCAGCGGACCACGAGGAACACGCCGGCGGTGACCATGGTCGCCGCGTGGATGAGGGCAGAGACTGGCGTTGGGCCCTCCATCGCGTCCGGCAACCAGGTGTGCAGCATGAACTGCGCCGACTTACCCATCGCGCCCATGAACAGCAACAGGCAGATCGTGGTCAAAATGTCGGCGTCGTAACCGCCAAAGACGAATGTCTTGCCGACTTGTTCCTTCGCCGCTTCGAAAACCGGCGCGAAGTCGAGCGTCTCGAACACGAAATAGATCGCCATGATGCCTAGCGCGAAGCCGAAATCGCCGACACGGTTGACGATGAAGGCTTTGATGGCGGCCGCGTTTGCGGACGGCTTTTTGTACCAGAAGCCAATCAGCAGGTAAGAAGCGAGACCGACGCCCTCCCATCCAAAGAAGAGCTGGACAAAGTTATCGGCCGTGACAAGCGCCAACATGGCGAACGTGAACAGCGACAGGTAGGCGAAGAAGCGTGGCCGGTGTTCGTCGTGGCTCATGTAGCCGATCGAGTAGAGATGGACGAGCGAGGAAACGCCCGTCACGACGACGAGCATGACGGCGGTCAGCGTGTCGATCCGGATCGACCAGTCGACTTGGAGCGTACCTGAATCGAGGAACTGGAACAGCCTGACGGGGCTTTCGACGCCGCCGTGGCCGAACACGAAGGAGTTCAGGAAAACGAAGATTGACAAGGCCGCCGAGGCGAACAGCAGGCCGGTCGCGATATACTCGGCCGCGTGTTCGTTGATGCGCTTTCCGATGATGCCGGCAAGGATCGCGCCGAAGAGCGGCAGGAGAAGGATGGCTTGAAGGATAAGGTCCACGGTCGTTTGCCCTTCAGCCCTTCATGATGTTGACGTCTTCGACCGCGATCGTGCCGCGGTTGCGGAAGTAGACGACAAGGATGGCAAGGCCGATCGCGGCTTCCGCAGCCGCGACGGTGAGCACGAGCAGAGCGAAAACCTGACCGCTCAAATCGCTCAGGAAGGCCGAGAACGCGACAAGATTGATGTTGACCGACAGCAGGATCAGCTCGATCGACATCAGGATAATGATGATGTTCTTCCGGTTCAGGAAGATGCCGAAGATACCGATCGTGAAGAGCGCGGCGGCGACCGTCAGATAGTGCCCAAGTCCAATTGCCATGGGTTAGAGCCCCTCCCCTGGGCGGACTTTGCGGAGTTCGACGGCCTCAGCGCGCTTTCGGCCGACTTGCGCGGACGCACTCTGGCGCTTCACGCCTTCGCGGTGGCGCAGCGTCAGGACGATTGCGCCGATCATCGCGACGAGCAGCACCATGCCGGCGCCTTGGAAAACATGGACGTAGTTCGTGTAGAGTATCCGGCCCAGAGCCTCTGTGTTCGTTACGCCGGTCGGTGTCGGGTGAGCAACCGCGGTGCTCAGCCCCGGCGAGATCGCCCAGGCGCCGCCGATGATCGCAAGTTCGCCAAAGAAGACGATCGCGATCGCAAAGCCTAACGGCGCGTAGTTCAGGAACCCTTGGCGAAGTTCGGTGAAGTCGATGTCGAGCATCATGACAACGAAAAGGAAGAGCACTGCTACGGCGCCCACGTAGACGACGACCAGAACCATCGCCAGGAACTCGGCGCCCAAGAGCACGAACAGCGCCGCGGCGTTGAAGAACGCCAGTATCAAGAAAAGCACCGAGTGTACGGGGTTGCGCGCGCTGACCACGAGGAGCGCGGCCACGATCAGCACGGTTGCGAACACATAAAAGGCGACGGTCGCCAGTATCACGGGGTCAGTTCCTTCAAGTCAGCGGTAGGGGGCATCGAGCTCCAGGTTCTTTGCAATTTCGCGTTCCCACCGGTCGCCGTTCGCGAGGAGTTTTTCCTTGTCGTAGAACAGTTCCTCGCGGGTTTCGGTGGCGAACTCGAAGTTCGGCCCTTCGACGATCGCATCCACCGGGCAGGCTTCTTGGCAGAAGCCGCAGTAGATGCACTTCGTCATGTCGATGTCGTAGCGCGTGGTGCGGCGCGAGCCGTCGTCGCGCGGCTCGGCTTCGATCGTGATCGCCTGCGCCGGGCAGATCGCTTCGCAGAGCTTGCAGGCGATGCAGCGTTCTTCGCCGTTGGCGTAGCGACGAAGTGCGTGCTCGCCGCGGAAGCGAGGCGAGAGCTGCCCCTTCTCGAACGGATAGTTCAGCGTCGGCTTCGGGCGGACGAGATACTTCAAACCGAGCCAAAAGCCCCGAAGGAAGTCGATCATGAAGATGGTGCGGAGGAACTGCATCGGCCCTATCCCGGCAACTTGTCAAAGGCGATGAGATAGCCCGCGGTCGCGACCACCCAGAACATCGAGATCGGCAAAAAGAATTTCCAGCCGATGCGCATCAGCTGATCGTAGCGGTAGCGCGGGACGATCGCCTTGACCATCGCGAACAGGAAGAAGATCCCCCAGACCTTAATGATGAACCACAGGATGCCGGGGACCCAGGTGAACGGCGCGACCTCGATCGGTGCGTGCCAGCCGCCGAGGAACAAGATCGTCATCATGGCGCACATGAGGACGATTGCGACGTACTCCGAGAGCATGAAGAGCAGGTATGGCGTCGAGGAGTATTCGACCATGAAACCCGCGACGAGTTCGGACTCGGCTTCAGGCAGATCGAACGGCGGGCGGTTTGTTTCGGCCAAAGCCGAGATGAAGAAGATCACCGCCATCGGCAGCAGGTGGCTGAACAGGTACCAGTGGTGCATCCCGCCGGCCTGGGCGTCCACGATCTTGGAGAGGTTCAGGCTGCCTGCGGTCAGCAGCACCGTGATGACGACGAAGCCTATCGAGACTTCGTAGGAGACCATCTGCGCGGCGGAGCGTAGGCTGCCCAGGAACGGGTATTTCGAGTTCGACGCCCAGCCGCCCATGATGATGCCGTAAACGCCAAGCGACGAGATCGCGAAGATGTAGAGGATGCCGACATTGATGTCGGCAAAGACCCAGCGGTCGGCGACCGGTACGACAGCCCAGGCGCCGAGCGCAAGCGTGGTCGAGACCAGTGGCGCGAGCAAGAACACACCCTTGTTCGCGCCCGAAGGTATGACGATTTCTTTGAAGACGAACTTGAGAAGGTCCGCGAACGACTGGAGTAGGCCGTAAGGGCCCACCACGTTGGGGCCGCGGCGCAACATGACGGCTGCCCAAACCTTGCGGTCGAACAGCAACATGAACGCGATCATCAGGAGCAGCACGACGATGAACAGCAGCATCATCGCCGACATGCCCACGATATCGAGCCAGAAGGCGTTCGGCCAATAGAAGTCGAGAAGCGCGTCGTTGATGCCTTTGAACCACTCGGTCATCTGCCCTACTCCGCTGCCGCGCTGAGGCGCGGTTTGACGAACAGGGACGAGCACTCGGCCATCACATGGCTGGCACGGGCGATCGGATTCGTAAGGTAGAAGTCTCTCACGGGGTACTCGAACGGCGTCTTGGCGATCGTTCCGGCCGCGCCGATCGATGTCCAAATCCCGACATCGACGCCTGGGTGCGCCGGCGCGCGGTCGGTTTCGGCAAAGTGCGGCGCGTCCTTCAGCATTGCGAGGCGGAGCGTGCCCATGTCGTCGTAGGGAAGCTTCTTGCCGAGCACGTCGGAGAGTGCGCGCAGGATCGTCCAATCTTCACGCGCGTCGCCGGGTGGGAATGTGGCGCGGCGGGCTTGTTGCACGCGGCCTTCGGTGTTCACGTAGGTGCCGTTCTGTTCGGTGTAGGCGCTACCCGGCAGGATCACGTCGGCGCGATGGGCGCCGGCGTCGCCGTGCGAGCCTTGGTAGACGACGAACGCTTGGCCCAATTTCTTGGTGTCGATCTCGTCGGCCCCGAGCAGGTACACGAAGTCGATATCACCGCGTGCGGCGGCATCCAGGATCGCAATGGTGTCCTTGCCGCCCTTCTGCGGCAGGAAACCGAGGTCGAGTGCGCCGACACGCGCGGCCGCGGTGTGCAGCACGTTGAAGCCGTTCCAGCCACCCTCACCGCTGGGTCCAATCATGCCCGTGTTGCGCGCGATCTGCGCAGCGGCATCGAGGATCGCGGCACCGTCGGGACGCGCGAGCGCCCCCGCGCCCGAGATCAGCATCGGGTGCTTCGCGTTCTTCAAAACGTCGAAAGCGCGGTGCTTGCCCGTCGCGATGTCGGCGAGGTCGGCCGGATTGTTGTCGAGATCCTGCACCTGATAAGTCAGATCGAAGCGCGGCCCGATGCGCATGATCTTCAGGTCATTGCGCAGCCAAGCTTTGCGAATGCGGGCGTTCACGAGCGGCGCTTCCCACCGCGGGTTCGTGCCGATCAGGAGCAGCGCGTCGGCGTGCTCGATGCCGGCAATCGTCGTGTTGAACAGGTAGCCCTGGCGGGGGCCATGGCCAAGCTTCGCGCCATCTTGGCGGCAGTCAATGTTTGCCACTCCATGCGAGAGCATCAGATCTTTGAGCGCTTTGATCGGTTCGGCACTGACGAGGTCGCCGACGAGGGCTGCCATTCGCTCGGGCCTTGTTGCGCGCACGCGATCAGCGATGGCCGCGAAGGCTTCCGCCCAAGAGGCCGGTTGCAGTTTGCCATTCTTGCGGACGTAAGGCTTGTCGAGGCGCTGGCGGCGCAGGCCATCCCAGACGAAGCGCGTCTTGTCGGAGATCCACTCTTCGTTGACCTCCTCGTTGACGCGCGGGAGGAAGCGCATCACTTCCGCGCCGCGCGCATCCACGCGGATCGCGCTGCCGACGGCGTCCATGACGTCCACGGATTCCGTCTTCGTAAGTTCCCAGGGGCGCGCGTTGAATTTGTAGGGCTTCGACGTCAACGCGCCGACCGGGCAGAGGTCGATGACGTTGCCGGACATTTCCGACGACACGGCGTGCTCAAGGTACGTCGTGATCTCCATGTCCTCGCCGCGGCCGGTCGCGCCGATCTCATCGACGCCGGCCACTTCCGCCGCGAAGCGGACGCAACGCGTGCAGTGGATGCAGCGCGTCATGATCGTGTTGACGAGCGGACCCATGCTCTTGTCGGTGACCGCGCGCTTGTTTTCTTCGTAACGGTTGAACTTCGCGTGGCCATAAGCTATCGCCTGGTCTTGCAGGTCGCACTCGCCGCCCTGGTCGCAGATCGGGCAGTCGAGCGGGTGGTTGATGAGCAGGAACTCCATCACCCCTTCGCGCGCCTTCTTCACCAGCGGCGACTTCGTGTTGATGACCGGCGGTTCGTTGTTCGGGCCCGGGCGGCAGTCACGCACACCCCACGCGCACGACGCGACGGGCTTCGGCGAACCTTTCAGCTCCACGAGGCACATACGGCAATTGCCGGCGATGGACAGACGCTCGTGGTAGCAGAAGCGCGGTATCTCGGCCCCAGCCGCTTCACAGGCTTGCAGCAGCGTGTAATCCGCCGGGACGTCGATCTCTTTGCCGTCGACGATGAGTTTGGTCATGGCCCTACTCCGCCGCTACGGATGCGCGCGAGCCCGCGCGTTTGGCGTTGATGCGGCGTTCGATTTCGCTGCGGAAGTGTCGGATCAGACCTTGGATCGGCCAGGCGGCGGCATCGCCGAGCGCGCAGATCGTGTGGCCTTCGACTTGGTAGGTCACTTCGAGAAGCAGGTCGATTTCCTTAGGCTCCGCGTCGCCCGTGACGAGCCGTTCCATCACGCGCCACATCCAGCCGGTGCCTTCGCGGCACGGCGTGCACTGGCCGCAGGACTCGTGCTTGTAGAAGCGCGCCAGCCGCGCAATCGCTTTCACGATGTCGGTGGAGCGGTCCATGACGATGACGGCCGCGGTGCCGAGGCCCGACTTCACGTCGCGGAGCGAGTCGAAGTCCATGAGGACNNTCCCAACCGCCGCGCACACCGCCGCAATGCTTGTCGATGAGTTCGCGGAGCGGGATGCCCATCTCCTCTTCGACGTTGCAGGGCTTGTTCACATGGCCGGAGATGCAGAAGAGTTTGGTGCCGGTGTTGTTCGGACGGCCGAGCGCCGAAAACCAGGCGGCGCCGCGCCGAAGAATTTCGGGCGCGACCGCAATCGACTCGACGTTGTTGACCGTCGTGGGGCAACCGTAGAGCCCGACATTCGCAGGGAACGGCGGCTTCAAGCGCGGCATGCCCTTCTTGCCTTCGAGGCTTTCGATGAGCGCGGTCTCTTCACCGCAAATGTACGCGCCAGCGCCGTGGTGGACGTAACAATCGAAGTCCCAACCCGAACCGGCCGCGTCTTTGCCGAACAGGCCCGCCGCGTAGCATTCCTCGATCGCCGCCTCGAGGCGCTTGTACTCGATGCGGAATTCGCCGCGCACGTAGATGTAACAGGCGTGCGCGTTCATCGCGAAGCTCGCGATCAGGCAGCCTTCAAGCAGCGTGTGCGGATCGTGCCGCATGATATCGCGGTCTTTGCACGTGCCGGGTTCGGACTCGTCCGCGTTGACGACGAGGTACGCCGGACGGCCGTCCGATTGCTTCGGCATGAACGACCACTTCAGGCCGGTTGGGAAGCCCGCGCCGCCGCGGCCGCGCAAGCCCGACTTCTTCATCTCATCGATGATCCAGTCGCGGCCCTTTGCGATGATGTCATTTGTGCCGTCCCAATTGCCGCGTTTGCGCGCGGCGGGGAGGCGCCAGTCATGGACGCCATAGAGGTTCGTGAAGATGCGGTCTTTATCGGAAAGCATCATCCGCCCTTCGTATAGAGAGATGCGTCGGTGAGTGTCTGCGGACCGCCCTCGGGCGCGGAGGTTTGGCGGCCGATCTGCGAGCCGGGCTTCGGCTTACGGCCGGCGCGCAAGTCGTTGATGATCGCTTCCGCCCGGGCACCGTCAACGTCCTCGTAGAAGTCGTCGCCGATTTGGATGATCGGCGCGTTCACGCAGGCGCCGAGGCACTCCACTTCCATCCACGAGAGCTTGCCGTCGGCGGAGACGGTCTCAGCGTGGGGATGGATGTGCTTCTTGCAGGCCGCGACGACAGCGTCCGAGCCGCGCAGCCAGCACGGCGTCGTCGTGCACACCTGCAGCAAGTGCTGACCGACCGGCTTCAGGTTGAACATGGTGTAGAACGTCGCGATCTCGAGCACGCGGATCGGCGAGACGCCGATCATCTCCGCGATCACGCGGATCATCGGCTCGGTCACGTGGCCGCCGTTCTGCTCCTGCGCGCGCCACAGCAATGGCACGACGGCGGAGGCTTGCCGGCCTTCCGGATACTTCTTCATCTGCTTCTGCGCCCACGCGAGATTCTCCGGCGTGAACGCAAAGGATGCGGGTTGGTCGGGGGCAAGACGGCGCAGGCTCATCGATCAACCTCCCCGAACACGATATCGAGGGAGCCGAGGATGGCGGCGACGTCGGCGATCATGTGGCCTTTGCAGAGGAAGTCCATGGCTTGCAGATGAGGGAAGCCCGGGGCGCGGATCTTGCAGCGGTAGGGTTTGTTCGAACCGTCGCTGACCAGGTAAACGCCGAACTCGCCCTTTGGGGCTTCGACCGCCGCGTACACTTCGCCGGCGGGGACGTGATAGCCTTCGGTGTAGAGCTTGAAGTGATGGATCAAGGCTTCCATCGACTGCTTCATCTCGGCGCGCTTCGGCGGAATGACCTTGCCCGAGGTGTCGTGCACCGGGCCTTTCGGCATCTTCGCGATGCACTGCTTCATGATCTTCGCAGCCTCGCGCATCTCTTCCATGCGCACGAGATAGCGGTCGTAGCAGTCGCCGTTCTTTCCAACGGGGATGTCGAATTCGAGTTCGGAATAGCACTCGTAAGGTTGCGCGCGGCGCAGATCCCAGGCCATGCCGGAACCGCGGACCATCACACCCGAGAAGCCCCAGGCGAGCGCGACTTCGGGCGTGACGACGCCGATGTCCACGTTGCGCTGCTTGAAGATGCGGTTGCCGGTGAGGAGCGTTTCAAGATCGTCGAGCGTTTTCGGGAACTCGTCGCACCACTTGTAGATATCGTCGAGCAGCTTTTGCGGCAGATCCTGATGCACGCCGCCGGGGCGCACGAACGCCGCGTGCATGCGCGAGCCGGACGCGCGCTCGTAGAAACCCATGAGGATTTCGCGCTGCTCGAAGCCCCATGTCACCGGGGCGAGCGCGCCGACGTCCATCGCCTGTGTCGTGGTGTTCAAGAGATGCGAAAGAATGCGGCCGATTTCGCTGTAGAGCACGCGGATGTACTGCGCGCGCGATGGCACGGTTATTCCGCATAGGCGCTCAACCGCAAGAGCGAACGCGTGCTCTTGGTTCATCGGCGCGACGTAGTCTAGGCGGTCGAAATACGGCACCGCCTGCAAATACGTTTTGTTTTCGATCAGCTTCTCGGTACCGCGATGCAGGAGGCCGATATGCGGATCGACGCGCTCGACGATTTCGCCGTCGAGCTCAAGTACCAAGCGCAATACGCCGTGCGCGGCCGGATGCTGCGGCCCGAAGTTAAGGTTCAGGTTTCTGGTTTTTGGTTCGGTCGCGGTTGTCATTGTTTCGCGGCCTTCTCATCGCCGGGAAGGATGTATTTCGCGCCTTCCCAGGGCGACATGAAATCGAATTTGCGGAAGTCCTGGACGAGTTTTACCGGCTCATAGACCACGCGCTTCAGTTCATCGTCGTAACGCACTTCGACGAAGCCGGTCAGCGGGAAGTCTTTGCGCAGCGGGTGACCGGTGAAGCCGTAGTCGGTGAGGATGCGGCGCAGATCCGGATGGTCCGAGAACTGTATTCCGTACATATCAAACGCTTCGCGCTCGAACCAATTCGCGGCAGGCCAGATGCCGACGGCGGACGGAACCGGCGTTGCTTCGTCGGTTTCGATCTTCACGCGGATACGTTGATTCCGGTGCATGCTAAGTAGGTGATAGACGACGTCGAACCGCTTCGCTCGACTCGGGTAGTCGGCACCGCAAATGTCGATGAGGACGGCGAACTTGCAGGCCTGATCGTCGCGCAGAAAGGTGAGCAGGCCCACAAGAGTGTCGGGCGAGGCGCTGAGCGTCAGCTCGCCGAATGCGATGCTGTTCGCGATGCCGAAGCCGCTGCGCTTTTCCTGGATGTAATCGCTTAGGGCTTTGATGTCGTCTGCCATCGGGGGCCTCAGCGGATGATGTTGCCGGTGCGGCGGATCTTCTTCTGCAGAAGCATCACGCCGTAGACTAACGCTTCGGCCGTCGGCGGGCAGCCGGGCACGTAGATGTCGATCGGCACGATGCGATCGCAGCCGCGCACGACCGAGTAGGAATAGTGATAGTAGCCGCCGCCGTTCGCGCAGGACCCCATTGAGATCACATAGCGCGGCTCAGGCATCTGGTCGTAGACCTTGCGCAGCGCGGGCGCCATCTTGTTTGTCAGCGTGCCTGCGACGATCATCACGTCGGACTGGCGCGGGCTTGCGCGCGGGGCAAAGCCGAAGCGTTCGAGGTCGTAGCGCGGCGTGGAGGCCTGCATCATCTCGACCGCGCAGCAGGCGAGGCCGAAGGTCATCCACATCAAGGAGCCGGTGCGGGCCCAGGTGATCAGGTCGTCGGCGCGGGCGACGAGGAAGCCTTTGTTGTCGAGTTCTTCGCGGACGTTCAGGAAGAATGGATCGTTCGGATCGATGGGGCCTGCCCCCTCGACGCCTGTACGGGCCGCACTCATCGCTGGGGTTACTCCCATTCCAGCGCCCCTTTTTTCCATTCGTAGATAAAGCCAACGGTCAGGATCCCTAGGAAGACGACCATCGACCAGAAGCCGAAGAGGCCCGTCTCCTTCAGCGTGATCGCCCAGGGGAACAAAAATGTGACCTCAAGGTCAAAGATGATGAAAAGGATGGCAACCAGGTAGAAGCGGACGTCGAATTTCACGCGGGCGTCGTCGAACGCGTTGAAGCCGCACTCGTAGGCCGACAGTTTTTCCGGGTCCGGCCGTGACGGTGCGATGAAGAACGGCAGCACCATCAACACAAGGGCCAAGACGCCCGATAGCCCCAAAAAGATCAGGATCGGCAAGTAGTCGACGAGGATGTCCGTCATCGGTGCCCAACAGGGGCCCGCACGGCGTGCGCGCCCTGCCCTCTTGCATGCGTCCTGCGGGCAGACTCGCCGCAGGCCCACAAATCAGCCCAAATTCCGGCCGGAACCTAAAGATTGTGCAACGCAAAGCAAGCGCTTTGGCGTGGGTTTCGTGCGACAGATTTGGAGGAAATTTTGCGAGGGTTGAGCGTTGGACCGGCTACCTGCCTCGGCATTCGGCTTCGACACGCCACATTCGCTTGCTTTGCAAGCAAATGTGGCGGGAGCGACGGGGCTCGAACCCGCGACCTCCGGCGTGACAGGCCGGCGCTCTAACCAACTGAGCTACGCCCCCGCATAGGGCAAAAGGGCGGCCTAAGGCTGGCCGCCGGAAGGCGGTGGGTGTACTGAACGGACCCCCAAGTGTCAAGCAAACCCAAGGGAATCATGGCTGAGACATTCAAGGAGCCGGACCGGCTGCAGAACTACTTCGCGTCCTTGGAAGCCAACATCGAAAAAGCGACCGGCAAATCGGTGGCTCAGTGGGTCAAAATCGCCAAGACCTGCCCCGAGACAAAACCGCGCGCGCGACTGCGATGGTTCAAGGAGAAGCACGGCCTCGGGCAGTCGCGGGCGGGGCTCATCCTCTGGCGGACGTTCGGAAATGGGAGCATGGGCGAAGAAGACCCGAACAAGCTCATGGACGAACTGTTCGCAAAGTACCCCGAACAGCGCGCGCTCTACGACAAGGTCGCCGCGTGCGTGACAAAGCTTGGTGCCGGGACTCTGAGCCCGCGCAGGAGTTACGTCGCGCTTTACCGCCTCAAGCAGTACGGCGCGATCAAGCCCACGAAGAAAGGGCTTGTGGTCGGACTTGCTATGCAGAAGTACCCAAAGACTGCCCGCTTGATCGACGTGAAGAATTTGGGGGGAGGCGAACGCAACAAGAAGGCCGTGGTGCTCGCGACGCCGAAGGAGTTCGACGCGGAAGCGAAGGCGTTGCTTAAGGCCGCGTACGACGACAACTGAGGAGACCCCATGACGGATATCTTTCGCAGCGTCGACCGCCGCCTATTCATCGAAGGGCAGTTGCTGCCGGCGACCGGGTCCCATGACTACGCGGTCATCGACCCGGCAACCGAGCAGCGTTACGGCGCGGCAGCCGAAGCCACACCGCGCGAGATCGAAGACGCGATAGCGGTTGCCAACAAGGTGCAGAGAACGTGGTGGCGCAATCTTTCCGGACTCGAGCGCGCGCAGAAGCTTCACGAGGTGGCGCAGAACATCAAAGCCGTGCAGCCGCGTATTGCCGAAGCGCTCACACGGGAGATGGGCAAGCCCTACAAGGAGGCGATCGACGAGATCGGCTGGACGATCAGTGCGTTCGACTATTACGCCGAGATCGGCCGGCACGAGATGGGGCGTATCTATGCCCCGTCGGTGTCGGGGCAGCTGCATTGCTCGATCAAGGAACCGCTGGGCGTTGCGGTTTTGATCATGCCGTACAATTTTCCATTGCTGCTGTTTGCGTGGCAGGCTGCGGCAGCGCTTGGCGCCGGGAATGCCGTTATCGTCAAACCGTCCGAGATCACGTCGTTGTCGACGCTCCTGATGATGGAGGTGTTTTCGCCGCTGCCTGCGGGGCTGGTGCAGTGCGTGACAGGCGGCGGGAAAGTGGCGCAGAATCTGCTTGAGAGCACGCAAACGCATTGCGCGGCTTTTACAGGCACGGTGGCAACGGGACAAATCGTCGGACGAATATGCGGTGAGCGGTTCAAGCCGGTGCTGATGGAGACCTCCGGCAACGACCCGTTCATCGTGATGCCGTCGGCGCCAATGGATATCGCGGTGCGAGGTGCCGCGTTCGCGTCGTTCTTGAACTGCGGCCAAGTGTGCACGTCGGCGGAACGGCTCTACGTGCATCGGAAGATTTACGACGAGTTCGCCGAGCGACTTGCGGGCGAGGCCAAAAGGCTCAGGCTCGGTAACGGGCTCGGGCGGGTCGATATGGGTCCGATGGCCACGCGCGGATCACGTGACAGGTACGAGGCTATCCTCAAGCGCGCCATCGAAAGCGGCGCCAAGCCGATCGCGGGCGGCAAGCGGCCAACGGGCTTCAATCACGGCTGGTTCGTTGAGCCGACGGTTCTCGTCGACGTGAGGCCGTCGATGGAGATCGTGAATAGCGAGAGCTTTGGACCGGTTGCGCCGCTCGTGCGCGTCGATGACTTCGACGAGGCGCTCGACCTTGCGAACAAGAGCGAATACGGCCTCGGCGCGAACGTCTACACAAAGGACCTTGAAGAGGCGATGCGCGCGGTCGACGAGATCGACAGCGGCATGGTGTGGGTGAACAACCCGCTCCTCGACAACGACGCCGCGCCTTTCGGAGGCCGCAAGCGCAGCGGTATCGGGCGCGAGCTTGGGTCGGAAGGGCTGGAGCAATTCCGTTCGACGAAGTTCGTGGTAATCAACCCGAAGGCTACACCTGAAGAAGCATCCTGGTTCCCCTACGCGGACGCCGCAGCCTTTCCAGGCAAGGGCTGACCTCGTGGCGCTGTTTCATCCGGCGCTCTACGACTACTCGAAGCCGGTCGACAGTTTCTGGGAGACGGAGCGCGCGCTGTTCGATGTTGTGCGCGCGCCGCCGCTCGGCAGCGACGAGGCAACGGATGTTGCGATCATCGGTGGCGGGTACTGCGGACTGTCGGCGGCGTATCATTTGGCGCGTGCCGGCATCGATGTTCGGGTTCTTGAAGCGGGCACCATCGGCTGGGGCGCGTCGGGCCGAAACGGCGGCTTTTGCAGCGTCGGGGCGTCGTTCTTAGGCGTTGCCGAACTCAAATCGATCTATGGCGAAGACGAAACACTCGCGTTCTATCGGGCACTGGTCGATGCTGTGAGGCTGGTCGAAGCGCTGGCGCGGGAAGAGTCGATCGACCTCAAGCGGCAGGGCGAGGGTGTGTGGACGTTCGCACACAAGCCGAGCCGCGTCGGCGAACTGCACGCGCACGCGGACGTTCTCAGCCGCATCGGCGTCCCGGCGCGTGTCGTGGACGCTCCGAGCTTCGAAGCGGGTGCGTTCGCCTGCACAGAACAGTTCGGTGCACTGCACGAGAGCGTGGGGTTCGGTCTCAACCCCCTCGCCTATTGCCTCGGGCTTGCGCGAGCGGCGGCAGCGCGGGGGGCGCAACTCCATGCCATGTCGCGAGTGACGGAATGGCGGCGCGAGGGCGCTGAGCATCGCCTCATCACCGAGGGCGGCAGCGTGCGCGCCAAGCGGATGATCGTCGCCGCGAACGGTTGGCTGCCGGAGGATTTGCTCCCGTCGCTCGCCGGACGGGTGATGCCGGTGCTTTCCAACATCGTGACGACGCGGCCGCTCAGCAGCGACGAGTTGCGCGAGCAGACTTGGAGAACCGAAGCGCCGGCATCGAATACGCGAGCCCATCTCGCGTATCTGCGGATGCTGCCCGATAAGCGCCTGCTGTTCGGTGGGCGGGGCGACACCACGGGAAGTCCCGCCGGTGGCGCCGCAATGCGGGCGCTGCTGACAAAGCGGTTTGGAAAACTGTTCCCGGCGTTTGCCGAAGCGCAGACGACGCATTCCTGGCGGGGATTCATCGCGGCCACGCGTAGGCTTACGCCGGCTGTGGGTGAGTTGCCTGACGATCCTACCGTATCGTTTGCATTCGGCTGCCACGGGAACGGTGTCGCGTTTATGACGTGGTCTGGACGCGAGCTTGCGAGGCGGATCGTCGGCCCCGCGGACAAGCTACCAGCGGCCATTCACGGTTTGCCGCCGTGTTTCCCGCTGCCTGCCTTGAGGCTCTGGCAGCTGCGCATCATGCTCGCACGAGCATGGGTGGAAGACGTACTCGCGGAGCCTATGGCTTTCCCGTCGATGCAAAGTTGGCGTAGCGGCGGAAACCTTCACCGAGGACGCCGTCGACGGCTTTGGCGATGTCCTTGAACTTCTTCGGATCGTGGCCGCCAACGGCGTAGGTCAGCTTCACGTACGAGCCGGTACCCTTTGCTTGGATGGTCACGATCATGCGGCCCGCGACGCCCATGAATGCGAGCGGTCCCAAACCGCCGCTGAACACGAGGCGTGCGCCGGGCGCCGCCTGCTCGACTGTCATGTGGCGAACGAAGCCGCCGTTAGGGAGCGCCTCGCACCAACAACCGCCGGGATTGACTTCGACGGTAATGTTCTTGCCATCGCCTGAGTATGAGTGAGAAGCGGCGTGCCACCAGGAGCCGACCAGGACGAAGGCGTCGTACGCCGCTTGCGGGGCGGCGGTGACGTCGGCTTCGTGGGTGATCGTGAAGCCGGTTGGGGATTGGCTGGTGACGGCGGCGTGGGCCGTGAAGGTGAGCGCCAGGCTTGCGATGGCGGCGACGAGAACTTGCGCAATCCATTCTTTCACGGGCATCTCCCTTGAGTAACTCAATTAGCCTTCAGCTCCAGGCCTGCCGAGGCGCAGCGCGAAGGCTGGTGGGCGATGACGGGCTCGAACCGCCGACATCATCGGTGTAAACGATGCGCTCTACCAACTGAGCTAATCGCCCTCTGGTTTGCGGAAATATCAGACCCCGCAAAAAACGAAAGGCGCGGATTTTGGTCCGCGCCTTCGAAAACCCGCCAAACGGCGGAAAACTTAGTTGACCGCGTCTTTCAGCTGCTTGCCAGCACGGAATTTCGGCTGCTTGGACGATGGTATCTTGATTTCCTCGCCGGTGCGCGGATTGCGGCCTGTGCCGGCCTTGCGCGTCGTGACCACGAATGTCCCGAATCCTACCAGACGGACTTCATCGCCGCCCTTTAGCGTGTTCGTGATGACTTCCAGCGCCGTGTCGATGATCTTCTCGGCTTCTGCCTTCGGCACGTTCGTCTTTTCGGCGACGGCCGCGACCAGATCGTTCTTGTTCATGAGTCCTCGCGGGTTTCTCGGTGTGACGGAAAGGGCGGATTTGCCCCGTGAACTTGGGCGCGGAATTTAGGGGTTTCGGGGGGCCTGTCAAAGCGAATCCGCAGAAATCCGGGCAAAATGCCGCTGGATAACAGCGAAAGGCCGCCGGGTTTACCCTCGGCGGCCCAGATTTGCCCTATTATTAGGCAATGATTAATGCGCGACCACGCCTTCGTGGTCCTCGTCCCCTTTACCGCGGCGGGGCGCCTCATCCGGCGGTTCTTCCCATTTGATGGGCGTCGGCATGCGTACCAAAGCCTTTGCGAAGACTTCTTCCGCGGTCGAAACCGGGACGATGTTGAGGGCTTTGCGGACATTGTCAGGGATATCCGCCAAGTCCTTTTCGTTCTCCGACGGGATCAGCACGGTTTTGATGCCCGCGCGCAGAGCTGCCAGCAACTTTTCCTTCAAGCCACCGATCGGCAGAACGCGACCACGTAGAGTGACCTCTCCCGTCATCGCAACCTCGCGCCTGACCGGGATACCTGTCAGCACCGACACGATTGCCGTAGTCATGGCGATGCCCGCCGACGGACCGTCCTTGGGCGTCGCGCCCTCTGGCACGTGCACGTGGATGTCGCGCTTGTCGAACGTCGGCGGTGTGACGCCGATCGAGGTCGCACGCGAGCGCACAAACGAGCGCGCGGCGTCTATCGATTCCTTCATGACGTCGCCGAGCTTGCCCGTTGCCTGCACGCGGCCCTTGCCCGGGAGCATGACGGCCTCGATGGTCAGGGTCTCGCCGCCTACTTCCGTCCAGGCGAGGCCGGTGACGACGCCGAC
>CXWJ01002107.1_pt1 | contig 20132 bp, 20 predicted proteins | sample 590841 | NCBI WGS metagenome assembly CXWJ01 (sample SAMEA3498367, study PRJEB10139) | wastewater metagenome | biome: wastewater treatment plant; material: activated sludge | place: Austria | collected 2015-01-21 | reverse complement strand
GCGAATTGCGCGAATTTTTTATCGGTTTTATTCGCGTCATTCGCCGATTGGCGTAATTCGCGTTAAATTTACGCCACGGAATCGCAACCTTCTCAACGGACTTTGCTACAGCCATACAGCCGACTCCGTCGAAAAGAAGCGGCGCATTTCGGGAGCGCTCAAAGGTTGTAGATAGCTCAACAGACTAACCACGGAGACACCGAGTCACGGAGTTTTTTTAATTGCTTTTCTCCGTGTTTCCGTGTCTCCGTGGTTAGGGTTTCCTTCCTGTGGTGAAACCCATCTACATACTTTTAGCGCACCCCGCATTTTATTCCGCGCCCCATCCGCGCTTTTATCCCTGTATAATTGACCCGCATGGAAATCAACGAACCGACACCACAGCCCGAACCCGAATTCGTTTCCGCGCGCGCGCGCCGCCGCCGCGCCTTACGACGCGCCTACTTCCCCGCCGATGAAGCGGGACGCGCCGCGCTGTTCGAACATCTCGCGCAGCGCGCCTATCCATCGTATGAATTATTCGTCTTCTCGCTCGTGGCAGGCGTAATCATCGGCGTGGGATACTTCGTCAACTCGCTGGCGTTGATCTTCTTCGGCATCCTCGTCGCCCCCGTGCTCACGCCATGGATCGGTCTTTCGCTCGCCGCCATCGCGGGCTCGTTCCGCTTATTCGCGCAAACATTTGTCGCGCTGCTCTTGAGCGCATTCCTCGTTTTCGCCAGCGGTTTGCTCGCAGGTTACGCCTCGCGCATTTTCGGACCGCTCAACTTCAATGAAGCGTTCACGCTCAGCCGTCTGTGGTGGCCCAGTTTCGTCATCCTCACCATCGGCTCGATCATCTTCACCATCTCCTTCGTGCGCTCCGAAACATTACCCTACCTCCCCAGCGCGTTGATCTCCTCCGTATTATTCACGCCGTTATGCGCGGCAGGCTTCGGTTTGGGGAGCGGTGTCGCCGCCGCGGAACTCTGGCCCCAGGGCTTGCTCGTCTTCATCGTCCACTTTGCCTGGGCCACATTCTTCGCCATTCTCACCCTCTTCTTTTTGCGTTTTTATCCGACGACAGTCCGCGGCGCATCGCTCACGGGATTAGTGATCGTGACGATCCTCGTGACGACGATATTTTTAACCGGCTTCGATCAATGGATAAAAATACAGACGGGTCTTTCCACACCCCTGCCTGCTCCACTCACCCAGCGGATCTCCACCACCGCGCCGGCGCCATCCGCGCTTGCCACGAACTCCGCTACCAAACCTCCCGCGCCGACCGTGTTCGTGGACGCGCCCACCGCCTCGCCTTCACGAACGCCGCGCCCCACCACACAATCTACCCTGCCGCCCACCGAAACATCGACTTCAACCGTCACAGCCGAACCGACCCCCATCATTGCCCAAATTCGCGCGGCGGAAGGAGGCGGGGCTTTCATCCGCGAGAAACCCGGCGGCAAAGTGATCGCCACCCTCGGCAATGGCGCGACAGTCACCATCGTGCCGAACGATTTTCAGGAAGTGGGGAACGCGGTTTGGGTGCGCGTTTTTGCCACCGTCAACGATGCGCGCGTGGAAGGCTGGATGATCCAGTCTGTGCTCGTCACCGCCACGCCCATCGCCGATTGGCAACCATCGCCTACGCCGGAAGTCACTTCGACACCGTAGAATATTTACCGCAAAGAGCGCGAGGAACGCAAAGTTTAAATTTTTCCTGGCGCTCTTTGCGGGCTTTGCGGTTCATAGGTTTTGCGCTTCACAATAAGGAACATTCATGCCCATTCATTTTGGTACCGACGGTTGGAGAGCCGTAATCTCCGACTCATTCACGTTCGATAATTTACGCATCGTCGCGCAAGCCATCGCCGATGCCGTCGACTCAGAACACTGGGACAAGCGAAGCAGCCCCCTGGACAAAGCAGGCAACGGCGGGCATGCGCCCGACCCAAAAAAGATCGTGGTGGGATTCGACACGCGCTTCCTCTCCGATCGTTTCGCCGGGGAAGTGGCGCGCGTCCTCGCCGCCAACGGATTCACCGTCCTGCTCGCCCAATCCGATTCGCCGACGCCCGCCATTTCGTACGCGGTGAAACACAATCGCGCGATCGCGGGCGTGATGATCACCGCCTCGCACAACGCGCCGCGCTATAACGGAGTCAAACTCAAGGGCGCGTTCGGAGGTTCCGCATTACCCGAACAATGCCGCCGCGTGGAAGTGTACATCAACGACAACGAGGAACAGGCGCGCGGACCCAACTTGATGGATTTCAAAAAAGCCCGCGAAGCGAAGTTGATCCAAAAGTTCAATCCATTGCCCGCGTATTTTGACCACTTGCGAACATTGATCAACACCGACACCATCGCGGACAATCCTCAACGATTTGTCGTCGACGCGATGTTCGGTTCCGGGCGCGGAGTCATTAAGTCTTTCTTGCAAGGCACGGGCTGTGAGATTTCAGAGATACGCGGCGAGATGAACCCCGGCTTCGGCGGTGTTCATCCGGAACCCATTGCGAAAAACCTCGGCGCGCTCGCCTCCGCCATCAGCGCGGGGATGGGAACTTTTGGCGTGGTAACAGACGGCGACGCGGATCGAATCGGAGCGATGGATGAGCGCGGCACATTCGTTGATCCGCATAAGATCATGGCTTTATCGTTGAAATATCTCGTGGAAAAACGCGGTTGGAACGGAGCAGTGGTGCGCACAGTTTCCACCACTCGAATGATCGATCGTCTGGCAAAACGCTACGGTTTGAAATTGTACGAAACGCCCGTTGGCTTCAACCACATCGCGGATTATATGTTGCAGGAGGATGTGTTGATCGGCGGCGAGGAATCGGGTGGTATCTCGTTCAAGGGACACATCCCCGAGGGCGACGGTCCGATCATGGGGTTGTTGCTCGTGGAGATGATCGCGCAATCGGAAAAGACGTTGCACGGCATGGTGGAGGAACTGCTTGCGGATGTCGGTCCCGCCTATTACGAACGCACGGACTTGCGCCTCAGCCGCCCCGTCGCCAAAAAGGAGATGACTGAGTTTCTGACGAATCAGGCTCCCACTGAGATCGGAGGCGAGCAGGTCGCGGAGGTGAGTCAACGCGACGGCGTCAAATACATCATGGCGGATGATTCGTGGTTGTTGATTCGCCCGTCAGGGACGGAACCCGTACTACGAGTCTATGCCGAAGGGCGGACGCAGGCGATGGTGAAGTCTTTGCTGGGTTATGGCGAGCAGGTGGCGAAAAGCGTGGTGTGAAAGTCAAGACCTCCGTGTCGATGAAACACGGAGGTCTTTTTGCGAGTTGTCATACTCCTGATAGATACTCTTTCTTAGTTTGACCTCTTGCATCAGTTAAGTGGCTCTCGTTCAGCCACAGAGTCCACAGAGGCCTTTGAGAATTGCTCTTTTTCTTTGAGAAAGACCTTTAATATCTCCGTGAACTCTGTGTTCTCTGTGGCGAAGGCTCTTTTTGACGCCTATAAGAAACGCTTTCTCAAGCGAAAAACCTATGGGCTGGCTTTGCGTTTCGCAAGCAGTTTTCCATTGCGTGAGATTTCGAGCGTGCCGCCAGAGAGAACGCGGACGGTGAAGACATCTCCCGCTGTGAACTTTGCGGGGATATGAATTGCCAAGCCAAAACTTGCGAGAAAGGCTAATTAACAAACTTCAGATAGCGGAGACGGTTAGCGAAAGAGATTACTAATAAAATTATTCGAAACAGACCCTAAAGGTATTCATCCTTTAGGGTCTGTACATTTCAAAAAGAACATCATCTGGTTGGTACGGCTCTCAACCTTCGCACAAGGAAGATCACGACCACAAGCGCAAGCGCGGCAAGGAACATGCCGGGGATGCCCACGTCGTCGGCGAAGCCGGTGTTCGGTAACGCGGTCGAGGTCGGGATGACGGTCTGGGTGGTGTTGGCGATCTGCGTGAACGCCGCGCCGACCGTTGCCGTGGCGGGGACGTTCGGAGTAAAGGTCGGCCCGCTGGGGGTGACGGTGGCGGCGCCCGGGGTACCGGCGGTATTGGTCGCCTGGGCGATGACCGGCGTATTCGTGGGAGGCAGGGTGGCAGTCGCGCCAGCGGTGGCGGTCAGCGCGTTGGCTACCGCAGTTTGAGTCAACCCAGCCTGGATCGTCGCGGCTTGGCGGGTCGATTCTGCCAACGCTGTTTGCGAAGCGGACTGGTTATTATTCAACGAGTACCATACATACGCGCCGAGGCATAGCAAGGCAAGGAGCACCAGCAAACCCAACCCGCCCGCGGCAAACAGAAATGTGCGGTTATTAGATTCCTCCGGCGGATTCTCGTCGTCGTAATCGATTGAGTTATCGTCGAATGTGGACATCGTTCATTCTCCTATGCAAGTCATCGTCTTTCGGCTGAATTTCGCTTCGCCTTGGAACGAATTTTAAATATTATCCCACAACTTCAAGATTTACCAAAGGCGCGATCACGGTCTCGCCATTTTCAAGGCGGACATCCGCCGCCACGGCGCGCAAGCCGCTGGGTAGTTCGCTCAACCCCGGGCGCAGGGTTGCAATCGACCCGATCATTCCCGCATGAGGCGGGCGTTTCATGCGCACAGTTTGACTCACCGCGAACGTTTCGTATAAATTTGGCTCCTCGGGTTCGTTGGTTACCGGTAATGTGATGATCACTTCAGGGCGGTTGCCATTGTAACGATCGAAGTGTTCCGCGTTAACTGTGGCATCGCGCTTATCATTGGTGGTGAGCAACTTGAACGCCGCCGAGTTCATCGGTATGGCGCCGAAGCCTTCCAGCACAAGGATGGGATATTTCATTTGATACGCCATCTGCAACAGCGAGGAATACATACTCGAAAGGATAAGCCCGCGCACCGGCACGTCTGCCGCGGCGCGCAGGGTGTCGGCGTCGCGCACGTGGCCGCCGAGGATAACCGAACCGCGCACGCTCACATCGAGTCGTTCAGCGGTCAAAACATCATCGGGCTTTTCGATCAGGCTGATCATCGTGCCGTTGTCGATACGTCCGTTCCCCCACACCCCCTGGATGAGCGCGCCCGCCGTGCGGATCACGACTCCTTTTTCAGGGATGATCTGGGTGACCACGCCGGGCAAACCCGCGCGGAGTTCGATCTTCGCGTCGCCCACTTCCATGAGGATCTGTCCGCCGCCCGCCACCATCACGCGCCCAGCCCGAGGCGCACGGATACTGCGCGAGAACATCCCTCCGCTTTCAGCAACCAACGCGCCTTGCGCCACGCGGTCGCGTTCGTTCACTTTGATCATACGGTCGGCAACTTTGGCAGTCACGTTGAACGCGCGCGCCACATCGATCAACACATGTTCGCGCGCGAAGTTCGCCTCGGCGATCACATCGGTGGGGCTGACGCGCTGGTTCAAGTGCGCGCTCACCTTGCCAGCCACCGGCAAGACGCGTTCACGCACGATCGTGGCAAGGGGCAGAATATGTAAGACAGACGCGAGCATCTTGATTAACCTCCCACCGCGTGCGACCAGCGCTTCATCAACTCGCGCCGGCGCACCGCATCGGCTGGAAGATTCAACGGGCGCCCCCGCGCATCGATGACGACGCCCAGCGCGCCTCCCGTCACGGTGACGGACCCGCTTCTTCCCGCGCCCAAGCCTGCGTCCGCCCGCCGAAGCGGACTCAACGTCAGGCGGGCAGTCTGTCCGCTTGGCAGAGGGATGATCTCCAACCCGCCAAATTTCACATCCGCTCGCACTTCGGTCTTATCCGCATAGGTGAGTTTGGCGCGCAGGACAGTCTCGCCATAGCTCGCCGAGGCAATCACCGACACGACCGTCCCCATGCCAATGAACGCGCCAGATTCGATCACTTGCACCGGCAGGTAATTGCTTCGCGTTGCCGCCGCGCCGAGCATGGGCAATAAATTATTCTGGTCGAGCAAGAATGGCATAATGCCGACGGGTTGAATCGCATCGAGCAGGAGCAACAGACTTTGCCCCACCGAGCCGTTATCGGCAATCGCGCCGCCGCCCGCAATCAACAGGTCAAGTTTCGGCATCAGGTCGGTGCGCGCGGCGTGGGCGCTGGCAGGGAAGTTTGTCCGGGCAGCGCGCACAGCAAGATACAACGCCTGCCTCGTAATGGCTTGCATGATGGCAAGCTCATCCTGTGTGGCAGGGATGGTGGATGGGTACAACGATTTCTGGAAGAGGAATTCGCGCAGGGTGTTCGAAGATATATCGAGTTGCATCCAACGCATGATCTGTTCGATCTCGGTATGTTGCAGGATCGCGCCGAGGTTTTCGCCCAACCCGAACTGCGGATACACGCCGAGCGTTAATTCGCCGTTGAAACCCGCCGCAACCGTCGAAGCCGACGCGCCCATGTTGACGCTCAACAACCCACGCGTCGATTCGTACAGCCGGCTCAAGAAGCGGATCATACGCCCTTGCGCATACGCCGTCGGCAGTAAATTTCCCGATGACCAGTTATATAACTCATCCACGCCTTTGATCTGCCGCTGGCGGAGGTTGGTCACCAGCGACGCGAGCACGTTGCTGGCTGGTTCAAGATCCTCCACTTCAAGCGAGGGACGCACATTCGGGCTGATCTGCAATTTCCCGGCATGTCCCCCGAGCAGTTCCCGCACATCATTGGCAAGTTTGTGATTCCCCGCGTAGAGCACCATGGGACGTTTTTCGGCAGGCATCAAATAACACGCAAGACCGACGGCTTCGAGCATCTTCAGCATCGAGCGCGACGCGCCTCCATCCGTGCCGCCGGTGAGGACGACGAGGTCCGGGCGGGAGCGCGCGATGGAATCCAATTGCTGGTCGGGACGGCGTTTGTCGGAAAGGTCGAGGGTGTCGACAACGCGGCTATACGTAGATTCAGCCAGGCGTCGCGCGCTTTGAAGCGAGACTTCCGAAAGCAAGCCCGCGATCACAGTTTTCACAGCGGGTCCCGCCGACATGGTGGCGACCACCCCATCCACGCCGGAACCGTCGGGTTGCGTTGGCGTGATGATATTATTGTCTTGCGGACCGAGCAGGATCGTACCGGTCACACTCTGCAAATTTCGTATCGCCTCACGCGCGCCGATGCCGATGTTCTTGAACGGCGCCTCCGCAGTGGAGGGAGCCTGCCCGGAGGCGACAAAACGATACTCGCCTTCGACAACATCGAACAACACGGCGCGCGTAACCGACGCGCCGACATCAATGGCGAGGATGGATTCGGTTTGGACAAGGGATGCGGGCATACGTTATATTCCAGCCAACTGGCGGATGAAATTGATCATGGAACTCAACCGTTCGATCATGGCAGTCAGCGCCGCCATATAGACGCCGGCGAACAATGTTCCAAAAGTGATGGCGATGAAAACTTTTCCAAGCCACGCCACGCCCTCAAAGAACGCATTGCGTTTGGGAGTTCCATCAGGCGCGCGACTGGCGCTGAATTGAAAATACCCAAGCGCCGCGACCGTGCCAGCCAGCATGATCGCGCCTTGCACCAGGCGGGCGAACGCCTGCGCCCTATCCAAGCCGCGCAGGTCGAACATGTCCATCGCCGCCAGCGATTGGGGGATCAGCGTGCCGAGCGCCGCCCCACCCAGGGCTGTGGCAGCTCCCACCCCAGCCAGAATCGCCATGGCGAAGTTTCCGATCCAAGAGATGCGCGGCAGTAGTTTTGCAAACAAGGTGAAACAAAGGATGAACGGTAGGACCGCCAAAAGTAACTGGGTTGGGTCGCTACTTCTCAAAGGATTGAACAGTTTCGGGATCAACACATAATGCCAAATGGCCGCCGCCGCATACCCGGACGAAACGCCAATAAACAAATACGTGGCAAGCCGAAACAATGGATTATCGCCGATCAAATAACTGAAGATCAGCAAGGTCAGGATCAAACCAACAAGCCCGGCGAGAAAATCAATAGACATCACTATCCCGCCTCCGCCGCTTTGCGGCGCGCAAGTATGCCCGAGATCAGGCTCCACAAACTGCCGAAGATCATCATCACAACGCCCAACACCATGCCGACACCGAATGTATCCCAATAGATGCGCGCAATTCCGGGGCGGCTATTGTTGACAAATTCATAACGAGCCGCATCTGCCAAACCGCCCACCATACCGTTGATCTGTTCTGAGTCCACGTAGGGTTGCAGCAATGGTGTTGCCTGCGCGCTTGCCGCGAACAGGAGCGGTTGAAAAGCGAAATAGCCGGCATCTGCCTGGTTCTTCGCCACCAGTTGCTCCACCCACAACCGACCAGACTCGCCATTATCGGTGAGCACGATAACCGCGGCATATTCTGAAAACACGCGTTCGACGGCGCCGGGCATGGCAGTAGACGGCGCGTCGATAAATTCACGCACGCCGGAAGCGCCGCCGGGCAGGTAGCCCAAATTCACGAAGTTGGTCCCGGGCTGGTAATTGATTCCCGCCGGCGAACTGATCCCGGTATTAAGCAGAAGCCGGTTCACTAACCCCGCCCCGCTTGGCGAAGTGGAAATGAAGACCAGCCGAGCGCGCGTGGTCAGCACGAGTTGGTCGAGCAGGGGACCGCTGACCGCTTCCATTTCAGGCGCGAGCGCGGGTTCGTAATCGATGACGATCAACATGCTGGAGTTTTGCGGCAGGCGGGTAATGATGCCCGCCGCCGATCGAACCGCCGCCGGAAGATCGGGCGAGATCGGCAGGTTTCGCGTCCGCATAAAGATCATGGCGCTCAACACAATGAGGAACAAGCCAGACAACACCCAACGGAGAATCCGCTGGGAAGCAACCATTGACTGCGCCCCAATTGCCCGCGCCGTAGTTTCGCCTGCCAGCACGGTTTCGAGGATCGACGCCGCAGTCTGTTGCTCGTCGGAGGCTTGTAGCTTCAGAGACACAGCCTTGGGGCGGCGCGATGAACCGATCGGGGCAACGGGGATGACTCCCTGCAACCCCGCCAGCGGACCTTGCCGCTCCGCCTCCTCCGACATTGAAACTGGTTCGGCAACTACAGCCGATTCCGCCGGGCGCATGGCTTGCACCCACGAAGGCAGGTTCACTGGGGCAAGCGATTCGTCGGACGAGGCAGGAATTGAACGCGCTTGTTGCGGCGCGTCTGCCTCAGTCTTCGTTTCAGCGTCAGACATCCAATCCGGTAATTTCACAGAGAATAACGAATCGATATCCTGATTCGACAACGATCCCTCGTCCATGGGGGCTGGGATAAAGTTGGGGTCGATGGGAACAGGTTGAAGCGGCGAATGAGCCGCCGCGTCGTCGTCCTTGTACCAATCCGAGAGCGCGCCGGGCGCCGGCATGGAAGGGTCCTCAGTCGCGCTCTTCAGCCAGGCGGGAAGTTCATCGCCGCCCTCCAGCGAACCGGTGGGAATTTTTGTGAATGGCGAAGTTGAATCGGCGGGGGTTGGGTAGATGAGGGTTTCCTGTCCGCCGCCTTTCAACCAATCGAGATTGCTTTCGGCTGGCTTCTCATCAAAGGGCGATACTTTTTGTCCCTCTTGCGGCGTCAGCCAATCGAGGGCGTCCGCAGGTGAAACCGGCATGGACGATTCGTTCGGCATTGCCGGCGCCTCAATGCCGCCGAGGTTGTTTAGCCACGAAAGATCGTCAGACGACGATTCAGGTTTTTGCTCTTCGGGTTGCGCAGGTGTTGGCGCATCGAACTCGAAAGCGGATGAGCCGCCAAGTTGATTCAGCCAGCTCAAATCATCCGGGGCAGAGGCTTCCGCGCCGGGCAGGGAATCTGATTCAAACGTCGGAGCCGAGGAAGGTTGCTCCGGTAGTTTTGTTGAATCTTCGAGATCGTGAAGCCATCTCAAGTCTTCGGGTTCTTTTGCCGGCTCAGGCTGGTTGAAGGATGGTAGCGCCACAGCATCGTTCATCCAACCCATTTCATTGGAGTCGATCTCAACAGATTTGCTTTCCTCCGCCGATGCCTGCGTGAACCATTCCGAAAGTTCATCTTTCGATTCAGTTTGCGCCGAGTCAACCGAGGCGCCCATCCATGCCGGCGTATCTACGGATTGCGAAGCGGTTTCTTCCTCACTGATAACAGGTTCCGATTCGGGCGCGCTTTTTTCGAATTGGGCAAAGAAATCGGAAACAGACGGCGCAGGTGGTTGTTCTGCCTCGCCTGCTTTCCCCAGCGGATTGATCCCCGCCAGCCAATCCGGGACTTCATCCCCTCTATCGTTTGCCTGCGCGGCAAGCCCGGCGAGCAAATCGGGCGGTTCATTGCGGACCTTGGGTTTTGCCGCCTCTTCTGCGGCATCTTCCTCCGCCGATTCTCTCGACTGCTGTCGAACGTCTTTCAACCATTGCGGCAAGATCGGTTCGAGTTCGCCGGTATGCTTTTTGACCGGGCTTTCTCCAAACTGCAACGACGACTCGACTCTCAGCGGGGTTTGGCAGAACTGGCAGTTATCTAGAAAATCCGGGTTTTCTTTTCCGCAGTTGGGGCATTGCAAACCTGGCATGGTCAATTCCCCCCATACGGACGGTCGATCCCAAATAACACGCGCAACCCGGTCAACAGCGTTCCGAGCGCGATGCCAAGCAACAACCCACGGGCGCCGCCGCGCGAAAATGTGTTCACGAAATCAAGCAATTGCTGACTACCGGGCAACTGCCCGATCGGCGTGGGCATGATGAGGATCAAAACCGAAATAGCGATCACCAAAAAGATGACGGACATCAAATCCACGCGTCGGCGCAATAATCGAATGCTGGCATAGATGAGCGTGATTACCAGGATCGCCATCAGCGCGCTTTCCACCGGCACGATGATGGCATCGATAGCAAGGCGCATGAATGGGTTTTCGGGACCGAGGAGCAAGCCGAACCCGGTGGTCAAGATGAGGGCAAGAACAAGTATCACGCTGTACATTCCGCCGGGTTGGCGGGCGCGAAATTTTTCCATGTGAACGAAAATGAGGTTGATGATGCCGATCAATGCGGCAAATGCCCCGATGATGATCGCCCAATCGGTGATGATAGACCCGATCGTCCTCACCACGTCGGCGTCGATGAAATATCCGAGCAAAACCAAAAGACCAGCCGCAATGGCGAATGTCGCTGTAATCACTCGCATCAGAAAGCCAACCCGATCAGTTTCACGAACGAGCCGCCAAGCATGGCGATGATCAAAATCCAGCGCAACACATCCTGCGCGTTCAAGCTCGCTTCATGAGACGAGCCTGCCCCCGCGTATGCGCCGGAGGCAAATAACTCTTCGCCGATCAACGGCTCTTGTGAAGCCGCGTAAAAAATCGATTGCGCTGTCAGGTTGTCGCTTGCGCCGATCAGGGTTGAGTCTTGTCGGTCTGCGCCTTCCACGACCAAGCCGGCTTCGGGGCCAAGATCGCCAATGATTATGTTCGCGGAGACGTTGTCGTCGCGAGAGATGGGAATCGTCCCTGCGGCATAGGCAAAAGGCGAGAGACCAGTCATCCGTCCGGCGGTGACGCGGAATTGTTCCTCCGCTCCCGCCGCGCGATACCCGGATTGCGACGTATCCTGTGAGAGGATCGTGATGGCGGCATCCCCCGAAGTGACAACTGGCGGGCGGTCGCTAACTGAGGTTCGTTCGGCAATTCGGCGGACGAGCGCCAGCCCCGCCAGCGCCGAGCCGCCGCGCGCGGTGAAGAAGTTGCCGCGCCCCAACGAGATGTGAAGGCGGGTTCCGTTTTCAACCGCCAAGCCGATCTCGCGGTTAAGCCGGTCAAAGGCGGGAATGCGTCGGAGTGTGGCTGGCGACCTTCGTCGCAGGGCGATGAAGAAGATGAACAGTAGCGCAATGACAACGACGATGCCCAACGCGATCATGCCGCCCCCCCGCCGCGCAAGACGCGCGCAAAGGCTTGAGTCTCTTCATCTGATTCGAGCATGTGAGCGATCGCTGTCGTATGTTTCCCGCCGAGGAAAGGTTGGGTAATGTACATCACCTGCGCGCCGAGCACAGTTAGAGGAGCTCCTGCATCGAGTACCCATGCAACGAGTCCGTCGAGTTTAAGTCTCTGCAGGGATTCTACCCACTGAGTCCAATCCGTTTGCGATTGCATGCTCAAAGTATAGCATATTTTGATTCGTGAACCGCCGCGTGGAACGGGTCGGGGAGCGGCGAAAGAAGTGTGTACAAACCCTCTTTGCCACAGAGAACACCGGGACCGCAGAGAAAAAAACGGGTCTCCCGTAATTAACTGGAAAGAGCCTCGCCACGAAGGACACAAAGTACACAAAGGGGAAAAAGCGCCTTGATTTCATGGGTTTTCCTTTGTGACCGTCGTGTCATTTCGACACGGTGAGCGAAAGACGAACCGTCAATGCAAGCCTTTGTGTTTGAAAGATGGTATCCCGTTAAAAACGGTAGAGCCAAAAAAACAACGATAGCCCTCATAGTATAATCACGCCAGATTTCATTCGCGGAGGATGCATGAGCGAGCATAAGATTCGTGTTTTGGTTGCTAAGCCCGGTCTCGATGGGCACGACCGCGGCGCAAAAGTTGTGGCGCGCGCGTTACGCGACGCCGGCATGGAAGTGATTTACACCGGCTTACGCCAAACGCCAGAGATGATCGCCGAAGCGGCGTTACAAGAGGACGTGGATGTGGTCGGGTTATCCATCCTGTCCGGCGCGCACATGGCGCTCGCTCCGCGCATTCTAGAACTGCTTCAAGCCAACGGGCAGGACAAGGTGAGGGTATTTATCGGCGGCATTGTCCCCGACGAGGATATGCCCCGCTTGAAGGAAATCGGCATCACCGGCATTTACGGTCCCGGCGCTTCGACGGAGGATATCGTCAAAGATATTCGAGAGGCGATGAAGTAGTTCGTACTGCGTATTGCGTACTATTGATCGGAGAGCAGATGCCCAAATTGACAATTCAAATACTCAAACGAGAAGCGCACAAGTTTTCGCAAATGGAATCCAGCCACAAGGAGAAAAGCTTATTTGGGGTGACGGATGGAAAGGCTGTCGGAACATATCTTGAACATAAATTCAGAAATTATTTGAGAACGAAGTATAGTTTTCAGATAGGCAGTTCTGCAAGCGGGATAGATTTTCCTGAACTACAGGTGGACATGAAAGTGACCAGCATAGCGCAACCGCAATCGTCCTGTCCTTTCAAGTCTGCACGACAAAAAATTTACGGCTTGGGTTATTCTCTTTTGATTTTCGTTTATGAAAAAACAGATAATACAAAATCAAAAACCACCACATTGAATATTTTGCATACAATATTCGTGGATGCTGATAGAACCGCTGATTACCAAATGACGATTGGGCTGACAGATATCATGGCACACAGTGGTAACAAACACGACTTGAAGGCTTTCATGTTTGATAAAAATCTACCCATATTAGACGAAGATGAAGCGGATAAACTTGCCGATCAGGTTATGTCCAATCCACCAAAAATAGGTTATCTCACAATCTCGAATGCCTTACAGTGGCGATTACAATATTCCAGAGTCATTGAGCATGCGGGACTGGGAAATGGCATCAGCCTAGTTTATAGAGCGAAATGATGGTTACTGTAATTGAGAAGAGCAAAAAGATCGAATATGGCGATTTTCAAACGCCAAAAGAATTGGCGGATGAAGTTTGCCAAAAATTGGTTGAACTCGGCGTCTCGCCAGAGTACGTCATTGAGCCAACCTGCGGACTAGGCGTTTTCTTAGAGTCGGCTACCGAGAAATTCTCGAATGTCAAAAAGTTTGTGGGAGTTGAAGTAAACTCTGAATATTATTCGGAGCTTAAGACAGCTAGCAAGAATTTTTCCGAACCTGAAAAAATTGACATCCGAGAGGGTGACTTTTTCAAATTTGATTGGCAGAGATTATTAAAGGAAACCGGTGGGGAAATTCTAATTTTGGGAAATTTCCCCTGGGTTACAAATGCCACTCAAGGCGCAATCGGCGGACTTAATCTGCCCCAGAAAACAAATTTTCAAAATCTTAACGGCTTAGACGCCTTGACCGGCAAAAGCAACTTCGATATTTCCGAATTCATGCTTATCAAAGTATCAGAATGGTTTCTTCATCGGACGGGGCATTTGGCAATGCTCGTCAAGACATCTGTTGCCAGAAAATTCTTGAATCATCTTCATAAAACAAATCAGGGAGTCGCTCATTCCGCAATATACAACATTGACGCCATGAAACATTTCCGTGCGGCGGTGGATGCGTGTTTACTATATTGTCGCTTCGACCCAGATATGCACAATTACGACTATGACGTTTTCGATTCTCTATCAAACGAAACAAAGTATCGAGTTGGTTATCGCCAAGGATTAACCATAAGAGATTTAGACGCCTTCGATAAACTTGAATTTCTACTAGGCGCTTCCGGCGAAAAATGGCGCTCAGGAATCAAACATGATTGCTCCGAAATTATGGAACTCACGGAAAACGACGGGAAATTGTTTAATGGGTTGGGCGAAATTGTGGATATCGAGACCGATTTCGTTTACCCACTACTAAAAGGCTCAGATGTAGCCAACGATAGAGTTTCAGAGACCAAACGATTCATGATCGTGCCACAAAGATCTGTGGGAGAAGAAACTAAACCACTCAAAACCATCGCTCCAAAAATATGGTCGTATCTTGAATCTCATGCAATCTACTTAGATTCTCGCAAAAGCAAAATTTACCAGAACAACCCTCGCTTTTCAATTTTCGGGGTTGGCTCATACACCTTTGCCCCATGGAAAATTGCGATCTGTAGCTTGTATAAAAACTTGAAATTTCGGCTTATAGGACAGGCACAAAGCAAACCGATTGTTTTCGACGATACTATTTATTTTTTGAGTTTCGAAAACTATGAAGAAGCCAAAGATGTTTTTGATTTTTTACTTTCCGAAAACGTACAAAGGTTTTTATCTGCGCTAATCTTCTGGGACGAAAAACGCCCAATTAAGACTAGCATCCTGAACAACCTGAAAATTCCGAATTCGCGTGTGGTTTTGCAGCAGGAAATGTTTTAACGTCATGATGGATGCGACAACTTTAATTCTCGCAGGCAACCGCCTCGCGTTGGCGCGACTGCTCACGCAGGTGGAAAATGATTCACCCGCAGGACGCGCCGCGCTGGCGGAACTTTTTCCTCACACCGGCAAAGCGCATCTCATCGGAGTGACCGGCGCGCCGGGGACGGGGAAATCATCCCTCGTCAATCAACTCGCATTGCATTATCGCAAAACGGAAAATAAAAAAGTCGCGATCATCGCGGTGGATCCGTCGAGTCCGTTCACGGGCGGAGCGGTGCTGGGAGACCGCGTGCGGATGCGCGATCTCTCCGGCGACGACGGCGTGTTCATCCGCTCGATGGCTTCGCGCGGCTCGGTAGGAGGAATCGCGCAGACCACCGCCGCGTTCGCTCAAGTTTTCGACGCGGCTGGCTTTGAGATCGTCATCATCGAAACCGTCGGCGCGGGGCAAAGCGAAGTGGATATCGCCCGGCTTGCGCACACCACCCTTGTTGTCGAAGCGCCCGGCTTGGGCGACGATATCCAAGCCATCAAAGCGGGGATTTTGGAAATCGCGGATGTGCTGGTCATCAACAAAGCGGATCGCCCCGGCGTGGAACACACGGAACGCGCGCTTCGCTCCACACTTGCGCTTGCTCACCCAACCCCGCGCGTTTACCGCCACCACGGGCAAGCAATGACGGTCATGGTTCCCGCGGGCGCGAAGAATCTCCCAGCCCTCGAGCAAGACCCTTCGGCGGCCCAGAGCGACATGGCGATTTGGATTCCCCCCATCAACAAAACTGTTGCAACCGAAGGTAAGGGAATCGCGGAAGTCGCCGAATCCATTGCGAAACACGCCGCGCATTTACACGTCACCGGCGATTGGGCTTCACGAGACCGAGCCAGGTTGCGGTCCGAGTTGGAGGCGTCTCTGCAGGCGGCGTTGATGAGTCGCTTTTTCGAAAATATCCAGGAATCAAAATATAATGAAATGGTCGAACAAGTCGTCGGGCGAACTCTCTCGCCACATGAGGCGGCGAGGAAATTATTGAACGGAAATTCAACGCAGGAGAATGTATGACCCAGCAAGGACATCATCACGATATGAAAATGTACGGAGAGATCAAACTGTACTCGGGCACCGGCTCGCCCGACCTCGCGCAAAAGATCGCCAACTATTTGAACCAGCATCTCAGCCCGCGCGAAGTCATCCAGTTCCCTAATGAAAATATCTTCGTCAAGCTGACGCGCAGCGCGCGCGGGCAGGATGTGTACGTGATCCAAACCACCTCCTCGCCGGTGCATTACAACCTGATGGAACTGCTCATCATGATCCAGACCATCCGTTTGGATTCGGCGGCGCGCATCACGGCGGTTGTCCCCTATTTGTGTTACGGGCGTTCGGATAAAAAAGACCAGCCGCGTGTTCCCATCACCGCGCGCCTCGTCTGCGACATGATCGAAAGCGCCGGCGCGGACCGCTACATGACGTTCGACCCCCATGCCGGTCAAATTCAGGGATTCTTCTCGATCCCCGGGGATGTGCTGACCGCCTCGCACATGATCACCGCTCACATCAACAAGAGCATGCGCTCGCAATTGCACAAACTTGTCGTCGTCTCCACCGACCTGGGCTTCGCTAAAAAAGGGCGCAACTACGCCCGCGATTTGAACGCCTCCATCGCTTTCGTTGAAAAGAGGCGCACAGCCAACGACTCAAAAGCCAAAGCCCTGACCTTGATCGGCAACGTGAAAGACAGAGACGTGTTGATCGTGGACGATGAAGTGTTGACCGGCGGGTCCATCGAGCAGGCAGTCGGCGTGGTCAAAAAGAACGGCGCGCGGGATGTCTATCTCGCGTTCATCCACCCAATCTTTTCGGAAGACGGCGCGAAGCGGCTGGCGCAATTACCGATCAAACACATGATCACAACGGACACGGTCCCCATATCTCCAAAAATATTGAAATTACTCAAGGGACGACTCACCGTCCTTTCGATCGCTCCCATGTTGGGCGAAGTCATCCGCCGCGCGCATGAAGGACGAAGCGTGGGAGAAATGTTTAACGAGTAAATGCGGTTTTTAAGTGATCAGTNNTTCACTTTTCTACTGAACCATGCCCGAACTTCCCGAAGTCGAAACCATCGCGCGAAAATTAAGACCCGCGCTCGTCGGCAGGACGATCCTCTCCGCCAACCTGCGCTGGTCGCGCGCGCTTGCCGCGCCATCGCCGAAAAAATTCGCGCAACAAATAAAAGGGCAGAAAATTCTGGATGTGGGTCGTCGCGCCAAATACTTCATCCTTCCTCTTTCATCATTCACCCTCCTCATCCACCTCCGCATGAGCGGCGACCTGCATATTAAACCCAGTACAAACCAACCAGGGAAACACGACCGCCTTATAATTAAACTATCAGGCAACAAGTCGCTGACATTCAATGACACACGCAAATTCGGGCGCGTCTGGCTGTTGGCAGACCCGGCAGAAATCCTCGGCAAACTTGGGCCCGAACCCCTTGGCAAAGATTTCACGCCGCAATGGCTGTACGCGGCATTACAAAGAAGACGCCGCCAACTCAAACCCCTGTTGCTCGACCAATCGTTTCTTGCCGGGCTGGGCAACATCTACGCCGACGAGGCGCTCAACATCGCCAAACTTCATCCACGCCGCGAATCAAGCTCGGTCACGGCGAAACAGGCTGAACGTCTGCGCGACGCGATCTGCAAGGTGTTGCGCGAAGGCATCCGCCGCAACGGCGCGTCCATCGACTGGGTCTATCGCGGCGGAGAATTCCAAAACCATTTTCGAGCCTACGACCGCGAAGGCAAGCCCTGTAAAAACTGCGGCGTAAAAATCATACGCGTCACAGTTGGTCAACGCGGAACACATTTTTGTCCGAACTGTCAGAGGTTGAAATAATCATGGAAATCAACTGGTCAATTGCAGGATGGATCGTTGCTGTTTTGGTCTTCTACACCATCGGGTTTTACGAGGGGCGCAGTACTGGGTATAAAAAACGCCAGCGCGAAGAAGAACAGCAAGCCGCCAAAACCCAGCCCACACCGATCGCGGTGAAGGAAAATCCCGAAAGTTTGAAACCAAAAACGGATCGTGAAAATCTCACGCGGGAACTTGACGATGCGCGCGCGCTCACCCCTGAATACGACCAACGCTTAGCCAATGCGGCAACTCCGCCCGTTTCTCAACCGCCTCTCTCCCAGCCCCTGCCTGCTTCGCCCAGCCTGGCACCCGCTCCCCTGCCGCCCATTTCAATCAAGCCCGCTGCGAAGACAGCCGAACCCGCCGCGGAAAAAAAACCTGCCCCACCGCCAACCAGCATCGTTGGACAGATCAATCTCGTGTTGCAAGAAAAACTTGCCGAGTCGCCATTGACAAGCCGGGGGATTTCCATGAGTCAGTCCGCAGAAGGCGGGGTGATCGTCACCATCGGCGCGTCACAATATGCCGGCGTGGATGAAGTGCCGGACGTCGAAGTCAAAGCGTTGATTCGCGCCGCGATCGCGGACTGGGAAAAGAAATACACGCCGGGCCTGCGATAGCCTCTTCGACCTTTTGGGGAATCAGACGCGCCGTGTGAACCGCGCCGTCAATACCGGGCATGACGCCGAGTCCGCCACTTCGGCGGTGACGTTGGGCGCATAATATTGACGCAGCGTATTTGCGCTGTACGCCGACCCCATGCACACGAGATCGTAATTTTCCACTTTGATTTCCGCCAGAATCTCTTCTACAATATTTCCCTGCCGCGCTTTGGCTTTTGCGTTCAAGCCCGCGCCTTGCGCAATCTCCAACGCCTTCCTTAAACTACGCCCCGGCAGAGTATCCGTCTCTGCCAAATTATCCACATGCTCCTGAACGCCGCGCGTGCTGGGATAATCCAGATCGGTGGGCGGAACCACATACAAGAGCGTAACCTCCGCGTCGTTCGCGCGCGCAATTTGAACAGCGATGTTCTCTGCGGCTTCCCCATACCCCAACCCGCCTACTGTGACCAATAATTTTTTCACCGGCAAACACGCTTGAGGCACGTACAGAATCGGGTTGCTGATCTGTTCCATCAACAATCGAATGGAACGCCCCGTGAGCCAGCGTTTGAGCTGAGGTCTTCCCAACGGGCTGACCACCGTGATGAAATTCCCTTTGTTCGCGATCTCAGGAATGATTCTCTCAGCAAGTCCATTGCGAATATCGAGGGCGTATTCAACATTGAGTTTTTGGAACAACTCCACCGCTTGCGCGAAGATATCTTCCAGCGGATGGTGATCGTCTATCGCCGCCGGGTTCAACTCCTCCGTCACACCGAGAAGCGTGGTTTTCATCCGCATGGATTGGGCGAGCGCCGCGCCATACTCGATGGCGGACCACGTCCCTTTGAAGCCGTTCGTTACGATGAGAAATTCGGATTTCATTTGAAGCCTCGCCTGCCAAACAAGATAACGCCGAACATGCCCGCCCCAAGCAAAACGAACGGCGATGGGATATCAAACCAAAATGCGATCGCGCTGAGGAGAGCGATCAGAATCACGCGGCGGTCTGTCTTTTTCTTCGAACCTGCGCGGAACAATTCCCACCCGACAAAAACGATCAACGCCGCAACCGCAGGACTCATCCCAGCCACGAAACTATTGAGCCACGCTTCCTGTTGAAAACGCTGGAGGAGCGTGGCGACGATCAACATCAACACCGTCGGCGGAAGGATCGCGCCAACCAATGCCGCCAGCACGCCGGGGATCCCGCCCGCGGCAAAACCAACGAACATGGCAAGTTTCAACGCTTCGCTACCGGGCAAAACATTCGAGAATCCAACCGCTTCGACGAATCGTTCCTCCGACATGATCTTGCCCACCGCCTCTTCATATAAAAACCCTATCGACGCGGGGCCGGATGGCGAGAGGATATTCACTTTGAGGAACATCCATATCAGGCGAAACCAAAGGGAGATTTTTGTTTCGTTCATTTGAGAAAAAAGATGCCGACCAGCCCGGCAAGAATGACCACAATGCGCGCAGGCGCGTTTAGGAACATGGCGATCAAGCTGACGAGTCCGATTGCCCAGCCTTCCCAGCCTGTTGAGCCGCCCTTTTCAAATATTTTCCACGCTACGAAAAGCATCAGCACAGAGATTGCGGGGGTAAGTCCCTCGATGAAACTGCT
>CXWJ01002450.1_pt1 | contig 20158 bp, 20 predicted proteins | sample 590841 | NCBI WGS metagenome assembly CXWJ01 (sample SAMEA3498367, study PRJEB10139) | wastewater metagenome | biome: wastewater treatment plant; material: activated sludge | place: Austria | collected 2015-01-21 | reverse complement strand
TGCTGGAGGTGCATTCGTCCAGCCAGGCCAGCGTGCGGGCGGCGGGGGCGGCCATCCTGGAGGCCATCGGCGTGGCTGAGTCGCAACGGCTGAAGCCCAAGGTCGTCTCCAGCCAGATCATCCGCAATATCGACCCGCACCAGACGCAGCTCATCAACCGCACGCGCCACGGCCACATGCTGCTGGCCGGGCAGACGCTGTTCGTCATGGAAGTGCAGCCGGCGGCCTACGCGGCGCTGGCGGCCAACGAGGCGGAGAAGCGAGCCGACCTCAATATTCTGGAGGTGCGGGCGTTCGGCAGCTTCGGCCGCATCTACCTGGGCGGCGAGGAGCGCGACATCATGGCCGGCTACCAGGCGGCCATTGACGCCATCGAAAGCGTCACCGGCCGCGAACTTGATGGGAAACGTAGCGAGTAAAGAAGTTTTATCCGCAGATTACGCAGATTTCGCAGATTTTTCTTAATCTGCGAAATCTGCGTAATCTGCGGATCGTATTCTTAAGGAGAGATGGACATGACTGAAGCATTGGGCATGATCGAGTGCCGCAGTTTCGCCGCCATGGTCGAGGCGTCGGACGCGATGGTGAAGGCCGCCCGCGTCGAGTTGGTCGGCTACGAAAAGACCGGCGGCGGCTACGTGACGGCCATCGTCCGCGGCGACGTGGCCGCAGTGAAGGCGGCCGTGGAAGCCGGGGCGCGCGGGGCCGAGAAGATCGGCGAGGTCGTCTCCGTCCACGTCATCCCGCGCCCGCACGAGAACGTCGAACGCGCGCTGCCCCTCGGCCGCGCGCCCAGCGCAGAATAAGAATTAAACACGGATTGACACGGATGAAACGGATTTGACGGATTGAAGCGCGGCCCACCTCTCTTCTATCCGTATCATCCGTTTAATCCGTGTCCCATCCGTGTTTAATTTCTTCCCGTATGGGGGAATTATGTTTCTCGGCAAGGTAGTCGGCACACTGGTAGCGACCCAGAAAGAGCCGTCGCTGGACGGTCTGAAGTTCCTCGTCGTCCGCCGCCTGAGCGTGGCCAACGAGGACGAGCGCGGCTACGTGGTGGCCGCCGATGCCGTGGGCGCGGGCCTGGGCGAGGTCGTCATGGTCGCCACCGGCAGTTCGGCCCGCCAGACGCGGCAGACCGACAAGCGGCCGTGTGATGCCGTCATCATGGCGATTGTCGATTCGTGGGAAGTAGACGGCCAAGAGAAATACAATAAGGGGACTACTCCCTAGTGACTAGTGCCTATTGACCACAGACCACTGACCACAGACCACTGACCACAGACCACTTATCATGGATGACCGGGAAATCCAGTCCATTATTGAGCGCGTGATGCGTGAAGTCGGCGGGGGCAAGACCCCACCGCCGGCCGCGCCAACGCCGGCCACTAAGGCCGCCGAGCCGTCTCGCCCGACCGGCCGCGCCAATGGCGGCTACGGCGCGACACCGCAGGCCGCGCCTTCTTCCGGCGACGACGGCGTCTACGCCACGCTGGACGAGGCCGCCGCCGCCGCTCGCGCCGCCTTCCTGCGCCTCAGCGCCCTGCCACTGGACATCCGCAAGGACATGGTGGCCCACATGCGCCGCGCCGCGCGCGAGAATGCCCTGCTGCTGGCCGAACTGGCCCACAGCGAGACGGGCATGGGGCGCGTCGAGGACAAGGTGCTGAAGAACGTCCTCAATGCCGACAAGGCCCCCGGCACCGAGGCGCTGGTACCCCACGCCTGGAGCGGCGACCGCGGCTTGACGCTGGTCGAATATGCGCCTTATGGCGTCATCGGCGCGCTGACTCCCAGCACCAACCCCACCAGCACGGTCATTTGCAACGCCATCAGTATGGTGGCCGCGGGCAACGCCGTGGTCTTCAACGCCCACCCCAGCGCCAAGGCCGCGTCCAATCGCACCGTGCAAATCCTCAACCGGGCCATTCGCGCCGCCGGCGGCCCGGCCGATTTGCTGACCTGCGTGGCCAACCCGACGCTGGAATCGGCCCAGGCGTTGATGACCCACAAGCTCATCCGCCTGCTGGTCGTCACCGGCGGCACACCCGTCGTTCGCGCGGCCATGCAGAGCGGCAAGCGGGCGGTGTGCGCCGGGCCGGGCAACCCGCCGGTCGTCGTGGACGAGACGGCCGACATCGCCCAGGCCGGCCGCGACATCGTCATCGGCGGCTCGTTCGATAACAACATCGTCTGCACCACCGAGAAAGAGACGTTCGCCGTGGCGAGTATCGCCGATGACCTCATCCGCGCCGTGGAAGCCAACGGCGCGCTGCGGCTCAACTCATGGCAGTTCAACCGGCTGTGGAAGGCGGTGACGACGGCCGACCACGGCCCGCGCAAATACGCCGACATGAACAAGGCCTTCATCGGCAAGAACGCCAACGTGCTGCTGGCCGAAATCGGCGTCAGCGCCGGGCCGGAAGTGCGCCAGATCGTCGTCGAGGTCGAGCAGAATCACCCCGTCGTCTGGTCGGAGCAGATGATGCCGATCATGCCCGTCGTGCGCGTCAACAACGCCAATGAAGCTATCGATCTGGCCGTCGAGGCCGAGCACGGCTTCCGCCACACGGCGGTGATGCACTCCAAAAATCTCGACAACCTGAGCCGCATGGCGCGGGAGATGGATTGCAGCATCTTCGTCAAGAATGGCCCCTGCCTAGCCGGGCTGGGCTATGGCGGCGAGGGCTTCTGCTCGTTCACCATCGCCAGCCCCACCGGCGAGGGGCTGACCGGGCCGATCAGCTTCAGCCGTATTCGCCGCTGCACCCTGGTCGATTCATTCCGTATCGTCTGATAAAACGACCCGGACGATGTGCTTCAGGCACTATCAATATTAGATAAAGATGTTTTATCCGCAGATTACGCAGATTTCGCAGATTGAAGAAAAGAAATCTGCGTAATCTGCGAAATCTGCGGATCAAGTTTCTTCAATCTGTGAAATCTGTGGATTCTTCTACTCTTACCCAATCCCCCGCGCTCGCCCTGCTGGAGTTCCACAGTATCGCCGCCGGCATCGAGGCCGGCGATGCGATGGTGAAGCGTGCCCCGGTGGAGCGCATCCTGAGCGGCACGATTCAGCCCGGCTACTACCTGGTGCTGGTGACGGGCGAAGTGGCCGACGTGGACGAGGCCGTGGCCGCGGGCCTGCTGGCCGGCGGCGACGCGCTGCGCGACCGGCTGCTGCTGCCCAACGTCCATCCGGGCGTGGTGGCGGCGCTACGCGGCGCGCGGGCCACGGCCGACGCCGAGGCGATTGGTATTGTGGAGACAGCTAGTGTGGCCGCGGCCATCTCGGCCGCCGATGCCGGGCTGAAGGGGGCCGAGGTGCGGCTCAACCAGCTACGGCTGGGCGACGGGCTGGGCGGCAAGGGGCTGGCCCTGTTCGGCGGGCGGGTGACCGACGTGGAAGCGGCCGTGGCCATCGGCGGCGACGCGGCCGGCGGGCAAGTCGTGCGCCGGGTGGTCATCGCCCAACTGCATGGCGAGATGTGGGACAACGTGAACAGCAGCGGCCGTTTCGGCGATCACCTCGCCTGGCCGCCAACATAAGAAAGAGGCTTTATCCGCAGATTACGCAGATTACGCAGATTTTTAAGAAATTTCTTTAATCTGCGAAATCTGCGTAATCTGCGGATCATCCTTCTTCATCTGTGTAATCTGTGAAATCTGTGGATTCTCTTCTCTTATGCAACTGGCCAAGGTAATCGGCACGGTCGTGGCGACCCAGAAATATGACGGGCTGGCGGGGATCAAGTTCCTCATCGTCCAGCCCTTGAGCAAGACGCAACAGCCGGCCGGCGAGCCGGTCGTGGCCGCCGACGCCACGGCCCAGGCCGCGCCGGGCGAACTGGTCTTCATCGTCGGCAGCCGCGAGGCGGCCCAGGCATTGCCGGAGACGTTTGTGCCGGTGGATCATGCGATTGTGGGGATTGTGGATGATGTTGATTTGGCGCAGGGGAGCGGGGGAGCAGGGGAGCAGGGGTGAAGTTCTTTCTCCCCTGCTCCCTTTCACCCCTGCTCCCCTGCATTCATCCACCCAAACCTGAGGAAACCCATGTACATCGGACAAGTCGCCGGAACCGTCGTCGCCACCGTCAAGCATGAAGCCTTCGCCGGGCACAAGCTGTTGTTGGTGGAGCGGCTTGACCTGGACGGCCAGGCCACGGCCGACTACGACATCTGCGTCGACGTGGCGCGAGCGGGCGTGGGCGACCGGGTGCTGGTGCTCGACGAGGGCAACGGCGCGCGGCAGGTGCTGAATCAGCAGGTGGCGCCTATTCGCGCTGTCATCGTTGGGATTATCGATGATGTGATGCTGAGGGATTGAGCCGGATCGGCCGAATCGCGTATAATGCACCTTATACCGATTGGCATCTGTGGGGTTCGTTATGCTAAATCTCGATCAGTTTCAACTCCAATATATCACCAACGCTCAGGGGCAGAAAAGCGCCGTCATCTTGCCCATTGAAGAATTCTACCAGTTGTTGGAAGATCTCGAGGAGCTGGCGATAGCGGCTGAACGGGCGGATGAGCCTACCATATCCCACGAGCAACTCATCGAAGAATTGAAAGCTGATGGCCGATGAGACTTAAGATTGATCGCGAAAACGATGCGTTGTACTTCCGACTGGATGAGACAACCGAAATAATCGACTCCGAAGAAGTGGAACCCGGCGTTATTCTGGATTTTGATGAGAATGGCCGGGTAGTCGGGATTGAAATGCTCGACCTGAGCTCGCGCATCAACCCGGAACGGTTGCGCACCCTTCAGTTTGAAACCGCGTAGCATCCTGTCGGCGGTCTTGCCTTTTTATCTCTTCAACTGCGTCCCACAACTACGACAATAGACGTCTTCCGGCAGAGCCGGCTGGCCGCACTGGTGGCAGTAGCGGGTTGCCGCTTTGTCGCCGGTAGGCTTGGGCGCAGCCGTCTTCGGCGCGGCCGGCTTGCTCTTGGCCGGGCGCGTGGGCTGCGGCTTGCGGGCGCGCGAGGCCCGGCCCTGCCGCTGCCCCAGATACCAGGCCACCGTTATTAGGCCCAACGCCCCGGCAATCGCCAGCAACCACAGCGGATTGAAGCCGCCTTCGGTTGTCGCCTCCGTATTCTCGCCGGTGGCCGTGGCCGCCCCGGTGGCCGCGGGCAGCGCCTGCGACGGGGCCGAGAGCACCGGCGCTTCGACCGTGTAGGCCACGCGCACCGTCACCGGTTCGCCCGCGCCCACCGGCCGCGCCGCCAGCGTGTGGTAGATGAGGCCGTCGCCCCGGTCGGCCGTGCCGGTGGGGGTCGGGGTGATGGTCATGTCGGTGGCCGCCAGCGGCTGCTGGACGACGACTGTCATCTCCGCCACGTCCAGATCGGCCGTCCAGTCGAACGTGAAGGAGTAAGCCTCCTCGGCCACCTCGTAGGGCGCGTAATACTCCACCCGGAAGCGATTGGCCGGGGTGGTCAGCGTCAATTGCCCGGCGCTGGTGGTATAGTCCACGTCCGACAGCAGCGCCCCGGTGTCGTCGAAGCGGGCCACGGCGTTGACGTCGGCCTCGCCCGGCAGCGGGATGGTCACCGTGGCCGGCAGCGCCGTGCCCGCCGGCAACTCGCCGGTCAGCAAGACGAGCACCGCCGGGCGGTCATAGTCGGGCCATAATTCGACGGCCAGCGAGGTCAATTGGCCGGCGGTGGTCTGGGCGGCGGCCCCGGACGTGGCGGCCAGGCTAAATAGGAAGAACAGGACAATCGTCAGCCGGGTAAGAAGCTCGGTAAAGTGGCGCATAGAAGGGGTATTGTAAAGCGAAGGGTGAAATCAGGCATGGCCGCGCAGGCGAATGCGGTTGGCGCGGCAGTGAGGGCATTCCAATTCCGTATAATCGCGACCGCAAGTGCGACAGGTGCGCACCTGCACGGCGCGCTCGTCGGCCAGCGAGCCGAGCACCAGCACCAGCTCCTCGCCGCTGTGGGCGTCGAGCCAGGTGTCCAGGTCGTGATCGCCGATTTGCCAGCGCCCGTCGTCGGCGCGGTGCAAGACGCCGCTCATCACGTCCAGTTCCATCTCGTGGGCAGCCGCGGCCAGCTTATAGATCGCGGCCCGTCTCATTGAGTTCATAGGTTTACTCATTCTACTAAGAGTAACACAGAGCGCGCGGAGGACACAGAGACCACAGAGAAGGAGAGTAGTACCTTCATATTACGTTACGGCCTCACGTTGGCTCTCGATATCTTACTCTTCGCTTTGTGCTCTCTGTGTCCCTCTTCTTCCTCTGTGTTTCCTCTTATAGCCCGGTCATTTCGTTTGACGCGGCCAAGGCTGGGGTCTATTATATCCGATGAAGCAACTCGACAAGTGGAGGCTTAACGATGCATAACGGTGACGCGCGATTGGCGCAAGACGTAGCCGTGTTGGCGGCAATGGCCGAGCAGATGGCCGAATATCTGGACAGCGACGTGCTCCATTGGCCCGCGCCGCGCGGCGGTATGCCGACGCTGACGCTGGGCGGCTATTTGCTCCGCGAGCACCGGCTGCTGGCCCTGCGCGAGCAGTTGACGGCCGAGCAGCAATCCCAGGTCGACGCCGCCGTGGCCGCCTTCAACCAGGCCCTGGCCGACCGCGTGGTGCGCTCCGAGGCCAAGGCCCACCGCGAACTGGAAGCCAGGCTGCGGCAATGGGAAGAGTATCTCAAGGACATGGATCGCGGCACGTTCGACCGCGCCAGCAATTACGACACGGCGGTGGAGACGCGGGCCATGATCGCGGCCCTGATGAACCGCCTCAGCCTGCCGCCCTACCGTCTGGAGGCCCGGCCACAGCAACACCTGGCAACGCTGGACACGCGGCTGCAAGGCCGCTGGCAGCCGGGCGATTTCGTCTGGCCGGCGGAATGGGCCGCGGCCTACCCACGGGGCAACACCTGGTGGCTCTATGGCGCGCCGCGCGTGAGTGAAGAGCGCCACTAGACCGCACCGGGAGCCGTCGCGATCATTCCGGCCGGGAGTGGCGTCCGCCCTCCCGGCCTATCCTCCTACCACCACACTCTTCAGCTATGAGTTCACAATCGAAAAAACCATCCGTCTGGTCGCGCCTGCCCGCGCTGCACTCCCGCGATTACCGGCTGATGTGGTTCGGCCTGTTCGTCTCCACCGTCGGCTCGCAGATGCAATTCACGGCCGTCAACTGGCACGTCTTCGAGCTATTGCGCGGCCAGATCTACACCCTCAACCTGTTCGGCCGGGTTATCGACCTGGGGGCCGAGGCGCTGGGCCTGGGCACGTTGGGGCTGGTGCGGGTCATCCCCATCATCCTCTTCGCGTTGGCCGGCGGCCTGCTGGCCGACACGCGCAACCGGCGTACGCTGCTGATCTACACCCAACTCCTGTCGCTCTTCTTCGCCGGGGCGCTGGCCGTCCTGACCTACACCGGCCGGGTGACCATACCGCTCATCTATCTCCTGACGGCGGCGCTGGCCGGCGTCCACGCCTTCGAGCAGCCGTCGCGCCAGTCGCTCATCCCCCACCTGGTGCCGGCGTCGGCCTTCGCCAATGCGGTCAGCCTCAACACGCTGATGTTCACCGGCGCGGGGGTGATCGGCCCGGCGCTGGGCGGCATCCTGCTGGCCTATGCCGGGGTGCAGGCGGTCTATCTGGTCAATGCGCTTTCGTTTCTGGCCGTGGTGGTGTCGCTGGCCTTCCTGACCTATCGCGGGCAGGCGGCGGTGTCGGCCGCCGGGCTGGGTTGGGGCGCGCTGCTGGAGGGGTTGCGCTTCACCTTCCGCACGCCGATGATCTGGAGCACGATGATGCTCGACTTCCTGGCGACGTTCTTCAGTTCGGCGCGGACGATGCTGCCCATCGTGGCCGGCGACATCCTGGGGCTGGGGCCGGTCGGCTATGGCTGGCTGTCGGCCGCCCAGCCTGTCGGCTCCATCGTCGCCGGCAGCGTGACGGCGCTCCACAGCGACATGAAACGGCAGGGCGTGGTGCTGCTGGTCAGCGTGGTCATCTATGGCGCGGCCACGGCCTTCTTCGGCCTGACGACCTCGTTCATCCTGGCCTTCTTCTTCCTGGCCCTCACCGGCGCGTCGGACACCGTCTCGACGGTCATTCGCGGCACGCTGCGCCAACTGATGACGCCCGACGAACTGCGCGGCCGGATGACCAGCGTCAACATGGTCTTCTTCATGGGCGGGCCGCAACTGGGCGAGCTGGAGGCGGGGCTGGCCGCGGCGGCGTTCGGCGTGCCCTTCGCCATCGTCAGCGGCGGCATCGCCACGGTACTGCTGACGCTGCTCATCGCCTGGAAGTATCCGGTGTTGCGGCATTTCGACCGGCCGGTGGCGGTGACGGCCACGGCCTAGCGCCGCTCTCTTTCCCGGCGAAGAATCTGAATCCAATCAATCCTGTAAATCCTGTAAATTCCGTCCAATCCCCAGCCACGAACCGCGACTATTGAAAACCCTGCAAATGTAGCCGCAACTCTAGCCACAACTGTCAGGATGTCGTACAATGAGGTCATGGTCACCATAGGCGTTCGCGAACTAAAAGACAACCTGAGCAGCGTCCTGCAGCGCGTCCGCTGGGAGCGCGAGGCAGTGGACATCACCCATCACGGCCAAATCATCGCCCGGCTTGTGCCCGTCGAGCCACCCTCTTCGACAACCGAGGAAATTGAGGCGTTGATGACCGATCTGGCAACGCTGGCGGCCGAGATCGGGCGGCAATGGCCGGCGGGAGTGTCGGCCGTGGAAGCCGTCGCCGAGGGGCGGCGCGGCTGATGGTTGTCGTCGATGCCAACGTATTTGTCAGCCTGCTCGTTTCGGCCGACGCTCACCATGAACGATGCGTGGCCTGGTTACGGGCACAACTCTCGGCCGGCGAAATGTTGGTCGCGCCGGCGATCCTGTTGCCGGAGGTAGGCGGGGCCATCAGCCGTCCCACCTCGCCCGATGCCGGCCGCGAGGCGATGGCCGCCCTGAAACGCATCCGCGCCCTGCGCCTTGTGCCCGTTGACGCCAAATTGGCCGGGTTGGCGGCCGAACTGGCCGTCGCGCATGGGTTACGCGGCGCGGATGCGGTTTATGCCGCCGTGGCCGACTCGTTAGACATCGCCCTGGTCACCCTGGACGCCGATTTCCGGCGCGTCGCCGGGCGGGTAGAAATCGTCGCGCCCTAGAGCAGCCCCTCGGCCCGATACCAGGCCACACTGCGGGCCACCCCCTCATGGAGATCGACCAGCGGCGCGTAGCCCAGATCGCGCTGGGCCTTGGCGTAGGTCGAGCGGCGGTTCTCGCTGAAGAAGGCCACGCCGGTGCGGCTGAGGGGCACGGGCCGGCCGGTCACCCGCCCGGCGACCTCCAGCCCGGCCGCGCCCAGCCAGGCCACCGGCCGGGGCACGCGCAGCCACGGCGGGCGCGCGCCCACTTCGGCGGCGATGGTCTCGGCCAGCTCGCGGAACGTCACCGGGCGCGGGCCGGTGATCTGGTACGTCTCGCCCGCCGCGCCCAGCCGCAGGCACAGCAATAACCCCTCCACCAGATCATCGATGTAGGTCGGGTGGCAGGTGTTGCCGCCGTTGCCGACGTAGAAGAACAGCCCGCGCTGCACGGTGCGGAACAGGCCCAACACGTGCACGTCACCGGGGCCATAGACGAACTCCGGCCGGGCGACGACCAGCGGCAGCCCGGCCAGGGCGAACTCGCGGGCGTAATGCTCGCCCAGGGCCTTGCTGCGCTCATAGGCGTTGCTGGGGGCCAGCGGCGCGCTTTCGTTCACGTGGTCGGCCTGGTCGCGGCGCGGCAGGGGGCCGAGCACCCCGGCGCTGCTCAGGTGTAGCAGGCGCGACGATTCCGGCATCCGTCCGGCGGCGCGGGCCGCGGCCACGGCGGCGAAGACGTGGCGCGCGCCCTCGGCGTTGACGCGCCGGTAGGTCTCTTCGGGGATGCCCGCCCGGCCCAGCAGCCCGGCGGCATGGACGACCCAATCGGCCCCGTCGAACGCGCCGTCCAGCGTGGCCGGGTCGGTGATGTCGGCGTTGCGCCAGGTGATGGGCAGATCGGCCGGCCGCGCGGTGTGCAGGCCGGCATGGCTGAGGGCCAGGATGTCGGCCCCCTCGGCCGCCAGCCGCCGGGCCATCGCCCCGCCGATAAATCCGGTCGCCCCGGTGATGACAACGCGCATAGCCGGTACTATAGCCCGATTTGGGCAGAAAGGAGAATCCACAGAATTCACAGATGAAGAGGTATCATCCGCAGATTTCGCAGATTAGGCAGATTTTCAAGAAGATAATTATTCAATCTGCGTAATCTGCGAAATCTGCGGATTCTTCTCTCTTTCAGCTTTGCGCGTATAATCCGGTCTGTTGTTATGAATGTCCCGCGCCGCCATTTGTGGCTTATCACCGGTCTGCTCCTGCTCTACTTCGTCGCCGCGGTCGGGATGGCTTTTCGCCTGCCGGCCCACGCCACGCCGAACGAGCTGCTCAACTTTGAGTACGTGCAGGTCATGCGCCAGATTCGCGGCCTGCCCAATCGCGGGCTGGTCGATAGCGAGGTGCGCTACACCGAATGGCACCAGCCGCCGCTGTACTTCACCTGGGCGGCGCTGGTGGGCCTCAGCGTGCCGGTCGAGCCGTCGGCCGTCAATCCACCGCCGCCCATCGAGGTCGAAGCGAACCTCCATTATCTGAGCACGCCGCGCGGCAATCTGAACCCGGTCGTCCACGTGACGCCGCGCACCACGCCGCTGCTGTATACCAGCCGGTTGGCCGCCGCGCTGCTGGGGCTGGTCGGCGTCGCCATGCTCTACCGCGCCGGGCGGCGGGTCTATGGGCCGTGGGTGGGGCTGCTCATGGCGAGTATCCTGGCCTTCCAGCCCGGCTACCTGCACCTCAGCGGCTCGGTCAACAACGACATGCCTCTGACGGCGATGGTGGCGATCATCATGTCGTTCGCCATACTCCTAATTACGAATTACGAATTACGAATTACGAATGCAGAGCGCCCGCCACTCGCCACCCGCCACTCGCCACTCGTATCTCGTACCTCGTACTTCGTTCTCGGTTTACTGACCGCCCTAACCATCCTGACCAAGGCCAACGGCGTGTTCGTGCTAATCTTTCCGGCGGTCGTCTTGTTGGGGCATCTGCTGGCCCATCGGCGGCCGGGGCGAACGCTGGCGGCGGCGGGCTGGGTGGCGCTCGGCCTGCTGCCGCTGTGGGCCGGCTGGCTGTGGCTCAACACGGTGCGGATGGCCGACACGCTGGGGCTGTCGGGCAGTCTGCCGGTCGGCCGCGTCCTGGCCCTCGGCCCGCTCGACTTCGGCCACGTCATCCCCTTCCTGCCGGCCGTGTGGCGCTCCTACTGGCTCGACTGGAGCGCGGGCGATGTGGGCTACGGGCCGGATTGGCTGTATGCGTTCTGGCTGGCGGCGGTGGGGTTTATGCTGCTGGGCTGGGTGAAGCGACCGCAGACCGCAGACCGCAGACCGCCGCAAGAGGGAGTGACGAGCGACGAGCACTCGTCACTCGTCACTCTCATGGTCTTACTCGGCTTTCTGGGCATCAGCTACCTCTACTTCGCCGTCAAGGCTCTGACGGTGAAGGAAGCGGGCTGGATGGTGCCCGAGGCGCGCTGGTGGCTGCCGGGGCTGCCGGCGCTGGCCTGGCTGATGGCGGCCGGTTATGCCCATTGGTGGCCGGCGCGGCGGCGGGCGGTGGCCTGCGCCGTGGCCGCCGCCGTGCCGCCGCTCATCGCCTTCGGCCTGCTGCTGTTCCATCTGCCCGCCCTCTACCCGCAAGCCGAGCGCGTGACCGCGCCGAATGAATCTATCGGGGTCGTCTACGATGGCGCGCTGGAACTGACCACGGCCACCATTGAGCCGCTGACCATCGGCCGCCAAGCCGACCTGACCCTCACCTGGCGCGCTGCCGCCGGCATCGACGCCACCGATTACACCATCGCCACCCAGTTGCTTGTCCCCGCCGCCGGCGGCTGGCGCAAACTGGCCGAGCACAATAGCTTCCCCGGCCAGGGGATGAACCCCACGGCCGGCTGGCGGGCGGGCGACGCCTACCGCGACCGGCTGACGCTCATCCCGTCCGGCGAGCTGAACGGCCCGACGGCGGCCGTGGTGCAGATAGCCGCCCACGTGGCCGGGCAGGACGTTCCCACCACGGCCAACGGGCAAGCGCTTGGCGCGCCGCCCATTGTGGCCTCAACCGTGGCGCGCCCGGCCGCGCCGCTGGTCGCGCCCGACCCGTTGGCCGAGCCTGTCACCTTCGGCGAGGCCATCCGCCTGACGAGCGCGACCATTGAACAGACGGCCGGCGGCCCGGCGCTGATCCTGTGGTGGGCGGCCGGCGGCGCGCCCAGCGTCGATTACACCGTTTTCATCCACCTGCTGGACGACGCCGGCGCGGTCGTGGCCCAACTCGACGGCCCGCCCAACGACGGCCTCAGCCCCACCACCATCTGGCGGGCGGGCGACGTCATCCGCGACGTACGGCCGCTGCCGGGCGGGGCAACGCGGGCGCTGGTCGGCCTGTACGATCCGGCCACGGGCCAACGGCTGCCGGCGACACAAGCCGGGCAACCACTGCCCGATAACGCCTATACCATACCGCTCAATCCATAGCGCCCCGGTTCGAGGAGAACAATGATTTAACCACCGATCAGCGCGGCCGAAACGGCTTGGAGAGCAGCCTCAATCCGTCCAATCCGTTTGATCCGTGTCCTATCCGTGTTTAATATCTTCATTCGCCTAAACTCTGGCAAGGGAGACAAGATGAAATCGATCACCACCCGTCTAATGAGTTGCGCGCTGGTCGTGCTGATCCTGGCCGGCGTATTGGCCCTGGCCGGGCGACCGGCGACGGGCCGGGCGCTGCCCGACCTCACCGCCACGCCCTCGCGGACGCCGGACGCCCTGGCCCATTTGCCGATGATCGCCTACGGCGTAACGGCGACGCCAACGGTCACGCCATCGCCGACGGCCACGGCCACGCCGCCGCCCACGCCGACGCCGGCCCCCTATAGCGCCGCGGCATCGGTGACGATCACCCGCTTTAAGCCCATCAACGCCAGCACGTTCAATACCGGCTCATTCATCGTCGCCAACGAATCGCGCGACGGCCAATACCTGACGGAGCTGCGCATCGATCTGTCCACGGCCATCTTCCCCGACATGGTTTTTGATCCCCACGGCCAGGCGGGCGACACCGTGGCCAAAGACGTTAAAGTGGACGTGGAAGTCGGGCTAAACTTCGTCGGTCATGCGTATGAAGGGCCGCACGACGATGGCTTCGACGTGCTGATCCTGAAGTTCAGCGATTTTTTCCGGGGCGACCGCTTCGAGTTCTCCGTCGACGTCGACCCGACGAGTATTCGCGGCGTCAGCGCGCCCGGCCCCTTTGAATCGGGCAGCGTCGGCGGGCTGGAACTGGTGGGGGCGACGATTACCGCCACCTTCGACGACGGCACAGTGCTGGTCAACGACGCCTTCCGCATGGCCGACCCCGGCAGCGCGGGCACAGACCACAGCGGGGCGGTGGCCGTGCTGCGCGCCGGCGGGCCGGAGCGGCCGGTGATTGAACTGGTTGGCGGCAGCAGCCCGGCAGTCGTCAGCCAACTGAACCAGACGGTGCGCGTCCACGGCCCGGTGGGGCGGCCGGTGATCGTCCTGGTGGCCGAGGGCGGATTGTTCACCGAGGGGCTGCCGGGCGGCGGCTTCGACATAGACCCGTTCGAGTCCAACAGCGCCATTACCACCCGCGAGTACACGGCCATCATCGGCCCGGCGGGCACGGTGGACGTGCCCATCGTCCTCAGCCGCGTCCTGCCCGACGGCGGGCTGAACCACGTCACGGCCGTGTTCGACGATCATTATGGGCGGCGGGGGCTGGTGGCCGCGCCGTTGGTGCTGGAACTGGAATGAAATTGGTGGCAATTGGCCCCATTTGTTCTAAAATGCACAGATAGATAGGCAATTTGCCTTGTCCGGCCCAGGTCGGCCGTCCCGGGGAGCCAATGCGAAACATCCGGCTACCGGCCGACCCGGTCTAACTTAACTGTCTGTCGGCCGTCCTTGCCCGGCTCCGGTTGTTGTCGGGTGGGACGTCGCCGCGTTGAGGCTCAAGGAGTCAATTATGGGGTCTACACCCGCTCGTTTGCGGCGTTGGTTGGTTCCGGCGCTGTCGCTGCTGCTCATTACCCTGTTCCTCGTGGCCGGCCGCCAGGCCCTGGCCGTTACCACGCCCCGGCCGCCGGCGGCGGCGACGGGCACGGTCTATCTGCCCTATACCGGCAAGCCCTGGCCGCCGCAGATCGAACTGGTGCCGTTCACCGTCGGCTTCGACAATATTTCGATCACGACCATCGCCCACGCCGGCGATGACCGTCTCTTCGTCGGCAACCGCGAGGGCAAGGTGTGGATCGTCTACCCGGATGGCACGATCGACCCCACACTCTTCATGGATGCCACCGACCTCGTGCACCATGAGGGCAACTTCGAGCGGGGGCTGCTGGGGCTGGCGTTTCACCCCGACTTCCCGCAAACTCCTTACTTCTATTTCGCCTACACGACCCCGGCCTCGATCGCGGTGACACGCGGCGAAATTAAAGCGACTAACCCCAATGTAGTCGATCCATCGAAGTATCGGTATTTGATGGGGATTCGCAAGCCGGAGGCCAGCGGCGGGCCTAGTCCGGTTCATAACGCCGGCGATCTAGTCTTTGGGCCGGACGGCTATCTCTATATCCCCATCGGCGACGGCGGGCCGGACCCCTATGATCCCAAGGGTGTCCCCGGCGACCCGAATAACCATTCCCAGCGGCGCGACACGCTATTGGGATCGATCCTGCGCATCGATCCCGACCCCGATCGCGGCCTGCCCCAGGACTGCGGCGTTTCCACTTTCTACTCCATCCCCATAACCAACCCGTGGCTGGGCGACGACGGCTGCGACGAGATTTGGGCCAAGGGCTTGCGCAATCCGTGGCGGATGTCGATCGATCAGAAAACCGGCAACATCTTCATCGCTGACGTCGGCGAATGGCTGCATGAGGAAGTCAACGTCTATTCCATCCTCGGGCCGGGCGGGGCCAACTTCGGCTGGCATTGCTGGGAAGGCACAACCGACTATACAACGATCCACCCCGAGCTGGCCGAAGATTGCCCGACCGAGACACAGTTTGTCTTTCCGGTGCACGAGTACGACCACAGCCAGGGCGAATGCTCGATCATCGGCGGCAACGTCTATCGCGGCGCGCAATTCCCCACCCTCTACGGCCGCTACTTCTTCGGCGACTGGTGCAGCGGCCGAATTTGGACGATGGCCCAGGTGAACGGGCAATGGAAGGTCTCATTGGCCGGCGAGACGGGCGTCAACTTCACCACCTTCGGCGAGGACGTCCACGGCGAGCTATACGGGGCGGGCTACGCCAACGGCACGCTCTATAAATTGATCGTGCATTGAGCGGGCCACGGCGGCCGGCCGTCAACGAACGATGAGCAGTTGATCCAGCGCGTAGGCGTCGTTGGGTTGCCGCTGGCCGTCCACCGTCAGCGGCAGGCGCGCGCCGGTAGCATAATCGTACAGGCCGACGCTGACCGGGTATTCGCCCGGCGGCAGATCGGCCGGCAACGTCAGCGTCACCGTCTCGTCAAAGCGTTCACCGGCCGCCCACAGGCGCGACGGGTACGCGCCGCCCATCACCGGCCCGTCGTATTGGGCCAACGGTAGCTGGGTCGGGTCGCCCAGGTGGACGAAAACGTGCAGCAGATTGGGGCCGGGCGGGGCGGTCACCTGCCAGCCCAGGCGCACCGCGACCGAATCGCCCGGCGCGGCGGCTGCCGGCGTCAGCTCGGCCGCCGTCAGTTCGATCCCCTCGCCCAGCGTCGCCAGCGGCGCGACCGGCTCCGGCCAGGCGGCGGGCACGATCTTCACCGTGGCGACGTCGTTGCGCGGCGCCTCCTCGTTGAGCTTCATCGTCAGCAGGGCTTCGACCGGGGCAACACTCTCCTCCAGCACGCGCACGGCCATGCGGTCGGCGATGATCGTCCCCGGCGGCCAGAGCGTGGCCGGCGAATTGCCCCGGCCGTGGTAGCCGGTCAGCAGGCCGATGCGCTCAAAGGCGCGGCCGAATAGCTCCAGATGGGCCAGCGGCGCGCCGGGCGGCAGGTCGGCCGGGCGGCGCCAGTAGAGCGTCAGCCAGACCCAATCGCCCACGGTGACGGCCGGCGTATCGACGCGCGCGCCGAGCAGCTCCAGCCCTTCGGGAAACGTGACGTTGAGCGGGATGGTGTCGGCGGGCAGGGCGGCGACGACCGGCGACGGCGCGTAAGCGGTGGGGATGACCACGGCCAGGCAGTAGACGCTGGTGACCAGGGCCGCGCCCACGGCGGCCGGCTGCGTCCACGGCCGCGGCCAGCGGCTGAGGCCATAGGCCGCGCCCAGCGCCATCGGAATGAGCGCCGGGAAGAAGAGCCGCCCCTGATCGGCCGGGGTGCGCAGCATGAACTGGAGCCAGGCCGCGGCTACCAGCACGAACCAGCCAAACAGGATGACCGCCGGGTGGAGCAGGAGAGCGAACAGGTCGAACCGGGGCCGCGACCGCCGGACGGCCGCAACGACGCCCCCCACCGCCCCGACCGTGGCAATGCCGGCGATGACGCCCCACACCGCCCACACCCAGGCCGGCGGCTGGAGATTCATCCAGCCGAAGAGGGCGAAGAGCGACGACACGATCCGATCCATGTCGAGCCACACCTGATAGAGCGAATAGGGGCGCTCGCCGCCGGCCATCAGGATGAACTGATTGGCCGCCGTGGGGTCGCCGTAGAGCGTCCAGTTGCGCCACAGCAGCCAGCCGCCCAGCAGCAGCGCCGGCCCGGCTACCAGTGCCACCGCCTTGGCCGCCCGCGCCCAGCGCCGGCCGGCAGACCCTCCCCTAACCCCTCCCGGAGGGAGGGGGATCAGACGCCAGACGTGGACGGCCACGACGCCCGCGCAATAGACCAGCAGCAACAGCCCGGCGGCCTTGGAGAGCATGGCGAGGCCAATCGTAAAGCCTAAAATGACGAGCGTCGCGTTCCGCGTTCCGCGTGCAGCATAGCCGCTCGCCGCCCCCTCTTCATTCCTAATTCCTAATTCGTAATTCGTAATTCGCAGCAGTTGCCATATCGCCGCCGCGCTGAAAAAGGTGATGGCCGCGTCGTTGCTGACCGCGCCGTGGAGGAAGGCGAATTGCGGCAGGAAGGCGACCAGCGCCGTCGCCAGCAGGGCGCGATCGGGCGCGGCCGGCCAGACCACGCGGCCCGCGCCATAGATGCACAACAGCGTACCCAGCCCGAACAGCGCCGAGAGCAGGCGGATGAGATGGGCGGCCAGGGCGTACCCCTGCCACGGCCAGGCCTCGGCCGGGCCGTGGATGAACATATTGACGTTGATCGGTGGCGTGGCCCGGCTTTCGCCGCGTGGGTCGACGGGGTCGGCCTGGGGATTGTGCCACAGTTGCCCGGCCACGGCCGACGTGTCGGTGCGCGGGTTGGCCCACAGCAGTTGGTCGCCGGCGCGGGCCTGGGCGGCGCGCACCAGCAGCGCGCCCAAGGCGTAGTAGAGCGGCGGCTGGGCCGCCTCCTGACCCATCAGGCCGGGGTCGCCAATCTTCGGCAGCCGCCCCTCGCGGGCGATGAAGTCGGCCGTGAAGTAGTGCAATTGCTCGTCGGGCGTCTCGAAGAGCGGCGTAACGAGGCCATAGCCCACGGCCAGGATGAGGTAGAGGGCCAACGTGAGGAGCAGGAGCAGGCGATGCAGGCGGCTGGACATGGGCGCTAAGGGGCAGCGGTGATTGATTGGCCCCAATCTTATCACCCGCCCGGCCGTATTCCAAGCTCAGAATCTTCCCTTCCAAAATGAATCATTTCCGAACCGGCGTGACATCTGCCATAATTCGTGGTTAATTATCTCTAAAGCAGCCATGCCTCTCTTACCCGGCGAACTCCTCCACCACCGCTATCGCATTGTCGTGCCGCTGGCCACCGGCGCGTATGGGGCCACCTATCGCGCCTGGGACGCGACCGACCGGCGCGACGTGGCGATCAAGGAGTATCTCGACGCGTCGGTGGAGATACAGAAACGCTTCCGGGCCGAGGCGCGGCGGCTGGCGGCGCTCAGCCACCCGCAACTGCCGCAAGTGCTCGACCATTTCGCCCTCGACAATGGGCAGTATCTCGTCAGCAGCTACGTCGATGGCGTCGATCTGCAAACGCTGCTCGACCGCTACGGCCCGCTGCCGACCGATCTCATCGCCCCCTGGCTACAGGCGGCCACGGCCCCACTGACCTATCTGCATGGGCAAAACCGGCTGCACCTGAACATTAAGCCGGCCAACCTGCGCCTGACGCCGGCCGGCGAACTGTTCCTGGTCGATAGCGGCCTGCCGGGGCTGGGCGTGCGGCCTCACGCGCCGGGCTATGGCGCGCCGGAGCAGCAGGCGCAGGGTGCGGTCGGGCCAACGGCTGACGTCTATAGCCTGGGGGCCACACTCTACGCCCTGCTGACCGGCAAGCTGCCGCCCAACGCGCTGAGCCGCGAGACGGGGCTGAGCGACCTGACCCCGGCGCGCGAGGTGAACCCCGACGTGGAGCCGTACCTGTCGCTGGTGGCCGGGCGGGCCATGTCGCTGCGGCCGGATACGCGCTACGACACGGCGGCCGATTTCGCGCGGGCGCTGGAGCGGCCGGCCGGTCGCCCCGCGCCGGTTGTCAGCCCGTTGCGTCGCGCCGGTTCCGATCCCGCACCGGCGGCGACGGCCGCCCCGCCGCCACGCGTGGCCCCGCGCGCCCGCCGGCGCATGGAGCCTCGGTCGGTTTTCGGATTGGCGGCGCTGGTGCTGCTACTGGCGGCGGTCGGGGCGCTCTATTTGCTGAACAACCTCGAGGAGCCGGAGCCGGCGGTGGGCGCGGCGGCCACCGGCACGCTGCAATCGGCGGTCATCGCCGCGCTGACCCAATTGGCTCCCACGCCCTCGCCCACGCCGGAGCCGACTATCCCGCCCACGCCGACGCCGCAGCCGCTCATCACCCAGACCGATGCGCGCATGATCTACATCCCCGGCGGCACGTTCACGCTGGGCAATGACGCGAGCGAGGAGAACGACGAGAAGCCGGCCCAGACGGTGCGCATCGACGCCTTCTACATCGACGAGACCGAGGTGACCAACGCCGCCTATGCCCAATGCGTGGCCGCCGAGGCCTGCCCGCGCCCCGACCGCGCCGGGGCCACCTATTACAACAGCTACTACGGCGACGCGGCCTTCGATGATTACCCGGTCATCAACGTCAGTTGGTTCGATGCCGACGCCTTCTGCGCCTGGCAGGGGGCGCGGCTGCCCAGCGAGGCCGAGTGGGAGTACGCCGCCTCGTTCGACCCCATCGAGTCGGTCAAGTACCAGTTCCCGTGGGGCGACACGTTCGACGGCGAGCGGCTGAACTTCTGCGACGTCAACTGCCCGCGCGACGACCGCAGCCTGGAGTGGGACGATGGCTTCCGCGACACCGCGCCGGTGGGCACATACCCCGGCGGTCGTTCGCCGATGGGCGTCTACGATATGCTGGGCAACGTCATGGAGTGGGTGGGCGACTGGTACGACTTCGACGCCTATGAGGACATCGCCGACACCAACCCGCGCGGCCCGGTGGACGGCGAATTCAAGTCGCTGCGCGGCGGCTCGTGGCTGACGCCGCTGGACGAACTGGGCGTGGCCGCGCGGGACAATTTCGACCCGACGGTGTCGCAGGCCAACCTCGGCTTCCGCTGCGCCATGCCGCCGCCGTAAAGAGAAAGAAATCCACAGATTTCACAGATTACGCAGATCGGCAAACTTATGACCCTGGATCTGGTGACCTACCTGGACGAACTGGAGCATCTGGTTGCCCGGCGCGAGCCTGAGATGTTGGCCTTGCTGCCGGAGGCGGGTCGCTTTGACCGGTTGCGGCGCGAGGCGAGCGATTTACTGCGCCGCTATCCCGACCCGATGGCCCGGCCGCCGCTGTTCGGCGCGCTGGTGGGCGTCAAGGATATCTTCCACGTCGATGGCTTCCTCACCCACGCCGGCAGCGAGTTGCCGCCGGAACTATTCGCCGGGCCGGAGGCGAGTTGCGTGACGGCCTT
>CXWJ01002521.1_pt1 | contig 20167 bp, 18 predicted proteins | sample 590841 | NCBI WGS metagenome assembly CXWJ01 (sample SAMEA3498367, study PRJEB10139) | wastewater metagenome | biome: wastewater treatment plant; material: activated sludge | place: Austria | collected 2015-01-21 | reverse complement strand
ATGTCCGAGCCTATCAGTCTCAAGGACATCGCCAACCGCTTGAGTATCTCCTACACCACGGCCAGGCGCTATACGATCAATGTGTATAGTAAATTGGGGGTCCATTCACGGTGGGATGCGGTCGATGCCGCAGTCAGCAAAGGGATCATTCTTCCCCGGTAACCCCGCCCTCGTCAAAACCTTCCTCACCTGACCCATCGCCGGCGATAAGCCGTTCCGTCGCCACAAATCACTCGACAATTTCACCCGCCCGGCGGGTGTGTACTTGGCTGCACCAGGAACACATCACTTTGGTGATGTTGACCCGTGTACAGATCCATTATCCTGTCACCATGAATGCCCAATCAGCCCCCGATTTTGATGGCCCGGCCGTCTATCAAATTACCGTTCGGGGGGTGATCGCCCCGAGATGGGCTGGGCGCCTGGAAGGCATGACGATCAATCGCTTGGTCCTGGATGACGGCACGACATTCACGATTCTGACCGGCGAGTTGACCGATCAATCTGCCTTAAGTGGTGTGTTGAACACGCTCTATGACCTGCAGTTATCGCTTGTCGCTGTGAACAAACTGCCGTTCGCTAGCCCGCGCTAGAAATGGCGAGCCGCTGCCGGCGTGACATGCCGGCCGCCTGAACACACTGGGAGGTACCACATGAAGACGGTTTATTGGGCCATCGCGGTCATTTTGACCGCCGGCGCGCTGCTGATGCTCATTCTCTGGGGACGCCCGCCCTCGGTGAGCGAAGCCACGGCCGACTATTGTTCCGACGTGGGTGAGTATGCCAGGGCGCTCCTGGAGCTACGTACCATCGACGAGAACTCAACGATCGACGAACTCGGGGCGGCGGGGACGGCGGTACGGAACAGCCTCGAAGCGCTGAGATCGTCGGGCGCGGACNNATCCCCAACGAGGCAACCCTGGCGGAGGCGGGGGCCGAGGTGCGTTTGGCTACGCTGAACGCCCTGGCCGACGCAGTCGACGTGATGACAACGACATGTGAAATCAGCCTGCCCGAAGGCGCGACGACGGGCCCCCAGCGGTAAGCCGCCGAACAGCCAGTGCTGGATTATTCATAGGAATATTCCAAGGAGCAACGAAAATGACCGCTTTAACAGAGCCGTTACCGGCCGAAACCAAGCCGAAGAAGAAATTCGAGTTTCCATCAGCATTCACCATCCTGTTTTTGTTGCTGATATTGATCGCCGCCGCCACGTGGCTCATCCCCGCCGGTTCCTACGATTACACGGACACCGGTGAGCCCGTGCCGGGTACGTACCATGAAGTCCCCGCCAACCCGCAACAACTGCTGGCCAGCGCGCTGAAGGGGCCGATCAACGGCATGTACGGCATCGAGGATGCCTTCGGAAACGTCGACGTGTGGAACTCCGGCGAGTTGTTCGGGGCCATCGATGTGGCCATGTTTGTCCTCATCATCGGCGGCTTCCTGGGCGTGACGATGAAGACCGGGGCCATCAACACCGGCATTGCCTGGGTTGTCGCCAAGCTGAAGGGCAAAGAAAAATGGATGTTCCCCATCCTGATGACGATCTTCGCCATCGGCGGCACGAGCTACGGCATGGCTGAGGAGACGCTGGCCTTCTATGCCCTGATCATCACCGTCATGCTGGCCGCCGGCTACGACGGCCTGAGCGCGGCTGCCCTGATCCTCCTCGGCGCGGGCATCGGCGTCCTCGGCTCGACCGTCAACCCCTTTGCCACCGGCATTGCCTCCGGCTTCGCCGGTTCGACCCTCTCCGAAGGTCTGATCGGGCGGGTGGTTCTCCTGGTGGTCGGCTCCGCCATCGGTATCTGGTTCGTGATCCGCTATGCCGAGAGGGTGAAGAAAGACCCGTCCAAATCGCTGATCTATGACCAGAAGGCGGAGAACGAGAAGCAGTTCATGTCCGGCAGCGCCGGCGCGGAGTTCGGCGAATTCACCGGCCGGCACAAGCTCATTCTGGCCCTGTTCTTTCTGGCCTTCGTCGTCATGGTCTATGGGGTTATCCCGTGGGAAGATCTGGGGATGCCCATTCCGACATGGTGGTGGTGGTTCCCGGAAATGACGGCCAACTTCCTGTTCTTCGGCATCCTCATCGGCCTTATCGGTCGGCTGGGCGAAAAGGAATTGGTGAACACCTTCATCGACGGCGCGCGCGACATGCTGGGCGTGGCCCTGATCATCGGCGTCGCCCGCGGCATCACTGTCATCATGAACAACGGCCTGATCACCGACACTGTACTCTACTGGGCCGAACAGGCGGTCTCCGGCTTGAGTAGCGTGGCGTTCATCATCGTTACCTACCTGCTCTACCTGCCGCTGTCGTTCCTGATCCCGTCCTCGTCTGGGCTGGCGACGGTCTCCATGCCGATCATGGCTCCACTGGGGCAATTCGCCGGTGTGCCCAGCTACCTGATCGTCACCGCCTATCAGGCGGCCAACGGGTTGATCAACCTGGTCACTCCGACTTCGGCCGTGGTCATGGGCGGACTGGCCATCGCCCGGGTCAGCTATGGCGTGTGGTTGCGTTTCGTATGGCCATTGTTACTGCTGCTGGCGATCCTGTCCATCGCGGTTCTGGCCATTGGCACGCTGGTTTAAAATGGCTTGGACAAGTCGTAGATAGAGGTATTCATCCGACCGATTAGTGTGCGACACTCGGCTTTCTCATGGGCAGAGTATTCAAAATAGGAGAATCTGAAATGGCATTTAATCTGCGCAATCGCAATTTCCTGAAGGAGCTGGATTTTACTCCTGAGGAACTTAAATTCCTGCTCAAGCTATCGGCCGACCTGAAGGCGGCCAAGTACGGCGGCTACGAGCAGCAGCGGTTGAAGGGCAAGAACATCGCCCTGATCTTCGAGAAAACCTCCACCCGCACCCGTTGCGCGTTTGAGGTGGCGGCCTATGACCAGGGCGCGCACGTTACCTACCTGGGCCCGTCCGGCTCGCAGATCGGTCACAAGGAATCGATGAAGGATACCGCTCGCGTGCTGGGGCGCATGTACGACGGCATTGAGTATCGCGGTTTTGGTCAAGACTTGGTCGAGATTCTGGGCGAGAATGCCGGCGTGCCGGTGTGGAATGGTCTTACCGACCAGTTCCACCCGACACAGTTGATCTGCGACATCCTGACCATGATGGAGCACAGCGACAAGCACCTGGGCGAGATCGCCTACTGCTATCTGGGCGACGCCCGCAACAACATGGGCAACTCGCTGATGGTCACCGGCTGCAAACTGGGCATGGATGTGCGCCTGTGCGCCCCCAGGGCCTTGTGGCCCGAAGAAGGTCTGGTCGAGACCTGCCAGGCCATCGCCGCCGAGACCGGCGCCCGCCTGACGCTGACCGAGGACGTGAACGAAGGTGTGAAGGGCGTGGACTACCTCTACACCGACGTCTGGGTCTCCATGGGTGAGGCCAAGGAAGTGTGGGACGAGCGCATTGGCCTGCTTAAACCCTACCAGGTGAACATGGACGTCGTCAACCGGACCGGTAACCCGAACGTCAGGTTCATGCACTGCCTGCCCGCCTTCCACAACCGCGAGACCAAGGTCGGCGAGGATATCTACCAGAAGACCGGTATGGAAAGCCTGGAAGTGACCGATGAGGTGTTCGAGTCCGAGCGCTCCATCGTCTTCGCTCAGGCAGAAAACCGGATGCACACCATCAAGGCCATTATGGTGGCGACGCTGGGGGATTAGGAGAGTAATCACTATTCAGGGGGTCAGTATCAAGCGCTAATTGATACTGACCACTGGACACTGATCCCCCGACTGGAGACCAATACATGGGCGCCTGGCTCGAACCCTATCTGGTAACACAACAAGCGCCGCTGAAGAGAGCGCTTAGCGATTTGGTGCGCATACCCAGTGTTTGCGATGAAGGCGCTGAGGGGCTTCCATTCGGCCCGGCTATCGACCAGGCGCTACGCAAAGCCCTGGAGATCGCCGGGAGTTTGGGGTTCCAAACCCACTACGGCGACGGCTATTATGGTTTTGCCGAGATCGGCGAGGGAGAAGAAATGCTGGGCATCCTGGGCCACCTGGATGTCGTGCCCCCCGGCAACCTGGATGATTGGGCGTCACATCCATTTGAACCGGTCGAACGAGAGGGCATGCTCTACGGCCGGGGTACCCAGGACGACAAAGGGCCGCTACTGGCCGCGCTGTTCGCTGTCAAGGCGCTGATGGACGCGGGGGTGACGTTTAACCGGCGTGTCCGTTTCATCTTCGGCACCGACGAAGAGACACTCTGGCGNNCCGGCGGGTCGGCCTTCAACGCCGTGCCGGATTCAATCGTCTATAACGCTATGGGACAGGACGATTTGGCGGAAGAACTGGATGCTCAAGGGTTCGAATTCACCCGAACGGAAGCCGGAATCGTTATCCACGGTGAGGCTGCCCATGCCCAGACGCCAGAGGAAGGGGTCAACGCCATCGCTCGCTTGTGCATCGCCCTGGACGCTCTCGGCACTGAGTCCAGAGCGATCCGGTTTATCGCCCGCGAGGTCGGCGAGGATCCTTATGCAACTCGCATATTCGGCAACTGCGCCGACAAACCATCCGGTCGTCTCAAATTCAATGTGGGCAAAATCGACATCGGCGAGGGCGAACGGATCGCCATCGATTGTCGCATTCCGGTTACAGTGTCGAAGGACGTAGTCACTGCAAAGCTAAGAAAAGCAGCCGCCCGTTATGGGCTGACCTACAAAGAGTTCGATTGGTTAGCGCCTATCTATCTACCCCTGGACCACTTCATGGTCAAGACGCTAATGAGCGTCTATAGCCTGATCAGCGGTGATCTGGTGTCGGATGCGGTTGTTTCCGGCGGCGCTACCTACGCGCGCGCGCTAGATAATTGCGTAGCCTTTGGCGCGCTATTCCCCGACGAACAACTGACAGAACACCAGCCCAATGAGCGCGTCGTGCTTTCCCATCTGTACCGGGCCATGGAAATCTATGCCCACGCTATTCACAGACTAACCCGCNNCTCGCTCGCTGTTTGGCCTGGCGCTAGTCGGCTTAGTCCTGCTGCTGATCCATCTGGCCGTGCCCGTGCTGGCGCCGGTTCTGTTTGCGTTCTTCCTGGCGGCGCTGGCCATTCCCCCGTTTCGATGGCTGCAAGCGCGCGGAATGCAACGCGGTGTGGCCCTTTTTCTGTTGGTCGCTGTCCTGCTGGGCGGCGGTATTGGGCTGCTGCTGTTGGGGCTGATCTCCATCGGGCAGTTGCAGGATGGCCTGGGGTTGTATGGCGACCAACTGGCGGCGCGGATGGCCAGCCTGGAGTCTACACTTGCGCAAAGCGGCATCAAGCTTACCGGCGCAGGTGAGTCGGCGGCCACCGCCGCGACGTCTGTTCTGGCCGGCTTTCTGGGCGCGGTCGCCAATGTCGCCGGTAATGCCCTGGTCAGCCTGGTCATTGTGGCCTTCTTCCTACTCGAATTCGAGCGCTTCCTAACGATCATTCGCAGCGAGCGGGTGCGTAGCGTGCCGTTCCTGGGCCAGGTCCCGGAAGTGGCCCAAACGGCGGTGCGCTATTTCGGTATTCGCACGCGGCTGAACCTTATCACCGGCGTAGGCGTCAGCCTCATCTGCTTGCTGGTTGGAGTCGATTCCGCCCCGTTATGGGGTGTGCTGGCCTTCTTTCTGAGTTACATCCCCTATATCGGTTTGTTTACGGCTATGATCACGCCCGCCCTGTTGGGGCTGGCCGAGAGTGGCTGGCCGCAGGCGGCCGCGGTGGTCATCGGCATCACGGCGATTAATCTGCTCATCGAGAATGTGCTGGAGCCGGGCTATACAGGCAAGCGGCTCCGGCTTTCGCCGACCATCGTCTTCCTGTCCTTTTTCTTCTGGGCCTGGCTGCTGGGGCCGGTCGGCGCCCTGCTCTCCATGCCGATTACGGTTCTGCTATTGCTGGTACTTCAGGGGCACGAGAGCACCCTCTGGTTGGCGTACATCATCGGACGTGAATCCTTAAATGAAAAGGAGGTTGTGTCATGACCGAAAACCCGGTAGGCGACATAACAGGCGACACCTCGCAAAATGCGGTCGAGAAGAAAATGACCCTGCGCGGCGCGATCTTCATCGGCATCGGCTCGATGGTCGGCGCGGGCATCTTTGCGCTATTCGGCGAAGCAGGAGCCATTGCCGGGGCAGCGGTGTGGGTGTCGTTCCTGGTCGGCGGCATCATCGCCCTGTTGCAGGGTTATTCCTTCTCTAAGCTGGGGGCGCGCTACCCGTCGGCGGGTGGCATGATCGACTGGATCGTGCGCGGCTATGGCAGCGGGCTATTCACCGGCGGCGTGGTCATGCTGGGTTACTTCTCGATCATCATCGTCACGGCCATGGTGGCCGTGTCCTTCGGCAATTACTTCACCAGCCTTTTGTTGGGGCCGGACGCGGCGCGCATCTGGGTCAACATCTTCGCCTCAGCCATCGTCATTCTGCTGACCTTTGTCAATTCCATCGGCGCGGAGACGGTGACCAAAGCGCAGACGGCCGTGGTCAGCGTGGTGCTGGTCGTACTGACCGGCTTCGCCATCGCCATGCTGCTGCGGATCAATCCCGCCCTGTTGGCCCCGGCGGACTATCCGCCCATGAACTATATCCTGGCCAGCGTGGCCCTGACATTCTTCGCCTACCTGGGCTTTGGCGTCATCGCCTTCACCGGGGGGGATCTGGAGAATCCAAAGAAGAATTTGCCACGGGCCATGTACATTTCCCTCGGCTTCACCATGCTGCTGTACGTCGCCCTGGCGGTTGGCGTCTTCGGCACGCTGACGGTGCAGGAAGTGATCGCCAACGCCGACACGGCTCTGGCTGTGGCGGCGCTGCCCATCTTCGGCGAGTTCGGTTACACCATGATCTCCATCGCCGCCATCTTCGCCACCACCGGGGCGATCAATTCCCAGCTCTATGCCTCGATCGGCGCCACCTTTTTTATGGCCAAGGAGGGCCACTTGCCGCCCGTTTTCGGGCTGAAGCGCCGGCGGCGCGAGGCCGGCACGCAAGGGCTGGTCATCTCGGCCCTGCTCATACTGCTGATGGCCAACCTGTTCGACGTGACGGCCATCGCCTCTATCGGTAGCGCGGTGGCCCTGGCCATCTACGTATTGATCACCATCGCCCATCTGCGGATGGCCGGCGAGACCCAGGCATCCAAGCCGGTGCTCGTTTTGGCCCTAATCGCCACCAGCGTGGCCATCCTTCTGTTCGCCTGGTATACGCTGATCACAGCCCCACAGACTTTCGCCATCCTGGTGGCGATTATTATCCTGGCCTGGGTTGTCGAGGCGATCTGGCGCAGTATCAGCAAACGCCGGCTGGAAGTGACTGAGCCGCCACCAAATCGGTGAGTCTTTCAGGCAACTTGTACGGAGATCATCATGGAAGATCAACCTAAACCCATACGATCCCCCTCTCTGGTGGACGCGCTGATCCCGCTGCTCTTCATGATCGTCATGCTCACATGGTCGGTCGTCCTGTTCGGGATTGATGCCGCCGCCGGGCCGTTGCAGGTGGCCCTGTTGATGAGCGCCGTGGTGGGCGCGTTGGTAGCCCACAAAAACGGCCATTCCTGGGAAAGGTTGGGCGAAGAGATTGTCAAAGGTATCTCGCTGGCCATGAGCGCGATCATGATCTTACTGATGGTCGGCGCGCTGATCGGCGTGTGGAACATGTCGGGCACGATCGCCACGGTGGTCTATTACGGCATCAAGTATATCAACCCGGCCTGGTTCTATTTCGCTGCGGCGTTGCTTACGGGGATCATCGGCATCGTCACCGGCAGTTCCTGGACGACGGCGGCCACGCTGGGTGTGGCGTTCGTTGGTATCTCGCGGGTCATTGGCGTGTCGGAGGCCGTCACCGCCGGCGCGGTTATCTCCGGCGCTTACTTCGGCGACAAGATGACGCCCCTGTCGGAGACGACTATCCTGACGCCGCAGATCGTGGGCAGTAACGTCTACGGCCACATCCGCAGCATGGCCAAGATAAGCATCCCCGCCTATCTGATCGCTCTGGCCATTTTCTTCTTCATGGGCCGGTCGGGTGATGTCAGCCCGGCCGTTGATACGACCGCGGCCCTGAATGCGCTATCTGACGTCTACAATATCAGCTTGTGGAACCTGCTGCCCATTGTCGTGTTGCTGTTGCTTGGCATCCGCAAGTACCCCGCCTTCCTGTCCATCTTAATTGGAACACTAGTTGGCGCGCTGGTGGCGGTGTTCACTCAAACGGAACTGGTGATCGCCTTCGCCAACGACCTCAGTATCAGCGCTCCCTTTGCCGCGATTAAGAGCATTTGGGTCGCGATGGGTAATGGTTTCGCGCTGTCGAGCGGCTACACGGAGATCGACATGCTCTTCTCCGGCGGCGGCATGGACAGCATGCTCTTGACGGTCTGGCTGATCCTGGGGGCCATGTCGTTCGGGGCGATGATGGATTTTGGGGGCTTCAACGAGCGGCTAATTGCCCCCATCATCAACCGGGTGAAGTCGGACGGCGGCACCATTGCTACTGTTATGCTCACCTCGATCGGCTTCAATATCGTGGCCGGCGACCAGTACATCGCCATCGTGCTGCCGGCGCGCATGTTCATGGTGACATTCCGCAAGCGCGGTCTGCACCCCGAAACACTGGCCACGGCCGTCGAGAACTCAGGCACGGTGACCTCGCCACTGATCCCGTGGAACTCGTGCGGGGCGTACATGACGGCCACGCTCGGCGTCTCGACGTTTGTTTATTTCCCATATTGTTTCTTTAACCTGATCAACCCGATCCTGGGCATGATCGCCGGGTTCACCGGCTTTAACGTCCAGCGCCTCGCGGAGGAGGACCAGCCGGCGGAGGAAATCTTGCGGGTTCCCCGGTTGGTGGACATCAGTAAATTAGAAACCCCATGCTAACCACCGTTTTGTATGTCGTCCTGGCTATTCTACTGATCGCCACCCTGTACGTGGTGGTGCGAACGCTGCTATTCGCTTGGCGGCAGCGGGCCGTTGTGCCGGTAGAGGGCGTGCCGGTCGACGTGGATTGCGTGGCCGAGCATCTGGCGGCCGCCGTACGCTGCCGGACGGTTCCACTCGATGACCAGGGCACGCCCGACCCGGAAGCCTTCGCCCAGCTACACCGGATGTTGGAACAGACCTACTCGCTAGTGCACCGCGAGCTGAAGCGCGAGACGGTCAATGGCTATAGCCTGCTCTATTCCTGGCCGGGAACCAGGCCGGAGTTGGAACCGGTCATGGTGATGGCTCACCAGGACGTCGTCTCGGCTGATCCCGCCTCGCTCGACCAATGGTCCCACCCGCCGTTCGCCGGCGATATCGCCGATGGCTTTATCTGGGGTCGAGGGACACTGGACATCAAGAACCAACTCATCAGCATCATGGAAGCGGCCGAGATCCTGCTGGCTCAGGGCTACCGGCCGGAGCGCACTATCCTGTTCGGGCTGGGCCACGATGAAGAAACCGGTGGCGTAAACGGTTGCCGGGTCATGGGCCAACTGCTCAAGGAACGGGGCATCCACCTGGCCGGGATACTAGACGAGGGCGGCGGAATTTTCGAGGGTCTGGCAGCCGGCGTGCGCGGGCCGGTCGCCCTGGTGGCCGCCAGCGAGAAAGGTTATCTCACGGTCGAGCTGTCCGTCCAGGGGCAACCCGGTCACTCCTCGACGCCGCCGCCCCAGACGGCAATCGGTATCCTGGCCCGGGCGCTGGCCCGTTTAGAGGCCCACCCTTTCCCGACTCACCTTCGCCGGTTGCGGCCCCTGTATCACGGGATCGGCCGGGCCGCGCCGCTCTACCTGCAGGTGGCCTTTGCCAACGTCTGGCTGTTCGGGCCGCTGCTCAAGCGCTGGCTGACGGCCATCCCCGAAATGAACGCCAGTATCCGCACGACAACCGCGCTGACCATCGTTAGGGGCGGCGTGGAGGACAACACGATCCCGTCCGAGGCGAAAGCCACCGTCAACTTCCGCCTCTTGCCCGGCGACACGATCGCCGAAGTGCTGGAACGCGCGGCCAAGATCATCGGCGACGAGCGCGTGACGATCACACCTGTACCGGGCAAGTTCAACGAGGCCTTGCCAATATCGCCCGATAGTGGCTCGCCATACGAGGGCCTGAAACAGGTTGTCCGCGAGCTATTTGACAACCCACCTGTCGCGCCGTTCGTGATGCTGGGTGGGACTGACTGCCAGCACTTTGTGCCGGTGTGTGACCATATTTATCGTTTTACGTCGCTGGTAATGGACGCGAGTTTTATGGGGCTGGAACATGGCATCGATGAGCGCATCCCTGTCGAGGGGATGGGCAAGATGGTCCGGTTTTATGCCCGGTTGATGCAAGCGTGGGGGGCATCCCAGATGAGCGTCGAGCAAGGAGTTACACCATGAGAATCGTTGTTGCCTTAGGTGGAAACGCGCTGCTGAAGCGGGGCGAGCCGATGACGGCCGATGTCCAGCGGCGCAATATCAGAGTCGCCGCCGAAGCGCTGGCCCCGGTTGCCAAAGATCATGAACTGGTCTTGGCCCACGGCAACGGCCCGCAGGTCGGCCTATTGGCTCTCCAGGCATCGGCCTATAAGGATGTGGAGGCCTACCCGTTCGATGTTCTCGGCGCACAGACCGAGGGCATGATCGGCTACATGATCGAGCAAGAGCTGGGCAACCTGCTGCCGTTCGAGGTGCCGTTCGCCACCATCCTGACGATGGTCGAAGTCGATCCCGAAGACCCGGCCTTCCAGAACCCGACCAAGTTCGTCGGGCCGGTTTATGGCAAAGAGGAGGCCGACCGCCTGGGTCAGGAAAAGCAGTGGGTCTTCAAGCAGGATGGTAACAAATGGCGCCGGGTGGTCGCGTCGCCCCTGCCGCAACGGATCTTCGAGTTGCGGCCGATCAAGTGGCTATTAGAGCATCACACCGTGGTCATCTGCGCCGGCGGCGGCGGCATCCCCACCATGTACCTGCCGGACGGCACGCGCACACTGGTGGGCATCGAAGCGGTCATCGACAAGGACCTGGCCAGCGAGTTGCTGGCCCGCGAGCTGGACGCCGACCTGTTCGTAATCGCCACCGACGTGGACGGCGTTTACCTCGATTGGGGCAAGCCGGAGCAGCGCGTGCTGGCCCGGGCGACCTCCACTGAGATGAAAGCGTACAACTTTCCGGCCGGTTCCATGGGGCCGAAGGTGCAGGCGGCCGTTCAGTTCGTCGAGAGGACCGGCAAGCGCGCGGCCATCGGTAGCCTGGCGGACATCGAGCACATCGTGGCCGGAACCGCTGGCACCAACGTCGTGGCCGAGGCATGACCGGCCTGACGCGGAATAAATATCAACTAGAGACAAAGCTCGTATGGAGATAAATGAGATGACGAATCAATTTGGTGTTCATTCGGAAGTCGGCAAGTTGCGCAAGGTGATCGTTCACCGGCCGGACCTCAGCCTGATGCGGCTGACCCCCAGCAACCACGACGATCTGTTGTTCGATGATGTGCTGTGGGTAGAGCGCGCTCAGTGGGAGCACGACCAGTTTGTGGCCGCCATGCGCGCCCGCGGCGTCGAGGTGTTCTACCACGTCGCTCTGCTGGGTGAGGCCCTGGCCGCCAGCGAGCACGGCCGCGCGCGGGCCATCGAGCTGGTGGCCTCGGAGTACACCGTCGGCTGGTCACTGGTCGATGAGGTGCGTTCGTTCCTGTCGGGCATGAAGCCGGATGTGCTGGCCAAACACCTGGTCGGCGGGCTGACTGTCAGCGAGATGGAAGAGATGGGGTTCGACCTGCCGAAATTTCGCCAAATCTCGCTCGGCGCGGCCGCCGTGGACGACCCCGGCTACTTCGTCATCCCGCCCGTGCCCAACACCCTCTTCCAGCGCGACCCCTCGTGCTGGATTTATAACGGCGTGACCGTCAATCCCATGTACTGGCCGGCGCGCCGCCGCGAGGCGCTGAACATGGCGGCGATCTATCGCTTCCATCCCATGTTCCAGGATGCCGATTTCCAGTTCTGGTATCCGCAGCAGGAGTGGGACGGCACGTTCAACATCGCGGATTTCGGCAGCGCCTCGCTGGAAGGCGGCGACGTGCAGCCGATCGGCCACCGAACACTCGCCATTGGCATGAGCGAGCGTACCCAGGCCCGCATGATCGAACTGGTCGCCAAGGCTCTGTTCGCCGGCGATGCGGTGGATCGCGTTATCGTCGCCGTCATGACGAAAGATCGGGCACACATGCACCTGGACACCGTGTTCACGCTGCTGGATCGCGACAAGGCGACGGCCTTCCCCAAGGTCGTTAACAACATCCGGGCCATCAGCCTGCGGCCGGGCGTCAAGGAAGGGGACTTCCACGTCACCGTGGAAAAGGACTTCCTGTCGGCCGTGGCCGACGCACTCAAGGTCAAGAAGCTGACCGTCGTGGAGACCGGCGGGGACGAATACCAGGCCCAGCGCGAGCAATGGGACGACGCCAACAACACCGTGGCCCTGGAGCCGGGCGTGGTCGTCTCGTACGAGCGCAATACCTACACGATCGCCAAGATGCGCCAGGCGGGCGTGGAGGTCATCCCCATCGCCGGGTTCGAGTTGGGTAAGGGACGCGGTGGCGGCCATTGCATGACCTGTCCCATCCTGCGCGACGGGATTTAGGGCTTGCAGTCAGGCGCTTTAGTGCCGTCAATGCAACGAAAGCTGCTTCTCACGAACCGGAAGCGATTGAGAACGACGAGGTGATATCAGGCATGTTAGCGGCCGTGCTGTGGGGCGGATTGGCGGCGGCATCGCTGCTCATCGGTTACTACTTGGCGACTCGCGGGCCATCGAAACGGGCCACCGGGTTGATCATGGGTATCGGGGCCGGTGCGCTGATCGCCGCCATCGCCTACGAGCTGGTTCCCGCAACGGTTCTCGGAGGATGGGCCATGGCCCTTGCCTTTGGCCTGGGGGCCATGGCCTTCTTCCTGGGCGATTGGGCGGTGGACCGCCGCGGCGGCGAGGATCGCAAAGATATCGCCGGCAGCGCCGCGTCCGGTTCGGGTGCGGCCATCTTTATCGGCACGCTGCTCGATAACGTGCCCGAGTCGATCATCCTCGGCCTGGGGCTGGCGCTTGGCGGGGCCATTAACCTGGCCTTCCTGGTCGCCGTTTTCATCTCCAACCTGCCGGAGGGCGTGGCCGGAACCATTAATCTGGCGGCGGCGGGCTATCCGCGCCAGAAGATCTTGGGAATGTGGGCCCTGTTGGTCGCGGTTTCCGCTGCCTGCGCGGGACTGGGCTATCTGTTAGTGGGTTGGCTGCCGGAGGCCGACGGCCGCATTGCCCAGGCTTTTGCCGCCGGCGCGATGCTGACAATGCTGGCTGATGCGATGATGCCGGAGGCCTTCCAGCACGGCGGCAAAACGGTTGGCCTGTTCACCGCGCTGGGGTTTCTCCTGGCCGCGGTCCTGTCGCTTGCCGTCTAAGTTGAGAACGAAGTCATGGGTGGAGTCAGTAAGTGATATATTCCCACCGGAGCATGTGAAAGAAATGGCAAAAAAGAAGGTTAAGAAAGAGAAGAAAGCGAAAGAGCCGGCCCCCGTTGCGACGCAAGAAGCCGTAACCGCCGCCGAACCGTCCGCGCGCCCGCCGAAGAAAATAAGCCGCAAGGAGTTTGAGGAAGCGTTGGAACCGCTTCAGGTGGAACTGGTGAAAATGCAGGAATGGGTCAGGGCCAGCGGAGCCAAGATCTGCGTCATCTTTGAAGGGCGCGACACGGCCGGCAAGGGCGGGGTGATCAAGCGCATCACCGAGCGCACCAGCCCGCGCGTCTTCCGCGTGGTGGCCCTGTCGGCGCCCACTGAGCGGGAGAAGACGCAAATGTACTTCCAGCGCTACATGCCCTACCTGCCGGCCGCCGGGGAGGTCGTGCTGTTCGATCGCAGCTGGTACAACCGGGCGGGCGTCGAGCGGGTGATGGGCTTCGCCACCGAGGAGCAGGTGGAAAAATTCTTGAGTCAGGTTCCTTCGGTTGAGAAGGCCATCATCGACTCCGGCATCATCCTCGTCAAGTATTGGCTGGACGTGAGCATGGAGAATCAGGCCAAGCGGTTCGAGGAACGCAACGTGGATCCGCGCAAGATCTGGAAGCTCAGCCCGATGGACGTGGAGGCCCANNCAACGAAAGCCCCTGGTACGTGGTAGATGCCAACGACCAGCGCCGGGCGCGGCTAAATTGCATCGCTCATTTCCTCAGCCTGATCCCCTATGAAGAGGTGCCGCACGAAACGGTCAAGATCGCCAAGCGCCAGGGGAAAGGCAACTATAAGGAGCCGGATTATCCCTACCGGCGCGTTCCGGAACGGTTTTGACCGGCACGTGCCGGTAAGGAGAATGCATCATGGCGGATCAAGCAATAGTTCAAGAGAAGTGGTACGCGCTGACTGAGGCTGAGGTTGCTCAAAAGCTGGGCGTTGACCTGGCTAAAGGTCTGAGCGCGGCCGAAGCGCAAAAACGCGTCCAACAGGTCGGCCGCAATGCGCTGGCGGCCAAGAAAAAGGAACCGGGCTGGCGGGCTTTTCTGCGGCAATACCAGGATTTCATGCAGATCCTGCTGGTCGTCGCGGCCGTCGTCAACCAGGTCTTTACCGGACAAAGGGGCACGACGATCGTGCTGCTGGTCCTGACGGTCTTCAACGCCGTGCTGGGCATGCGCGGTGAATCGAAAGCCGAAGCCAGCCTGGCCGCGCTCGAGAAGATGATGAAGAGCATCGCTCGCGTGCGGCGCGACGGCCAGGCCATCGAGATTGACGCCGAAGAGCTGGTGCCGGGCGACGTCGTGCTGATGGAGGCGGGTAACCGCGTCCCGGCCGACGGCCGCTTGTTCGTCACGGCTACGATGGAGATCGAGGAAGCGGCCCTGACCGGCGAAAGCGTCGCTTCGCCCAAGGACAGCGAGGTGATCACGAAGGCTGAGGTGCCTCTCGGCGACCGCCACAACATGGCCTTCATGAACACCTCGGTCACCCGCGGCCGCGGCGAAATGGTTGTCACCACCACCGGCATGAACACCGAGATGGGCAACATCGCCGACCTGCTCAACAAAACCGAGGCCGACAGGACGCCGCTGCAAAAGCAACTGGACCGGCTGGTGATCGTCATCGCCGCCATCGCCGGCGTCGCTTTTATCCTGATGATCGTGCTGGGCTTCCGCCAGGGGCAGGAGTTCGACGCGATCTTCCTGGCCGGCATCGCCCTGGCCATCTCGGCCATTCCCACCGGCATGCCGGCGGTCATCACGACGCTCTATTCGATGGGTACGCGGACGCTGGCCGAAGAGAACGCCATCGTCAAGCGGCTGCCGTCGGTGGAAACGCTAGGCTCTGTCTCGGCCATCTGCTCCGATAAGACGGGCACGCTGACCCTCAACAAGATGACGGCCGTCGAGTTCACCGTTCCCGGCCAGAACCGCTTCCGGGTGACCGGCGAGGGTTATGGCAAGACCGGCGACCTGCAGCGCGCCGCCCTCGCCGCCGGACAGCCGTGGCAGAAAGCCACCACGGCCTATACGACTGAGGGCAAGCTGTTGAGCGCCGGCGGTGCCAAGGTCGACATGGAAGAAGTCATGCTGCCGATGGCCCTGTGCGCCGATGCCCGGCTTGATGGCGAAGCCCTCATCGGCGATCCGACCGAAGGGGCGCTGATCGTCCTGGCCGAAAAGGGCGGTATCAGCGTCGATCAGGCCCGGGAGATGTTCCCCCGCGTGGCCGAAGTGCCCTTCGATTCAGACTACAAGTTCATGGCGACGTTCCACAATATGACCGACGCGCAGGGCAAGCCGGTGGTGCGGGCTTTTGTCAAAGGCGCGCCGGACGTGCTCATCGCTCGCGGCGGATACTACTGGTTGCCAGGGGGCGATCCGGTGGCCATCAACGATGAAAATCGTCAGTTGGCGCTGACCGAAAACGACCGCATGGCCGCNNGTTCGATCCGAAAAGCAAGCTGATCGACCTGATGCAGGACCTGACCATCATGGCCATGGTAGGTATCGTTGACCCGCCGCGACCGGAAGCCCGGGATGCCATTGCCAAGTGCCACAGCGCCGGAATCCAGGTGCGGATGATCACCGGCGACCATGCCGTGACGGCGGCCGCCATCGGCAAGGAACTCGGCATTACCGGCACGGCCCTCACCGGGGCGCAATTCTCCGCCATGAGTGACGAAGAGTTGCTCCAGAACCTGCCCGATATCGGCGTTGTGGCCCGCGTGGCCCCCGAGGACAAGATTCGCCTGGTCGATCTGCTCCAGCGGCAGGGTAACATCGTCGCCATGACCGGCGACGGCGTCAACGACGCCCCGGCCCTCAAAAAGGCCGACATCGGCGTGGCTATGGGTATCACCGGCACCGAAGTCTCCAAGGGGGCGGCGGTGATGATCCTGACCGATGACAACTTCGCCACCATCGTCAAGGCGGTCGAGTTTGGGCGGGGGATTTACGACAATCTGTCCAAATACATCCGTTTCCAGATCACCGCCCTGGTGGCCTTCATCGCCTCCTACCTGGGCGCGGCGATATTCTTCATCCTCGGGGGCGTGCCGTTCCAGCCGCTGACGGTGTTGTGGGTCAACTTTCTGGTGCAAGTCCCTATCGCCATCGCCCTGGGCTTCGATAAGCCGGTAGCCGGGCTGATGGAACGCAAGCCGCGACCCTTGAGCCAGCCGGTTCTCTCCCGCTCCCAGTGGGCGCGCCTGATCACCATCGGCTTGCTGATCACCGTCGGTACGCTGTACGTGGAGAATGCGTACGAAGCGACCAACATGGCTCTGGCAGCAACGATGGGGTTTGTCGTCTTCTCGTTGTTCAATATCACGGTGGGCGTCAACTCGCGCTCCGAAACGGAGACGGTGTTCCAGATGGCCACGGTATCGGATCGGCGGCAGTTAATGCTCTATGGACTGGCGTTTCTGTTCACCTTTTTGCCCACCGAACTCGGTTTCACCCAGCGCAACTTAGGGCTGACTTCGCTCACGCTAGAGCAATGGCTGCTGTGCTTCGGCCTGGCCATTGCCTTGACGTTGGTTTATGAGGTCATCAAGTTCATTCTTCGCCGGAACCGCAACGAGCCGGCGGAAGTGATTCAACCGGCCGCTGGCCAGGCCGTGACATCCTGATTGCGTCGTTCTCATTGACCCAGACGGCGCGAAAATCTGTCCGGTTTCGCAACCGACAGGTTATCGCGCCTGTCTGTCTATAGACGTGAACCGGCCATAGGTTGTGGCCATAGACCGGCTTGGTAGCCGTATTAATTGACATAATGAGAGGTAAGATACTATGGCAGGCGAGGTAAAAGAATCAAAAGTAGGTTGGGCGGTCATAGCCATGCTGGCGGCCGCGCAATTCATCATGGTCCTCGACACGACCGTCATGAATGTATCCATCTCTCAAGTAGTTGAAGACCTCAACACAACCGTGGTCGGCCTGCAGACGGCGATCACATTTTACACATTGGTCATGGCCGCCTTCATGCTCATCGGCGGCAAGCTGGGCGATCGTTGGGGCGCCAAGCGCGCTTACATGATCGGCATGCTGATTTACGGCACCGGTTCGCTGATCACCGCACTCTCGCCCAATCTGGCGGTGCTGCTGGTCGGCTGGTCGTTCATCGAAGGTTTCGGCGCGGTGCTGGTCATCCCGGCCATCGCCGCGCTCACGGCGATCACCTATACCGGCCGCCAGCGGGCCATGGCCTACGGTATTCTAGGCGGGGTCACCGGCGTATCGGCCGCGCTCGGCCCGCTGATCGGCGGCTGGGTGACGACCAACCTGACCTGGCGCATCGTCTTCGCCACCGAGACGGTGGTGGTACTGGTTCTCATGCTTTTCCTCCGTCTCATTCCGGCGACGCAAGGCCGCCCCGGCAAGCTGGACGTGGGCGGTTCGCTGCTCTCGGCCGCCGGCCTGGGCATCGCCGTGTTCGGTATCCTGCGCTCCAGCCAATGGGGCTGGATCGCGCCTAAGGCCGCGGCGCCCTTTACCCCATTGGGTTTGTCTCCGGTAATCTTTCTGATCGTGAGTGGCCTTGTCTTGCTTGCCCTGTTCATGCGCCGCGAGGAAACGCTACTGGAAGCGGGGAAAGAGCCTCTGCTCGACGTCAGGCTCTTGAAGATCCCGCGCCTGCAGGCCGGCCTGAACACCCTGGCCAGCCAGCAGTTCATGATCATGGGCATCTTCTTTGTCCTGCCGCTCTATCTGCAAACGGTCCTTGGTTACAACGCGTTGGAAACCGGCATCAGGATCCTACCCCTGTCGTTAAGCCTTTTCGTGTGCGCGCTTCTGGGCGCTTCGTTAACGACACGCTATTCGCCGAAGCGCATCGTTGAAGTCGGTTTGTTGAGCATGCTGTCAGGCGGAGTTCTCCTCATCGCCTTCACCGAGCCGACTTTGCGGTCCATCGGCTTTTCCGTTGCCCTGGCGCTGGTGGGCGCGGGTAACGGTCTGCTCGTCTCGCAGCTCGGCAACGTCATCATGTCGTCGGTTTCGTCGGAGCGCAGCAGCGAGGCCGGGGGCCTTCAGGGAACGGCGCAGAACCTCGGCGCGTCGTTGGGGACGGCGCTCGTCGGTTCCATGCTGATCGCGTCGCTGGTGGGTAATTTCCAACAGTCCGTGCTGGCCAACCCGGAGCTATCGGATATCAGCAACGACCTCGCGGCCCTGGCGGAGGAGAACGCCAATTTCATCACCACGGCCCAGCTTCGCGCCGGCGCGGAGGCGGCCGGCCTGAGCTTGGGGCAGATAGACGCGCTGGTTGCCGATTACGCGGACGCACAAATCTTGGCCCTGAAAGCCGCCTTCGCCGTGGTCGTCCTTTTTGCCTTGATCGCGCTGTGGTACGTGCGACGTCTGCCATCGGCGGCGCAACCCGATAATCCGGCCGCGCTTACCCTAAATTCACCCTAGGAAGATTGGACGGAGGAGAAAACGTCCACACCTCGAGCAACTCTTCGGTTTCCTCAACTCGCCGAGCGGGTATGCCTCTTTGTAGGGTACCGGCTCGTTTTTGCCAGCTTTGAATCATCATCCTATTCACACCGTTTTGGTGCTAAAAACCGGGCGTGTGGTGGAATACACTGTAAGTGGATGAATACCTGTCTGAACCGAGAAGGTAATCGGATTAGATCACAACTTGTGGAGGTGTGAAACAATGATAAAGCACGGACCTGTGGATATGCTGGTGTTGGCGCTCGGAGAGCCGCATTTCGACGGCAGTATCATGAAAGAACTGCAACGACAAACGGCTACCGGAGTGATCCGGGTGCTCGACGCCATGGTGTTGTTCAAGTCGGCCGAGGGTCAAGCCTGGAGCGTCAATCTCGAAGATCTGCCGGAGGAGGATTTGGCGGCCCTGAATTTCATCCCCATGGATACGCGGGGTGGTCTGTTCGACTCCGATGATGCCGAAACCCTCTGGGAAGGCATGGTCCCCGACTCGGCTGTCGTGGCCTTGGCCATTGAGCACACCTGGGCCGTGGACCTGGTGAACGTGTTGGATGCGGCCGGCGTCGAGGTTGCCATGAATGTGCGCATTCCCGCCCCGATTGTTGACGAGGCTTTCGCTGCGTTGGAAACCAACGCCTAAGATTAAGGAGAATACGATGCCAGGACTAATGCGTGGAATGGTTCGGACGGCGGCTGTGGTCGGCACAGCAACCGCCACCCGTAATGCCGTGAACCGGCGACAGGCAGAGAAGAATGTTGCTGCTTATTCGAATGCTGTCAATCAGACCTATCAGGCGCCACCGCCACAATATGTCGAGGTGATGCCCCCGGCCGCACCTGATCCTACCGAAGACATGATCACGCAGCTCGAGCGTCTTGGCGCGCTCCGGGCGCAGGGATTACTGACTGAAGAGGAATTCGCCGCCCAGAAGGCCCGTTTGATGGGCCTGTAAAGGGTGTGTCTGGCTAGCGCCGTGGCCGGGGCTGTCGCCCGCGGCTTGCGACCCGATTAGAGGCCCGACAACGCGACTCCGCCCGGCCCTGTCTAGACTCAGGACCGGGCGGGAAGTCTAGCGTCTGGGATGAGATGGCCACGACCGCACGTGAACAAGGGGAATAGACCATGCTAGCTCTGGGTTGTTTGATGGCGTTCGCCATTGTCATAGCTCCACGGGTGATGCTTCTTTTGGCCTGGCT
>CXWJ01025356.1_pt1 | contig 20198 bp, 24 predicted proteins | sample 590841 | NCBI WGS metagenome assembly CXWJ01 (sample SAMEA3498367, study PRJEB10139) | wastewater metagenome | biome: wastewater treatment plant; material: activated sludge | place: Austria | collected 2015-01-21 | reverse complement strand
CGGTAGTTCTTGGCCGCGTTGATGCCGCCCTGGGCTGCGATCGAGTGCGCCCGGCGCGGGCTGTCCTGGTAGCAGAAGTTGAGGACGTTGTAGCCCGCCTCGCCCAGGGACGCCGCCGCGGCGCCGCCGGCCAGGCCGGTGCCCACGATGATGACGGTCAGCTTGCGCCGGTTGGACGGGTTGACCAGCTTGGCCTCGAACTTGCGCTGCGACCACTTCTTGTCGATCGGGCCGCCGGGCGCCTTGGCGTCGCGCACCTCTTGGCCGACGGTGTAGAAGTCCGCGGCCTTGGGGCCCTTCGGCGCCTTCGGCTTGGCGGGCGCCGGGATCTCGGTGATGGTCATCAGTGCAGCACTCCAGTCAGGACGGCCACCGGCATGATCATGAAGCCGATGTAGAGCAGGATGGCGATCACCCAGGCGCAGCCGTTCAGCACGCGCTGGGCCTTCAGCGAGGTGTTCGCGCCGAGCGTGGTGAAGGCGCTCCAGACGCCGTGCCGCAGGTGCATGCAGACGGCCACCATCCAAATCGCGTAGGCCAGCACCAGCCACCAGATGCTGAACTCGCCGAGCACCATCTCGTGCGGCGCGGCGTCCGCCGTGCCCGAGAACAGGGTGGCGCGCACCGTAAACTGCAGCAGGTGGAAGATGAGCCCGCCCAGCAGGATGACGCCGCCCCAGCGCATGGTGCGCGCCGAGTAGGTCTGCGCCAGCCGCCGCTTGGCCTGGTAGGTGTCCGGGTTGGCGATCTTCGCGCGGCGCCACAGCACCATCGCGCTGTAGACGTGCAGCACGATGACAGCCACCATGCCGAGCCGGAAGATCCAGATGAACCAGCCCTGCGGGATCAGCGGGTAGAGGATGCCGCCTTCGTCGCCCTCCCCCTTGAGCCAGTGCGCGTAGTGGTCGAATGCCTCGCCACTGACGAACATCTTGAGGTTGCCGAATGCGTGCACCAGCAGGAAGCCGACCATTGCCAGCCCGGAGAGGGCCATGATGACCTTCAACACGACGGTTGATCGCAGTGCCTTCTGGTGTGGAGTGAGAGTCGTTGTCGCCACGGTTTCCACCCTAACGATCCGGGCGGTTCCTGTCTGAGGGTTTGGCCTATTCAGGGCCCTTTGATCCCAGATTTTGGANNAGTAAATGGTTTGATTCCGGGCCTATTCGGCCGGCGGCAGCAGGTCCGGACGGCGCTCGCGAGTGCGCGCGAGCGACTGCTCGGCGCGCCAGGCGGCCACCTGACCGTGGTGGCCGGAAAGCAGGATGGCGGGGACCTCCAGGCCGCGCCAGGAGGCGGGCTTGGTGTAGACGGGATACTCCAGCAGGCCGTCGTCGCCGTGGGACTCCTCGGCCAGCGACTCCGGGTTGCCCAGGACGCCGGGCAGCAGCCGCACCACGGCTTCGACGATGGCGAGGGCGGCTGCCTCTCCACCGTTGAGGACGTAGTCGCCCAGCGAGACCTCCGCCACGTCCATCCGGGTGGCGGCGTGCTCGACGACCCGGGCGTCGATGCCCTCGTAGCGGCCGCAGGCGAAGATGAGCCGGTCGCGGGCGGCGAACTCGGCGGCCAGCGACTGCCGGAAGGGGGTTCCGGCCGGGGTGGGGACGACCAGCAGCGGACGCTCGCCCACCGGCGCCAGCGCGTCCAGCGCCTCGCCCCAGGGCTCGGGCTTCATCACCATGCCGGCGCCGCCGCCGTAGGGGCTGTCGTCGACGGTGCGGTGGCGGTCGTGCGTCCAGTCGCGCAGGTCGTGGACGCTCACCTCGACCAGGCCCGCCGCGATCGCCTTGCCCACCAGCGAGAGCTGCAGCGGGGCGAAGTAGTCGGGGAAGATGCTGATCAGGTCAATCCGCATCGGGCGCCTCGTCCAGCAGACCCGGGATCGGGTCGATCACCACCCGGCCCGCCGCCAGATCGACTTCGGGGACGAGTTCGGCGACGAAGGGCACCAGCCGCTCGCCGGCAGGGGTGCCGACGACCAGCACGTCCTGGGCGGGCAGGTGCAGCACCCGCGCGATCCGTCCCAGGAAGGCGCCGGAGGGGTCGACCGCGGCCAGCCCGATCAGCGCGGTGTCGTGGAACTCGCCGTCGTCGGCGTCCTCGGCGTCGATCTCGGCCCACAGCTCGGCGCCGCGGAGCGCCTCGGCGGAAGAACGGTCGCCGGCCTGGTCGAAGGCGACCACGAGCGTGCCCGCTTGCCATCGCCACGACCGGACGGTCAGCCTCCCGGCCGTGGGTGAGGACAACTGACTCCCCGGAGCGAAACGCTGCTCCGGGGAGTCGGTGGTCGGTGCGATGGTGACCTCACCGCGCAGCCCGTGGGCTTTGCCGATGCGGCCGACCAGCACGTCGGTGGTCGAGGCCATGGACGCCGGCTCAGCGCCTCCGCTGCGGGCGGCGGTCGACATCGATGAAGTCGATGCGGACCTGCTCCCGCCCGGCGAGGGCGCCGATCACGGTGCGCAGCGCCGAAGCGGTGCGCCCCTGCCGGCCGATCACCTTGCCGATGTCCTCGGGGTTGACCCGCACCTCGAAGGTGCGGACGCGACCCCGGTCGGATTCGCGCACCCGAACGTCGTCCGGGTTCGGCACGAGCCCGCGGACCAGGTGCTCCAGCGCGTCGGCCAGCATGTCAGGCCTCGTCGGCCTCGGTCGCGGCTTCCTCGGCGGGAGCCTCTTCGACCTCGGCGGCGGCCTTCTTGCGCGACACCGAGATGGCGGCGGAAGCCGGCTCGTCGTCGGCCTCGGCCAGGGCGGCGTTGAACAGCGCGACCTTGTCCTTCTTGGCGGGCTGCGGGGTGACGCCGGAGGGCGACTCCTGGCCGGTGAACTTCTGCCAGTCGCCGGTGCGCTTGAAGAGCGCCACAACGGCCTCGGTCGGCTGGGCGCCGACGCCGAGCCAGTACTGCGCCCGCTCCGACTTGACCTCGATCACCGAGGGGTCGTTCTTGGGGTGGTAGAGCCCGATCTCCTCGATGGCACGGCCGTCGCGCTTGGCGCGGGCGTCCATGACGACGATGCGGTAGTGCGGCGACCGGATCTTGCCGAGTCGCTTCAGACGAATCTTGACAGCCACGTGGGTGGTTTCTCCTGTGGGATAGACCCGGTGACGCCACCGGGCCGGACGGGTGGACCGGCCAAGTCGCTGTGGGGCAACGTCCGGCTGGTCCGGGTGGATCCGCGTCGCCGGAGTTAGAGGGCGCCGACGAGCACAGATGCAGCGCTCATTGTGCCAGAGAAGCCGGGACGGAAGCCAACTCAGCCGCGCGCCACCACCCTGCCCCGCAGGACGACCAGCCGCGGCCGGTGGACGACCGTGACGTCCGCGCGCGGATCCGCGTCGTAGACGACCAGATCGGCCCAGGCCCCGTCGGCGAGCGCGTCCGGCGCACCCAGCCAGGCCCGGGAGCGCCACGACCCGGCCCCCAGCGCGTACTCGGGAGTCGAGACGCCGGCCAACAGGCCGATCTCGACGGCGAGCCGGCCGTGCGGGACGGTGCCCCCGGCGTCGGTGCCGGCGAACACCGGGACGCCGGCGTCGATCGCCTTCCCGATGGTCTCCAGCCGCCGCGCGTACAGGGCTCGCATGTGCGCGGCGTAGCGCGGGAACTTGGCCTGGCCGGCGTCGGCGTACTTCGGGAAGTTCTCCAGGTTGATCAGGGTGGGCGCCAGCGCCACCTGGCGTTGCGCCATCAGCTCGATGGTGGAGTCGTCCAGCCCGGTGCCGTGCTCGATGCCGTCGATGCCGGCCCGGACCAGCTGGTGCACCGACTCCTCGCCGAAGCAGTGGGCGGTGACCCGGGCGCCCAGCTCGTGGGCGCGTTCGATCGCGGCGGCGGCGAGGTCGGCCGGCCACAGCGGGGTCAGGTCGCCCGCGTCACGGTCGATCCAGTCCCCTACCAGCTTCACCCAGCCGTCCCCCGCCCTGGCCTGCCGCTCGACCTCGGCCAGCAGCGTCTCCGGCTCGATCTCGACCGCGTAATTGCGGATGTAGCGGGCGGTGCGGGCGATGTGCCGACCGGCGCGGATGATCCGCGGCAAGTCGGGCTCAGCGTCGATCCAGTGGGTGTNNGTGGGTGTCGATCGGCGAGCCGGCGTCCCGGATCAGCAGGGTTCCGGCGTCCCGGTCGGCGCGCGCCTGGGCCTCGGCGGTCGGACGGTCGACGCCGCCGCGGGCGTCCAGGCCGACGTGGCAGTGGGCGTCCACCAGACCCGGCATGATCCAGGCCCCGGTCGCCACCGTTGTTGCGTCTGCGACGGGTTCGGTGCGCACCAGCCCGTCCACCAGCCAGAGGTCGCGAACGTCGCCATCGGGCAGCACCACTCCTCGCAGGTGCAGCCGCTGTGACTCGGGAGCGCCGGACGCGACGGCTGACCCATGGCTGTGGGCGAAGAACTCCGGCTCACCCAGCCCGGGCGGCGCATGGTGGTGGTGCCCCATGCCGGGACGCTACACGCTACTTGCCCTGGTTGAGCAGCTTCTGCAGGTCCGGCGGCAGCTGGAACTCGCTCATCGCCTTGGCGAGGTCGGCCTCGCTGGGCTGCTGGGCGGGCTGGCCGAAGGGCGAACCGGCGGGGGCGGCCGGCGTGGCGGCCGGGAGCGCCGTCTGGTTGCGCTTGGCGGGGTTGCCGGAGACGCCCTTGCCGGCCTTGCGCTTCTTGGCGGGCTGCCGGGCGGCCGGACGCTTCCCGGCGCCGCCGGGCATCCCGGCCATCGCGCCGCCCAGGCTCTGCATCATCTTGCGGGCCTCGAAGAACCGGTTGACCAGGGAGTTCACGTCGGAGACCTGGGTGCCGGAGCCCTTGGCGATGCGGGCCCGGCGGGAGCCGTCCAGCATCTTGGGGTTGGCCCGCTCGGCCGGTGTCATCGAGTAGATGATCGCCTCGATCCGGTCGATCTCGCGCTCGTCGATGTTGTTGATCTGGTCCTTGACCTGGCCCATGCCGGGCATCATCCCGAGGATCTTCGACAGCGGGCCCATCTTGCGGACGGCCTGCATCTGCTGCAGGAAGTCGTCCAGGCCGAACTCGCCCTTGCCCTTCAGCAGCTTCTCGGCGGCCTTGGCGGTCTGCTCGGCGTCGAAGGTCTTCTCGGCCTGCTCGATCAGGGTGAGGACGTCGCCCATGCCGAGAATGCGGCTGGCCATCCGGTCGGGGTGGAAGGCGTCGAAGTCGCCCAGGCCCTCGCCGTTGGAGGCGAACATGATCGGACGCCCGGTGACCCGCGCGATCGACAGCGCCGCGCCGCCGCGGGCGTCGCCGTCCAGCTTGGAGAGGACGACGCCGTCGAAGCCGACGCCGTCGGCGAAGGCGCGGGCGGTGTTGACCGCGTCCTGGCCGATCATGGCGTCGACCACGAAGAGGATCTCGGTCGGGTTCACCGCGTCGCGGATGTCGGCGGCCTGCTGCATCAGCTCGGCGTCCACACCGAGCCGGCCGGCGGTGTCGACGATCACCACGTCGTAGAGCTTGGACTGGGCGTGCGCGACGGACGCCCGGGCGACAGCGACCGGATCGCCGACGCCGTTGCCGGGTTCCGGGGCGAAGACGTGGACGCCGGCCCGCTCCCCCACCACCTGCAGCTGGTTGACCGCGTTCGGACGCTGCAGGTCGGCGGCCACGAGCAGCGGGGCGTGGCCCTGGCTGCGCAGCCAGCGGCCGAGCTTGCCGGCCAGGGTGGTCTTGCCAGAGCCCTGCAGGCCGGCGAGCATGATGACGGTCGGCGGGTTCTTGGCGAACCGCAGCGGCCGCGCCTGGCCGCCCAGGATCTCGATCAGTTCGTCGTTGACGATCTTGACGATCTGCTGCCCGGCGTTGAGCGCCTGGTGGATCTCGACCCCGGCGGCCCGCTCCCGGACGGCGGCGATGAACTCCTTGACGACGCCGAGGTTGACGTCGGCCTCAAGCAGCGCCAGCCGGATCTCGCGGGTGGTCGCCTCGATGTCGGCCGGGGTCAGCCGGGTCTTGCCGCGCAGGCCGCGGAAGGCAGCCGACAGGCGGTCTTGCAGGGTGTCGAACAAGGCGGGAGGTCCTCACGCTCGGGGATACCCGGGCAATCCTACCGGGAGGCTGGAGGTCAGCCTTCCGACAGCAGGGCGTCGACGAAGGCCTCGGGCTCGAAGGGGGCCAGGTCGTCGGCGCCCTCGCCCAGGCCGATCAGCTTCACCGGGACGCCGAGCTCGCGCTGCACCTGGACGACGATGCCGCCCTTGGCGGAGCCGTCCAGCTTGGAGAGGACGAGGCCCGTGACGTCCACCACCTCGCCGAAGACCCGGGCCTGGGTGAGCCCGTTCTGGCCGGTGGTGGCGTCGATCACCAGCAGCACCTCGGTGACCGGCAGCTTGCGCTCGACGACCCGCTTGATCTTGCCGAGCTCGTCCATCAGGCCGGTCTTGGTGTGCAACCGTCCGGCCGTGTCGATCACGATCACGTCGACGCCGTCCTCGACTCCCCTGGTCACCGTGTCGAACGCGACGGACGCCGGGTCGCCGCCCTCGGGCCCGCGGACGGTGGGCACGCCGACCCGGGAGCCCCAGGTCTCCAGCTGGTCGGCGGCAGCGGCGCGGAAGGTGTCGGCGGCGCCCAGCACCACGGTGTTGCCCTCGGCAACCAGGACGCGGGCCAGCTTGCCGATGGTGGTGGTCTTGCCGGTGCCGTTCACGCCGACCACCAGGACGACGCCGGGCCGTCCGTCCTCGCCGCTGGTGCGCAGGGTGCGGTCGAGGCTGGGGTCGACCAGCTTGACCAGTTCGGTGCGCAGCACCTGCTTGGCCTTGGCCGGGTCGGCGACCCCGTCGATGGCGAGTTCCTTGCGCAGCGCCTCGATGAGCTCGGTGGTGGGGCCGACCCCGAGGTCGGCGGTGATGAGGGTGGCCTCCAGATCCTCCCAGGCCTCGGCGTCCAGCTTGTCCGGCGAGAGCAGGCTCAGCAGCCCGCGGGCGAACGGGTTGCTGCTGGCCGAGAGCCGGCGGCGCAGCCGCGCCATCCGGGAGCCGGCGGCTTCCGGAACCTCCAGTGAAGCGGCGGACGGCGGTTCGGCGGCCTCCGGCTCGGCTTCGCCCGGCTCCGCGGTCTCACCAAGGGTGAGCTCGGGGACGGTCGGCGGCTTGGGCAGCGCGGCCTGCCGCCGGCTCCGCACGATGACGACGGCGGCCACCGCGAGCGCCGCGGCGATGCCGGCCATGATCAGCCAGAAGATGTAGTCCACGGCCGTCATGCTACGGGGTCGCCACCCCGTGTCGTTCCGGTCAGCTCAGGGTGAGCGCCGCCACCTGGTCGAGGCCGTCCAGGCGGTAGACGTTGACTCCGGCCGAGGAGGCGACGTACAGGTCGCCGTTCAGGGTGAGGCCGCGAACGCCGTAGCCGTCCCTGGGCTGTTGCGGACGGAGCTTGTCCTCCAGGGTGAAGGCGCCGTCAGCGTAGCGGTAGACCACGTACCGGAAGCTCGCTCCGCCACCCGTCCAGGAGATCACCGGGAAGCCGATCAGGCCGGCCTTCTGGTCCACCAGCACCGCCTTGTGGTTGTAGAGGGCCTCGGATTCGTCGAACGGGACCCGCATGGTCACCTGTTCGGTGACGTCGTACGGGTCGGAGGTGTCGAACATGCTCAGCTTCAGGCCGGTGATCGAGCCATCGTTCGTCGCGTCCATGCCCAGCCCGAGCAGGCGTCCGTCCGCCCACGGGTGCAGGTAGGTGCTGAACCCGGGGATCTTCAGCGCGCTCATCACCTTGGGCTCGCTCGGCTTGCTCAGGTCGAGGGCGAACAGCGGATCCCGCCGCTCGAAGCTCACCACGTAGCCGATGGACCCTTCGAAGCGCACCGACTGCACGGTCTCGTTCTTGGCCAGCTTGGGCAGTGAGCCGACGACCTTCAGGTCGGAGTCCAGGACGTACAGCGCCGGCTGGCTGAGCCAGTCGCCGCGGCCGGTGGTGCCGGAGAGGGTGACCGCCACCCGCAGGTGCCCGTCGTACTCGTCGAGGGCGAACTGGTTGATCAGGTTGCCCGGGACCACTCCCTGGCCGGCCACGGTCAGCTCGCCGTCGTCGAGCGCGATCCGGGTGAGGCGGGTGCCCCACACCTCGCGCAGGTCCGCGATCCCGGCGGCCTTGCGAACTGACTTCGACAGCGCCTTTTCGTAGTCCGCCGCGCCCAGGTACAGGTTGCCGGCGTTGAGGTAGACGGTCTCCGAGCCGCCGAGCACCGATTCGGAGTCGATCCGCTTGCGGTTCTTCAGGTCGATGCTGCTGGCGACTGCGTAGCGCGGGCCGTTCGGGTTGGGCAGGATGACGCAGTCGGCGGCGTCCAGCACCGAGAGCCGGCGCCCTTCGGAGACCAGCGGGACGAAGGAGGCCGGGTCGTCCGGCCGCGCCTCGTCGGTGATCTGGTGCTCGGTGACCAGGTAGAGCAGGTCGTCCACCATGCGGGAGGTGAGGTAGGCGCCGCTCTGGCCCAGGCTGGTCAGGAAGGCCGGACGGGCCGGATCCGAGATGTCGTACAGCAGGGCCTTGGTCTGGACGGCGTCGTAGGGGACGTACGCCGTCGTGGTGCTGTTCGGCAGCTCGTCGAGGCGCGGCTGGTACTCGGTGGTCAGCACCACCAGGGTCGAGCCGTGCAGCATCAGATCGACCACTGCGCCCTGGACGCGGTACTGGTGGGCGGCGCGATCCGGGCCGGCGTCGCCGGCGGTGGTGTCGATCCGGGCGAGCTCCTTGGCGCCCGAGCCCGCTGCCGAGACCAGCACCACCTTGGTTCCGGAGGCGACGAAGATCGTCCGCCCGTCGCTCTTGACCACGTCGCCCTCGTCGACGCCGGCGACCTGGACGTTGGTCTGGTAGGAGCCCGAACCCGAGCTGTTGGCGGACTGCAGCGCCGTGTCCGCGGCCGCCATCGGGCCCGGCGCCGGAGCTCGGCCTCCGGCCGTTTCAGCACCGTCGGCGGCATACCAGTACTTCTCGCCGTACCAGCGCTCCCCTGCCTTGCGAACGGCCGCGTACAGGGTGGCGTAGTCGCCGGCCGGGACGGTCACTGGCTCGGGCTCGTCGGCGTCGTCCTCGGTCTCATCTCCAGCCGCCGCGACGCCGACCTGGGGCGGATCGGCCCACTCGGCGGTGCCAGAGTTGCCGAACAGGTGCGGCGCCACGGCAACCCCTGCCACCAGCGCGACGGACGCGGCCGCCGCCGCCCAGCCCAGACCGCGCCAGCGGACGGGCTTCACCGTGGGCACTGCTGCCGGCGCGACGCGGGCCTCGGCATCGGGGCCGGGCCAGCCGGCGTCCTCGGCGGCGATCGTCCGCATCAGGTCGGCGTGGGTCTGCTCGTCCGGGCGCAGCTGGCCGGCCATCTTGGCGAAGATGTCGTCACTCATCGAAGTAACCTCCCTGGAGTCGATCGCGCATCAGGCCGCGGCCGCGCGAGAGCCGCATCTTGACCGCCGCCGGGCCGACCTCGAGCAGGTCGGCGATCCGGGAGACCGGCAGGTCGGCGAAGTAGAACAGGTAGAGGACGGTCCGGTACATCTCGGGCAGCGAGCGCAGCGCGCCGAACAGCGCGTCCTGCTCTTCGGTGGCGAACCGGAACTGATCGGCAGGCTCGGCCGCCTCGGGGTTGAGCGGCACCACGCGGGTGCGCCAGGAGCTGCGGGTGACCGACCGGGCGCAGTTCAGCGTGGTGGTGATCAGCCAGGCCTTGCGATGCTCCTCGCTGCGACAGGCGGGCTGGCGGCGGTGGTAGGTGAGGAAGACGTCCTGGTAGACGTCGTCGGCGTCGCCGCGGCAACGGGTGTGGGCGACCGCAATGCCGTACACCAGCGACTCGTAGCGGGCCACGACCTCGCCGGTGTCGAGCGGCAGCAGCGGCGCCTCGTCCGCGACGTCGTCGTCACGCATCACCGATTCCACACCTGCCTCCTGGGGCTCGCTCTACCCCATACTGCTCACAGCGCGGTGAAAGGTAACAGCGAGCCTCAGCTGACTTTGGGCTGCTCCCCGGTGGTGTCAGTGCCGGAGCGGGCGCTGCGGATGCGCAGGTCGTCGAAGAAGGTGACCAGCCCGGGCGGCGGCGGGGCTTCGCCGTTGAGGTGCTTGGCGGTGCGCACCATGGCCTTGCGCACCTTCGGGGTGTCTGCGGTGGGACGCGGGTTGCCCTGCATGCCGATGGCGACGATGGCGATGATCGCCAGCGCGATGCCGAGCACCACCAGCATCATGATGGTTGCGAGCGCCATGGTGGGGCCTTCCGGTCGGGTGACCCCATCCTATGTCCGGCGCGGCGGCTATTCCTCGCGGAGGCGCTGGCTGATCACGGTCGAGATGCCGTCGGAGCGCATGGTGATGCCGTACAGGGCGTCGGCGATCTCCATCGTCCGCTTCTGGTGGGTGATCACCAGCAGCTGGCTGTTGTCGCGCAACTCCTGGTAGATCTCCAGCAGCCGGCCGAGGTTCACGTCGTCGAGGGCGGCTTCCACCTCGTCGAGGATGTAGAACGGGCTGGGCCGGGCCTTGAAGAGGGCGACCAGGAAGGCGACGGCGACGAGCGAGCGTTCACCGCCGGAGAGCAGCGACAGCCGCTTCACCTTCTTGCCGGCGGGACGGGCCTCGACCTCGACGCCGGTGGTGAGCCATTGGCCGGGCTCGGTGAGCACCAGGCGTCCCTCGCCGCCGGGGAAGAGCCGGTTGAAGGAGTCGGCGAAAGCCACCTCTACATCTGCATAGGCTTCGGCGAAGACCTGCTGGACGCGGGCGTCCACCTCGTCGATGATGCCGGCCAGGTCGGCGCGGGTCTTGCGCAGATCCTCCAGCTGCTCGGCGAGGAAGCCGTGCCGCTGCTGCAGGGCGTCGAACTCCTCCAGCGCCAGCGGGTTCACCTTGCCGAGCACGTTGAGGTCGCGTTCGGCGCGGCGCAGCCGCTTCTCCTGCTCGGCGCGGACGTACGGCACCGGGTCGGGACGGGGGTCGTCGGGGCCGAGCGGGTTGCCGTCGGCGTCGGTGAGCACCTCGACCGGCTGGCCGGGGCCGTACTCCGCGAGCAGGGCCTCGGCTTCCAGTCCGAGCTCGGCCAGCGCCTTCTCGGCCAGCGCGTCCACCTTCATCTGCTGCTGGGCGCGGGCCAGTTCGTCGCGGTGGGCGGTGTCGACGAGCTGCTCGAACTGCCGGGCGAGCTCGCGGCCGCGGGTGCGGGCGGCGGAGAGCTCGGCTTCGGCCTCGTTGCGCCGAGTCTGCGCGGCCTCGCGAAGCGCTCCGGCTTTCGTCAGCGATGCGGCGATCCGCTGCTCCAGCCAGCCGGCGGCCTGCTGGACGGCGGCCGCGACCGTGGCCTCGCGGCGCAGCTGCTCGCGGCGGGCGGCGGCCCGCTCGCGGGCTTCGCGCTCGGCCTGAGCCGAGCGTTTGAGGCTGTCGGCCCGTCCGGCCAGGGCGCGGGCGCGTTCCTCGACGGTGCGCAGCGCGAGTCGCGCCTCCATCTCGGCGGCGGCGGCGGCCCGGGTGGCGTCGCTGGCGCGGTCCCGCTCGGCCGGGTCGGCTTCGCTGGTCGTGGTCTCCTCGCTGGCCAGGGTGAGTCGCTCCTCCAGCCCGGCCAGGGCGGCGGTGGCCTGGTCGCGGACCTCCTGGGCGCGGACGATCGCCGCCTCCAGCCGGCCGTGCTCGGCGGCGGCGGCGCGGATGGCCTGGCTGAAGTCGGCGGCCTCTTCGGCCAGGCCGGCGTGGGCGGCGTCCGACTCGTGCAGCCTGGCGAGGGCGGCCTCGGCGGCCTCGGTGGCGGCGTCCAGTTCCGCCTGCTTGGCGGCGACCGCGAACCGGAGCCGTTCCGACTCGGACTGGGCCTGGGCCAGCTGGGTGACGGCCTCGTCGACGGCGGCCTGCACCTCGATCAGCGAGGGCTGCGACTGCGAGCCGCCGGCGGCGAACCAGGAGCTGAGCAGGTCGCCCTCGCAGGTCACCGCGGTGACGTCCGGCAGGTCGGCGACCAGGGAGGCCGCGGCGTCCAGGTCGGGCACGACCGCGACCTTGAACAGCAGCCGGTCGACGGCGCCGCGCAGCTCCGGCCCGCAGTCGAGCAGGTCCCGGGCGTAGCGGAGGTCGCCGGGCAGCTCCGGCCAGTCCCCCGGCTCGACCGAGCCGGGGCCGCCGAGCAGCAGCCCGGCCCGTCCCAGGTCGGCCGACTTCAGGTGCGCGAAGGCGTCCACGGCGGCGTCCACTCCGGTGACCGCGACCGCGTCGGCCGCGGATCCGAGGGCGGCCGCGATCGCCACCTCGGCGCCGGGGTGGACGGAGATCAGCGCGGCGACGCTGCCCAGCAGGCCGGTCAGCTGTTCGTCGGCCGCCAGCAGGGCGGCCGAGCCGTCCCGGCGCTCCAGGCCGAGCTTCAGCGCCTCGACCCGGGCGGCGAGCGCTCCGCGCGCGGCGGTGGCCGCGGTCTCGGCGGCGCGCAGGCCGTCCGCCTCGGCGCGCAACCGCTCCACCTCGGCCTCCGCCGTCTCGTAGGCGGCGTCCAGCCCGGCCTCGCCCGCGCTCAGCGAGGCCAGCCTGGTCTCCAGCGCGGCGAAGTCGTGGCGGGCGACGGCGGCGCGCTTGGCCGCCTCGTCGCGAGCCTCGTTGAGCCGTCCGATCTCGGCGACGGCGGACTCAGCCCGGCCGCGCAGCGTGTTCACCTCGCCGGCGAGCCGGGCCAGGCCTTCGCGCCGGTCGGCGATCGCGCGCTGGTGGGCCTGGTACTGCCGTTCGGCGGCGGTGTAGGCGGCCTCGGCGGCCTCCCGTTCGGCGGTGGCCCCGGCCAGGGCCTCGGCCTTGACCTCGATCTCAGCGCGCAGCGCGGCTTCGGCCTCGCGCACGGCGGCAGCCTCGCGTTCGATCGCCTCCGGGTCGCGTCCGGGACGCTCGGCGTCGCCCATCGACTCCGCCGACCGCAGCCGCTCGGCCGCGATGGCGGCGGTGGAGGTCGCCTTCTCGGCCAGCGCGGCCAGGGCGTACCAGGCTTCCTGGGCCTTGGTCAGCTCGGGCGCCGACTCCCGGGAGGCTTGTTCGGCGGCCTGCTCGGCCTGCCGGGCCTGCTCGAGCGCCGCCTCCACCTGCTGGCGGCGGGCCTTGAGGTTCTGTTCGGCCTCGGTGTCGCTGGCCAGTGAGGTCGCCGCGGTCAGGTAGTCGTCGGCGATCAGGCGGGCCTTGGCGTCGCGCAGCTCGGTCTGGATGACAGCGGCCTTGCGGGCGACCTCGGCTTGGCGTCCGAGCGGCTTGAGCTGACGGCGGAGTTCGTTCAGCAGGTCGGTGAGCCGGGCCAGGTTCGCGCCGGTCGCCTCGAGCTTGCGCTCGGCCTTCTCCTTGCGCTTGCGGTGCTTCAGGACGCCCGCCGCCTCTTCGATGAAGCCGCGCCGGGTCTCCGGGGTGGCGTTCAGGATGCTGTCGAGCTGGCCCTGGCCGACCACCACGTGCATTTCGCGGCCGATGCCGGAATCGGCCAGCAGCTCCTGGACGTCCAGCAGCCGGGCGGTGGCGCCGTTGATGGCGTACTCCGAGCCTCCGGAGCGGAACATCGTCCGGGAGATGGTGACTTCGGTGTAGTCGATCGGCAGCGCGCCGTCGGTGTTGTCGATGGTGAGCAGCACCTCGGCGCGTCCCAGCGGCGCCCGTCCGGAGGTTCCGGCGAAGATGACGTCCTCCATCTTGCCGCCGCGCAGCGTCTTCGCGCCCTGCTCGCCCATCACCCAGCTGAGCGCGTCCACCACATTCGACTTGCCGGAGCCGTTGGGGCCCACCACGCAGGTGATGCCCGGCTCGAACCGCAGCGTGGTGGTGGACGCGAACGACTTGAAGCCGCGCAGCGTCAGGCTCTTGAGGTGCATCAGCCCACCTCGACCCGGTGGCGTCGCACGGCCCGGAAGGTCCACAGCTTGTTGAGCACGAAGTTGATCGGGGTGACGCAGGCGATGGTGATCAGGTTCGCCCAATAGAGCTTGGTGCGGAAGCCGGTGGAGTTGTCGAAGACGTCGCTGGGCAGCCCGATCGGCGAATGCGGGTGCATCAGCGCGGTGATGAGCAGCAGGCCGACCATCTGACCGGCCAGCCCGACCGCCAGGAACGGCCAGTACTCCTTCCACACCCCGGTGCGGCCGGCGCTGCGGAAGGTCCAGTGCCGGTTGAGCAGGAAGTTGGAGAGGTTGGCCACCAGGAACGCGATCATCACGTACACGTGGTAGTTGCGGACGTTGAACTCGGTGAGCGGCAGAGGAAACACCACGTCGTTGTTGTGCTTCCCGAACCAGTCCCGGGGAATCACGTTGGTGATCACCAGCGCCACCTGGTTCACGAGAACGCCGACGCCGCCGACCAACCCGAACCGCACGAACTGCAACAGGCTGTGCCGGTGGCGTTGATACAGGTCGCTCAGGCTCACAGTGGGTTCACTCTACCGGTCACGTCCGCGTCCGATCTCGCAGCCGCCGACGTGGAAGGGACCGAGAACTCCGGGCTCCGCAGGGGTGCTACTACCGACGGCATCGACAGCGGGCCAGAATCGGCTTGAGGCGACTGCGCAGGGGCGTCCCGGACGGCCTGGGGCCCTGCGAGCAACTCTCCACCGACCGCGGGAGGAATCGAGATGTCTCACCTACGCATCACCGCCGCCGCAGGCGTCCTGCTCGTCCTTTCCGTTGCCGGATGCATGGGCGGCCCTGCCTCCCCCGCTCCCACCTCCGCTGGTCCGACCAGCCCCGATCCGACCGCCACCACACCGAAGGCTCCACCGCTACCGCCGGAGCCGCGCATCCTGTTCGAGTGGTACGGGACGAATGCGCAAGGGAAGTCGATTCTCGTCACCAATGCGGATGCGACGGCCAGCACAGTCAGCTCCACAGGCAAGGAGCTCACCCAGATCACCCGTGTGAAGCCAGGCGGACAGCGCCCCGGGGAGGCGTCATGGACGCCCGACGGAAAGCAGATCATCGCCTCGCTGGGCATTGTGGACGCCACCCAAGTCGTCGACGTGAAGATCGGCTGGGTCGACCCGGGTCACGCGGGGGCGGCCGAATAAGGAAGCGCGTGACCTCTGTCTCGAATCAGTGGTCATAGAGGCATGCCGCTCTGGGGCCAGCATGCTCATCATCGAACGTGATGACTCCCTGGTCACAGCTGATCGAAGCCTTATCGCTACCGTCCTCAGGGCTGAGCTCTCACCTGAGATCGAGTACGTCCATGCACTGCCCTATGAACACCCGCTGCTGTGGGTCAGCGACGCAGTCGCCTGGTGCCACTCCAGCGGCGGCGACTGGGTTCGGCGGGTTGCATCCCTTGTCGAGGGACGACTCATTCGACTGTAGAAATGCGTGAACCTGGCCCGTCGTACCGTCCGGAAGACTGCCAGGTTCCTAGGGCTACTGCCCGCCGCTCCTCAAGTGTAGATGACGGAGCGCGAAGCCGCTACGCATGTGGCTGTCGATCAGGTCCGCGCCAGGGTCTGCTGCAGCACGGCCGTGGCCTGCTTCGAGTATCCAACCAGCACGCAGCGCTTGATCTGTGTGCTGGCAGCGCGGAGTGTGTCGACCGCCACCCGTGCGGCGTCATCCAATGGCCAGCCGTAGGCACCCGCCGAGACCAGCGGGAAGGCGATCGACTGCACCCCGAGTTCGTCAGCCACCGCCAGGGCTTTGGCGTAGCAGGACTCGAGTTGGGAGCGCGTCCCGCGGCCGTGGATCGGGCCCACGACGTGAATCACCCAGCGGGCCGACAGCCGGCCTGCTGTCGTCCACCCGGCTTCGCCGGTGGGCAGACCGTTGGGGAACCTGCGAATGCAGTCGGCCAGGATGTCAGGACCGCCGGCTGCGTGGATGGCGCCGTCCACCCCACCACCCCCGCGCATGCCCGAGTTGGCAGCGTTCACCACCGCGTCGACAGCTTGCTGGGCAATGTCGCCCCTGACCACCTCGATCTTCACAGAGTCAGTTTGCCAGCGCCGCCGCCACCGTCACCGATGCTCCTTGCTGAATCGAGCCATCAGTCGTTGGCACCGCGGGCAGAAGTGGGAGGAGCGGTTGGCGAAGGCGACGCGGCGGATCGGGGCGGCGCAGCGGGGACATGCCTCACCCTCGCGGCCGTAGGCGTTGAGGGAGCGGGAGAAGTAGCCGGAGGAGCCGTTCACGTTGACGTAGAGCTTGTCGAAGGAGGTTCCGCCCTGGGCGAGCGCCTCGGCCANNCGTCGCGGGCGGCGGCCAGGAGGTGGCGGATGCGACGCTCGCCCAGGTGGTCGGCGGGGGTCTCGGGGTGGACGCGCGCCTGCCACAGGGCTTCGTCGGCGTAGATGTTGCCGATCCCGGAAACGACCGTCTGGTCAAGCAGGACGCGCTTGATGGCGCTGTGGCGGCCCCTGATCGAGCGGGCCAGCGCGAGCAGGTCGAGACCGGGTTCGAACAGGTCGGGGGCGATGTGGGCCAGGTCGGACGGCAGCTCCGCGCCGCCCCGGGAGAGCCACAGGCCGCCGAAGGTGCGCTGGTCGACGAAGCGCAGCTGCGGGCCGCCGTCGGCGAAGCCGAGCACCACGTGGGTGTGCGGCAACAGCGGCGCGGCGGCGTCGTCCAGCCGGAACTGGCCGCTCATGCCGAGATGGGCGACCAGCGCGTCACCGTCGGTGAAGGGCAGCCACAGGAACTTCCCGCGGCGGCGGGGGACGCCGAAGGCGCGACCGGGAAGCTGGGCTTCGAAGTCAGCAGGGCCAGCGAGATGGCGGCGCACCGAGCGAGGGTTCGCCACGCGCGCCGAGGCGACGATGCGCCCGGGGACCGCGGCTTCCAGACCGCCCCGCACCACCTCGACCTCGGGCAGTTCGGGCATCGGATCAGCCGTTCAGCGCGAGGAAGGCGGCCTCGGCGGCCTGCTGCTCGGCCTGCTTCTTGGAGCGGCCGTGGCCCGGAGCGAAGGTCTGCTCCCCCACCATTGCGACGGCGGTGAAGCGTTTGTCGTGGTCGGGGCCGGTCTCGGTGATGCGGTAGCCGGGCAGGCCCAGATCCCGGTCAGCGCAGATCTCCTGCAGGCTGGTCTTCCAGTCCAGGCCGGCGCCGACAGTGACTGCCTTGTCGACCAGCGGATCGAAGAGGCGGTGCAGCAGCCGGTCGGCCGCGTCGCGGCCATTGGAGATCAGGACGGCGCCGAACAGCGCCTCCAGCGAGTCGGCCAGGATGGACGCCTTGTCGGCGCCGCCCGTGGTGATCTCGCCGCGTCCCAGCAGCAGTTCCTCGCCCAGCCTCAGCTCGCGGGCGACGGAGGCCAGCGACTGGGCGTTCACCACAGCAGCTCGCAGCTTGGCGAGCCGGCCCTCGGGGAAGTCTGGGTAGGTGCGATATAGATACTCGGTGACCACCACGCCCAGGACGGAGTCGCCGAGGAACTCCAGCCGCTCGTTGTGCGGCAGGCCGCCGTTCTCGTAGGCGTAGGAGCGGTGGGTCAGGGCAAGCGAATAGAGCTGGGGGTCGATCTCGATCCCCAGCTCTTCGAGCAATCGCCGCGTGCGGCTCATCGCCGCTGCCGGCTCAGGCTTCAGTGACCTGACGGCGGGCGCCGCGCGGGCCGTACTGGCCGCATTCGGGGCAGGCGGTGTGCGGCAGGTGCTTGGCGGCGCAGGCCGGGTTGGCGCAGGTCACCAGCGTCGGCGCGGAGGTCTTCCACTGCGAACGGCGGGCCCGCGTGTTGCTGCGGGACATCTTCCGCTTGGGAACGGCCACGGCGTAACTCCTCGGTCAGGCGGCCCGGGTGGGCCAGTTGTCGGTTCAGGCTTGCGTCCAGCCGGCCAGTCCGGCCCATCGGGAGTCGATGGCGTCGTCGTGGCTGTGCTCCGGCTCGCGGTTCAGGCTGACCCCGCAAGTGGGGCACAACCCGGCGCAATCCGGCCGGCACAGTGGCGTGAACGGCAGGTCGAGCACCACGGCGTCCCGTAGCAGGGGCTCGAGGTCGATCAGCTCGTCCTCGATGCGGCTGGCGTCTTCGTCGTCGAGTTCCTTGCCGGGGTACAGGTACAGCTCCTGCAGATCGACCACGGTGGCTCCCGTGATCTCCTCCAGGCAGCGTGCGCACTGTCCCCCGAGACCGACCTCGGCGGTTCCGGTGACCAGCACCCCCTCCACCACGGCCTCGAGGGTGAGATCGAGGTCGATGGCCGAGCCGGGTGGCACTCCGATCATGGCGATGCCGATGCCCTCCGGTGCGTCGGCGGTCTGCCGTACCTGCTTCACCGTTCCTGCCCGACGGCCCAGTTCGTGGGTCTCGAGGACGAGACCGGAACGGTGGTCGGGGAGACGGCGAGACACGGCGGATCCCTTCGATCGGCGGCACGACAGCGTCATAACCAAGGGTCAACTCTACCGTGACCCCGGCGGGGTGAACAAACCGAGGCCGGAACCAGGTCAGAGGTTCAGCCGCGGCAGCGCGGTGGTCTCGCTGTCGTCCAGCTGGGAGCGGCGTGCAAGCCGCTGCCGCATGGTCTGCACCTGGCCGACGGTCTTCTGCAGGGCAGCCTCGAAGGACGCGATCCGGGCGTCCACGTAGGCGTCGGCTTCGCGGCGCAGGGCTTCGGTCTCGGCGATGGAACGGCGCTCGAGCTCGGCGGCCTGCGCCTTCGCCTTCTCCATGACCGGCGTGGAGCTGGCCAGGTAGACCGCCTTCTCCTCGGCGGCCTTGATGATCAGGATCGCCTCGTCCTGGGCGCGTTCGAGGGTCTCCAGCGAGGTCGCGGTCACCCGCTCGGCCTCGCGGGTGTCGTCCACCAGCGCGGCCAGCGCCTTGTCGATGAGGGCCAGGGTCTCGGCCCGGTTCAGCATGCAGGAGGCGGACATCGGCACCGCCTTGGCGCCCTGCACCTGCTCGCGCAGGGTGGCGAGCACCGCCTTGGTCCGATCAGCCATCGCTGCGCTCCTTGTCGTGAGGGGCCCGTCGGGCCGCAAGCCGGTCAGCCACCACCGCCGGAACGAAGGCCGAGACGTCGCCGCCGAAGGAGGCGATCTCCCGGATCATCGTTGAGGACAGCGTGGACCATTGCGAGGACGCGGGCAACATGACGGTCTCAACACCGCCCACCGCGGCGTTCAGGTGGGCCATCTGCAGCTCGAAGTCGAAGTCGGAGGCGAACCGCAGGCCCTTCACGATCACCTTCGCGTCGTGCTCGTGGGCGAAGGCGATCAGCAGGCCGCTGAGCGGCAGCACCCGGACCCCGGCCAGTCCTTGGGTCGCCGCGGTTACCAACTCGACCCGCTCGTCGAGGTCGAACAGGTAGTTCTTGGCCGAGTTCCGGCCGACCGCCACGATCACGTCGCCGAAGATCTCCGCAGCGCGGCCGATCACGTCGAGGTGCCCGAAGGTGATGGGATCGAAGGATCCCGGGCAGATCGCGGTCATGCATCACCTCTCATCGCGAAGTGCAGAGCGGTCTCACCGTAGTCCCGTTTCCATGAATCTTCTATGAAGACCGGCCAGCTCGGGACGGCGCTGCGCTTGGCCCGCTCCACCACCACCAGCCCGCGCGGCGCGAGCCAGCCGTCCAGGGCGGCCAGCACCTCGTCCAGGGCGTCGTCGGCGAGGTCGTAGGGCGGGTCCGCCCACACGATGTCGAAGAGCTGCGCCGGTCCGCTCAGGAAGGCGCCCACCGGCCGCGTCACGACCTTGACCGGCAGCCCGGTCTGCCCGGCGTTGCGCTCGGCCACCTGGGCCGTGCCCCGGTCGCGTTCCACCGCCCAGACTCCGGACGCGCCGCGGCTGGCGGCCTCCAGCGCCACCGCCCCCGACCCCGCGTACAGGTCGAGGAAGGACAGTCCGGCCAACTCCTCCGCCGCCGGCTCCCCCGCCGTCCCCGCCCAGTCCGCCAGCAGCGCGAAGGCGGCCTCCCGCACCCGGTCGGTGGTGGGACGGGTGTCGCGGTGCGCCGGCATCGTCAGCCGCCGCCCCCTGGCTGTGCCCGCGATGATCCGGCTCACGAATCCCACTCCCCCGGCGCCAGCTCGCTGATCTCACGGACGGCATCCGCGAAGCCTGGGACGCGGCAGGCGGGGTCGCGGCGGACGGCCTCCTCGGCGAGTTCGCGGGCCTCGGCGATCAGCTCGGCGTGCTCCAGAACTCGCAGCAGCCGCAGGCTGGAACGTGTCCCCGACTGGCTGGCCCCCAGCACGTCGCCCTCGCGACGCTGCTCCAAGTCGAGCTCGGCCAGCAGGAAGCCGTCAGTGGTGGCGGCG
>CXWJ01017726.1_pt1 | contig 20208 bp, 21 predicted proteins | sample 590841 | NCBI WGS metagenome assembly CXWJ01 (sample SAMEA3498367, study PRJEB10139) | wastewater metagenome | biome: wastewater treatment plant; material: activated sludge | place: Austria | collected 2015-01-21 | reverse complement strand
TAGCCCAAGCGGGCGGTAATAAAACGGAGGCGGCGGCGTTATTAGGCATGACGCGACCGCGGTTGTATCGAAGATTGGTGCAACTCGGCATGATCTCCGAATCTCCGACTGACAGCGAAATGCCCCAATTTGAACCACAACCTGACTTGCCGGACGAAACGATATGAACAGCCCCGAGTGGATTCTTTGCGAACGATCCCACTCCTGGCAGGCGGCTCTGCGCAAAGCGCTGCAGCGGGACAAGTCACAGATTGTCGCATCGCACCGCTTGATCGAGGTGAGAAATCTTAGCGAAGCGGCCGCGGAGCTCGATGCGCGGCCAGACCGCCTTGTCTTCATTGAAGTTCACCGCGCCAACTTTGCGGAGGTGTTGAGTTTTCTCGCCGAGGTAACCGGCCGCCTCGCAAACAGTCGCGTTGCCGTGCTCGTGGATGCTGAGCTAACGCAAGCACACTACGCGGCTACCAAGCCGCAAAGAGAAGATCGCCAAATGTTCGCCGATATCTTGCTGGAAGCGGGAGCCGCTGCCGTGGTTGATTCCCCTCGTCGCTTGGGCAGCTTGTTCGAACTTGCTCAACGGCACACAGCCACTTGGGCGTCCCGGGCAAATGATTTGACCGTGGAAGATTCTGTTGCCGAGCGGGCGTGGGCCTCGCTGCCTTGGCAAGCCATGTAACGCCCGGTAGGCTGGAATGCCCAACAACTGACGGCCTATCAACGGACGCCAGCCACCAAAATCCGCTCACCCTTGAACCCGCCATGCCCAACGAACCGGACCGCGAGACGATTGAAACTGCCCTAGCTGACGTGTTGGACCCGGAAACGGGCCGCAGTGTCTTGCAAATGGATCAGGTGCATGACATCCAGCTTGGCCCCTCACGCGTGGACGTCGCGCTCGGGCTCACAACCTGGTCTGCTCCTCTGTGGGAAGAAACCCGCTCGGAAACGGAATCTATCCTGCGGCGTAAACTCTCTCCCGGCACAGACGTTCACGTTCGTATTGTGGAGCATGAGCGACCGCCAGAACGCGTCGGTGAAATTGGTTTGGCCGCCAAGAGTGTGATTGCCGTCGGCTCCGGCAAGGGTGGCGTCGGCAAGAGCACGGTTGCGGCCAGCATTGCTTACGGTCTCAAGAACTCTGGCGCTAAGGTCGGCCTGATGGACGCCGACGTCTACGGCCCCAGCATTCCGCATTTGCTGGGCGTGAATCGGCGTCCTCAACTGGTCAACAATAAGCTGGAGCCAATCGAAAAGGATGGCATAAACGTGATGAGCATGGGCTTTCTCGTGCCGCCGGGCGAAGCCGTGGTCTGGCGCGGGCCAATGCTCCATGGGGCGATCACCCAATTCCTTCGCGATACGGATTGGGGATTGCTGGATTATCTGGTCATCGACATGCCGCCCGGTACGGGCGACATCGCGTTAACCCTCTCTCAGCTCCTGCCGCTGACTGGCGCGGTGGTCGTGTGTACGCCGCAGGATGTAGCCCTGCTCGATGCCGTGAAGGCCATCGCCATGTTTCGCAAAGTAAACATCCCGCTGCTAGGGATGGTCGAGAACATGAGTTACTTTCTCTGCCCGGACAACGGCAAGCGATATAATATATTTGGCTCTGGTGGCGCGAAGCGGCGCGCGGCGGAGCTCGATGTGCCGTTTCTAGGTGAAGTGCCGATCAACATCGGCATCCGCGAGCGGGGCGACGCCGGCGACACGGCCGGCAATTTCTCAGACGAGTCTACGGCCACCTTCTTCCGTGATATCTGCACGCGGCTGGTGCGTCAGATTAGCAGCACCCACAAGGCAGAACCACCGCTGCCCAGCCTGACGGTCCTTTAGACCCGGAATTCGCCCCTGTTCTAGATCGGCCGAAAAATGCCTGTTTCTGGCTATTTCCAGGGCCAAATCGGTGGTCGCAAATTGGCTGAAAATCGAGGCCAATAGCCTTTAACTTTAACTACTAGCGCAAAAAAAAATAGAACCGTCGGGAATGCCCCGACGGCTCTTTCTCGTTAGTTCACCACCGGAACGCTTCGTCTTTAGAACGTGCGACGCGGCGGGGTACCGGCACTATGCCTTTTTGCTGGTCTTCTTCTTGGCCTTCTTCTTGGCCTTCTTCTTCGTGCCCTTAGCGGCCTTCTTCTTGGCCTTCTTGGTACCCTTTGCTGCCTTCTTCTTGGCAGCGCGCTTCTTCTTGGCCACAGTTACTCCTCCATAAAAAGGTTGAGGTGATTCAGGCTGACACACCTAATGCTCGCAGCCAATCTCACCCGAACAAAACTGGCTACCATTCCGCGGTAGCTCTCAGTACTTCGTGAACCACTTTGTGTGCGTTTGAAAACTAATTCACTCACTCACAAAGTGATGAACACGTGAAATCACGCTATCACTTGTCCGTAGTTGTACAAATTTGTTCGATTAACGCAACATGTTTTTGTCAAAAAAATGATCGAACGCAAAAAATTTTTGCGTCGCGCGCCGCGCAAACAGAGTTTGAACCACCCTTGCGCGCCGCGCAATCATCCTCTACGCGCTAGTGCGCGCGATTCAATACAAGGAAATTGTCGAACCATCCGCGAGACGTCCACTCGGTTGTTTTGCGCGGCGTGAAATTCCAAAAATGGAGTGCTCAAACGGCGTGAGGCAGGCCATGTACGCGCGCGTGCTCCACTGTGGACGCGCGATGACCACGGGCTCGCGTGGCGCGCGCCACGTGGACAAGATAGTCGGCCAAGCTTCGCACCACGCGCTCCGCTTGAGATGGATCGGATCGAAGCCGTACCAGGAGGACGAGACTGAAATTACCGATGTTTTTTTCCGTTCGCCGAGCATCAGAAGGCCCTCGTTCACCGCCTTCGCAAAAGATTTTGCCGCGGTCAAAGTCGTTCGATTGCGCGGGAACATCAGCCGCCTAAAGAACTGAAATCTCACCGCGCCGAGACGTTCGAGGCTCGCCATCGGCAATTCACTGACGATCGTCGTCGCGCCAACATCCGCCAGCCGTTCGACACACGCGCCGACCCAATTTAGGAGTCGTGCGGGCGGTACATCGTACATCAAATCGTTTCCAACGTCCGTAATCAACGCGGCCGTCGGCAGCGGCGGACGGTTTTGTAAATCTTGCCAAAGCGCGCAGGGAAAAATTCCGGAAATTTTTCTTCCGAAGACCCGAGAATCTTGCCCATACGACCTTCCATGACCGATCGCGGCCATAATTTCGACCGGTTCACCCCAAGTGTGACGCGCTACTTCGACAATCGTCGCGAACGATCGCGTGACGTTACTAGCGCCTAACAAGATGACGCGGCGAGTTGGTGAAGGAAGGGTCAAGAGTTGAGAGTTGAGGGTAGAAAACCAGAAAACGGCGGTTCGACATTCGTCATTTTAACATTTTTCTCTCACCGCCAATTGTTGCGATACGCTTGCAACGCTTGATAACTGCCGTAGGCCAGTATTCCAAACATCAGACAGAGGTACAAATCGCGCCGCGTTACGGCATATATGGCTATCAAGATGGCGACGCCGGTCGACAGCTGAAGAGATTGCACAATGCCTTGTCGGGGATTGCCCAGCGTAAATAGCTCTCGAGCAATTCGGCCGCCATCCAGCGGGTAAACCGGCAGCAGATTCACCAGTCCCCAGAGGATATTCACCTGGAGTAAGTCCCAAATCACGATGTTGAGCGGTCGCGATGTAAACGGCAGAAAGTCCACATTGAAAAACTCAAACGGCCTAATCCATTTCCAACTTAGACTTTCCGTCAGATATATGGCGTTACTTGCAATAACAACTGCGACATGGTGGCCCGCCAACCGCACGAGCATAACTATCAAGACGGCAAGCAGGAACCCGGCCACAGGGCCGGCCAGAGAGATGATAATCTGCGCTCGCGGCGAACGATCGCAGTCGTTGCACGAAGCCAGTCCACCCAGGCCATACAGCGTCACCCACGGCCGTCCGCCATAACGACGCTGCATGTACGCGTGGCCCAACTCATGGACGAGGATCGAAACAAAGACTACTCCCACCCAAATCAATGTTTCAACCGGGTCGGCCTCACCACCGCCCATTCCCAGTATTAGGGTGGAGATCCAAAAAAAAGGGTGAACGCGGACCGGAAACCCGAATACGCGGAAATGGAGGTCACCTTGAGTCGGAGGTGGTTCGCCGAGAAACATGAGTCGAAGGGGGAAGGCGGAGGGTGGAAATGGGAAGGCGGATTTGCATTGTCAATTCACGATCCGAGATCCGCAATCCGAAATCTCCCTCATCACGCCGCGGCGCGAACTACCTGCTCTAACTCCGTCGCAAACGGGAAATGGGTTCGCAAAGCGGCTTGTCGGCTGGCATCGAGTACGTTTAGCACGTATTCGGCCGCCCGCTGCGACGCCCCACCTGAGCCAATTCGCTCCTTGAGCGCGGCCAGTTGGGCCACTCGCTCCGCCCGCTTAGATGGGGCTGTGAGCCACTCAACGACGTGTCCCGCCAACTGCTGGGAACAATCCTCGCAGGCAATGTACTCCGGCATCAGCACGCCTGCGTCGACCGGATCGGTCGGATCGTAGGTGGCCACCCGCTTGGGAAACAGGTCGGTCGTCGTCAGCAAGTTGACTAACGTGATGTATCGCACCTTACGGAAGAATCCTTGCACGATGAATGCCGTCCTTGAAATGCAATAAACGATCACCGACGGCTTGGTATGATAGAGCAATTCCAGCGAAACGGACCCAGAAACTGCGATCGTACAGGTTGCGGCGGCAATCAACTCGGCCGTGCGACCGACATGAACTTCTATTGGAAGTTCGATGTTGCGCAGCTGCTTCTGGATGATTTCGGCCTGACTCGCCTTGAACGCCGCCACGGCAAACCGCGCGTTTGGCACCCGTTCGCGCACCAGTTTGGCCGCCTGCAGTTGCTGACCGAAGTTGTTCTGCACCTCCTGTGTGCGAGAGCCGGGCAAAATAGTCACAAGCGGCCCATCGCCCATGCTTTGCCGCTCCATGAAGGCCGCGTCGAGGCGTTCGGACCGCAATTGATCGAAGTAGGGATGGCCGACATAAGTGGCATTGCAGCCACGCTCGCGATACCACGGCTCCTCGAAGGGCAACTTGCAAAGTACGTGATCGACAAACCGCTGCATCTTCTTGATCCGCCAGCCTCCCCATGCCCAAAGTTGCGGCGTGCCATAATAGAACACAGGGATTCCATGCGCCTTGGCCCGTCGGGCAATCCACCAATTGAAGCCCGGATAGTCGATCAGCACGACTGCATCCGGCCGATGGTGGCGGAAATAGCGGTCGGCCCGACTCACCAAGTTCCAAAACCTATGCAAATTCACTAGCACCCTAGCAAACCACATCACGGCTAATTTGGTGAGATCTTCGTGCAGCTGACAGCCGGCGGCCGCCATCCTCGGCCCGCCATATCCTACGAACTCATAATTAGGCCGGCGCCCGCGCAGTTGATGGATCAAATTCGCTCCGTGCAGGTCGCCACTTGGTTCGCCGACCGAAAAAAAGATCTTCATAGAATTCTGACTCGCGCGAGAAAAATCGACTTTGTGAAGAGACGCCCGCGTGGTATCTCTTCGCGCGGGAAGTATGTCAAAATGCGCAAATGGGGAAAAGAGCGGTTGCCGAAGCCGGGAGGCTACTTTTCCAGCATCATTTCCAGATAACTGCGGCGTTCCGATGGCCCCAACTGCAATTCGGCGGCCAGTTCACGGATTATCCGCTGAGCCTCGTCGAGCCCCGCTTCCTCAGCGAGGAGCTCCAACTCGATGAAGGAGCCGACGCCTATGACTTCATCGAGCGCGCCTTGCACTTTTTGTTCGCAATGGCTGAGTTGAAACTCCCGCCGCTCCTTACAGACGATGGCCACGGGCGTAAAGCCGAGTGAACGTAACATCTCGGCAAAACGCTCGCCGGTCAAATCATTAGGGTCGATTCGCAGTTCGAGCTCGCGACGCGTTTTGGTCGCCGTATCGAGCTTCGGACCTTTGTACGTCACGTAACTCGCCCCGTTGCTCGTCCGAATTCGCAAGGCCTCATCTGTCTGGGCAAAATCCCGTGCGGGGTGGGCAAAATATTGGTCCGATTGCATTACGGGCGTCTCAAATCGCACACCATGCGCCGTCAGCCGCGCGACGAGTGCATCAAGATTCTCAACGCGATGCTTCTGCTCGACTTCGAAGTTCATCTACTTTGTTCCAATAAATTGATTAACCGCGAAGACATGAAGAACTCTAAAAGAAACAGTTTGGGCTCGAGGTTTTGTCGTTGTGTCTTTCGTGGCTTGGTGGCTCAATACTCAACGAAACCTATCACAGCCGCAGGTAGGTCGCTTTGTCGATTGCTTTCGGCCGGTCTCTCTGCGCTGCCACGCCTTCGGCATCCAGCGCCCAAAGAGGGCTGATCTCGACTGCCACATTGTCGCCCACAAGCGTTCCGGCCTGTCGTAACCAGCCGCGATGCTGGTTCATCATTAGTCGTTGCACATATTCGGCCGTGTCTCGGCTCGCACCAGGCGCATTCTTGAGCGGACCGAACACTTCTGCCTCGGCGTACTCAACCACCAGCGCATTGCGGGCATGCGGCAATAGATCGAAGATAAACCGCTCGAACTTCAGCGCGTTGGGCTCATCCGGTTCGACAATCTCGCCTGATTCGTGCAAGTAGGGCACTTTTTTGATCGCAATGTGGAACGGCAAGCCCTCTTTCAATCGGAGCGACCGTTCCAGAAACGCGACCGAAAAGACGTGAACTGCGATGCTACCCGCCCAAAACGCCAAGTCGCCGCTCGTATCGCGCAGCTCAGCCACTTCGTCCGGAAAGTCACTGTACTCGATCACTTGGACGCTGCCGTCAACCGAGACAAAATTGCCCAGTTTGTCACTCGGCGATTGCTTCGTAACGGCCATCGAAGTCAACTCCGACTCAGCCAGCAGATGGTAACCGATAAATTCGGCATCGCCGATCGGCGTGAGTGGATTATCGACTTGCAGATAAAAAAGGTGCTCGATACCGCGCCGCCGCATGTGCTCGATCGCCCCACTGGCCGCCAGAGCGGCCACCGTGCCACCGTGACCATCCGGGCTGAGAAACAAACAATCCTTCTCTGCGAGCAACAATTTGCCCGTGGTCGCATCAACAGCCGGCATCGTCCCCTGGCAAAACATGAAGACGTCATCTTCGGGCAAGCCAAAGCGACCACGCTTCGCAAGATACGCCACCTGCTCATCATGCGTGGCCGGGCTGGTCATCATGTAGAGGGGCACGCCAGCCCCATGACGCTTGGCTGTGGCGAGTGTCTTTTCGAAATGGATCTGCAGCAGCGAGGCGTTCGATACTGGACCGATCGGATAGAGGCCTTTGGGGTACTCGAAGCCCAGCCGGCTCCCCTGCCCTCCCGCGACCAACAGTACGCCGATCTTTCCGGCCGCTAGCGCCGCGGCTCCTCGCTTTCGCGCCTCAGCAGCGCTGTAACGCCCACCTTCGAACCGGTCAGCCAACCGCATCGCCGGTGGCGGCGCGGCCCGCCGCGCCATAGCGGCCCAATCGTGCGCTACCTGTCCTTGCTGAGATAATTTAGCAATCTGACCCAAGTCAATCGCGGCAATCTGAACCGCCAGCCGCTTACGACCCGCTTCGTCCAATTCATACCAATACCGCAGCAGATGCTCCTGCCCGCACTCGGACAGCTTCGCGGACAATTCATCTCGGCTTACCGGCATCGACACCTAGCTCCTTGCTTTATCTCAGAATATCCAGCCCCTTACCCAGGCGTAGGCCAAAAAGCACAACACGGGAAACAGCACGAATACCGTGCCGTAGGTGAAGATCGAGGTCCAGATGTGGCGAGGCCAGCGTGCCATAGTTACTACGATAGGGCCGATCCGGGCAGTTGCCCGTGTGCGGCCTCTCCATTTATACTGAGAGTTTACGCAAATCTTGTCGCATCCGCTCTCCCGGGGCAAGTCGCTAGCTCCGCCCGACGGCTGCGTTTCGACGTTACCTTACCGCAGCGAATCTCAGGAGTCTTCCCCGTGGCATCCGGCAGATATTTGTTTACCAGCGAATCGGTCAGTATGGGCCACCCAGACAAATTGGCCGATCAAATTTCCGACGGCGTGCTGGACGCTATGTTGGCCCAAGATCCCATGAGCCGCGTGGCCTGCGAGACGTTGGTCACCACCGGCCTCTGCGTTATTGCCGGGGAAATCAAGACCGCCGCCACAATCGACATGCAACAGATCGTTCGTGACGTGGTCCGCGATGTTGGCTACACAGAAGCCGATATGGGCATCAGCGCGGACCACTGCGCGGTGCTGGTGGCGATCCACGAGCAATCACCCGATATCGCCATGGGCGTCAACGACGACGCCGCCACAGGTAAAGACGTCGGTGCCGGCGACCAGGGGCTGATGTTCGGATACGCCTGCAACCACACCGATGAACTGATGCCGTTGCCGATTTCGCTGGCCCACAAGATTCTCAATCGCCTCACCGAGGCCCGTTTCAAGGGGGAAGTCGATTGGCTGCGGCCCGACAGCAAGAGCCAGGTCACGATTGAGTTCGACGGCCCAACTCCTGTGCGGATTGATACAGTCGTCGTCTCCACGCAGCATGCGCCGCACGTTGAGAACGAAGAAATTCGTCGCTTTATTATCGACGAAATTATTGAGCCGCTATTGCCGGCCGATTTGGTTGATGGAGACATCAAATATCATATCAATCCGACCGGCCGCTTCGTGGTCGGCGGTCCGCACGGCGACTGCGGCCTCACCGGCCGTAAGATCATCGTCGATACCTATGGCGGTTGGGGTCGTCACGGCGGCGGAGCGTTCAGCGGCAAGGATCCGACCAAGGTTGATCGTAGCGCCGCCTACATGGCCCGTTACGTGGCCAAGAATATTGTGGCGTCCGGATTGGCCGATCGCTGCGAAGTGCAGTTGGCCTATGCGATCGGCGTCTCCGAACCGGTTAGCATTAACGTCGATACGGACGGCAGCGGAAAAATTGAAGATTCGCGACTGTGTGAATTGGTACGCGAGGTCTTCCCGCTCACGCCGGCCGGCATCATCAAGCACCTTGATTTGCGTCGGCCCATTTACCGCAAGACGGCAGCCGGCGGTCACTTCGGCCGCAACGAGCCGGAGTTCACCTGGGAACGTACCGATAAAGCGAAGCAGTTGGCAACAGCCGCCAAAGCTACGGCCGTTGCCACCTAGAGTGGAACTGTCGCTAGTTCCGACGCTCCGCGGCAATAGAACCCAGGAGGGACAAACTTGTCCCTCCTTCGTCCTAAAGCAAGGGATTGTGCAATGCGCATCATGGACGCGCCCTGGCGAGCCGTCGAGTGTCGCAATTCTGAATTGCAACGGACCATTGCCGGTGCTCTTTTCGCTTCAGTGACGCTACTGCTCGCGCTCGGCGTTTTCCTGTTAATCCGCCGGGCGAGTGGTGCGTTCACTGCGCCATTGCCGCCACTACTGTTGCTGGCGACGGCTCTTGCGCTCCTCACCTGCGTGTGGGGAATTCGCGTCAGTTGGTTGCGATTTGTCGCTCCGAATGCGATCTTCTCGCCAAAGTTGGACCACTGGCTTTTCGTTTGGCTTCCCTCCACAGTCATCGTGCTGTTCGCCGTCGCCTGTTCGTACCCGGGTAATCGAATCGTCGATTGGCTGACATGGGTGCCCGCGATTGCGACGGTAAGTGTGCCGTGGAAGACGCACCCCTCGACAAAGCGTAGATCCACTGTCATTCGGCTCGAATCGAAACCCGAAACATTGTTGCAGCAACTCACGCGCTCTCGCACCGTGGATGGTATTGAAACGATTCAAGGAAAGCTGCTGGCCGAATTTGTATCCGGCCAACGCAGCGTCGATTTATTTGTCGGCTTCTGCCCCCCTTTCGAGCATTTGCCCAACGTGGAAGCCGAACCCGAAGGCGCAACCGACGCCGCGGTGAAACTCGTCCAAGTCCTCCATAACGGCGCCCACCTAGAAGTCCGCTTAGCACAGACCGCCACGATACCAATCTCCGTCTCGATCCAACTCTTCGCGGCCGAACCGATTCAAAATGGTTTATCCGGCTGTTAGCAACGGCCAGATTGAAATCCGCACCCTCGCATAGTGCCGCAATCCATTGCTGCGTGCTCCAGGCGTGCTCGCGTTGTCGCAATTTTGGCCATCCGTTATAATCCGCGCGGACTACCCACCTTGGCATTCCGCCAGTGTTGAAGTTAAGGAGACTTGTTACGAGCGATTTGCGGATCGGAATTGGCGAAGACACGCACCGCCTGACACCCGGCGGACCTTTGCGTCTAGGTGGCATCAACGTGCCACACAATCGGCAGACTGTCGGCCACAGTGATGCCGACGTGTTGCTGCACGCAGTGACCGATGCTCTGCTCGGTGCTGCCGCCCTGCCCGATATCGGCCGCCTATTTCCAAACACGGAGGAAGCGAACCGCAATCGAGACTCGGCCGAAATGCTCGCCGCCGCCGCCGTCAAAGTGACCGAAGCCGGTTACCGGATCGTAAACCTGGATTGCATCGTCCATGCCGAGCGTCCCAAACTGGCCGATCACCATGAGGCCATCCGGAATCGCATCGCCGAAATCCTGAATTTGAAGCCCCGCCAAATCGGCCTTAAAGCAAAAACAGGTGAAGGCGTTGGCCCCATCGGTCGCGAGGAAGCTATAGAAGCTCGCTGCATTGTGTTATTGAAAACGAAGGAAACATAACTGTGTGCTGCTGCCAGCCTGCTGTGGTCACTTGCCCAGCTGTGCTATTTCTGCTTACACCTTTCAGAACCAATCTGAAAAACAGTTGAAGATTTAGTCGGCTTTGCTTACACGAATGACCGCAAAGAACGGCAACGAAAACACTGCTGACAAATTAAGATTAGCAGTGGCGCACGATTGACAAATCCAATCCGCATTCCCCAATTCGAAAATCCGCAATTGACTGAAATGACTGCACNNTGAAATGACTGCAACGACACGCCCCATGCCCGCCCAAGAAAAGACATCCGCCGCCCATCCCACGCTCCGCGTTTACAGCACGCTGAGCAAACGCAAGGAGCCGCTGGTCACCGTGAAGCCGGGCGCTGTCGGTATCTACCTCTGCGGACCCACCGTTTATGACAAAGCCCACATCGGCCACATGGTTGGGCCGGTGATCTTCGATTGCATCAAACGTTATCTCACCTACTGCGGCTACGATGTCACCTGGGTCGTCAACATCACGGACGTGGACGACAAGCTGATTAAAAAGGCCAACGAACGGGGCATCTCGATGCTCCAAGTCGCTGAGGAAAACATCGCCGACTACAACCAGAACCTCACAGCTCTGGGCGTCGATCAAATTGATCATTTCCCACGCGCCACCGATTGCATGCCGGAGATCATTGATTTCATCAAGGCCCTCGTCGATCGTGGCTACGCCTACTCATCGGACGGCGATGTCTATTTCAACGTCGGCAAGGATGCGGAGTACGGCAAACTGTCCAATCGCTCCATTGATTCCGTGCAGGGCGAAGGGGGGGCGGGTGGTGAGCGGAAACGGCACGTGGCCGACTTCGCGTTGTGGAAAGNNCCTCTTGGGAGAGCCCGTGGGGCGCTGGCCGACCAGGCTGGCACATCGAATGCTCCGCGATGAGCCGCAAGCTGCTCGGCGAGACGTTCGACATCCACGGAGGCGGGCTCGACCTTGTCTTTCCGCACCACGAAAACGAGATCGCCCAAAGCGAATGCTGCCACGGCAAACCGATGGTGACCTACTGGGCCCATAACGGTCTGCTCCGCGCCGGCACAACCAGCGGTAAAGTAGGCGGCCGCGGTGAGCGCGAAGGTGAGGGTGCCCCTGGGTCTGCGAATGTACCGGCCGAAACTGTCAGCGGCAAGATGAGCCGTTCCAAAGGGGCGGGCGGCCTGGCCGACCTCATCAAACGGCAAGGGGGCGAACGCATTCGCTTCTTCCTCCTTCGTACGCACTATCGCAGCACCGTGCTGTTCAATGAGCCAGCCATCGAAGAGGCGGGCATTGGGCTGGAATCGTTTTACAGACTCTTTAAACGCTACACGCGCGTTACAGGCAAGGATTTCTATACGCTCAAGCCAGCCAAGACGCGTGAAGCGGGCGCGATCGACGCCGGTATCGATCCAGTCCTCCAAACAGCCGTCAGCTGTCGCGAAAAATTCCTCACCGCGATGGACGACGACTTTAACACGGGCGGCGCGATCGGTGAACTGTTCGAGTTGGCAACGCTAACGAACAAATACTGTGATACAGCTGACCTGGAAAATAAAGGGAAGACCGACGTGGCTGCCGTGGCAAAGTTCACCACGCTCCTCACCGCGATCAAAGAACTCTCCAGTATCCTCGGCATCTTCCGACAGCCTCCGGTTTCTACGGCGGCCGCTTCTGACGACGTGTTGGCCAAAGTCATGCCGCTGGTGATTGAGCTTCGCGCCAACGCCCGTCAGAACAAGAACTTTGCCGTGGCTGACAAGATTCGCAACAGCCTCGGCCCGATTGGCATCGTCCTGGAAGATCGCGCCGGCGGCACCGAATGGTCCGGCGGCAGTTCAGACGCCACGGGTGGCATCATGCAACTCTTAATTCAACTCCGCGCGGACGCTCGCGCATCGAAAGACTTCGCCACCAGCGACGCGATCCGCAACCAACTTATCGCAGCCGGCATTACGCTGGAAGACCGGGCGGGCGGGACGGAGTGGACCTCCACGCAGTAATAGTGATTGCGTGGCCAATTCGTATTGAGCAAGGTAAAATAGGGTTGTGTAGCAATCTCCGTATCGGAAAACAGCCCATGACCGATCTAGTTAAAAAAGCGTTCTACGAAGTATCGCAATTGCCACCGGACGAACAAGACGCGTTTGCCACGTGGATGTTGGATGAGCTGCGGTCCGAACATCGCTGGCAGGAATTGTTTGCTAGGTCACAAGATATGCTGGCAAAAATGGCCGACGAAGCCATGACGGAGCATAAGGCGGGCAAGACGCTGCCACTCGACCCAGACGATTTATGAAATCTCACACAACGCAGTCGTTTCGCGATGCACTGGCGTTGCTACCTAAAGGAATTCGCGCCCGGGCTCGTGCGGCTTACCGGCGATTTTGTAAAGACCCTTACCATTCCGGCCTCCAATTCAAGAAGGTGCATCGTCGCCGGCCTGTCTATTCTGCGCGAGTCAATGACGACTATCGCGTAGTTGGCGTGATGGAGGACGACGATATCATCTGGTTTTGGATTGGCAAGCACGAAGAGTACGAACGGCTTCTCAAAACACTGTAAGTTTCGACTATGCGTCCCCGCTTTCCCTCAGCACGTTGCTCGTCCTCACCGCGCTTGCCGCGGCGGCCTGCTATTGGTGGATCACTCGACCGACGAATGTTGCGAAGCAATTTATTGCGGCGCTCGATCGTCGTGACTATGCAGCAGCCGACACGATGTTTTTTGCGCGGACACCCGCATACTTTGCGCGTTTTATGAAAGAAAAGACGCCCGCTGGACAATGGAAAGCAATCCTGCTGCCGCGGACGTGGCAAGACCTTTGGCGAGCACACCGGCAAATTGAACTTCAATTCGATTATGGTTCCCTACGAAGTGACGATCCGATATCTTGGGAGCGGCCCTATGGCCCTGTCATCGCAACGCCAACTCATATTGAGATAATAATCACTCCCCCCGGAAAATTAATAAGAAAGTGATCACGTCGCATTCTATTTTGACCGAACCGTTTTCGTAATCGTGCGCGTCGGCCCCCCTCGGCCCGCTGACCTCGGAATATGACGTCCAGTTTGGCGACCCCCATGCGCGTCCTCGGCATTGATCCCGGCCTCAACACCACCGGCTACGGCGTGCTGGACTTCAGTGCCGGCCAACCGCGCTTGGTCGAGGCGGGCGTGGTGCGCGGCAAGGCGAACGCCTCACTTGCCGAGCGGGTTCAAGAAATTCACGATGGCATCGCCGATGTCATTGCCACCTTGAAGCCAGACGTGCTGGCGATAGAAGAGCTTTATTCGCATTACGATCACCCCACAACGGCCATCCTCATGGGCCATGCTCGCGGCGTGATCGTGCTGGCCGCCGCTCAAGCCAGCATCGCGGTCACCAATTATCCCTCCACGCAAATCAAAAAAACCATCACTGGCAATGGCCACGCCGCAAAGTGGCAAATGCAGGAGGCGATTCGGCGCGAGCTCAATCTGCCGGAGGTGCCGGAGCCGCCTGACGTCGCCGACGCGCTCGCCATCGCACTTTGCCATTGCTACCTCAGCCGCCATTTGCCTGTCGAGGGCTAGGGACTGGGCACTGGGGCCTGGTATCATGCGGCCCAACGGATAGCATCCACTGTATTCTGGCTCTCGACTCTCACCTCTTGCCTCTCACCTCCCCCCATGATCACCAAAATTACCGGCAAAGCGGTTCAAGTAGCCGCCGATGTGCTGACGCTCGCAGTCGGCGCGTTCGAATACGAAATCTTGATCCCGGAGTTCGCCCGCCGCAACTTACAGGACAAGATCGNNCATCGGGCCGGCGACATCGGAACGGATCATCGCCAAACTCCGCCGCCGCGTGCCGAAGTTCGCCCTCCTCGTCGGCCGCGATACCTTGCCGGTCGCCGATGTCGAACGCGACCTGCTGACCGAGGCGTTCGAAATCCTCCGCGTGCTGGGGCACAGCGAATCGGACGCCCGCCGCCTGCTCGATGGCGCCCTCGACAAGAAACGCAAATACAAAGCTGTCGATGACTTACTTCACGCGATCTACGAAAAGACCCATGCTGAATAACAAGGCATTCACTCTTCGTGTTGAATTCTTCCCAAGAAATGTCAAATGGTTCTCGTGCGTGGCGGTTCGCCCGGTATGTCCTGGTTTTCTACCTCCTCATAATTCTCATCATGACATTTCTGGAAACTTGGCTGGTTTATCCCAGGCCGCCATTGGCGCGCAGCGATTGGCGACCGGCTGGCTTGAGTTTTGAGGATATCCACTTCACGTCGTCTGACGGCACGAGGCTCCACGGCTGGTTCGTCCCCCATCCCAACCCTAAACGGTTCATCCTTTACTGCCACGGCAACGGAGAGCAGGTGGCCGACAATGCCGATGTCGTAACCATGTTCCGAGATAAGCTCCTGGCGTCTGTCTTCATCTTCGACTACCGCGGCTACGGCCACAGCGAAGGCTCGCCCACCGAAGCGGGTTGCATTGCCGATGCGGCCGCTGCGCAGCGCTGGTTGGCGGAGCGAGCTGGAATTCAACCCAACGAGGTTGTGCTGGTGGGCCGTTCGCTGGGAGGCGGCGTCGTGACAGCGCTGGCAGCCGAACAAGGCGCCAAGGCGCTCGTACTCCAAAACACCTTCCCGACGATGCCGGATGTTGCCGCGGTCCATTACCCTTGGCTGCCTGTGCGTTGGGTGATGAAGAACCGGTACGATTCGGTTACCCGAATCCGAAAATACAAAGGACCACTCTTTCAATCCCACGGTACGGCGGACACGCTGATCCCGCTCGGGATGTCCAGGCAGCTATACGATGCCTCTCCTAGCCCGAACAAGCAATTCATGGAACTGCCAGGTCTTGGGCATGACCACCTTCCCCCCTCGCACTACTTCCGTGAATTAGCTACCTTTTTGGACCACATCGATGCATAGCGGGGATTTAAGCTTAAACAACAATCACCCATCTACAGAGGGGATTGTCTCTCCGCGAGTCGGTCCGTACGGTTGTATCAATTGCGGTCTCCGGCGATCCGTTTCACACGGCATAAACGTCTGCCCGGATCGTAGTTGGGAGTCGCCCAGTTCGGGTGGACGATAGAATAGATCAGCGGTACGCCCTGGGTCCGATGTAAGAATTTTCAGCCAAAATTAGTAATTTTTGATCGAACGAGCCTATTACTCCACCCCCTGGAGCTGCAGCCGTGGTCACGGAGCAGTTACCCACCCCCACCACAGCTAATAAGTCGCCCTTACCAATCATTCATTATTTGACTTCCCGCACGGCTGACTGCTAGCTATCCTGTTATTTGCCCGTCTTTCCGAACCGGAAAAACCAACCCATCCCACCGGCCCGTTCGGCCGGATCGATGCCTCACGCCGACTATTGCAGCCGTTGCTAGCATTTCTGCCTCCGTATCTCTGATCGCCATGAGCCGCAAAGGTTACATTCGTCAATGCTGATCAAAATGATTGAGCGTTCCCTTGTGTATCCGCGCCCCTCACGCGAGCGTGGCGATTGGCGGCCGCGCTTGCTGCGGCCACAAAATGTCTGGTTTCGCTCAGCCGACAACACCAAACTCCACGGCTGGTACGTACCGAACGCCGATGCCCGACGGTTGGTCGTCTACTGCCACGCCAATAACGAACACGTGGCGGACCAGGCGAGCCTGGTTTTCCGCTTGCAATCGCAACTCTCTGCGACCGTATTCGTCTTCGATTACCGCGGTTACGGCCGCAGCCGCGGCAAGCCTTACGAACGAGGTTGCGTCGCGGACGGCATGGCTGCCCAACGCTGGCTGGCCGACCGAGAAGGCGTTTCGACTGAGGACGTCGTCATGATGGGCCGGTCGATAGGTGGAGCCGTCGCGATTGCCGCCGCTGCTGAGCAAAGCGCCCGAGCGGTAGTGGTGGAAAACACGTTTTCTCGCATGACCGATGTAGCCGCCTCCATGTACCCCTGGCTGCCGGTGCGGCTGGTCATGTCAAACCGCTACAATTCGGTTCGTCGCCTTCAGCGCTACGAAGGGCCACTGTTCCAATGCCATGGCACGGCGGACGAAGTGGTGCCAATTGTCCTGGCCAAAAAGCTATTCGACGCTTCGCCGGCAGCGATGAAGCAGTTTTACGAAGTCCATTACGGACGTCATAACGATAACCCGCCGCCAGACTACTACGGGAAGCTATCTAACTTCTTGGACCAAGTGGATGGCGTCTCCCGCAATCTGGCCGTCCATCGCAGCCCACGCGAACGGCAATTGGTGTCGTAGCTGTAGAATGGACATTCCTGTCCGTTCCCGCATACATCGCACATCAACGGACAAGAATGTCCGTTCTATCCAGGAATTATCCTCTCAGCCCCAAAAGGGCTGACGTTTTCGCAGATCACGCGCTTCTGGTATAGTAGGCCATCAACTGGCGTACAGATGTTCAGAGCCTCCGACTTAGGCCTGCTATGCCCCGCGAACGAATTCTTACCGGCGCAGACTTGCCCGCCAAGGGCCACGGCCAGGTGCCGCGCGAAGGTCCAGCCAAGTTGCCAGACGACGAGATCGCAGATATCGCGCTCCGCCCGCGTCACATGACCGAAATGGTCGGCCAACGCAAAGTGGCAGAGCGATTGGGCATCGCTGTTGATGCGGCCGGCAAGCGTCAAGAGCCGCTTGGGCATATCTTGCTGGATGGCCCCCCGGGGCTCGGCAAGACGACCTTTGCCACATGCATCCCACGAGACCTGGGGGTGTCGCTGCAAATTGCCAGCGGCGCAGCGCTCGCCGCCCCAAAAGATCTGCTTCCGTATCTGACCAACGCCGAGGAGGGCTCGGTCCTGTTCATTGACGAAATCCATCGGCTGCCAAAAGCGGTCGAGGAATTCATGTATCCGGCGATGGAGGACTTTCGCGTTGATATTACGCTCGGCGAAGGGGCAGGCGCCCGGACCGTCAACATGAAGCTGCGGCCGTTCACGGTCATCGGCGCCACGACACGTAGCGGGCTCCTTTCGGCCCCGCTACGCGACCGGTTCCAAATCCGCGAGCACTTGGAGTTTTATAGTGTCGATGAGCTGACCGAGATCATCCGGCGCAACGCCGCCAAGCTCCGCATTGAGATCGACGACGCGGCGGCAGACAAAGTCGCCCATTGCAGTCGCGGCACACCGCGCATTGCCAACAATCGCCTTCGCTGGGTCCGCGACTATGCAGACAGCCGGGCCACCGGCGTAGCCACCCTCGCGGTCACGGATGCGGCCCTGCAAATGCTCGGCATCGATCACCTCGGCCTCGATCCGCAAGATCGCAAGTATTTGGAAACGATTCATCGCGTCTTCCGCGGCGGCCCGGCAGGCGTCGAGGCAATCGCCCACACGATGAATGCCGCCCTCGACACGCTGGTCGATGAGGTCGAGCCCTTCCTGCTCCGCTCAGAACTGGTCGTCCGTACGCCCCGAGGCCGCAAACTAACGTCCCGAGCGTATCAGCATCTGGGCACCGCGCCACCGGCGGATGAACCACAGTTGCCGCTGTTCAGTTAACCTCCAACTAGCCGCAGGGCGCAAGCCCCCGCGGGTGCCAATCCGGCTCGCGCCCGAATAGAAGCGAACNNAATAGAAGCGAACGCGGCCCGGGAGGGCGAGGCTCCCGCCGAGCCGCTCCCGCCGAGCGTGCGCAGGCGCATCGCGACACGCGGTAGACATAACGGTCCGATCCTTGAGCTGGCGAGGATGAAGACCGAAGGAGGTAGTGCCTTGATTGTTTCTGTTTCCTTTTCTGTAAGGGAGGGGAAATTCTGCTCAGCTGAGCACCCCGCGCGCCTTTTTCTCGCTCCTAACTCCTCGCCCCTATTTTGAGGCCGAAACAACCCAGCCATGAATTTGTTTGCACGCCTGCACGCCTTGCCCCCCCACATTTTCATTGAATCAGGCAGTGGGCACCTGTTATTATAAATCTGCTTGTTACTTCGACCCGCGAGTTTAGAGCAACATGCCCAATCGCTATCCGAGAAAGCGTTTCAACAGTTGTTTTGGTCTGCGCGGTTTTTCTTGCTCCGACAACAATCGTCTGGGCAATCCGTTGTCTCGCACGTTGCGATTCGAGCCGCTCGAAGACCGACGACTATTGTCGGTGGATTTAGTCACAAAGGCTGCGATTTCACCAGTCACTGCCTGGGGTAATTCGAGTATCAGCCCAAATGCTCTGAGCGCCGATGGGAGGTACACCGTATTTAGTAGTGATGCGTCGAATTTGGTAAGCGGCGTGGCGATCGCGTCAGGCGTCCAGAACATCTACCGTTTCGACCGCGTCACAGGCGAAGTGCTTCTCGTCAGCGTCAACGCGGCGGGCACAGCGAGTGGAAATGGCGCTTCCATCAATCCGGTGATCAGTGCCGACGGGAGTGTAGTGGCATTTCAGAGCGATGCTAATAACCTCCACCCGTTAGATACGAATAGCGACAAAGCAGACGTTTTCGCACGGAATCTGGCTACTAATACAACCCATCTCGTCAGCATCGATGCCGCAGGCACTGGGAGTGGCAACCGTGCCTCTATTAATCCTGCAATTAGCGCTGACGGCAACCTTGTGGCGTTTCTAAGCTCTTCTAGCAACCTCCATACGTTGGATACGAGCCTCTTATCAGACTTTTTCGCACGGAATCTAGCCACTGGCACAACGTACCTCGTGAGCGTCGACTCGACGGGCACGGGAGGTGGAAACTCAAATGTCCCTACCTACAGTAAACCAGTGATCAACTCTGACGGGACTGTTGTGGCGTTCCAAAGCACTGCCAGCAATCTCCACGTGTTGGATAACGACAGCGGACTAGACATCTTCGCGCGTAATCTAGCGACAGGCACGACCCATCTCGTGAGTGTCAACAAGACAGGAACGGAGAGTGGAAAGGGGTTTTCGTATAATCCAGTAATCAGCGCCGACGGAAACGTAATAGCGTTCGAGAGCCTTGCCAGCAATCTTCATGGCTTGTATAGCACGCGACGAGACATCTTTGCACGGAATTTGGCGACGGACACGACCTACTTGGTGAGCGTCGACGTAACGGGCACGACCGGTGGGAACTCTGATTCTCTCAACCCCGTGATCAGCGCTGACGGGAATGTCGTTGCATTTGAGAGTGACGCCAGCAATCTACATGCGCTGGCCACACCTTCCAGATCAGGTATCTTTGCACGGAACTTGACCACGGGCATGACCCACTTGGTGAGCGTCAATGTTTCAGGCACTGGAGGTGGGGACTATGATTCCACCAATCCAGTAATCAGCGCCGATGGAAACATTGTAGCATTCCAGAGTTCTGCAAAAAACGTTCACGTGTTGGATGCGAATAGCTCAATAGAAAACGACATCTTTGCACGGAATTTAACGACAGGCACGACCTACTTAGTGAGCGTCGATGCAACGGCCACGAGCGGTGGACACTCTGATTCAATAACCCCGGTGATCAGCGCTGATG
>CXWJ01000585.1_pt1 | contig 20212 bp, 16 predicted proteins | sample 590841 | NCBI WGS metagenome assembly CXWJ01 (sample SAMEA3498367, study PRJEB10139) | wastewater metagenome | biome: wastewater treatment plant; material: activated sludge | place: Austria | collected 2015-01-21 | reverse complement strand
GCGGTCAGCGGCCGGCTTTATCCCCCCGAAGAGAGCCAGTTCAAACACCTTGAGGAAGCAATCGACGTGGGCGAAGCCGATGGCGCGCAGCCAGTCGCATTGCGCTTCGACGGGGGCCAGGATGTTGGCGTCCTTGTCCGGACGATGGTAGAAGTCGGCCGCCACCTGCTCGCGGCTCTTGCCGCGTGGNNGTCCGGCTGGTGGTGGATGGAGAAGCCGGAGACGATCACGTCAATACTGCCCGATTGGTCTACCGCCGATGCCCAATCTTCTTTCGCATAGTCTACAAGCAGAAAGCTCGCTTCATGCCCCCGTAATCTTTTCCGCGCCGCGTCCAGCATCGGCGGCGAAAAGTCGGCCAGTACGGCCATAGGCGCGTAATCGGCGAAAGCATCCAGCAACGCCTGACCGAGAATGCCATCGCCGCAGCCCAGATCGAGAATGCATCGCGCTTCCGGCCGCGCCGCGCGCGCCAGGCGGCAGATGATGTCGATCTGCTCGGCGGCCAGGGGGATAGCCCCGCGCACGCCCTCCAGATAAGCATCGGCCAGCGCCACCGCCTGCCAGGCCGTATCGCGGCGCGCGCCGTTTACATCAGGATCGACGGCCGTGTTTAGTGTGCCTGCCGCCATGTCAGGCTGCCTGGCCATTGACGGCCCGTTGCAACTGGTTAGGTCGGCCATCGCGCTCGGCCAGCATCTTGTTCAGCGCGCTCAGGTAAGCCCGCGCGCTGGCGACGACGATGTCGGTGCTGGCCCCGTGGCCGCTGAAGGTGCGAAAGATCGGTTGGTTGGTCTGCGGGTTGACGGTGTAATCCGCGCCTTCGGCCGGCTGTATGCGGATCGTCGCCTCGGCCACGGCGTCCAACCCTTCGGTCACGGCGTTGATGCTGAACTCGGTCAGCCGGTTGGCGACGCCGATGATACGATTGATGGCCTGATAGACGGCATCCACCGGGCCGCTGCCCAGCGCCGCGTCCTGATATTGCACCCCGTCCGGCCCGGTCATCACGACACTGGCCGTGGGGATACTGTGGTCGCCGCACGACACCTGGATGTGATCGAGCCGCCAGATCTCCGGCGGCTGGTAAATCTCGTCGGCGATGATGGCCTCGATGTCGGCGTCGGTGACGACCTTCTTCTTGTCGGCGATCTTCTTGAAACGCTTGAAGGCTGTCGCCACTTCGCTCTCGTCCATATTGTCGTAGCCCATCTCGCGCAGGTGGACGCGAAAGGCGTGGCGGCCGGAGTGCTTGCCCAGCACCAGCTTCGACGTGTTCAGGCCGACCGTCTCCGGCCGCATGATCTCGTAGGTTAGGTGGTGCTTGAGCATGCCGTCCTGGTGGATGCCCGCCTCGTGGGCAAAGGCGTTGGCCCCGACGATGGCCTTGTTGGGCTGGATGACCATGCCGGTATAGGTGCTGACCATGTGGCTGGTGCGGGCGATCTGCGTCGTGTCGATGTTGGTTTGCAGGTTGAAGCTCTGCGGGCGGGTCGTCAAGGCCATGACCACTTCTTCCAGCGCGGTGTTGCCGGCTCGCTCGCCGATGCCGTTCAGGGTGACCTCGGCCTGCCGCGCCCCGGCCTTGATGCCGGCCAGCGTGTTGGCCGTCGCTAGCCCCAGATCGTTGTGGCAATGAACAGACCAGATCGCGTTCTCGGCCCCTGGCGTATGGGCGATCAGGTAGGCAATGAGCCGGCCGAATTCATCCGGCGTGGTATAGCCGACGGTGTCGGGGATGTTGAGCGTTGTCGCCCCGGCCTTGATCGCCTCGCCCAAGACCTGCACCAGAAAGTCCGGGTCGGAGCGGCCGGCATCCTCCGGAGAAAACTCAATGTCGTCGCACAGCGAGCGGGCAAAGGACACGGCCTTGATGACCTGCTCGACGCACTCTTCGCGGTCCATGCGCAGCTTGTGCTTCAGGTGGATGTCGCTCGTCGCCAGAAAGGTGTGGATGCGATGGCGCGGGGCGACCTTCACCGCCTCGTAGGCGCGGCGGATGTCGTCCTCATTGGCGCGGGCCAGCCCGGCGATGACCATCGGCCGCCCGTCCTTGCGCCCCTCGGTCAGCGGCCCAATTTCCTGGGCGATGCGACGCACGGCCTCGAAATCGCCGGGCGAGGCGATGGGAAAGCCCGCCTCACAGATGTCCACGCCCAGGCGCGAGAGCTGGCGGGCGATCTCCAGTTTCTCCTCGACGTTGAGCGTCGCGCCGGGCGACTGCTCGCCGTCGCGCAGGGTCGTATCGAATATCAGGACGGTATCGTTGGCGGGTGTGGGTTGGGTCATGAGTGTTTCCCCTCGTTAAACCTCTTTGGGATTCAGCCACGGCATCATCCGGCGCAGGTCGCGGCCGACGTGCTCGACGCGGCTGTCGCGGGCCTCGGCCCGGCGCTGGTCGAACCACGGCCGTCCCTGGGCGTTCTCGTCGATCCAGCCCTCGGCGTAAGCGCCGGACTGGATGTCGGCCAGGATCGCTTTCATCGCCTGCCGGGTCTGGTCGGTCACGATCTTTGGCCCGGCGGTATAGTCGCCATGCTCGGCCGTGTCGCTGACGCTATAGCGCATGTAGTTCAGGCCGCCCTGATAGATCAGGTCAACGATCAACTTGAGTTCGTGCAGACATTCAAAGTAGGCGATCTCCGGCTGGTAGCCGGCCTCGACCAGCGTATTGAAGGCCGATTCGATCAGGTGGCTGACCCCGCCGCACAGGATGACTTGCTCGCCAAACAGGTCGGTCTCGGTCTCCTCGGTGAAAGTCGTCTGGATGACCCCGGCGCGGGTGCAGCCGATGGCCTTGGCATAGGCGAGAGCGTTGGCCGCCGCGTGGCCGCCGGCATCCTGGTGGACGGCCATCAAGCCCGGCGTGCCCATGCCATCGACAAAAAGCTCGCGCACGCGGTGGCCGGGGGCCTTGGGCGCGACGAGGCTCACGTCGACGCCGGCCGGAGGCACGATCTGGGCGTAGCGGATGTTGAAGCCGTGGCTGAACATCAGCGTCTTGCCCGGCGATAGGGCGGGGGCAATCGCTTCGCGGTAAATCTTCGCCTGCGACGTATCGGGAGCCAGGATCATGATCACGTCGGCCTCGGCCGCGGCATCGGCGGTAGACTTCACGGTCAATCCGGCGGCCTCGGCCTTGGCCCACGACGGGCTGCCGGGGTATAGCCCGACCCGCACGTCCATACCCGAATCGCGCAAATTCAGCGCGTGGGCGTGGCCCTGGCTGCCGTAGCCGATGATGGCGATCTTTTTGCCGGTCAGTGCCGACAGGTCTGCGTCTTGATCGTAATAAACAGTGGCCAAGATGAAATCTCCTGTGGATGATTAATATTCGCGATGACCGTTCTTTTCGGCCATAACCGGCTCGACCTCGGTCCACTCACGCGCGCCGTGGCTGTGGCCGTGGGGCGAACTGCCGCGCACCATCGCCACGCGGCCGGTGCGCACCATCTCCTCGATGCCGAAGCCCTCCAGCAGCTTGATGAGTGAGTTGACGCGATCCTCCGGGGCGACGATCTGGATGATGAGCGAGGTCATGTCCACATCGACCACCGAGGCGCGGTAGATGTCGACCAGTTGCATGATTTCGCCGCGCGTTTGGCCGGTGGCGGTCACCTTGATCAGGGCCATCTCGCGCACCACGGCCGGCTCGTGGGTCACGTCGGCGATGTGGACGACGTTGATGAGCTTGTCCAATTGGGTCGTTACCTGTTGCAGATCGCGCTCGGTGCCNNATGTTGAAGTTGCGCCGGCTGAAGAGGCCGGTGACGCGGTTCAGGACGCTGGGCTTGTCTTCCAGCCAGGCGATGATGGTGTGACGTTGGATTTGATTGTCGGGCATGATGTGGCTCCCTTAATTTTCGGCCGGCAGGCCGCGGCGGATCATGTCGGCGTTGCTCTTGCCCGGCGCCACCATTGGATAGACGTTGGTGAACTCCTCGACCTGGAAGTCGAGCAGGAACGGGCCGGGGGTGTTCTGGGCCTGGCGGATGGCGTCGAAGACGTCTTCCTTCTCTGTCACGGCGCGGCCGGGAATCCCGTAAGCCTCGGCCACCTTGACGAAATCGGGGTTATAGAGTGGCGTACCCACGTACCGTTTGTTATAGAACACGTCTTGCCATTGGCGCACCATACCCAAATAGCCGTTGTTGATGATGGCGATCTTGATCGGCAGCCGCTCCTGCATCACGGTCGAGAGTTCGGGCATGGTCATCTGGAAGCCGCCGTCGCCGGCCACAACCCAGATCTCCTCCTCCGGCTTGCCCATTTGCGCGCCGATAGCCGCCGGCAGCGAGTAGCCCATTGTTCCCAGACCGCCGGAGGTCAGCAGGCTGCGCGGCTTGGTATGGTTGAAGTATTGCGCTTCCCACATCTGGTGCTGACCCACGTCGGTGACGACTGTGGCGTTGCCCTGGTTGGTGGCGTGCCACAACTGGCGCATGATGTAGGGGGCGATCAGTTCGTCCGTTTCCTGGGTCAGGATGTCCCGTTCGACCGATTCGCCGCGCCACTCGTTGATTTGGGCCAGCCAGGCGGGGTGCTCATTCGGCTCCACCAACGGCAACAGGTCGCGCAGGGTCAGCAGCGCATCGGCGATGACCGGCGTGTCGATGGTCAGGTTCTTGCCCATCTCGGCCGGGTCGAGATCGACGTGGATGATGCGCGCCTTGGGAGCGAAGGTGCTAAACGCTCCGGTCAGGCGGTCGTCGAGGCGCGCCCCGATGGCGAACATGACGTCGCACTCCTGTAGGGCATAGTTGCAATACGCTTCGCCGTGCATACCGCCCCAACTGATGGACAGCGGGTGGGTGCTCGATAACGTGCCGATGCCCAGTAGACTGGTGGCGACGGGGATGTTGGCCTTCTCGGCCAGCTGCTTGAGTTCCGCTTCGGCCCGCGCCATTGACACGCCCTGCCCGGCGACGATGACCGGCCGCTGGGCCTCGTTGATGAGCCGGGCGACGCGCTTGATCACCTGGGGATCGGGAGCCAGCTTGTAAGGGCGGTAGCCGGGCAGATAGACCTCGCTGGGGTAGGTGAATTCCATCGTCGCCTGTTGCACGCATTTACACACGTCGACCAGCACCGGGCCCGGGCGGCCCGTGCGGGCGATGTAGAACGCTTCCTTCAGCGCCGCCGGCAACTCCCGGATGTCGGTGATGAGATAGTTATGCTTGGTGACGGGCATACTGATGGCGCGAATGTCGGCCTCCTGGAAGCCGTCGCGGCCGAGCAGCGAGCGCGGCACCTGCCCGGTGATCGCCACGATGGGCGTCGAATCCATGTAGGCCGTCGCCAGCCCGGTNNTGCTCGTGGGTCACCAGCACGTGATGGACCGGATAATCATATTTGTAGAGGTCATCGTAGGTTGGCAGGATGGCCCCTCCCGGCAGGCCGAAGACCACATCGACCCCCTCATGGATGAGGCTCTCCCAAATGATCTGTCCACCCGATTTCAACTCTCCCATTGTTGCCTCCTCGGCGCTGGCGCCAACAAAAAACCGCCCTGCTGGGCGGTTTCTTCTTGAGCTTACTATGTTCCTTACTCTTCGCTCCTAAACCTTTACCCAACAGCATGTGCGCCCTTATAAATAATAAGGACGAGGCCAATAAGCGCAAGGACTAGGTCATTCTGAATGTAAGGTTTCATCTATCAGCCACATTAGGCGAATATGAAGAGGAGTATAGGCTCCTGTCCAATAAAGACGCCATATATATGTAGCCTAAAGGCTAAGCTGGTTGATTGTGTAAATTGCACAAACGGCCTGGCCCAAATGCAATGCAAGTTAGTCCAAAGACCAAAGGGAACGACCTCTTGCGAGGGACGTTCCCTTTAGTTCCCACTATTTCCCACTGAACCGCGCACTCTAGCGCAAGCCTTTCAGGAGTATAGGGGATTTCGCCACGCGAATAAACGGCTATAGTGGTTGATTCTACGCCCCTTGGATTGTACAGTTTCAACAAATTCGACTAGCCGGCCGGGGGTCGTTCGGTATCGGGCCGTAATTGCCACAGCTTCAGCGACAGGTGCAGGGCCAGGCGCATGTTGGCCTGATCCAGTTGCAGCCCGGTCAGCTCCTGGATGCGCTCCATGCGATAGAGCAGGGTGTTGCGATGGACGAAAAGGGACTCGGCCGTCTGGCTGATGTTGCCGTGGTGGTTGAAATAGGCATCGACCGTTTTGACCAGGCTGCCGCGATTTTGTTGATCGTATTCCACCAACGGTCGCATGACCTCGTCGGTGAACTGTCTGACCGAGGCTTGATCTTCCAGATCGTATAACAACCGATAGATGCCGAGACTTTGGAACTCGACGAACTGGTTGGTCAGTCTGAGCCGTTCGCCCAGTTGCATGGCCTGCACGGCCTGATCGTAGACGGTGGGCCAATCGGCCAGGGCACGCGCCGGGCCGCTGATGCCGCCGATGACCGTGGTCTCGGGCGACTCGGCCTCGATCTGTTCGCGGATGCGCCGGCCGAGTTGGTGGGCGCTTTCCATGTCTTCCGTGTTTTTCAGGGCCTGGAAGATGACCAGATGCTGGTTGCCGAAGATGTGGACGAGCGCCGGACGGGGGTGGTTGGAGAGCACCCAATGGACCGAGGTCTCCAGCCGCCGCAAACTGGGCGTGTCCGCCCCAGCCCAGTCGATGACCATGACGGCGTGGGGGTCTTTGGTGTCGTGATCCAGCCGCCCCTCCAACCGTTCGATCTCTTTCTTGGGCAAGGATCGGGCCAGCAACCCTTCCAGGAAATCGCCGCGCAGCGATTTTTTGGCCTCGCTGACGGCTTTGGCTTTAGCCATCTCCAACGCGCAGGCCGCCGCGCCGTGCTCCACGGTTAGGCTATCGAACAGATCCAGCTCGTCGGCCGGGCCGATGACCGACAGATAGCCGCGGGCGCGATCACCGGAGATGATCGGGCTGAGCAGGCGGCCCAGGGGCGGGTTGTTTTCGTCGAGCGTGAGGAGTTGTTGCCAGTAACTCTGCCGCGCCCGGGCCGCCGCCTTGCGGTTGCGCAAGACGGGCGGGAGCGCGTCGCGTTGTTCCAGCGCCCTGGTGAGCGCGTCCCGGCTGACAGTGGTCGTGCTGGGCCAGCTGATGGCCTGAATCTCCAGTCGCTTGTCCTGCACGGCGACGATGTTGCCGGTGAGTTTGCTCATCACCTCGGTCATAGCCGTCAGGCCGTGCCCCTCGCGCGACATGGCCGACAGTTGGCGATAGAGTTGAATGGCGCGGTCGCTCGTGGCCGTCTGGCGATCCAGCAGTAAGAGCGTCACCGCTTGATGAATCTCGCGCACTGTCGATGAATCAGGGGCTACCAGGACCGTCAGATTGAGCGATTCGGCGATCTGGGCCAATTGCTCGTTGACTTGACCGATCGCCAGGATACCGGAAATCGGCAACTCGGCCAGGGCAGTCAGCTTTTCAGCGGCTTGCGCCGGATCGAGCGCCGCGCTTAACTCGGGCGGGATGATCACCAGATCGTTGGGGTGCGCCTGACTTTCCAGGTCATTCCAGCCGGTTAGGACAGCGACCCAATTGACGTGGCGTCGCGCCTCCAGACCGCCGCCCAGGAGCTGCGTGTCCAGCGGCAACGCCAGGCGTAACAGATCGCCGATGTTGATTTCGCCGGGCGAGCCGTCGTTGCGGTTGGTCTTATCGCCGCGATTTAGGGCCGGATTGGAATCGGGGGAAAGGGTGATCATGACGACATCGGTGTGTTGGCGCTGGATGAGCGGCGCTATCGCCTATCATTTCAAATAGAAACCGGAGGCGCTGCTGTCCGGTCGCTGGATGGGCAGGGTGATCAGAAACGAAGTGCCTTCGCCTACTTTACTGGCGACAGAGATTTCGCCGCTGTGCTGTTCGATGATGCGGTGGCACGTCGCCAGACCCAGCCCCGTCCCCTGGCCCGGCCCCTTGGTGGTATAGAACGGCTCAAAGATGTGGAGCGTCTCGGCCGAAGTCATCCCCTTGCCGTTGTCGTGCATCACCACCTGGATAGTCTGACCATCCTTGTTGGGGCGGGCGATCACCTCTAGTTGCCGGTTGCCGTTGGTGTGCAACAATGCGTCGCGGGCGTTCAACAACAGGTTGAGCCAGACACTCTTCAGATGTTCCCAACTGGCGACGATGAATGGTAGCGCGTCATCGAAATCCTTGGTGACCGTGATCTTGGCCGACTGGAGTTGGTAGTTCACCAGATCGAGGGCTTCCTGAATGGATTCGGTCAGATCGCCGGTGGTGAAGGAGTATTGTTCCTGGCGGGCGAAATCGAGCAGCCCGCGCACAACCTTGGCCGCGCGTTCGCCGGCGCGCACGATCAAATCGACCGACTCGAAATTCTCATCCTCCACGGGCATCACCATCTTCAACATCTGGGCGTTAGCGTTGATGGCCGTCAGGGGGTTGTTGATCTCATGGGCCACCCCGGCCGCCAGTTGGCCGATNNCGCGAAAGCAGATTCGGCCGCTCAGGGATTCGGGCGTGGCCCCCAATTGGTCGGCCTTGGCCTTGTTGACGACGACCAGTTTCCAATCGTCGCTAATGGTATAGATGGGGTTGGGGATGCCGTCGATGAGGGCTTGCAGCGTATTGCGCCCTTCCAATAATTCCTGGTGGCGCAGGCGCACCCGCTGGAACAGCCAGGCGTTCTCAATCGCTTCGCTGACCGAACTGGCTAAGGATGAGAACAGATCGATATCGACCTCGGTGAATTCGCCCGTGCGTTTGTTATAGGCCGCCAGGACGCCGACCGGCCGGCCGCGGACCGTGAGGGGCGTCGCCAGCATCGAGCGCACCGAGTAACCGATGGGCGAATCGCGCGTGGGATCATAGCGCGTATCGGCGGCGACGTGGTTCAGGCAGATGGTCTCCTGCTCGCTCCAGGCCAACCCCAGGATGCCCGCCCCCTTGTCGGTGGAGGGGAAGATGTGGGAGGGGATGGCCCCCTTGTAGTGGCGCACGTGCTGGCAATGCAGCCGGCCGCCCTCGACGATGAGAACAGCGGCCATCTCCACTTCCAGCACGGCATCCACTCCGCGAATGGCCGTGGCGTAGACCTGGCTCGTCTCCAGCGTGGCCGCCACCGCCTGGCTGATGCGATTCAATTCGGCCAGTTGGCGGCTCTGTTGGTGCAGTTGTTTCTCGAGTTGCTGGGTGCGCAGGATGGTCTTGACGCGCGCCAGAAGCTCCTGCATGTAGTACGGTTTGGTGATGTAGTCGTCGGCCCCGGCCGAGAGGGCCTGTACCTTTTCGTCGTTGCTGGCGGCGGCGGTCAGCAACACGATGCGCGTGTAGCGCAGCTTGGGGTGGCCGCGAATCCAGTCGAGCACGTCCAGACCGGACAGGCCGGGCATCCGCATGTCGAGGAGGACGAGATCAACCTCGAGGGCGGTGCCGATGGTCTTTTCCAGATAGGCGATGGCCTGCCGGCCGTCCTGGACGATTTCGACGCGGTACCCTTCTTTGCGGGTCAGAAATTCGGACAGCGAGTCGGCGATATCGACCTCGTCATCGACGACGAGGATGCGGGCCGCGGCCGGATTGACGGCGGCGCGTTCGCCGCTGTCGCGGAGGCGGGGGGCTGGCTCGGCCGCCTTGTTCTCGACCGCGGCGTGACCGGAATGCGCCAGAAGTTGCTCCCCGGCCTTGCCGCCGATGGTTCTAGCCACGCGTGGCCTCGGAAGAGAAGGAGTAACCGTGGCCCTGGATCGTCTTGATGTAGATGGGATCGGCCGGTGACGGCTCGACCTTCTCGCGCAGATTCTTGATGTGGGCGCGCACCAGTTCCGGGCTGCCGGTGTCGCGCGGGTAGTCCCACACGTCCTGCAACAATTGTTGGCTGTTGAACACCTGATCGGCGTGGCTCATCAGATGATAGAGCAAGTCGAACTGGACATTGGTCAGCAAAATCGTCTGATAGGGCGTGTTGACCTTGAAGGTGCGGCAATCGAGGACGACATTGCCGACCACGACCTCGTTGACCGTGGTGTCTTCCACCTTTTCCGGCCCCAGACGACGCAGGATGGCCTTCACCCGCAGTTCCAGTTCCTGCATGTTGAACGGCTTCACCAAATAGTCGTCGCCGCCGGCCTTGAAACCCTCGATCTTCTCTTCATCCTTGGCCTTGGCGGTCAGGAAAAGCACCGGCACGTCGAGCAGCAACGGGTCGCCGCGAATCTGGCGGCAGACCTGATAGCCGTCAACGCCGGGCATCATAATGTCCAGGATGAACAGGTCCGGCCGGTGGCGGCGGGCCAATTGCAACCCTTCGATGCCGCTGTTGGCGGTCATCACCTGGTAGTCATACATTTTCAAGGCTCGCTGCAGAGTGCGCGAGACTAAATCGTCGTCATCAATGACCAGTATCAGGGCCATATACTTCTACCCCATCCTTAGAATAGTCTCCGCCCACCAGTATACCGCAAAAGGCCGAACCTGGCAGGCAAAGCTGTTTTCTTTTACACGAGCAGGCGCAGCGGATTCTCCAGCAACGCTTTGAGGCGCTGCATAAACTGGGCCGCCTCGGCCCCATCGGTCACGCGATGGTCGGCCGAAATCGTGGCCTTCATACGCATGCCCACGGCCAACTGCCCATCCTTAACGACCGGCACTTCACGGGCCGAACCGACGGCCAGGATGGCCGCTTCCGGCGGGTTGATGATGGCGATAAAGTGATCGACCTCGTAGACGCCCAGATTGCTGACGGTGAATGTGCCGCCCTCGACATCATCCGGCCGCACCTTGCCCTCGCGGGCGCGGGCGATCATCTGGCGGTTGTCGGTGGCGATCTTGGACAGCGTCGAGCTATCGGTATTCTTCTGGACAATCGTTGTCAATCCGCCCTCGACGGCCACGGCCGAACCGACATTGATCCGCATATGGCGAATGATCTTGTCGCCGGCAAACGCGGCGTTGAGATTGGGGAAGTCGCGCACGGCCAGGGCGGCGGCCTTGACGATCATGTCGTTGACGGTCACCTTGGCCTCGTCGGGCAGGTCGGCGTTCACCTGCTTGCGCAGCGCCAACGCCGGGGCCATATCGATCTCCGTGGTCACGTAGAAATGGGGCACGGTCGTCTTGCTCTCGACCATGCGCCGGCCGATGGCTGAGCGCAGGCGGGTTAGGGCAACTTCTTCGCTCTCCGGGCCGGCTGTCGGTGGCGCGGAGGGCGTCGGGGCCGGCGCGGGTTTGGCGGCGGCCGGTGGCGGCGCGGCCGGGGGCGTGGCGGCGAAACCCTCGACGTCAGCCTTGGTAACGCGGCCATCCGGGCCGCTGCCGGTGACGCGCAACAGATCGATTTTCTTTTCCTCGGCCAGCCGGCGGGCCACCGGCGTGGCCTTCACCCCGCCGGGATACGTCTCATCTGGGGATGCCGCTTCTCCGGCCGGGGCCACGGCTTCGGGCGCGGGCGGCGCGTTCTCGGCCGCGGCCAACACTTCTTTCGGCGCGGCGGCGCCGGGCTTGGCGATCGCTTCCGGCGCGGGCGGGGGTGTCGGCGCGGGCGGGTAAGAGTCGGCTTCGCCAGCCGCGCCATTGCCGCCGGTCAGGGCCGATACGTCCTCGTCCGGTTGGCCGACAATAGCCAGATTGGCACCGATGGGTACCACGTCGCCCGGCCCGTGCAACAGGTGCAACAGCGTGCCCGCCACCTGCGCCTCCAGCTCGAGGGTGGCCTTGTCCGATTCGATCTCGGCCACGACCTCGCCCTTGTTGATTGGTTCGCCCACCTGTTTCAGCCAGCTATTCAACACGCCTTCGCGCATGTCGAAGCCTAGCTTGGGCATCACGATGTATTCGGCCATTAGAGTATCTCCTTCACCGCGGCGACAACGCGTTCCTGATTGATCAGCGCCGATTGTTCCAGTTCGCGGGAGTAGGGCAGAGGAACTTCGTATTGCGCCACGCGTTTGATCGGCGCATCCATATAGTCGAATCCTTCTTCCTGAAGGCGTGCGGCGATTTCAGCGCCGATGCCGTAGGAGCGAAAGCCCTCTTCGACAATGACCGCCCGGAACGTCTTGCGGAACGAGGCCAGCACCGGCCCCATATCGAGTGGCCGCAGCGAGCGCAGATCGACCACTTCGGCCTCGATGCCTTCCGTCGCCAACTGCTTGGCCGCTTCCAGGGCCACTTGCAGCCCCTGGGCATAGGCGATGAGCGTGACGTCGCTGCCTTCCCGCTTCACGTCGGATACGCCGATTGGGACGACGTAATCACCCTCCGGCACTTCGCCGCGAATCTGATACAACGTGTGATGTTCGATGTACAGCACCGGATCGTCGCTGCGGATGGCCGCCTTCAGTAAGCCTTTGGCGTCATATGGGGTGCTGGGCGACACGACTTTCAGGCCGGGGAAGTGGGCGAAGATAACGTCGGGCGTGTGGCTATGGGTCGCGCCCAGTTGGCGGCCGCCGCCGCCCGGCGCGCGATAGACCACCGGGCATTTCATCTGACCGCCGAACATATAATGAACCTTGGCGGCGTGATTGACGATTTGATCGAGGGCCAGAAAGGCGAAATTGATGGTCATAAACTCGGCCACGGGCCGCAAGCCGTTCATGGCAGCCCCGGCGGCGGCCCCGGCGATGGCCATCTCGGAGATGGGCGTATCGCGGACGCGCTTCTCGCCGAATTCATCGTAGAAGCCGCGCGTCACGGCATAGGTGCCGCCCCACACGCCGACCTCCTGACCCATGATAAAAACATTTTCGTCGCGGTGCATTTCCTCGCGCAGCGCATCGGTGATGGCCTGGCGCATGGTAATTAGTGCCATTCTTGCTCCTGTCTGGTCAGAATCCTTTGTTCGCCGGGCCGCTTAGCCATCGGCGTAGATGTGCTCAAATAGTGTTTCCAGCGCCGGAAACGGCGATTTCTCGGCGAATTCGACCGCTTCCCGAATGACCTTATCGACCTCATCGTCAATAATTTCCAGCTCTTCCTTCTTGGCTGCTTTTTGGTCGTAGATGAGGCGCTCCAGGATGCCGATGGGGTCATCGCCGCGCCATTTCTCCACTTCGTCCTTGGTGCGGTAGCGCAGGGGGTCGCCCATGCTGTGCCCCTCATAACGATAGGTGATGACTTCCAGGAATTGCGGCCCGCCGCCGGCATGGATAGCGGCGATGGCGGCTTTGGTGGCATCATAGACTTCGGTGACCTTCATGCCGTTCACCTGCACCGGCTTCATGGCGTAGGCCAGGGCTTTGGTAGCCATATCCGGCGCGGCCGAGGCTCGTTCAATCGACGTGCCCATGCCGTATTTGTTGTTCTCGATGATGTAGATGATGGGCAAATCCCAGACCCCGGCCATGTTGAGCGACTCGTGGAAGTACCCGATGTTGGTGGAGCCGTCGCCCATGTAGCACAGCACGACGGCATCGGTGCCCTTATACTGCTCGGCCAGGGCCAGCCCCGTGCCCAACGGCACGTGGCCGCCGACGATACCATAGCCGCCCCAATAGTTGCGGTTCACGTCGGCCAGATGCATCGAGCCGCCGCGCCCCTTGCTGACGCCGGTGGCCTTGCCCAGCAGTTCGGCCATCAGCACCTGCGGCTCCGAGCCGACGAGGAGCGCGTGAGCGTGGTCGCGGTAGGCGGTGATGACGTGATCCTGTTCGCGGCGCGCGCCGATGGAGCCGACGGCCACTGCCTCCTGGCCGATGTAGAGGTGCAGGAAGCCGCCGATCTTGCCCAATTGGTAAAGCTCGGCGCACTTTTGCTCGAATCGACGGACTAATACCATCTGCCGGTACCAGTCGAGTAACGTCGCTTTTTCCATTCAATTCTCCTTCAGAGCGGTGGTAGGCCGCAAGGGCCTGAGTATCCTGCCGTTGATTGTTGAAAAGTTTAACAAAAATAAAGGCGGTGGGCGACCTCTATTTGGAATGTTTTGTCACGCTTTCTCAATGGCAATGGTGATGCCCGTGGCCGATGGTGCCAGTAGCCAGGTGCGGCTGTTTAATCCGGCGGCGGCGAACGCTTTGGTCATGGCCCGCGCTTCACTCTGACCGTTACCCGTGGCGAAAGCCAGCAGGCTCGGCCCGGCGCCACTGAGGGCGACGCCGGCCGCGCCCGCATCGTAGGCGGCGTGATAGGCGTCGAGCGCGCCGGGAATGATCGCCAGACGGTGCGGCTGGTGGAGGCGGTCGGCCATCGCCGTGCGCAGATAGGTGGTATCGCCGGTGGTCAGCGCTTCCAGCAACAGGCCGAAACGGCTGGTGTTGAAAATGGATTCGCCGCGCGACAGGCCGGGCGGCAGGACTGCCCGCGCTTTAGACGTCGGCAGGTAAAAATCGGGCAGCACGATGACCACCTTCCACGGCGGTGGGGCCATGCGCCGCACGATGAGTTCGGCCGGGCCATCGTCGGCATCGGGCAGGACGCCCAGCACCAACCCGCCCAGCATCGCCGGGGCGACATTATCGGGGTGGCCTTCCATCTCCACCGCCATCCCCAGTATTTCACTGGGCGACAAGCAGCCATCGACGAGTACGTTGCCGGCGGCCAGCCCGGCGATGATGGCCGACGAGCTGCTGCCCAAGCCGCTGCCGACAGGGATGCAGTTGTTGATGCTTAGCGCCACCGCCGCCGGCCGGCGACCCACGGCGGCGAAAACCGCCTCGACAGCGCTAATCATCAGATTGCGGCGATTGGCCGGCACCTTGTCCGCGTCGACGCCCGTCACCTGAACCGTATAGCGTGTCTTGTGACCTGCCACCGGTAGATCGGGGCCGTCGCGCGCCACGACGAATTCGTTGCGCAGATCGAGGGCCAGCCCCAGGCAATCGAAGCCGGGGCCGAGGTTGGCACTGGTGGCCGGAACGGTGATGGTGGCGGTGGATGAAGGGCCGCCTTTATGCGTGGACATGGGGCGTCATTTTACACTAGAATGGGGTATAGCCTAATCGTTTCATTTACACTTGACAGGTCTGCCGGTGCTCGACCAATGAAAGTGCCGTGGGTCAACATCCTGCTCCTGATCCTGCTGGTGATCCAAACCATCACCGGCTACCTGGGCNNGCCTACACCCTGACCCTGACGTTGTTCGCCAAGGCGGCGGTGATCGGCGATGCGTGGCGGCGCAAGAAACGATGGACGGCGCGGCGCGTCGCCTTCGTCGTCACGCTGGTCCTGTTGCTGCTGGTTCTAGCCTTTGGCTTACTCTGGACGTACAACGGGCCGATCTATGTGGGAGGCTTCAGCCTGGTCAGTCTCCATATCTATGTGGCCGTGCCGCTGATGGGTCTCATGTTGTGGCATGCCTGGCATATGCGCTTCATCCGCCGCGTGGCGGGGGCGACAGGGCGGCGGCTGTTCCTCGGCGGGCTGGCGTCCGTCACCGGCGGGATGCTGGTCTGGGCGTTGGCCGGCCGCGTTAAGGCGTGGGCAGGGTTGCCGGGCGCAGGTCGCCGCTTCACCGGCTCCTACGAAATCGGCAGCTTTGTGGCCGACTTCCCGGTGGTCAGCTGGATCGCCGACCGGCCGCCGCTGGTGGACGGGCAAACGTGGCAATTGCGCGTTGAAGGGGCCGTGGAACGACCGCTGATCCTCACACTGGCCGACCTGGCCGCCTGGCCGTCGCGCGTCGTGACGACAGCCATCGACTGCACGGGGGGCTGGTATTCCGTCCAACGCTGGCAGGGTGTGGCGGTGGAGGAATTATTGCGGGCGGCGGGGATGAAACCGGAGGCGGCCAGCGTCACGTTTGAATCGCTCACCGGCTACAAAAGGCGATTTAGCCTGGAGGAAGCGGCGACATTTTTGCTCGGCCTGGGCATTGCCGTCGATCAGCCGGACGGCCGCCCGGCCACCATTCGTCCGCTGACGGCCGGACATGGCTACCCGGCCCGTCTGGTCGCGCCCGGCCGGCGTGGTGTGGAGTGGGTCAAATGGCTGGCGGTCATCCGGCTCAACGAGACGGGGCCGCATCAACAGGCGCCGCTGCCGCTCCAGTAGGTGACGCTTCGCCGGCGGCCACAGGGGTTATAACGGTATCACCCGTTTGAACGGCCACCAGACTGCGCTCGTAGGCCAGCACGTTCTCGAAGGCGGCAATCGCCACCTCCAACATCCCCATGTCCGGCTCGCGGGTGGTCAGGCGTTGCAGGGCCAGATTGGGCCGGGTGATGAGCCGGATGAGGGCGTTACCCTGATGCGCGGCGGTGAATTTGAGAAACTCGTAGGCGATCCCGGCGATAAAGGGCAGCAGGACGAGGCGCGACAGGATGCGCGGCAACAGGTCCAACGGCGGCAACAGGCTATAGATGAGGATTGAGATGACCACCACACTGAGCAGGAAGGCCGTGCCGCAGCGCGGATGTTCCAGCGGGAAGCGGGCCACTGAGACCGGGGTCAACTCGGCGTTGGCCTCATAGGCGTTGATCGTCTTATGTTCCGCGCCGTGGTAGCCGTAGAGCCGCTTGACGTCGGCCATCAGGCCAATGACCCAGATATAGCCGACCAACAACGTCAGGCGAATCATGCCCTCGATGAAATTGACGGCCACCGGACTACCGCTCCAGCCGAGTAAACGTTCAATGAGGTGGGCCAGAAACGTCGGCAGGACGAAGAAGAGCAAGATCGACATCGCCAATGAGAAGGCGACCAGCGTCCATTGCAGCGGCCCCTCGAACACCTTTTCCGGCTCGCCGTTGGCATCCACGTTGCCCTCTTCTTGCAGGGCTACCTCGGCGGCAAAGAGCAGGCTGCGAATGCCCAGACCCAGCGCGTCCCACAGCAGCGTCAGGCCGCGCAGAAAGGGCACGCGCGCCAGACGGCCGCCATAGATACGCGCATCCAGCGGTTCGGTATGGACGACGATACCGCCCTGTGGGTTGCGCACGGCCACGGACAAAGCCCGCGAGCCGCGCATCATAACGCCCTCGATGACCGCCTGGCCGCCGTAGTTGACCTTGGTAAAACTGGCCGGATTGGGTGTCGTCTCCGGGCGTACTTGATGCTCGTTAGCCATAAAATCCATCTAATCCGTCTAATCCGTGTCAATCCGTGGTTAAATCATTCCCCTTCACAGCAGGGCGATAATGATCAGGAGTATCCAGCCAATGCCCAGATAGATGCTGAGCCAGCCCAGCGCCCCGCCCACGCCGGCCTTGCCCCGGCCGCTTTGTTCCAGCACGGCCGGCAGATTCAGAAACCAGGCGGCGCGCTGCCCCTGGCGCAAGGCCATGAACCCGGCCAGCATGGCCGGCAATATGCCCAGCACGGCCGTCAGGGCAATCGTCAGCGGCGTCAGATTTTCGCGGATGCGGTCGAACAGGCTGGCGTCCGCCTCGCTCAACAACCCCGGCAGCACCAACACCAGCAGGGGAATCGCGTTCAGCGCCAGGCCGATCAAGCCGTAGGTCAGGCTGGAGTTGGCCGATTTACCGGCTTTCGCGCGCATCTCCGGCTGGACGGCCTCCAGCGTCAGCGGCCGGCCGCAGTTAGGGCAGAATGCGCTGCCGCGCAGCGTCGGCGTGTAGCAGACATTGCACATGGCGACGAAGCCGGAGCGATCGCTGAACACCTGGGGATCGACTTTCAGTTCCAGCAGCATGTTCTGCCGGTTTTTTACCAGCACGCCGGGGTAATCGGGGATGGCGATGGGCGCGTCGAGCGCCGGGCCGACCGGTTGGGCCGGGTCATCAGCGGCGACAGTCGCCACGGCCGACGACCCTTCGGCCACCACGGCCGGTAACGTTTCGCCGCTGCCGCCGGTCAGGAGTTGGCGCGCCTTGCCGGTCAGTTCCTGGCGCTTGGCTTTGTTAGCTTGCTGGCGTTGCAGGTCAACCCATTGCATCGTCGCGTTAGCCTGCACCCGGCCGCCGTCGCGCACGTAAGTGGCGATCAGTTGCAGCAGCTCGCGGGCCTTCTCCACGTCCGGCGCGTCCAGTTCGATCTGGCACGTGCCCTCAAAGGAGCGCACCCGCACGACGACCTCTTTCTTCTGGATGCCCAGCCATTTGGAAACCGTGGCGACGATGACGCCACTTTCCTCGTTATAGGTCTGAAGCGTCGCGCCCATATTCGCCAGAGCGAAGAGGGCGCTGCGCATGACCACGGTTGAATTGACGGGAAACGCTCGTATCTCAGTGACCGACATAATACGCCCCATTATAGCCGTTTGATGGCACAGGGAAAGGGGATCGGCCCAACCGCGCNNCCCAACCGCGCCGATTGATGAAAAAGCGGGCATCCGCTATAACTAGCGAATGCCATTACTCAATCGCCGCCGCGCCGCCGGCGCGGATGAGTTCGTCGTTGCGGCTCGTTCCGAGGAGGTCAGCGACGGCGTGATGACGGCCGTCAAAATAGCCGGGCGCAAGGTCATTCTGACCCGCGACAACGGGCAGTTGTATGCCCTGGACGGCTTGTGCCCCCATGCCGCGGCCGACCTCACCCAAGGCTCGCTGCGCCATTGGCAACTCTGCTGCCATGAGCACAACTACTGCTTCGACATCCGTTCCGGCCGGATCGTCTGGCCGGAAGATGAGGTCTACCGCCTGCGGCGTTATGAAGTGGTTGAAAAAGAGGGGGAGATCTTTGTCAGGCTCTCTCCCCCTCTATAGGCAGCGTAGGCGCGGCCGGGTACTTTTGCGGACCGGCTCACTCGCCGGGCATCAGACGATACACCCCACCCGCCGTGTAGTTCAGGACGTACAGTTCACCATTCACATCCTCGCCAAACGACGAGATGATCAGATCGCTATCCAGGACGATATCAGATTGCCAACCTTGGCCGTCGGGGAACAAGCGCCAGATGATCCCTGAGCAATAATCGGCGACGAAGTAGTTGCCGGTCATCTGCGGGAACGTTGCCCCGCGATAGATGTAGCCGCCGCTGATGGAACAACCCTGGGGGTGCTGATATTCGAAGATCGGCAGAGTCAGCCCCGTCTGATCGCACGTATCAGCTTGGAAGCAGTGTGTCCCTTCCATGATGTTCCAGCCATAATTTTCGCCGCCGGCGCTGGCCGCGGGTTGGAAGTTCACTTCTTCCCAGATGTTTTGACCCACGTCGGCGATGAACAGGTCGCCCGTCTGCCGGTCGAAGGAGAATCGCCACGGATTGCGCAGGCCGTAAGCCCAGATTTCCGGCTGGGTGTCGGCCGCGCCGGCAAACGGATTGTCCGGCGGGATGGCATAGGCATCCGACGCAGCATCCACGTCGAGCCGCAGGATTTTGCCCAATACGGTCGTCAGGCTCTGACCGGCCCCCAGCGGGTCGTTGGCGCTGCCGCCGTCTCCCAGGCCGGTGTAGAGATAGCCGTCCGGCCCAAAGGCCAACATGCCGCCGTTGTGGTTAGGATATGGCTGATCGACGGTCAGATAGTCAACCTCGCTTTCGGGATCGGCGCGATAGGCATCATCAGACAACACCGTGAAGCGCGACACGTGGGTATCACCGTTGTAATCGGTATAGTTGACATAAAAAGTGCCGGCACCGACGGCCCCCTGTTCGGCATAGCGCGGGTGGAAGGCCAGTCCCAATAGCCCCTGCTCGCTGCCGAAAGAGCCGACCCGGTCGGTAATATCCAGAAAGGGCGTTTCTAACAGCTTGCCATCTTCAATGATGCGAATGCGGCCGATCTGCTCGATCACGAACAACCGCTCGTCGAAGGCATGGGTGAGAAAGGTCGGGTGTTCCAGTCCTTGGGCGATGACGGGTTGGAGCGCGACGGACGTCACCGGGCTTTGCGGGGTGGGAGACGGCGTGGCCGCGGCCGTGGGTTCAATGGTGGGGGTCGGCGTGGGCGTAGAACTGGGCGTGACCGTTGGCTGGGCTTCGATATAGGGGATGAATGTATTGGTCGCTTCCAGCGTCACGACCGGGCCGGGCAGAGCGTTGGTGGAATTGGCGGCCGTTACTTCGGCCGGGGCTGGCGGCTCGACTTCGCTTCCGCCGCAGCCGGTCAGCCAGCCACCGCCGATGAGTAAGAGGAACAGAAAGAACTTATACATGGCGACCATTATAGAGAACCGGCCGGAGGAGCGGGCGCTCATCCGGCCGGTTCTCATATGCTATTGTTGAAAATTTAATAATTAAACACGGATAAGACACGGATAGGACGGATGAAAACGGATTGAATTCTCTCTATCCGTGTTCATCCGTCCTATCCGTGTTTATCCGTGGCTAAATTATTAATCCACCCAAGTTGCTACCTTGATTAACGATTAACAAAAAAGAGTCCATGAACTATCCTTATGGTT
>CXWJ01002006.1_pt1 | contig 20254 bp, 17 predicted proteins | sample 590841 | NCBI WGS metagenome assembly CXWJ01 (sample SAMEA3498367, study PRJEB10139) | wastewater metagenome | biome: wastewater treatment plant; material: activated sludge | place: Austria | collected 2015-01-21 | reverse complement strand
GCCCACGCCGGGCCGGCCCAGGATCAGGATGCTATGCCCCTGATTGATGATGTCTTCGATGATGGTGATCGTGCCATAGACGGCGCGGCCGACGCGCAACGTCAGGCCGACAACCTGCTCGCGCCGGTTGCGGATGCCGGAGATGCGGTGCAGCGTGCGGGCAATACCGGCGCGGTTGTCGTCGTCGAAGTCGCCGATGCCGGCCACGACCCGCTCGATCTCCTCATGGGTCACCTCGCTCTCGCGCAGGACGCGCTCGCCGTCCACGTAACGGGCGGTGGGCAGGCGGCCCAGGTCCATGACGATCTCCAGCAGCTCATCCTCGCGCCCGTTTGCTTCGACGTTACTGCGGATACTGTCCGGCAATACCGATAATAAATTGCGTAAATCTTCGTGGGATTGTATTGAATCCATTTCTGCCTGTTTATCGCCCGCGTGATGGGGCGTCACTGCTACCATTAGGATGCTTGGGCCGCCGGAAATTGCGTACCAACGGCGACGAAGCGGAAATACGTTGGCCCTCCAGGGCCACGGCCGTTTCGGGCAGCGCCCGCGTCACGTGATGCACGGTGTGGCGCACCATCACCGCCTGGCTGCCGCCGACGACAAAGCCGCTACGTTCCAGCGCGCGCGGCAGCCAACTCTCATAGCGCCGGACACAGCAAAATACCTGCTGCGGCTCGCGGGCGAAGGTAACGTCCAACGCCGCGGCCACGATCTCGTCCGCCTCGGCCTCGGCGTCGGGGTGGATGAAAAAGCGCAACCATGTCGCCACCGCGCCGTGGCGAATACTGACAAAAGCGGCCAACTCCTGGCCGTCGCGCAGGACCCAGCCATCCCCCTCGCCGGCCGCCGGCAGCGGCTCGACCAGTTGCACCAGGCGGGGGACGGTGTTGGCATAGAGCAACTGGATGTCCCATTCGTCGGCCGCCGCGCGGCGGGTCAATTGGCGCGGCGCGCTGCCCGGCGGCCGGTAGTCGGCGGCATGCACGCTCCAGATGTCCTGCCGGGTATAGACGGCGAACCCGGCCCGGCGCATGACCAGCAATTCCGGGCTGTGCTCGTCGATCTCGGCGATGACGTGGTGAATGCCGCGCGCGCCGACGCCGGCCACAGCCTCATCGAGCAGGGCCAGCCACACCGCGCAGTCCGGGCTGCGGATGATGGCCTCGGCCTCACCGGTGGCACTGCCCGTCGCCCCTTCGCCATTCGGCTCGCCACACCGGGGGCTGATATACAGAACGTGGGCCTGGGTCGCGCCGTTGGCGATGCGCAACTGGATAAAGCCCGCGCGGTCGCCGTTCTCCATTTTCCAGACAAACGTCGGAAACTCGCCCCCCACCAGCATACTGACGATGGCGCCGCGCAGCGGATGGAAGTTTTCGACCAGGGCAGAGGCAGTATGCAGCGCGATGCCGCGTTCGCTTAGCCGGCGAATCAAGGCCAAATCGCGCAGGTCAAAGGGCCGAACCATTAGGTGTAGTTTATCAATCCGCGCCCGCCTCGGCAAGCGCGCGAAAATAGCTTGCCTTCTCGCATCATGTTATACTCACCCGCGAAGTTCAGCCACGGAGAGCCTCTTATGAGTTCATTCATCCTCACTGTACGCGAAAGCATTCGGTATCGCGGTCGCTCCGGACAGTATAGCTGGTTGGCACACCGCCTATCCGGCCTCGCCATCCTCTCTTTTCTTGTCATCCACGTCTGGGACACGGCCAACGCCCACTTCTGGCCCCAGGCTTACGCCTGGTCGCTGGCCCTGTTCAAGAACCCGCTCTTCGGCATCGGCGAAGTGGGGGTCATGGCCGCCGTGCTCTATCACGCCTTCAACGGCATCCGCATCACCCTGCTCGATTTCAAGCCGGAATGGTGGCGACACCAGCGCACCAGTTCCCTCATCACCTGGGGGCTATTCTTCCTGGCCTTCATCCCGGCCGCGGTGCTGATGTTGAGCGGCATGATCAATCATTGCTCCACATTGGCCGCCGCCGGCGATAGCTGCTGGCGTCTGCCGGCCTTCAGTGAATTTGCCCACTACGCCCGCTAGGAGAACGACATGGCTGCCATTAGCGAAAAAAAACCCGGCAAGATCACCGTTCGGCGCGTCCATCTGGAGCGCAATTTCGAGCGCTACGCCTGGCTCTTCATGCGCCTATCCGGCGTGGCGATGCTCGTGCTGGCCGTGGGCCACATGGTCATCCAGCACATCCTCAACAGTTCCGCCAACCTGACGCTGCAATTCGTGGCCGTGCAGTGGAGTTCGTGGGGCTGGAAAGCGTATGACATCCTGTTGCTGTGGATGGCGATCCCCCACGGCATTCGCGGCCTCTATAACATTCTCAGCGACTACATTCACAATCCCGGCCTGCGGCGGCTCGTCGGCGGGGCGCTGGCGCTCTTCGTCATCGCCACCGTCATCTGGGCCACCATCGGCATCACGCTGTTCGATTCGTCCGCATTCATTAACTAACCGGGATTAGGAAGTCGGACCGGGAATGGAATCGGCCAACACTTACACACCGTCCCAAACCCAATTCCTAATTCGTAATTCCTAATTCGTAATTCTCTTCGAGGCATCTATGAAAACGCACGTGTTCGATGCAGTCATCGTCGGCGCGGGAGGCGCGGGCCTGATGGCTGCCCTCTACGCCAGCCGCGGCGCGAACGTGGCCGTCGTCTCCAAGCTCTACCCGACGCGCTCCCACACCGGTACCGCCCAGGGCGGCATCGGCGCCGCGCTCGGCAATCTGGAGGAAGACCGCTGGGAGTGGCACGCCTACGACACGGTCAAAGGCTCGGATTATCTGGCCGACCAGGATGCGGTCGACGTGCTGTGTAAGGAAGCCATCGATACGGTCATCGAATTGGAGCACATGGGGCTGCCGTTCGACCGCCTGCCCAACGGCCGTATTTCCCAGCGCCGCTTCGGCGGCCACACCAATAACGAAACCGGCAAGCCGGTCATGCGCGCCTGCCACGCCGCCGACCGCACCGGCCACATGATACTGCAAACCCTCTACCAGCAGTGCATCAAGAACCGGGTCAACTTCTTCGATGAGTTCCACGTCGTCGATCTGATTCGTGTCGATGACACCGTGCGCGGCATCATCGCCTACGAGATCGCCACCGGCGAACTCCACGTCTTCCACAGCAAGGCCGTCCACTTCGCCACCGGCGGCTGGGGGCGCTGCTGGGATGTCACGTCCAACGCCCATTCGCTGACCGGCGACGGCACGGCCATTTGCTTGCGCAACGGCGTGCCGATGCAGGACATGGAGTTCTTCCAGTTCCACCCCACCGGCATCTACAAGCTGGGCATCCTCATCACCGAGGGCGTGCGCGGCGAGGGCGGCATCCTGCTCAACGGCCAGGGCGAGCGCTTCATGGAGCGCTACGCGCCGAGCATCAAGGACCTCGCCAGCCGCGACGTGGTGAGCCGGGCCATCTACATGGAGATTCAGGCCGGGCGGGGCATCAACGGCCAGAACTACGTCCATCTCGACGTGCGGCCGGAAACGGTCAATAAATACAACGAATTGGCCGGCGACCCCAAGCGCATCGACCGGGCCTACATCGAGTCGAAGCTGCCCGACATCGCCGACTTCACCCGCACCTATCTTGGCATCGATCCCGTCGAGGAGCCGATGCCCATCCAGCCCACGGCCCACTACGCCATGGGCGGCATCCCCACCGACCTCGACGGCCGCGTCCTCATCGGCGCGGAGAAGCGCGTGCTGCATGGCCTCTACGCCGCCGGGGAGTGCGCCTGCGTCTCCGTCCACGGGGCCAACCGGCTGGGCACGAACTCGCTGGTCGATCTGGTCGTCTTCGGCCGCCGCTCCGGCCGCCACATCGCCGAGTATTGCGGCCAGGCCGACCTGCTGCCGCTGCCCACCGGCGCCGGCGGGGCCATCCAGGGCGAACTGCAACGGCTGCGCAACGGCAAAGGGGGCATGAAGCCCTACGAACTGCGGCACAAGATGCAGCAGACCATGACCGACAATGTCGGCGTCTTCCGCACCGAGGAGACCATGACGCGGGCCATCGATGAGTTGCGCCGGCTGCGCCACGATTACGACACCAAGCTGCAAATCGACGACAACGGCCAGCGCTACAACACAGACCTGCTGGAAGCCTGGGAATTGGGCTGCCTGCTGGAACTGGCCGAAGTGACGGCCTTCTCGGCCCGCGCCCGCAAGGAGAGCCGCGGCGGCCACGCCCGCGAGGATTACCCCGAGCGCGACGATGCCGGCTGGCTGAAGCACACCCTCTGCGCCCGCGCCGAGGATGGCTCCTACTCCCTCGATTACAAGCCGGTCGTTCTCGGCCGCTATGAACCCAAGAAGCGCGTTTATTGAGAGGTTACGACGATGCAAGCCAAGCTACGAATCCGACGCTATAACCCGGAAGCCGACAAGAAATCCTGGTGGGGCGATTACACGTTGGAGAACGTGTTGCGCACCGATTCCGTCCTCGATCTGCTGCACCGCGTGAAGTGGGAGCAGGACGGCACGCTGGCCCTGCGCCGCTCGTGTGCCCACGGCGTGTGCGGCTCCGACGCCATGCGCATCAATGGGGCCAACGCGCTGGCCTGCAAGACGCTCGTCAGCCGCCTGGGCGTGAAGAACGATACCGTCAAGATTCAGGTCGAGCCGATCCTGGGCATGAAGGTCGAAAAAGACCTGATCGTCGATATGGAGCCGTTCTTCGACCACTACCGTTCGGTGATGCCCTTCTTCATCAACGAGCAGCCGGCCCCGGCCGACGGGCGCGAGCGGTTGCAATCGCCCGAAGACCGCGAGCGCTTCGACGACACCACCAAGTGCATCCTCTGCGCCGCCTGCACGTCGTCGTGCCCCAGCTTCTGGGCCGATGGCCGCTACGTCGGCCCGGCGGCCATCGTCCAGGCCCACCGCTTCGTCTTCGATTCGCGCGATGAGGGGGCGGCCGAACGTCTGGAAGTCCTGTCCGACACGTTCGGCGTCTGGAAGTGCCGCACGATCTTCAACTGCACCAACGCCTGCCCGCGCGACATCAAGGTGACCGAGGCCATCGCCGATGTGAAGATGGCGATTACCGGCGGCAAGGTTTAATCGCCGCGATTAACGCTCTGTTACACAATAGCTTTGAGGTTCGTAGTCAGCAACTTTAGTTGCGTTCTTCAGAAACGGCGCTAAAGCGCCTGACTACGAACAAATTGTTATTATCAACGTTACAGTGTAATTAACCACAAGTTGTAAGAAAGGCGCACCATGGTGCGCCTTTTTCGTTAGAGGTGGGCCGCCGGCTGGGCGACCATAGTTTCGCCGACGGCGACTTGCTCTTCCGGCCAACATTCATCCTCCAGCATCAAACCGTCGGGCACGATCCGGCAGTCGCCGTCGGGGTTTTGCAGCAGAACGTCGCCGCGCAACACAATGCGCCGGCCGAACTCAAACTCCCCCTCAACGCGCAGCTGCCGGCAACAGCGCAGCGAGGGCGCGCCGGCCGGGAAGTGGTGGTCGAGATCGCTGACAAAGCGGTAATGCTCCTCATCCAGTTCAATCGTCGGCGGCGTGCCCTGCCGTTCGGGGGCCAGCACAATGCGATAATCGTCGGTCAGGATATAGGCATCGGAGCGCACGGCCAGCAGGTCGTCGGTGCGTTTGACCGGCGCGAAGCGGGCGCGCGGCACGCGGATGGCCTGCGCGCCGTCGAACACGGCGATGGCCGACCCCATCGCCGTCTCCAGTTGGTAGACCGGCGTCGAATCGGGGTCGCGGGGATCGATGGTCTTGCGATTGCGGATCATCGGCAGGCCCAGCCGGAAATCGCGCTCCAGCAACACCCGTTTCAACGTGGGCAGATGGAGCCACAGGTTGTTGGTGTTGAAGTAGCGATGGCGCTCGATGTCCTGGAAGGCGTCCATATCGTCGTCGGGGCATTGGGCGATTTCGCGCAGCACGAGGCGGCCGTCCTTCAGGCGCGCCAGATGGCCACCCTTGCGGTCGGCCGGCGTGCGGTCGGCCACTTCCATCAGGAACGGCAAGCGGTTGTCGATGAAATGGCCTAAAATGGACAGATCGAGCACCGCCCCCAGATTGTCGGCGTTGGAGATAAAGGCATTCTCGTAGCCGGCGGCCAATAGTTGATCGAGCATCCCGCTCGTCACCAGCGCCACGTACAGGTCGCCATGCCCCGGCGGGCACCACTCCAGTTCGCTATCTTCCGGCCAGTGGGCCGGGGCCAGCGTCTCGACCTCCACCTTGGGTTGTTTGTGTTGCAGGAAACTCAGCGGCAGACGGCCGCACAACGACGAATAGTGGTTCAGCACGGCCAACGATTCTTCGTTGGTGGCAAAGCTGTTCATCAGCAGGAGCGGCGCGCCCACCCCAATGGCCTGGCGGGCGATGATATCGAGAAAGGTCAGATCGTTCTTGACCGTCAGCAAGGATTTCGGCCCCACCAGTCCCATGCCCGTGCCCAGCCCGCCGTTGAGTTTGATAATGATGGTGCGTTCGACCGCCGCACGCCCAATCTCGGCCAGATTGCGCGGCAGGCGAGCCGCGTCGGTCAACGATTCGACCGGGGCGATGTGGCTCTCGGCGATCAGACCGTCATCACCGGCGGTTAGTTTGTCATAGTAGTAGGCGAAATTATCGATGAACGTCCCGGATAACTGTTCGGCTTCCATCCGGTCGGCGAACGGGGTAAATTGGGCCGAATATGGTTTCATTATATTTCCTCAAGCCGTCGCTAATCGTTGACCGGCTGCTCATGGGGTCCTGTAGGGTCGTGTGTCCGATCAATGTTACAGGACGATGCTTATCGTTTGTCTTAAGTATGTTTGCGCCGCGGCCGCCACAACAACAGGCCGGCCAATCCGAACCCAGCCAGGACAAACACCAGCCACACGGCCACCTCGGCCAGCGTCCGGCTGCCGGGGCGGCCGCTCTGGGCACGCCGCCAGGTGGCCTCCAGTTGTTCCGGCGACAGTTTAGTGGCCTGCCGCATCGCCGTCGGGCAGTCGTCGCCGGCGGCGAAGGCGTTGACCAGATCGACCACGGCCTGATCGCCATAGGTCGCGGCGATAAAGGCCACCAGCGCCTCGCTCTGCGCCGCCGCCAGATCGTCGTCTATCGCCAGCCCGGCGCACAATTCCCCGAAGGGGATCGTCGTCTCGGCCACCAGGGCCGAGCGCAGGGCGTCGTCCAGAATGGGGTCGCTCTGACCGCGCACCATGCCCGCCAGACCGCGCCGCAGCCAGGGCGGCACATTGAGCGCATACTGATTTAAGCCCTGATAGAGCAATAGGTCAACCAGCTCGCGCGATAACTCATGGCGCAGTTCCGTTTCGGCCGTCTGCGGATTGACGACCGTGACCAGCGCCACGCCCAGATCGGGGTACGTCCGGCCGGGGACGTACTCGCGCCCGGCCAGCAAGAGGGCCGCGCCCAGGTCGGCCGTGGACGGGTAGATATACACGTCGAACGGGATGATGTGCTCCAGTGGGACGAGGCGACCGATCGCCGGCAGCATCTCGAAGGTGATCGCCCGCGCCCTCTCACCCAGGGTTTCATCGTCGGCCGTCCAATGGATGCGGATGCTGCCCCCGCCCTGCTCGTCGGTGCTCACCAGTTGCCGCCAGATAAACTGGTCGTCCACGTAACTGATGACCTGTTCGGGGACGCGTAACGGCGTGCCGATCTCGCGCCCCAATTCCCACCAATAGGTGATGGAGCCGAAGGGCGGCAGGCGGGTCTGGGACAGGTCGAGCGTGTAGACCACCTCCGCCCGCTCGCCCGGCGTGATGGGCACATCGACGGAAAAGGAGTCGGGCGAGGCCCCCAGCCGGAAAAAAAGCGTCACGGACTCGATCCGGCCGACGTTGGCCGCGGCCAGATGAAAATTCATCGATTGTCCGTAGACGTAATCGGCCGTGGAACGCAACTCTAATTGCTCGTCCTGCCGGGCGGCGACCAACAACAGGGGTAGCAGCCAGAGCACAAGCAGCCCGCGCGCGCGACGGGGCGTAATAGAGGACAGCAGCGAGATCATAGGCCCAATACGGTGATCGCCGCGGCAATGGTCAGCGGACTGATCAGCGTTGAAAAAACTACTATACGCGCCACGGTCGAAGTGGGCAAACCGAACTCGGCGGCCAGAATGAGATTGATGACCGCCGCGGGCATGGATGATTCAATGATCATGGCGCTGCGGCCGACACCTTGCAGGCCCAGCAAGGCGGCGATAACCACCCCAACCAGCGGCCCGCCCAGCAAGCGTAGGCCAACCGCCGGCCATACCAACCGGCCATCCCGCTCGGGCTGCATGTCGGCGATCTGCATTCCCAGGGCCACCAGCATAAGGGGGATGGCCCCGCTCCCGGCAATGGTGATGCCGTTCATCAGTGGCGCGGGCACGGGCAGCCGCAAGGCGTAGACGACAATCGCCAGCAGCACGGCATAGACGGCCGGCAGCCGCACAATGCGTTGCCCGGTTTCGCGCCAACTCACGCGCCCCAACGAGGCAATGGCGACGCCCAGTGTATAAGCCATAATGGTACTGGTGACGTAGTAGACCACGCCCCGCGCCAACCCTTCGTCGCCATAACGCAATTGCAGCAGCGTCAGGCCAAAGTTACCGGCATTCACGAACATCGCCACGATGAGCAGCGTCGCTAATGCCGCGCGATCCAGATGTAACAGGCGGGCCAACACCAGCGCCAGCCCCCCGGCCACGAGGATGCTCAGCGCGGAAAAGGCGACCAGCACCGCCAGTTCATCCGCCGGTAAGTTGGACGTTGCCAGGGAGGAAAAAACGAGGCAGGGGCTAAGGATGTAGAAAATGACGCTGGACAGCGTACCGCTATCCAGCGCCAAGCGCCGCCGCAGCAGGTAGCCGAACGAGACCACCAGCATAATCGGCAGAATATTCTGCGTCAGGACGTGGAGAAAGACGTTCAATTGAGGCGCAAGTCATCGGGGAAAGCTTCATCATCCTCGTCATCGTCGAAGGCGAGCAGATCGAACTCACTGCCCATCATGTCCATCTCCTCCAGTGCCTCGTCGATGGCGTCGTAGAACTCTTCAAAGTCCGGGTCTTCGGCCAGACGCGAGAGCAAGGCCGTCACCCGTTCCCCGCCGATTTGACCCAGGGCATAGACGGCCGCCAACCCGACTTCCAACTCTTTATCCGTCAGTAGTTCTTCCAGCGCGTCAATCGATGATTGCGAGCCGACCATGCCGCAGGCGCGCGCCGCCTCGGCCCGGAAGTCGGGCGAAGGGCTGCCCAGTTCCGCCTCNNGCCCTCTTCATAGGCATCATCGATCAACTCGGCCACGCGCGGATGGCCGGAGGCGGAGACGGCCTCCAACGCTGCCCGCTTCACTTCCTGGGCGACCAGCGGCTTATCGTATTCGGCCAGCAAGGCTTGGATGATGGTGGCTTCCAGTTGCTCGTCGATCTGCCCCCACTCGGCCAGCAGGATGTAGTGGGCCAAGGCCCGCGCCGCCGATGCGCGCACGCTCACGTCCGGGTCGCTCTTGAGCATGGTCAGTATCGGCGGAACGATGTCGGGGGATTCGGCATCCCACACGCCATCGAGCGCGGCCACACGCACGACCGCCGCCTTATCCGTAAAGAGATAGGCAAACAGCGGCGTGAAATCGACAATATAGTTATCTTCGGCGATGTCGGCCATGTGGCGGGCCAACGCCAGACGGCGCTCCTCGGCCACCTCCGGCCACTCCTTCTTGAAGGCGCGAAAATCGGCCTCGGACAGATCCGACAGCCGATAGATCAGATGGATCGGCATATCCTCGCTGGTGAACAGCGATGTCAATACCGCGGCGAAAGGCAACTCTTTTTGTGTGGTCATAGTCCAGCTAAATGGTTTTATTGAATCGGGATAATCGGGTTGATAATGTCCTGAACGATCAAGACAAACATCAGGGCCAGTAGAACCAACATGCCGATGACGTGGACCATGCCCTCGCGCTCCGGCTCGATGCGCCGGCCGCGAATGGCCTCGATGAGCACGAACAGGATGCGCCCGCCGTCCAGCGCCGGGATGGGCAGCAGGTTGGTCAGGCCCAGGGCGATGCTGATGAAGGAAGCCATCGTCAGGATGGGATAGAGCGTCCGGCCGGAGGCGGAGGATTCGGCTGCCTCGCCGGCGATCTGGCTGATGCCGACGATGCTGACCGGCCGCGCCTCTTGCGGAGTAATCTCGCCGTTGATCAGCATGGACGGCAGCCGGGCATAGAGGGAGATGTATTCCCACATGAACTGGCCGGAACCGACGAGAGCCTCAATGGGGTTGCGGCCGATGCGCGGCCCCTCGCCCAGGCCGATGCCCAACGGCCCTTCCACGGCGGCGTCATATTCGCCCGCGCGACGGGGGACGACCGTCACCGTCTGCTCCTGGCCGTCGCGCAGGATGAGCAGATCGATCTCCGTCCCGGCCCGTTCGGCCACGGTGTTAATGAGCGTGCCGGCCGACATGACCATGCGCCCCTCAACTTCCAGCAGCACGTCGCCGCTCTGCAAGCCGCCGACGGCCGCCGGGGAGCCGGGGTTGACGTCGCCGACCTGCACCGCCGGCGCGCCCAACACCAGCGCCAACCAGAAAAAGAAGATGGCCGTGATAAAGTTCATGCCCGACCCGGCGGCCAGCACGAACAAGCGCGCCTTTTTGGATGCGGCGGCCAGACCGCCGGGCACGCCGGGGTTATCTTCGCCGGCCGGGCGCACGAAACCGCCGACCGGAATCCAGTTGAGGGAGTAGATCGTGCCATTGCGCTCAAAGAGCTTGATGGCCCGCGGCGGCAGGCCGAAGCCGAATTCCTCGACCTGAACCTTCACCAACTTGGCTGCCGCGAAGTGGCCGAATTCGTGGATCAAAACGATCGGCGTCAGGATGATCAGAAACCCACCGATGGCCCACAGGATATTTGAATCGAACATATTGTTTTTCCCGCTACGACCGTTCGCACCCCGGACACCTTTGGCGAGCGAACGCGAGCATTGTTGATTATATGTCTATCAGACGTTCGACCGCAAGGGGCAGGTTCCCGATCTAACACCTCTCTAACCAGCCAAATTCACGCCGCCACGCTTGACAAGCGATCATTCGGCCGCTATTCTGTGCGGCAACAACCGAATATCGGGTAGCCCCCTCGCTCCGGCGCGGCTACCCGAGGGGCGAGACAGCGCAAGGCCTGGGATAGTGGGTAGTGGACAGTGGGCAGTGGACAGTTTTTTACTGACCACTGACCACTGACCACATGACACTATTCCAGGTGACGAGGTGGAGGTTCCTCGCGGCGACGCGAGGCCAAGCCGGGAAGAGGCCACAAGGTTCTAATAGACCAGAGCTTCCTTCCGGCGAAAATCGAACGATCAGCGGATGCCTCCCAGGGTCGATCACACTCTGAGCTTTTGCCCCTTCAACTGAGCGCGGCGACAAACCGGCACGGGTAACCGGCCGACAAATCGCCGGGCAGGTGATCAACGAACAGGATCAATCGAAGGGGCGTCCCCGCGCAAACCACAATTGGGAACGCCTGCATGGCCGGTCATGGCCGCCGGATGAACGCGCCTCGCTTGCGCCGGGCAGCGTTCGCGCCGGAGCGCCGGCAACCATGACCGCCACAACCCGTGGAGGTTGACCATGTGTGGTATTGTTGGTTACATCGGGCCGCGCCAGGCCCCAGAGATCGTCTTGCAAGGCTTGAAGCGGTTGGAGTATCGCGGCTATGATTCGGCCGGGATCGCCGCGTTGGGCGACGACGGCGACATCGCCATCCGCCGCGACGTGGGTAAATTGGCGAATTTGGAGGCGACGCTGGCCGCCGCGCCGCTGGCCGGTCACGCCGCTATCGGCCACACGCGCTGGGCCACCCACGGCGCGCCGACGCAACGCAACGCCCATCCCCACCTGAGCATGAACGGCCGCGTCGTCCTCGTCCACAACGGCATTGTCGAAAACTTCAAGGCGCTGCGCGATGAGCTGACCGCCGAGGGGGTCGAGTTTCGCTCGGAGACGGACACCGAGGTCATCGTCCAGTTGGCCGAGCGCTACATGGCCGGCGGGCAATCGCTGGAAGAGGCCGCCCGGCGCACGCTGGGCCACCTGGAAGGGGCCAACGCCGTCGTCCTGATGAGCGCCGACCAGCCCGACCGCATCGTCTGCGCCCGCATCGGCAACGCCGGCGGCATCACCCTGGGCCTGGGCGAGGGCGAGATGTACATCGCTTCCGACATCCCGGCCATCCTCGAATACACGCGGCAGATGATCTTCCTGGAGAGCCGGCAAATGGCGGTCATCACCGCCGGCGGCTATCGCGTCACGACTCTGGACAGCCGCCCCGTCGCCCCGGAACGCCACACCATCGCCTGGGACCCGGTCAGCGCCGTCAAGGGCGAATACAAGCACTTCATGCAGAAGGAGATCTTCGAGCAGCCGCGGGCGCTCATCGACACCCTGGGCGGTCGCGTCGATTTCGAGACCGGCTGCGTGACCCTGCCGGAGATGAACCTGACGCCGGAACTGGTGGCCCGCCTCAACAAGCTCATCATTGTCGCCTGTGGCACCAGCTACTACGCCGGGCTGGTGGGCAAGTTCATGATCGAGACCATCGCCCGCCTGCCGGTCGAGGTCGAATACGCCTCGGAATTTCGCTACTATGATCCCATCATCGACGAGCGCACGGCGGTGCTGGCCATCACCCAGAGCGGCGAGACGGCCGACACGCTGGCCGCCGCCGAGCAGGCCCGCGGCCAGGGGGCAACCCTGTGGGCCATCGTCAATGCCATCGGCAGCCAATCGATGCGCCTGTCCGATGGGGCCATTCCCATGCACGCCGGGCCGGAGATCGGCGTCGCCAGCACCAAGGCGTTCACCAGCTCGCTGGCCGATCTCTATCTGCTGGCCTGCACGCTAGGGGAGATGCGCGGCCTGCTGACGCCCCAACGCCGGCGGCAGTTGGCCGACGACGTGGCCCATTTGCCGGCGCTGGTCGGCCGCGCGCTGGAGCACGACGCCGCCTATCAGGCCCTGGCCGAGCGCTTCCATAAGGCCGAGAATTTCCTGTTCCTGGGCCGGGGTATCAACTATCCGATCGCGCTGGAAGGGGCGCTCAAGCTGAAGGAGATCAGCTACATCCACGCCGAGGGCTACCCGGCGGGCGAGATGAAGCACGGCCCCATCGCCCTGATCGATGAATCGATGCCGGTGCTGGCGATTGTGACTAAGGACGCGCTCTACGACAAGATGATCAGCCAGGTGCAGCAGGCCAAGGCGCGCGGCGGCGTGGTCATCGCCCTGGCGACAGAAGGGGACGAAGCCATCCGCGCCGAGGCCGATCACGTCATCTACGTGCCGGAGACGCCGCCGCTGCTGGCCCCCATCGTCAACGTCGTGCCCCTGCAACTGCTCAGCTACCACATCGCCGTGCGCCGTGGCGCCGACGTCGACCAACCGCGCAACCTGGCTAAGAGCGTCACAGTGGAGTAGAGAAGAAAGAGAATCCACAGATTACACAGATTTCACAGATTTTTTTCTCTTATCTGTGAAATCTGTGTAATCTGTGGTTTCTCTTCTTCTTACTAACTTTTATCAGGCGAAGGCGGTCGCGGGTTGGAGGGTCGCCGGTTCAAGGCCGGCCTCGTCCAGCATGGCGCGGGCGATCTCCAGGTTGGCCCCCATCTGGCTGACGCGGTGGGCGTCGGAGTTGACGACAACGCGCGCGCCGCCCTCTTCGCCATACCAGCGCAACATCGTCGTCAGCGCCGGCCGCCAGCCGGGCGTGTGATTCAGAAAGCGGGTGTTCAATTCCAGGGCCAGCCCGCGCCAGGCGATGGTCGCCAGCGCATCGCGGATGACGCCTTCCAGCCGCCGGGGCTGCAAGGGCGCGCCCAGCATCGTGCCGCGCCACAGGATGCGGTCGAAGTGAGCGACGACGTCGATCGATGAGAAATCGGCGGCCATGTGGCCCAACGCGCTGAAGTAATCAGCGTACACGTCCTGCGGGTCGCGCCCGGCGAAGCAGGAGGCATCATGGATGTTCTCGCCGTGCAGCCAATGCAGCGAGGCGATGCGCACGTCGAACGGGTGGGCGGCCAAAAGCGCCGCCGCCGGCTGCGCGAATTCGTGCGGGTTGCCCAGTTCCACGCCGCTCAGGAGCGTCAGCCCGCGCGGCGCAAATTCGTCCTTCAGTCGATTCAGTTCAGCGAAGTAGGCCGTGGCATCAAATGCGCCGCCATGCCAGCGGCCGTGCCATTCGGCGTGCTCGGTGACGGCGATCTCCGTCAGCCCCAGGGCCAGCGCCCGCCAGCAGAGCGCCTCAATGGAATCCTGCCCATCCACGCTGAAAGTAGAGTGCGTGTGATAGTCAGTTGTTATTTCTTGTGCGTTCATATTCCTCTAGTAGACCACAAATGACGCGCTGCGTCAATCGGATCATGTTAATAATTGGTTATGAGTCGGTTATGCGTATATCAACAGTCGGACTATAATCACCTGAGAACTGATGCCCCAGGGAGATAGCCATGACGAAGTTTGCCAATAAAAACGTATTGATCACCGGCAGCGCCAGCGGGATCGGCCGCCTGATGGCCCAGAAGATCGCCGCCCGCGGGGCCAAGGTCATCCTGTGGGACATCAACCTCCCCGGTCTGGAGTCGCTGAGCGACCAGATCGAACGCTGGGGCTATCGCGCCGCCGTCTACCAGCAATGCGATTTGAGCGACCGCGAGGAAATTCGCGAGACCGCCCAGCGCGTGTTGGCCGAACACGGCACGGTGGACGTGGTTATCAACAACGCCGGCGTCGTCTCCGGCAAGCCGCTGCTGGAACTGACCGACGAGGCCATCCAGCGCACCTTCGACATCAACACCCTGTCGCTCTATTGGACGACGCGCGCCTTTCTGCCGGGCATGATGGCCCGCAACGCCGGCCACATCGTGACCATCGCCTCGGCCGGCGGCCTCATCGGCGTACCCCGGATGACCGACTACAGCGGCAGCAAATCGGCGGCCATTGGCTTCGACGACGCGCTGCGGGTCGAGTTGAAACGGATGGGCTATCGCGGCATCCGCACGACCATCGTCTGCCCCTTCTACATCAACACCGGCATGTTCAAGGGGGTGAAGACGCGCTTCCCCTTTTTGCTGCCGATCCTTGAGCCGGACGACGCCGCCAACAAAATCGTCCACGCCATCGAGAAGGACAAGCAGCGGCTCATCATGCCGCCGTTCGCGCTGATCACCTACCCCGGCCGCCTGCTGCCGTTGCCGCTCTTCGACCGATTGGCCGAGTTCGTCGGCATCAACAAGTCGATGGATGACTTCACCGGTCGCGGCGGGTGATAACCGCGCTGGTAAGGAGGGGAGCGGTTGAATCCGTCTGTCGATAGTCTGGTGCTCTATAAGGGTCAGCCGGCAATCGTGCGGCAGGCGGCGGCCAAGAAGCTGACCATCGAGCTGGCCGGCGGCGAACGGATCAGTGTACGGCCCAAGGACGTGGCCCTGCTCCACCCCGGCCCCATAGCCCATCTCCGTCAACTGCCGCCGGCAATCGGCGACCCGCTGACCGCCTGGGAACTGCTACAGGGCGAGGCGACGACGCTGCCGGAATTGGCCGAGCTGTCCTTCGGCAGTTATACGCCGTCAACGGCCTGGGCGGCCTGGACCGTGGTGGCCGACGGGCTTTACTTCATCGGCGACCCCGACGCCATCACGGTGCATTCGGCCGAGGAAGTTGCCAAAATTCAGGCCGCGCGCGAGGCCAAGGCCGCCGATGAGCGCGATTGGGACGCCTTCGCCACGCGGGTAGCCGACGGCCGCGTCGTGCTCGAAGATGAACGCTATCTGGCCGACGTGATCGCCCTGGCCGTGGGGCGGGCCGAAGCCAGCCGCACCCTGCGCCGTCTGGGCCTGCCGCAGACGCCCGAATCGGCCCATACCCTGCTGCTGAGCGTTGGCCGCTGGCAGCCGGCCGACAACCCGTATCCGGCGCGCCTCGGTGTGCCGACCGACCCCGTTGATGGCGCGGTCATCGCTGAAGCGGAACTGGGCCAACTGCCGGACGAAACGCGCCGCGATCTAACCCATCTCCTGGCCCTGGCGATTGACGACGAGGGCAGCAGCGACCCCGACGACGCCCTGTCGCTGGATGACGGCCGGTTGTGGGTCCACGTCGCCGACGTGGCCGCCCTGGTGACGCCGGACGATGCCGTCGATCGCGAAGCCCGCGGCCGCTCGGCCAACCTGTACCTGCCCGACGGCACGATCCACATGCTGCCGGAGGAGCTGACCGCCCGGCTGGCGTTGGGCCTCCAGCCGGTTTCCCCGGCGCTGTCCTTACTGTTGTCTCCACAACCTGATGGCGATTTCGAGCTGCTGGAAATCGTTGCCAGTTTGGTGCGCGTCACTCGCATCTCCTACGAGCAGGCCGAGACCCTGCTGGACGAAAGCCCCTATCGCGCCTTAGCCACCGTGGCCGCAGCCAATCGCACCAGGCGCATTGCCAACGGCGCGGTCGAAATCGATCTGCCGGAAGTCAAGATTAAGGCCGCGTTGGATGGGATGGTCACCATCCGCCCCCTGCCGTCGTTGGGCAGCCGGGCGCTGGTGCGCGAGGCGATGCTGATGGCTGGGGAAGCCGTCGGCCGTCTGGCGATGGCCCAGAATATCCCCCTGGCTTTCACCGCCCAGGATCCGCCGCAGAGCGACGACGGCTTGCCGGCCGATCTGACCGGCGCGGGAATGTCGGTCATGTGGGCCAAGCGCCGCTCGATGCAACGCAGCCGGCCATCGACCGCTCCCGGACGTCATGCCGGGTTGGGTCTGGACGTGTACGTGCAGGCCACCAGCCCGCTACGCCGCTACCTGGATCTGCTGGCTCATCAGCAGTTGCGCGCCTATCTGCGCGGCGCGCCGCTGTTGGACACGGCGGCGGTCACGTTGCGCATCGGCACGGCCGACGCCGTGGCCGGGGCCGTGCGCGCCGCCGAGCGCCAGTCGAACCAGCATTGGACGCTGGTCTACCTGCTACAGCATCCCGATTGGCAGGGCGAGGGCATCGTCGTGGAGCAGAAACAGGGGCGCGACGTGGTGGTTATACCGGCGTTGGCCTGGGAGACGGAGCTATACCGGCGGCCGTCGCGTCCGCTGGACAGTGTGGTGACGTTGGCGGTTGAGAGCGTTGACCTGCCTAACCGAACCGCCCGTTTCAGAGTGGTATAGAGGGAGAGAAACCTCAGCCGGTAATCAGTTCGCTGGGCAGATGGTCTACCTTATTCAAGTAGCGGATGACGGCGTTGCCATTGTCGATCTCCATCCGGCTGATCGAGGCATTGCTCATGCCGAACCACAGGGCATTCATACCCCAATCCGGTTGGGTTAGGGCGTCATCCCGGCTGAGCAGAACCGTCAATAGCGCCTGGAAAAAGCCGCCGTGCAGGACGAGGCCCACGCGATCTTCCGTGCCGCCGTGGCGCGCCAGCAGTTGCTCCCAGACCAACCGGGCGCGGGGGATCGATTCGGTCACGGTTTCCGGCGGCCGATTCCACCAACCCGCCTCATCGATCGCTTCGGGCAGGATAAGATGGGGGTACTCTTTTATGAAGAAGGAGCGCCCCGGCCCGGCCACACCGATATCCGTCCCACTCGTTTCGTCCCATTCGTGCAAGCCGCCGCGCTCGTGGATCTCCGGCCATGCCGTCAGGGGCAGGCCGGCGGCGGCGGCGATGTAGCCGGCGGTCTGGATGGCGCGGGTCATCAGGCTACAGTACAGGTGAGTCAGGCCATAGCCCAGGCGGTCGTGGCGCGCGGCGTATTTGCCGATTAGCTCCGGCATCGGGTCGGCGGCGGATGGCGCGCCGGCCAGGCAATGGGCCAGCAGTTGCGCTTGCCGGTGGCCTATGTCGGTCAGAGGCGGATCGGCGGTGCGGCCGTTGGCGGTGCCGCCACGGGCGTAGAGGTCGTTGTTGGCCGATTGGGCATGTCGGATCAAATAGAGCAACATAGCGGCGATCATATCAGAAAAATGGGGTAAAATCCCGCCTCTATGCAGCGCACCCGCCATCTTTTTCGCTCCTCCTTAATCGTCATCGCCCTCTTCGCCCTCGGCAAATTCATCGGCCTCTTTCGGGCGCGGCTGGTGGCCCAGGCCTTCGGCGCGTCGCCGGCCTTCGATGCCTTCACCGCCGCCAACCAACTGCCGGAAGTATTTTTCGTGGTCATCGCCGGCGGCTCGCTGGCCGCGGCCTTCATCCCCATTTATAGCCAATATCTCAATCAGGAAAGCCGGGCGGAGAGCACCCGCCTGGCCAATACCGTCCTGACGCTGGTCATCCTGCTGCTCGGCGGCATTTCGGCCATCGGCGCGCTCTTCGCCCCCTGGCTGGCGACCCACGTCCTGGTGCCCGATTTCTCGCCCGCCCAACAACAATTGACGGCCCAGATCATGCGCGTCATCCTCATCCAGACGACGATCTTCGGCATCGGCGGCGTCCTCAGCAGCCTGTTGAATGCCCACCAGCATTTCATCCTACCGGCATTGGCGACGCTGGCCCTCGACGTCGGCTACTTCTTTGGCCTGTTCTTCCTCGTGCCGTCGCTGGGCATCATGGGGCTGGCCTGGGGCACGGTGGTCGGCGGCGTGCTGTTCGTGCTTATCCAACTGCCGGGGCTGGCGCGCTACCGGCTGCGCTACCGGCCGCAACTCGCCGTGCGAATGCGCGGCATCGGCGAGCTGGTGCGCCTGATGGGGCCGCGCATCGTCACCCTGGGCGTGATCCAGATTGCCGACCTGCTGATTATTCGCCTGGCGTCGGGCTTGCCCGCCGGGGCCACGTCAAGCTACTTCTACGGTTACGGCCTGATGCAGTTTCCCCAGACGCTCTTCGGCACGGCCATCGCCCTGGTCGTCTTTCCCACCCTGGCCGAGCTATACAACGCGCGCGACATCGACGGGCTGAAGCGCACCGCGGCCAACACGCTGGCGATCATCTGGACGCTGACCGTCCCCGCCGCGGCGCTGACCGTGCTGCTGGGCCGGCCGATCATCGTCTTCCTCTTCCAGGGCGGCGCGTTCGACGAGCAGGCCACGCGGCTGGTCTACGCCGTGCTGGCCGCCTTCAGCCTGCGCATCGTCAGCGAATCGACGCTGGAGATCGTCGTCCGCCTCTTCTACGCCCGCCACAACACCCTCGTGCCCATGCTGACCTATCTGGGCTGGTTCGGCCTGACGGCGCTTCTCTCGCTCATCCTCGTGCGGCCGTGGGGCGTCGTCGGTCTGGCGGCGGCCACGACCATCGGCTTCACCGCGCTGGCCGTCGTCCTGTTCGCGCTGAACCGGCGCGAACTCAATGGCCTGGGGGGACGCCCCCTGGCGCTGGCCCTGCTCCGCGCTGTGGCGGCCACCGCCCTGATGAGCGCCGCCATCTGGCTTGTCGGCCGCTTCGTGACCGACACGATCCCCTTCCTGGCCGCGGGCCTGTTGGTGGGCGGGCTGGTCTATCTGGCGGCGACGTGGCTGCTGGGCGGGCGGGAATTAGCCACGCTATGGGGGCTTGTCCGGTCAAGGAACAAGGCCGATCAGCCTCTTTCGTAGCATTGAACGATTGTTCATATCTATAAATTCGGTCTTGACTTGGGCGAACATCTGTGCTATTCTTTAGCCATTGCCCACGCGCTCACCCCCTTCCGGCGTCGTGGAATCGTTCCGAATTATAGGAGTACCAATCCTCATGTCCCGTACAAACGGCAGCAATCAAAACGACGGGCGGCTGGCCACGCTCGACAAAACCATCGATTCCCTGACCAAGCGCTTCGGCGAAGGCACGATCATGCGCCTCGGCGCGGGCCACAACCTCCACATCCAGGTTGTGCCCACCGGCTCCATCTCGCTCGACATCGCCCTGGGCGTGGGCGGTGTGCCCCGCGGCCGCATCATCGAAATCTACGGCCCCGAATCCTCCGGCAAGACCACCCTCTNNCCCATCTACGCCGCCCGCTGCGGCGTCGACATCGATAACCTCTACGTCTCCCAGCCCGACACCGGCGAGCAAGCCCTGGAGATCGCCGACGCCCTCATCCGCTCCGGCACGATGGACGTCGTCGTCATCGACTCCGTGGCCGCCCTCGTCCCGCGAGCCGAGATCGAAGGCGAGATGGGCGACACCCACGTCGGCCTCCAGGCTCGTCTGATGAGCCAGGCCCTGCGCAAGCTGTCGGGGGCCATCAAGCAGACCAACACCGTCGTCATC